>Ga0082335_1005041_pt1 | contig 18850 bp, 19 predicted proteins | sample Subgrocontami58m_FD_72375 | JGI IMG/M metagenome (GOLD analysis project Ga0082335, IMG submission 72375) | Subsurface groundwater microbial communities from S. Glens Falls, New York, USA - GMW37 contaminated, 5.8 m (SPADES assembly) (version 2) ... | reverse complement strand
TATCGACGATAACTATTTCTTAATTCTGCCAGAAACTTCCAGTCGAAACAAAGGTTCAATCAAGCGGCCTTCAAAGTCAAAAATCACGGGCTAATCAGAATGTCTCAAAATAACGAGAGATTTATATTGTCCCTTCATATTTTACCTTTGTGAAAGCGCATAATGTGGCAAAAGTAAGTATAGGTCTAGTTGCAATTCTTTCAAGTGGTTGCTATCACAAACTTATTGCAGAAGCTGTCGGCAGAAATCTTGCGGGTATGTTTGCTAACTTTTCTTTGTCACAAACCAAGCCAAAAGCGCAGACTACAAACTACCTTCTCTCAGAGAGCATGCGCGTTGTCATTTCTGTAGAAAAAAGAGCATTGTTACGCTCAACACTTGGGAGATACAGCACAGATACTAAGCGAGAATCATACATCTTCTGCTACAAAGAGGACAATCCTGAACACAGTCGCGACGCTATTGAGTTTGTTCGATTGGCCAAGCATTACTCAAGAACTCAATTTGTTTGTGAACAAGAATCAGACTTTTTTCTGCATAGACCAAACCACAATGCATTTGTTGAAATCATAAGGTCGCCGCCAATGCGAGGTTCACGTTCTGATGCGGCTGATCCTAGACCTGATTTTGCCAGCACAAAGATTCTAGTTCAAGATCTTGAGAAATATCTAACAAAATTGCAGGATAATTGAAACGAATGCATAAAAAAAAACCATATCTTTTTGCACAGTTTGAACGCATCTTTCAGTTCAGGTTCTAATCAGCGTATCTTTTTAAATCAATCCGCATATTCATACTTATGACTAACTACTGTCTCGGCATTGAATCAACAGCGCACACATTTGGCATAGGCATTGTATCATTTGATGGAAAGATTATTGCAAATATCAAAGACGCAGTCAGCCTTGCTTCAGGTGGTATGATTCCTTTAGATGTTGCAAAACATCATGTTGCAATTAAAGAAAAAATCTTGCAAGACGCGCTCACAAAAGCAAATGTTACACTGCAGGAGATTAGTCTGATTAGTTACTCACGAGGGCCAGGTTTAGCACCTTGTTTACGTGTTGGCAGGGATTTTGCAAAACAATTAGCAAAAGAACACAACAAACCACTTATTGGAGTAAATCATTGCATAGCTCATTTAACTATTGGCGACTTATTTGCAGGAAACACAGACACAGTTTATGTTTATGTTTCAGGAGTGAACACACAAATTGTTGCTCTTGCTGGAGGCAGGATGCGCGTGTTTGGAGAAACACTTGACATAGGTTTAGGTAATGCTCTTGACAAGTTTGGCAGAGAAGCAGGACTAGGATTTCCTGCAGGACCAAAAATAGAAGAATTAGCTAAAAAAGGAAGTTATGTTGAGCTGCCATATGCGGTCAAAGGCATGGATGTTTCATTCTCAGGCATTGTCACTAAAGCAAGTCAGTTACTAAAAAAAGGCGAAATCGTTGAAAACCTTTGTCACAGCTTGCAAGAAACCTGCTTTGCAATGCTTGTTGAAGTCACAGAACGCGCAATAGCACACATAGAAAAAACACAGGTCATACTTATTGGTGGAGTTGCAGCAAACCAGAGACTATGTGAGATGATGAAGCTCATGTGCCAAGCTCGTGGAGCAACATTTTATCCAGTACCTCTTGCATATTCAGGAGATCAAGGAGCAATGATTGCATGGCAGGGGATACTTGAGTGGAATGCTGAAAAAAGAAATGACTTTGAAACAGCAGAAATCTATCCATATGAAAGAACTGATGAGATTGAAGTAAGTTGGAGAGAATAGTAGATCAAAAGATAAGAAAACGACAAACTTACTTCTTCGTAGCAAGTCTGTTGTGTTCTACTTTTTCAGGAGTTGGATCAGGCTCTTCTACTTGCGAACCACAGTTCTTGCATTTTAGTATGTTTAGAGCAGCATCCCATTCAGTAGTTGTCATGCTAAAATCAATTCTAGACTTACATGACAAACAATGCGGTTCCAAAAAGTCCAGATTGTCCAAACATGTTTCTACTGCATCCATATTTCACCTCAGAATATACTCACAGACAAAAATAATTGCACTAATAGCTGTCCATTCATAACAGTGAAAGACATATTCCTGTTCAAAGATTTGTGTCCTTTACTATAACAGAAACTAACTATAACTTTGCAAGTTAATAAACATTTCCTTATAAAATATAAAGAATAAATTAGCAGGACTCACAGCCAAACACAAGCTAACATTTATAAATATCCCTCTGATTTCAATACTATGGCAGTTAAAGTTGTATTTGGACTTAAAGATGGACGTAGTGCTCAAAAAGAACTCGCAGATGAGGTAAGTAAAACAGTATGGGGTAAAAAAATAGGCGACAAAATAATTGGCGACAGCATAGGTTTCTCAGGTTATGAATTCATGATTACTGGAGGCAGTGATTATTGCGGCATTCCAATGCGCAAAGATGTTCATGGAGCAGTCAGAAAAAAAATCCTTGCAGTCAAAGGCACAGGGCTCAAACAACTTGCAAAAGGTATTCGTGTCAGAGTAACAGTCTGTGGCAATGTAGTGCACCCCAAGATAGCTCAGCTCAACATGAAAGTGATCAAAGAAGGAAATGAACCCCTTGTTGTAGCCAAAGAAGCAGAGAAAAAAGAAGAAAAGAAAGAATAATACGCATTTACTTCTCAAGCAGTTTCGACACATTTATAAACGTAAAGTCTGAACACCTCTTATAAAAAACAGGTGAATTATGCCAGACCAGTTTCATTCATTCCAAGACAGTATACGCTTGGCAGAGCTTTTTCTTACCAGAGGACAGGTTGCTCTTGCAAAAGACCAATATAACCAATTACTTCTTACGTACAACCAACTAATGAGCACAACAGGCAATCCAAATCAAAAAGCAGAAGCACACTCAGCACTTACGCGAATTTATACTGCACTCAGCAGTCCAGATCCTGTTTTAGCAATGCAACAAACCCGGTCCACAACAGGTTTTAGGCAACAAGCAAGCTCAGGCATAGGAATCACTGCAACAAAACAAGAACCATCACAAAAACCCTCAATTCAAGTGTATGCAACAATCATCTTACTGCTCGCGTTTAGTGTTGTAGTTTTTATCAAACCAGAATTCCTAGGCATGGCAACATTTGAAGGCACACCACGAATCACAGAGTATGTAACACTTCATTTTGATAAAAGCAGTAGCAAAACACTAACACTTAAGCACGCACCAAGCGGAGTAGGAATTAGTGGCAGAATCACTAAAACAAGTGAGCAAGGAAATGCAAAAGTATACCTTGACTACAATGGCAATCATCTTCTTTTTGACAGCACACAAACAACCCTTGTCAATGGAGTGTTCCAAAACCAGTGCGTGGAATGCGCTCTGCCAGGCTATAACTCAAAAGAAATCAAACTTATTGTTGAACTGCAAAACGCAAGCCTTGACTTAGAAAGTGTGAGTTACACAGTTGAAGAAAAAAACAATAAAGAACCAGAATGGATTGGCGGGGAAAAAACACTGAAAATAACAGGCAAAACAGTGATTGACCTGAATAAAAACTTTAAAGACATAGATGGAGATGAACTTGTGTTCTTAGTTGCAGATACCGGAAAGGAATTAGACACAAAACTCAACCTCAACACGCTCATACTCACACCACAAAAAACAGGAACATACCCGCTCACACTAATTGCATCAGATCTTTTAAAAGTCACTAAAGTGCCAATAGTTGTTGAAGCAAAGTAACCGCGAAGACGTGAAACGAGCAGTCTAGCAATTGATGACGGCAGATTTATAAGTCACGATTTCTCATAAGATACAATCCCCGCGTAGCTCAACGGCAGAGCACACGGCTGTAGCTTCAAAGCGCGCACAGACACTGGCATAGAGCCTTGCATGATAGTGCGACAGCCGAACCCGTGATGTTGCCGGTTCAAATCCGGCCGCGGGGATATTATGTATTCAAACCAAAAATAAATAGTGTTGCCGGATTTGAACATGCTCGCCAGTGGGCGGCACATCTTCGGTTCGCCTCAGATGAATCCGGCCGCGGGGATATTAACTCTTCAAAACAAAAAAAAAGTAGTGTTCTCATTTTTAGAAAATACTATGCTAACTGAGTTGACGCTGTTTTAATGGGAAAGAATATGTTTAAAAAATATATTAATTTGAAGTGCCACAAGAAAATACTGCTCTTAAAAACTTCACTTGCTTCTCAAGCTAATCTCAGAAGTGCTTGATCTGGTTGTGCGCTCAGTGCCTCTAGAATGGAAGTGTGCAACAACTGGTGGCAAGGTCAAACCTTCAATAATGCTAAGCTTGCTTTTCACGCGGTAGCGAATAATGCGTTGTTCACCAGTATCAAGTTCGCCAAGAGTCCACTTTAGCAAGGTTCCCCTAATTTCATTTCTCAATACTTTTGCAGGAATAGGACTGCCAATCTCAGCTTCTTTTTCAAGCAGCGCAAGCCTAGGAATAAGATCCATCACAGTTACCTCTTTCACACGACCACCTGCTCTATTAGTAATCACAACAATAATTTTTAGCTCAGAAATACCACCCTCACGAGTAGCAAGGATTTGAGCATATTTTTGGAGAACAACAGGAGAACGCAACGCATAATACAGAGTAACTATAATTACAATTAGGATAAACAACACAAACAATCCGCGATAGCTTGTTGTTTTGATTATCACAAACTCATCGCCTGAAGCCAAAGAAAACTGCCATTTACGCAGTCCAGATTCGCGCGTAGCTGAAGGAAGATATGAAGTTGTAAACAAACTGAAAAATGAATAATCTTCCTTAAATAAACTTGAAAAGATTGCATTGCCATTATTTTTCAAGGTAATTGTCTCAACAGATTTCAAAAACATATCAGAAGTACTGCGCACCTGCACCAAATCCTCATAGACAATAACTGAATATTCTACAGGTGCTGCATCAAACTGATATGCTTCACCTTTACTGTTTTCAGCAATGACAGTTACACGCAACACATCATTTTGCGGCAGAGTACGAATGTCAAGCGATAATGGAATTTCAACAGATTTTTTTTCAAGACCGCCAAGATAAGCTACAACATCCTTGTTAAGCAGGGTGCTGCGCACTTTAATAGTTACATTACCTGAACGCTTGTTTTTATTATCCAATGCAACAGACAATGTTACAGAATTACGCGGATCAACCTGAGAAGAGAGTGAAGGTTTTACTCTGATAGCAGGCAGGTATTCAAGTGCTGGAGGAAACAATGATTGTATTTCTAAGAACACGATTTTTTTAACTTCAATATTAAGATGTTGAATTCTAAAATACAATGGGATGCCATAAATGCCGGGAGGCGCGTATAAAGGTCGTAAAAACAATCTTAATTTTTTAGAAACACCAGGCTGCACACTTGGCGAATCACTCAAACGCACATCCCAAATTACATCAGGAGTAAACACCTCAACAAACTCAGGATTAGCTGTGGCTGATTCAAGTGTTATATCAAAAACTGCAGTTTCATTAAGCTTAATCACCTGAGACTCTGGGCTTGTGGTAACCAACAATTCAGACGCGAACACAGGAACTGCAAAAACAACTAACAACAACAAAATCGTGAAAGACAGCTTCATGTCTTTGCACGAGAAGGTCTTGTTTATAAATATTGTGGTTAGCACAGGATTATTTCTGACGGTGAATTTGCTGTGTTCAAAGGCCTGTTTAATGCACTGCTGAAAAACCTTCCTGCGAAGAATTTATAAACAATTCCTTAATGACACAACTCATGCCAACAATTGAAGAATTAAGCATGTTTTGCAAACGCAAAGGACTCATGTATGCCTCAAGCGAAATATATGGAGGCCTTGCAGGATTGTATGATTATGGTCACACAGGAACTTTGCTTAAACACAATTTTGAAAAACTCTGGAGAGTGTATTTTTTAGGACTTGCAGACAATTATTATGAAATAGAAGCCAGTGAAATCATGCACGAAAACACTTTTGTTGCAAGCGGTCATCTCAAAAACTTTATTGATCCTGTTGCATTGTGTAAAAACAAACATGTAGAACGCGCAGATCATGCCTTGGAACGCAAAACCGGAAAAAGATTTGAAGGAATGAACAAAGAAGAGCTGATAAAACTCATGCAAGAGCACAAAGTCTTGTGTCTAACCTGTGGAAATCCTATTGTAAACATTGAAGTTATAAACATGATGTTCCCGCTCAACATGGGTGTTGGACAAAGCACGCGCGCATTTCTCAGACCAGAAACAGCACAGAGTCCATATGTAAACTTTAAACGACAGCTAGATGTCATGCGCAAAAAATTACCTCTTGGTCTTGCAGTAATTGGCAGAGCATACCGCAATGAAATATCACCAAGAAACTTTGTGCTCAGACAACGCGCGTTTACACAAGCAGAACTGCAAATATTTTTTAATCCATCACTAATTACAGAGCATGATGATTTTGCAAGTGTTGCTAAGGAAAAGATACGAGTTATGTTTGCAGACAGCCGTGATAAAGGAGTGCAAGAACTAACCTGTCAGGAGCTTGCCAAAAAACTACCCAAGTTTTATGTTTATCACATGGCAAAAGTGCAGCAGTTTTATTTGAATGAAATGAATATACCTCATGAAAAGTTCAGGTTGTATGAGCTTAATGAAAAAGAACGCGCGTTTTACAACAAATATCATTTTGACATAGAACTTGAGCTGGAAACATGGACTGAAGTTGGGGGAATACATTATAGAACAGACCATGATTTAAAAGGACACCAAGAAGTTTCAAAACAAAATATGGAATTTGTTGATGATGAAACCAAAGAACGATTTATTCCACACGTGCTTGAGCTCAGCTTTGGGGTTGATAGAAATGTGTATTCACTTATTCATCTCGGATACACACCAGACAAAGAAAGAGAAAATACTGTGTTGCGCATTAAACCAAGCCTCGCACCATTTACTGCCGGTGTGTTTCCTTTACTGTCTAACAAACCAGAATTAGTTGCAAAAGCAGAAGAAGTTCATAGCTTGCTTAAGAAAGGGTTTGTGTGTATTTATGACCAGTCAGGAAGCATAGGACGCAGATATGCACGACAAGATGAGCTAGGAACACCATACTGCATTGCAATAGACTTTGACAGCTTGAATGCAAATGATGTGACAATACGCAACAGAGACAACACCACACAAATACGAGTGCCTATTGCAAAACTTGTCAATACAATACAAAAACTACTTGAAGGAAAAGAGTTTGAAAAAGCAGGAAAAATTGTTCAAAAAGACTAACTACTTTTGAGAATTTAACAATCTTAACTCAAGAGTTTTTTCATTTTTTTTGTGTGCATACCATTTGTAAGAACAATATGTTGCACCAATAAAAAATCCAATGCTTGAAACAGCACACGTATGGCCCATGCAGGCCTGTAATTGTTCTGGCATGCCAAGTTCAGCACCATAGCCAAATTCCAAGTTTTTGTTGCGAGCAATTTCTGCAATGCCATAAAAAACACGCGCATAAGAACCAAATAATGTTCCAATAGCCCCAGAACAAATAGCAAGCACTAACCAGTCTTTTGCTTTACAGCGCTCACTCTTTAACTGCTTCACAAGTTCCGACATAATTTGTGTGCGAGTTAAAGGTGTTTAAATAGACTATGACATAAAAAAAGAATTCCACTCAATTCAAATACTAAAAAAGATCAACAATCTTGTCTAAAAAAATCTCTTCAAATCTGCCTTAACATAATTCTTGCCTTTGATCATTTTATATTCAGAATAATCCTTGCTCATGTTTGACTTATGCACCTCTTCAAATATTGCTTCTATTTGGTCTTGCAAACCATGCTCTAAAATAGTTCCGTACACTGAATAAAGAATGTCTGCTAATTCTTTGGCAATATTTTCTATATCACCAGCTTGCACACCTTTGAGATATTCTTCTACCTCTTCTTTCATTAAACGATGTCTGTTATTTGCTCTATCTGCAGGAATCAATGAGGGTTTGCTTGAGTTAAGTTGTCTGAATTTTTCATGAAACTCTTTGACAAGAGCTAATTGTTTTTTCATATTCTTGCTGGGAGAAGCAGTTATTTAAAAATCTAAGTGCCGGGAGCAGACAGACTCACTACGTTCGTAGCCTGTCCCAGCTAGTTCGTTACAATCACTATGCCGGGAGCAGGATTCCTGCGAAGCAACAGCTGAGTAGGTCCCAGAAACCGCAGTTTCTGAGGATTTCAAATCCTATTTCTCAACAGATTTATTTGAAAATGTGCAATGCCGGGAGCAGGATTTGAACCTGCGAACCCACTAAGGGAAAGGATCTTAAGTCCTCCGCATTTGACCAAGCTTTGCTATCCCGGCAATTAAAAGAATTTGATGCGCACTGAATTATAAAGTTATGTGTCGGAAACCTCCTGCGCGAATACCATTAGTTTTAGCTCGTGGATGAATGTAGAGGTTTCCGAGCACGCTCAAAAACCACTTGATTATCTTGCGATAGTAACACGCCATCTGATTTAGCTGGTGGTTTTTGACGCGTTGGGTTTTTATAGACAAGTGATTCTGGCTTGTTAATGGAAGACAAGATTATCTCATTTATGAAATACAGCCAAAAACACCATCTAGTGTTAAGACAAATATGGTGCTCTGATCAACAACGCCAGGAAAGCGATTCAGAACACGCGTGGCATGTAGCGCTGTTTGTTATGCTACTTGCAAAAGAGTATCCTCAACTTAATGTTGAAAAAATGCTTAAAATGGTAATAATTCATGATCTTGCAGAAATAGAAACTGGCGATGTTTGGGTTCTAGACAAAAAAGGTAGAGAAGGAAAAAAAGAACGAGAACAAGAAGCATGGAAAAAGATTCTGCAATCAGTGCCTGAAGAGACTGCAAAAGAGTGGAAGGAGCTTATTGAGGAGTATGAATCAAAACAAACACCTGAAGCAAAGCTTGTGAATAGTTGTGACAAGCTTCAACCGCTCATTATGAATTTGCTTTCTGAAGGAAAAAGCTGGAAGAAGTTCAGCACAACATTTGATGAAATATACAAAGTCAAAATTTCTCATGTGAAACACGATGCACAACTCACAAACGCATTTGAAACAATGATGAAAGAAGCAAAAGAACGAAAGTTACTGGAATGATCTGCGAATAATTGTTGTTTTACAAACTATTTAAGCGCTTTTTCCAGATCATCACGAGTCAGACCTGCTTGCTTGAGAATACTTAACAAAGTCCCTCTGTCTAATTCTGCATGCATTGGAACAACAGGTTTTCTCTTCACTCCATTATGCTTTCCATACAAAATAACATGACTTCCTTCTTGATCCAACACCGCAAATTCAAATCTGTTGCAAAGAATCTTGATAACTTCCTTACCAGAAAGAATTGGGAGTTTCATGCTGCAACAGCTACTTGCGCGACAATGGGAGACTCAATTTTCGTAAGCAGTTCTAGTTCATCAGGTTCTGCATGTTTTATCCATAACCCAAATGCTTCCTTTAGATTTTGAAGCGCTTCCTCAACAGTCTTTCCTTGACTTGCGAGTTCTACCTCAACACCACGCGCAACATAACACAGCTCTCCTTTAGAAACAATCGCGGACAAATGATATGTCATGAGTTTATGAATACAACTCAATTTATATATTTATCGCAAAAAAACACAGGTGCGGTCTCTAAAAAAGGAAGCGACAGACAATTTCACAGAGCCACTGCTATTTGTAGAACAAGCACCGAGAACACTATAATCAAAAACACTACTTTGCCACAATCATTGTGCTTGTAAGCTTAACTCCTGGTTGTGTTCTTATTTTTTCAAGAACAAATGTTGCAAGTGATTCAGGGTTGGGCAATTCAAGCTTTGCAATCACATCCCATTCTCCAAACAAAATATGCGCTTCTTTAACTTCACTAAAGCTTTGTAATTCTTCTAAAATGTCATGCTCCTTTGATCCATCAAGAGCAAGCTGAATATATGCTAGCATATTTCTCACCCCATACTGCGGGAAACACACTAAGTATATATTTGTTTTGACAAAAAAACAGGGTTTTGAAAAAAAGTCATACCAATCTTTTTATACTCAGCCAAAGCTCTTTTGAATTATGTATGAATTAATCATTTGTGAAAAGCCAGCAGCAGCCAAGAAAATGGCAGAAGCACTTGCAGATACAAAGCCCAGTAAAGAAGTTCACGATGGAGTTGCGTACTATGAGCTAACGCACGATGGTAAACCTGTGGTGATTGGAGCTGCAGTAGGTCACTTGTTTGGGCTTGCGGAAAAGGAAAAAACCAAAGGATTTGCCTATCCTGTCTTTGACATTGAATGGCTGCCCAGCTTTGTGCTCAGCAAAGGCTCAGAATACACAAAAAAGTACATTGATTGTATAAAAAAACTTGCAAAAGGAGCAAACACATTTACTATTGCAACAGACTATGATACAGAAGGAGAAGTCATAGGACTCAACATAGTGCGTTATTTGTGTAACAGAAATGATGCGCGACGCATGAAATTCAGCACACTTATGCCAGAAGACCTGCAAGAAGCATACACCAAAGTCTCAAACACACTAAATTGGGGACAAGCAGAAGCTGGAGAAACAAGACACTATCTTGATTATTATTATGGTATCAACATTAGCAGAGCTCTCACAAAAGCACTCAAAACAGCAGGATTATTTCAATTACTCAGCACAGGACGCGTGCAAGGTCCAGCACTCAAGATTATTGCTGAACGCGAACAAGAAATCACTGTATTCAAACCAGTGCAATACTGGGAAATAAGCATTGATGGAACAACAAAAAATACAGAAATCCGAGCATGGCATGAAACAGACAAGTTCTGGGAAAAAAACAAAGCAATAGAGATAGTGGCAAAAACTAAAGGAAAAGACGGCACAATCACCGACATAAAAAAAACAAGCATTAAACAAATGCCTCCGCATCCATTTGATCTTACAACACTGCAAACAGAAGCATACCGCTTGTTTGGGACAAATCCAAAACACACTGCAGACATTGCTCAAGAACTCTACACCGCAGGCTACACATCATACCCAAGAACAAGCAGTCAGCAATTACCTCCTGCGCTAGGTTTTGCCAAAATCATGAAATCACTATCAAAACAAACTAAATATAGAGAGCTAGCTGAAGAAGTGCTCAAGAAAAAACAACTCATTCCGCACAATGGTTTGAAAACAGATCCTGCACACCCGGCCATTTATCCCACAGGTGTCAGCCCAAAAATAATTAAAGAGCCAAGCCTAAAAATATATGACTTGATTGTCAAAAGATTTTTGGCAACATTTGGAGAGCCAGCAACACGCGAAACAATTACAGTAAAAATCAATGTAAATACTGAAATATTCTTACTCAAAGGATCGCACACAGTAATACCCGGCTGGCACACGTTATATGCACCATATGTTAAACTAGAAGAAACAGAACTGCCAAAACTCGCGCTTGGAGATCAGATAAAAAACAAAAAAATCACATTGTATGACAAAGAAACACAACCGCCAAAAAGATACACTCCAGCAAGCATTATCAAAGAATTAGAAAAACACAATCTTGGCACAAAAGCAACACGGGCAGACATAATAGAAACATTATATGACAGAAACTATGTAAAAAACGAAAGCATTCAAGCAACACAACTCGGAATACACATAATTGAAGTGCTCAAACACTACTCGCCAAAAATAATTGATGAAGAACTCACACGTCACTTTGAAGCAGATATGGATGACATACGAGCGCGAACACAAAAAAAAGACAGTGTGCTTGCTGAAGCACAAGACATTCTTACAGAAATACTCAAAGACTTTAAGAAAAATGAGCAAGACATAGGCAAAGGACTCCTTGATGTTGTGAAAGAACAGCGCGAGACAACTTCAACAGTAGGAGCATGTCCAATATGCAAGCAAGGAACTCTAAAAATTAGAAGAGGAAAGTTTGGCATGTTTATTGCATGTGATAAGTATCCTGATTGTAAGACGACATTCAAACTGCCTGCAGCAAAAAGCCATGTAACAAAAGAAGTATGCCCTGTATGTGCCTATCCTATGATTGCTGTAGTAAAGCGAGGAACAAGAAATTTATGCATAAATCTTGACTGTCCAACAAAACAAGAAAACACAGCAGGATTTAAAGAACATCCATGCTTAAAGTGCAGTCAAGGAACAGTTATTTTACGCAAAAGTTTGTATGGCGCTTTTGCAGCATGCAATAAATTCCCTGCGTGTAGGTATGCGTTGAGGTTAAAAAAGAAAGTTACTAAAAAAACAAGCAAGAATTAAGATTCTTAAATTTTCTTCACAAGCCTTAAAAACAGGTGCAAAAGCACTATTTCATGAGAATACTTGTAATTTCACTTATTACAGCAGTATTTGTTGTAATGGCGATTTTGCCAGTCAATGCACAATCAGCAAGCATTCCTTTACTTGCACTTATGGAGCAGGGAAACCAGACCACAGGCAGTGTTGCAGAATTATATCTTGAGATTGTTCCAGGAAAAGGAAGAGTATTTCTTGAGACATTTCCTCTCACCAAAGTTACCACACAAGTCAGCTTACGCTTTGCTCAGCAAATTGCATGCAAAGAATTAGACATGAATTGCGCAGACAAAGATTTTTTCTTTACTATAAAATCAGCACCAGGCATTGTAGGAGGACCATCAGCAGGAGGAGCTGCAACAGTACTTACTGCAGCAATACTCAAAAATTTAACCATACAAAACAACATGGCTATGACTGGCACAATTAATTCAGGAGGACTTATAGGACCAGTTGGAGGCATAGGAGATAAACTTCAAGCAGGAGCAAATGCGGGAATTAAAACAATTCTTATACCAAAAGGAACAGAAGTTAGCGTTAAAAGAAAAGACAACACAACTCTTGAGCTTGAAGATCTTAACGCAGAGGCAACAAGAATAGAAATAAACATCACAGAAGTCAGCACATTTACCCATGCACTGGAATTATTTACGGGCTATAAAATTCCAGAACCAAACAATGAGTTTACTATTGATATAGCATATCAAACAACCATGCAGTCAGTAGCAGAACAACTCTGTGCCAGAACAGCAGACTTTCTTACAAAAGAAGCAGATAATGAAACTAAAATACGCGCAGAAGGCCTGAACAGCAGAGCAAAAGAAGAGTACCAACAAAAAAGATATTATGCAAGCGCTAGCTATTGCTTCAGAGCAAACACATTTCTAAGCCAAGAGCTTGCCACTAATTCTTCTGAAGCAATTAAACAGGAAACATTATTCGCACAAAAAGAATTGCAAGAATTTAGCGACAAAACAAATGCACGAGAAATCCAGACAATATCAGACCTGCAAACCTACATGATGGTCAGAGAACGACTACAAGAAGTACAAGAACTACTTGGAGAAGTTGTAGCAAGCGATTATACAGCGGGAAAAAAGATTGCGTATGCAAGAGAACGTTTTGAAAGCGCGAAAACATGGTCGCTTTTTTTTAATGGAAAAGACACGCGCTTTCTTGTTGATGAAGAACGCATGAAGCGTTCATGTGAACAAAAAATCGCAGAAGCAGATGAACGCTACAATTATGTGCAAAACTATTTTCCAAATTCACTTAAAGATACAGAACGCGAGCTTGCAAAAGCCCAACAGCTATTGAATGAAGAAGAATACCCGCACTGTTTGTTCACAAGCGCAAAAATAAAAGCAGACAGTGATGCAATCATCAGTCTTCTCGGAGTCAAACAGACAGATGTTGATAATACCGTTCAAACAAAACTCAATGCAGTCAAACGCGAACTCATTCGTTCCCAAGAAAAAGGCATTTTTCCACTCATAGGCTACAGTTATTATGAATACGCAAACAGCCTCAAAAACACAGACAAAAACACCGCAATACTCTTTGCAGAATATGCATTAGAGCTATCAAATCTAGACATTTATTTTCCAGAACAACAAAAATTTCAAGAAACACAATCAAGTCCTCAACAAAAACAATTCATAAGTCAAAGCATATTCAGAGGAGTGCTTGTAGTTGCAGGAATCATTAGTGGAATTATTGTAAGCGCAGTATATCATAGATTAAAAACCCCCGCAAGAGCCCGAAAGCCCCTGCGTGGGAAAAAGAGGTGATTATTAATGATGTGCAACAATAATAATATTGAAACCATCCCATGTCACTCACAAACAGTAGGAAAATATTTAAAGCTTTCGGTCATTTGACCTCTTAATAGTAGTAATAATAAGTAAAAGTGAATAGACGATCGCTTTATCACAAATGATCTTTTTGGTATCGGCATTTCTTAATCGCGTCAAGAACTCCTAAACTATCCATTTGACTGTCAAGCCTCTGACGGGAGTTGCACCCGCGACCTCCACCTTATTGTGCTTTGTTACCAAGGTGGCGCAATGCTACTATGCTACAGAGGCGTAGTTGGTTTTAGAGTGATTAGTTTAAAAAGATTATGAGAAGAACAATTCTGAACAACTACCACGTCACAAGACCATGACCTTTCTTAAACAATTTGTATGAATTCCATGTTGTTCCTGTTACAACAACTTTAGCATTAGTTCCCTCTTCAGAATTATCCTTGCTCTCACTTTTTTTTGCAGGCACAAAAATAGCACCCAGTTCCTTAAATCCTTTGGCAACTTCAATAAAAGGCTCAAGAAGATTTGGAACTTCAGGCTTTTTTTTCTCTTCTTCTTTTGGCTCAATACGCGCAGTCTCTTCATTAAGATATTCCTGCAATTTCCCGCCTAATGACTTCATTGCTTCTTCCAGAGAACTATCAAGAGCTGCCAGTAATTCATAATCCTCTTGAGATTTCATTGCAATATATTTTTGCACCTCATCCCAGGTCCAGGTATATGCACGCCAGCAAATGCGCGTCTCACCCAAATGTAAAGGACCCTTATGAGCATATTCTTGCTGAAACTGCATAGTTGGCCTAGAACGATACTCAAAAGTGATAAGCATGCAAGAATATGTTTTTTTATTGCCACTAGGCATTTGCAATGCCAATACCTCAATATCAACAAGAGAGCTCTCAAACGCAGCAACAATTTCAGGACTGTCTAAGCGAGCAGTATTTCCCTGCAATCGCTCAACAGCCTTTAGGTAGGGCTTTACCCAGTTCATGTACATCTTAATAACACTATTATGCTGACGCAAGTAATGCAGAGTAAACTTACGACGATGAATAAGCTCATCATATGTTGCCTTACGCCAGCTAATGTATTGATACAATTTACGCTTTAACACCTCTTTAACTTTATCATTGCAAGGCAAACCAGGAAATTTAGGGTTCACCTTTCCTTTGCTATCTTTTTCTCCATCAACAATTTTATCAACATCCTCAAGCTCTTTAGGATGTGTTGCAAAAAAGTAGTCAGGAAGTGATTGGAATTGGAGTTGTGTTTGCATTAAAAAAAGGTTTTGATTATTCTTCTGACCGCCAGGACCTACACCATCAACCAAATCAACCCAGATGCCTTTTAGTGTAATCTCAGCAGCATCAGAACCTTTTTTTACACCCTCATAAAAACTCAAGCGTTCATCAATCCAGCGCATCTCACGCACAAGCTGAAACAAATCCTTAACAAGCTTGCCAATAGTTGCCAAAAAAGTCATGACCTTGTCTTGCTGAATACCCAAACGCTGAGCAGCACTACCCCAAAAACTAGAGTGCTCAGAAGCAGTAAACAAGTCAGTAATCTTTAATATCTTTGGATAACCCAGACTGCCAAGTGTTTGAATAACACTATAATACAATGGCTCAATAGCCTCATGAGGTGTTTCATACACAAGATAATATTTTTGCAAAGGCTTAGGAAAATCAACAGTCAACAACTGATCCTTCACAACCTCAAGACTATCATGATTTGCAAAAGACTCAAGCTTTGCAGGATCAAGCGTTTCTAATTCCTCGCTCAAGAGTTCTTCAGGTTTTTTACCTTGTTTTTTTGCTTTAGCCTCAATCTCGGCTTTAAAACTCTTAAACATATTACTTGTAAAACCAGCCTTAATCAAGCGCTTACTGCCAGCAGTCATTGAGACCTCATTTTAAGAAAAAATAATAAGATGAGTATTTAAAGACTATGGCAACAAAATGTGTCTCACTCTAGAAAACAATAGAGAAGTTTGAATAAATATCAAAAGTGTCAAATGTCGGAAATCTACAATACACACTGAAAAGAACTGTCGATTTCCGACCATGCTCAGAAACAAACGCATTATCGCACGAAAAGAAACGTTTGTTTCTGACACTTCTCTAAGAGAACTTTGAATGGCAGCGACGATAAAAGATTTCAACAAATATTTGTAAACTGAATTATTCAAAGTTCTCAATACTAAGAACTACCTCTTAGACAGCACAAGCACAAAACCAACACACCGCACCAAAGTTGCATTGCAGCCTTGGGCAAGCTGGTGAGCAATTTCCTTTTTTTTATCACCCAAACCAGAGAGCAAACGAACCTTAATCAACTTTTTTAGCACAAGCTGTTTTTTCAAGTGAGCAATAAGCCCGGGAGTAACACCCTCTTTTCCAACATGAACTGTGGGCGACAAGTCATGGCTTCTTTTTTTCAGTTTATTTAGTTGCGACATCACATCCTCCGGCAGGCAGTGCTGCAATAACAGTATTCACATCTTGTAACTCAAGCTTTTTTACAATAAATTTAGCAAGAGATGAAGTCTTTTGCTTGCCGTGCTTTATGAGCATTATGGTCTTACAGTGTGTTTTAATCGCAGAAACAGGGCCAGACATGACTTTATTGTCTTGAGTCTTGCCAATTGCAAGAATATTTACAGAAACAGTAAAATAATTATGCTTGCCAGAAATCATGAAAGCACCACGGCCAAGATATTCACCAGACTTGGCAGACTTGCTTACTTGTTCAGGCTTAATCCAATACACTTCAACACCAGAAAGACCCATACGCCATGCACGAGAAAAAATTGCAGTGGCTTCAGCAGTTTCATGCAATGTAGTTTCTGGAACAGTCTTGCCATTTGTGAGAATAACAAAAAAAGGACTGCCTGGCATTTCAGTGTGAAACACAATATCATTAGCTAAAGTGTGCTTTTTTATCACAACTTCATTGCTAACTGCATCACGACCTCCGACACACAAAAAACCATCACTTGACACAAACCAATGAAAAGACTCAAACCATTCTTTGTGAGCAGGAGGTATTGCTTTCTTTTGAAGACGCTCAACTATTTTTGCAACAGCAAGCTCCTGCTTTTCTTTTAATTCATCAAACTGAGCCTTAAGCCTGAGAACAGCTTCGCGAGCACCCAGAGCTTTTCTTTTTGCTTTTTTTGCGCGCTCAAAATACACTTCGGCATTTTTTTCCAAAGACTTTCTTGATTCAAGAGTGATTTGCATACAAGATTTCCGCAACAAGACACACCCTGTGCAAAATTCCAAATAGAGAAAGCTTTAAATAAGTATGCACAAGAATCCTCACAAGCGGTTCTCTTAACGTGTCAAGAACTAGAATAAGAAAAACACGTTGGATTTTCAATGTTTAAATGCACACACTGCAGCCTTACAAGTGAAAAACGTGGCTACTGCCCGCGATGCAGTATTCTCATGAAGAAAGTGGAAGAAAAGAGTGCGGAGTAAAAGATATCAGACAAAGAATTATAGACTGCTCCTGACTTTTGTAATCAATTGAAGATCAAATTGAAGACCATCTCCTTGACAAGTGAGTGCCGAATAAGGTTTTTATCAACAATGTTTAAATACAACTAACAAAAAAAACTTAAATCGCAAGTCAAGGTGATTTTTTGAAAGGCAAACTTATTGTTATTGAGGGAGGGGATGGTTCTGGTAAAGCCACCCAGACAAAAAAGGTTTTTGAGAGACTTAAAAATTCTGGAATAACAGTTGAAACAATGTCTTTTCCAAGTTATGGCCTGCCTTCTGCGAGTATTGTTGAACTCTATCTTAATGGAGAGTTTGGTTCTGCAGATGAAGTAAATCCTTATGCTGCCAGCGTGCCTTATGCAGTTAATAGGTGGTTTTTTGCAAAAAAAATAAGGCAAGACCTTGATGCAGGAAAAACCTACATTCTTGACAGATACACCAGTTCTAATGCAGGTCATCAAGGCGGTAAGATACAAGATACTAAAGAACGCGAAAAATATCTTGAATGGCTATTTGATTTTGAGTATGCTAAATTAGGAATTCCAACTCCTGATATTATTATTTTCTTACATGTACCTGCATTGATAGGCCAACAATTAGTTGGACGCAAAGGAAAAGATTTAAGGACTTATATCAAAGATGGAAAAACAAAAGATATACACGAGGCAGATATTTTACATTTACAACACGCTGAAGAATCTTATTTACAGTCTGCAAAGACTCAGCAAGGATGGATCATTATTGAGTGTGTAAAAGATGGCGTTACAAAAGAACAGCTTTCAGATATAACAATTCCTATTGAAGCAAAATTAAGATCTATTGAGGATATTCATGAAGAGGTTTACCAGAAAATAAAATTAATTATTGAAATGAGCTGAAAAAAGAGAAAGATTAGACTGTTTGTTTAGCAACACTTTTGTTTCCCAAGTGTTGAACCAAACAGCAAAATAGAGTTTTTCAAAAGTTTATTTAAAACCATAAGAACACTCGGAATGTATTTGTAAGTTGTGCTATCACGTTTTTAGTTAACATGCGTAGAGCTCATATCGGTGAGCTCTATGTACAAATTAACTTTTGAAAAACGGGTCTGGATTGTGAAACAATCTCTTAAGGGTATAGCAGTGCAGAAAATTGCATTAGCCCAAAAAGTGAGTCGTATAACCGTATTCAAGATTGTTACAACCTACAAAGAATTTGGTTGGGATGGTTTGAAAGACCATA
>Ga0082335_1005038_pt1 | contig 18859 bp, 17 predicted proteins | sample Subgrocontami58m_FD_72375 | JGI IMG/M metagenome (GOLD analysis project Ga0082335, IMG submission 72375) | Subsurface groundwater microbial communities from S. Glens Falls, New York, USA - GMW37 contaminated, 5.8 m (SPADES assembly) (version 2) ... | reverse complement strand
GCGCGCCGCCAAATTGAAGCGGCGGACCGATGCGGCGAACACGTTCGGGACGTTCGCAGCCGCCTGGATGGCGAGAGAGTCCCGGCGGATGAAGTGGACCCCTGACTATAGGACCGAAGTCAAGGCCAGCCTTAAGAACCATCTGTCGGACTTAACCCACCTGCCGATAACCAAGATAACTGCCGCGGTCGCGGCTCCGGCGCTCCTCGCAATGGAACTCACCGCGCCGCACATGGTGGAGAAGGTGCGCCGCCGTCTGCGCGCTATCCTGGATGAAGCGGTCGAATACGGCCTCATTACGGGCAACCCGTTGCCGGCCATGCGGCGGCGAAATAAGCTTGAGCGGAAACATTACCCTGCGGTAACGGACTTGGTGGAGCTGGGCGCCATTCTGCGCGCCGCCCGTGCTGCAGATCCATGCAAGGGCATCCAACGCGCCCATCTGCTGCTCGTGTTCGCGGCGCTGCGCGTCTCCGAAGTCGTCGGCGCGAAGTGGGCGGAATTTGAACTTGACGGCGTTGACGTGGCTATCGGTGATACCCAACGCACCAAGCGCGACCCCGCCGCCGGCAATTGGTCCGTTCCGCGCGAGCGCATGAAGCGGAAAGACGAAGCCCGCGGCCCGCACGTCGTGCCGCTGCCGTCGGCACTTCTCGCTGATCTACGCGAATGGCGCGAGGCGGACGGCGCCTCTGCCATCTACGTCTGCCCCGCACCGCGCGATGCGTCGAAACCGATCACGCCGGAAGGGGTTGAGAAATTCTACCGCGGCGCGATCGAGCTCGGCGGCAAGCATTCGCCGCACTCTTGGCGCTCGGCATTCTCGACCGTTGCACGCGAGGCTGGCAAAGATAGCGATGCGGTCGAGTCGCAATTAGATCACGTCGTCGGCACTGCCGTTGCGTCGGCTTACGACCGCGCCAAGCGCCTAGAGCTACGCCGTGGGCTAATGCAATGGTATGAGCAGCAACTAATCGCGGCGCGCGACGGTGCCACAGTCATAAATATTGGAAAGCACCAAAGCAGGATTTGAAGTAACCCACGCCTGACCGAGCTGGCCGGGCGCTACGGGCGAAACTCCTGGCAGACGATAAGGGGTTTAAAAAACTGACCGATCCGGATGCTCGAGCCATGGCCACCAGTGGCCGTGGCACGGGCATGGTGGGCTATATCCCTTAATAAAACTGGTTGCCATTTCGCAGTTGTCTTGCCTCCAAAACACCCACGTCTATTTCTGGGTGCAAGTCGAACGACCTCCACCTTTGTCGAGGCACTCTAACTCTAGCGGCTTAGGAGCGGGCTTATTGTATTCGGCGGCGGTGGCACCCAAAAGATTAATCACGTCCCTAGTTTCTTGATCAAACCAGACCGTAGTGCATCCAGCAAGCAATTGAGCCATCAGAAAGGACAAAACGATGCGCACTATAACTCTCCAATTGTTCGGTGGAAAAAGATGACCGCCTACAACGAATTAAGAATTGACGCCCAACGTTCAAAATTATGTAGCGATATTGATGATAAACCAGTTCTCAAAATGATCCCTGTTTTCAATTTTCAGAAGAAGCTTCTCGGCATTGTCCAATGCGCGACGAATCATCCAATACGCCTCGTCGCACAAGTTCAAAGTAATCGACTCTTCTTCTGGATTCACCAAATGCTTGGCCGCATTTCGCGCGATATTCCAATCGTCAATCAATCCTTTTTCCGACTTTCCACCCATGATAGAGACACCAGTCTTCTCACGTAAATGTGCTATAGCCTTTGCAGACTCTTTTACTACAGGCGTCGCCGCCTGGCGCACGAGCAATTTCCCAAGTATTTCCTCAGATGCTCCCGCGAGTGTCAGAGCGGCCAAGAACTTCTCTGCAATGAAGAGCTCGATAGCTAGGACCAGTTGTTGTCGTGCTACCTCATTCCTTGAAAGTGTTGTGTCTTCTTCGTACCCAATAGTAGGATTGCTCATGCTCTAAAGACCATCATAACGCCAACGCGTCTTCGACATACGCTCTACTGTCTTTGGAAAATCGGAAGAGCTTACAACGGGTTCGCTTTCCACTTCAACAAGTCCCCCCATTTGGTTTCTATACTGACCTAGCGCCTTCAATAGATCCCCATTTTCCAAATCAAGGAAATGCCGAAGAATCGTGCAGCCGTAACGTATGTTTTTACGCATGTCGAACAGGTTGTCGCCTTTGGCGCCGATCAGCTTTACCCAGAATGGCATGACTTGCATTAATCCACGCGCACCGGCGGAGGACACCGCATATTTCTTGAACCCGCTAGCGACATCAATTAAGCTCAGTACTACCTGCGGATCGACCCCAGCACGCCTGGATTCATAGTGAACCGCCTTAAGAAGGGCCATTCGAGTAGCATTGTCCGGAATTCGCTCTTCCAACCTCTTTGACATCGCGGTGAGCCACTCGGATTCGTTGCTCTTCGCCTTGAACTCCGCGGATGGCGGTGAGCGACCTTTCGCGGCAGCACTCCAATTCTCTGCCAATGCTGCGCCAGTCCACAGTAGAAACACCGTCATCGTGATCAGTATCAATTCACCAGCGGTCTTCATTTTGATCATCCTCGGCAACGGTAACGGGCACCTCGTTTCGGCGAATTTCGGTGCCGGTGACGACGCCAGCTACGATGCGCAGCAGTACGGTCTCCTCGTAGACATTGAGATAAAAGCTGTCAATTTGTCCGATTACTTTGCCACGGGGACAGTCCAAATCGCCGGTGTACCAATCCGCGAAGACCGGGCCGTCGCAGTCAGGGAACACGGTTGTAAGCGAGGCTACCTCGCCATCGGATTGAGTGCCGCCCAACGCGACCAAATATAGGCGATCATCTTTTATCTTCCAGTGCCCGATGTAACCGCGCCAAAGAGCGGTACACGATACTTGGAAAGGGTAGAGGGAATCGCTATGCCCTACATTAATCCCTGCCGAGCGTGGCAATCGAGGTCGAAGTGGCTCAGAGTAACAGGCGAGCGTTTCGTTTTCGTACTCGATCCGATCTGGAATCTGGCAGGTCATACGCTGGCGACCCGACTCAATCGAATATTCTTCACCGCTTGAATCAGCGAAGCAGTGCCGTCAGGGGCGGACTTTTTCAGTTCTTGTATCAGTTCGAATTCTTCGTTTGAAATCTGGATTGCCGCACCATTATCTCGATCGAGCCACCCGAGAGGCAGGTTAAGCGTAAATTCAACTTTTCTTGCCTGATTGTCATCGAGTTCCGATTTGCCGCTCTCAAGTCTGCTGTATGTAGATTGGCTGCAAATCTCTAGCATGGATGCGAACTCGTCTTGATGTTCGGAAAATAGGCCGCGGAGAAGGCGTAAATTATCTCGACGCCGTGCGGGATTGAGCCCGATCCTATCTGAAATGGCATCTATTTCTACCTGTACCTGAAGCCGCCGATCCCGCATGGTTTCTCGCTCTTTCATGGCAGCGAGAAGGTCTTTGATTGTTGTCATGATGCCTCCGACGGGATCTGCGTGCGTGCGTCGATATGTTGTGTCTGCATGATTGACTCCTAAAAAGCCAACAGATCATCCAACTGGTTACGTGATTCAAGCTCAGCCGGGTGATCTAGAATCATCTGGTCGGGAATGTAGCAGTTCAGTCCAGTCAGATCGACGCCCTTAAAATGGTTGCTGTCGAGGAGCAGGGAATAGATCCCTTCGTCATGCGGCGATGATTTCCCGCTGATGGTTTCAATCCAGTCGCGGATAGCCCAGAACGGATTTATATCCGCTTCGATCGGATCGAATGTATTGGTGAAAAATGTTTCATTTCGGTACTCTCGAAGCAGCGCTGTTCTCCAGTCATCATCGAAATGAAGAAGGCGATTAACCGTTTTTGGTGATGCCGCAAGCAGCAGGAAAAGGCGGTTGAAGAAGGCGTCGCGCACAATTCGCTTGCGCTCACATATATTGTTCAAGCGTTCTACTAGCTCAGGACGTAGAGTAAGGCTGACAAGTTTTCGGTCCGGCAATTGGTCGAGTTTCTTGGTGATAAAGGCATGGGCGGCGACAGAGTTTGCCGTGCCAATTTCCGTGTCCAAATGATCAAGCTCGACTTCTAGAACTTTGTTCAGATAGGCGTCCCGCCGCAGGCAGGATGCGGCCATTTTCTGTTCGAGCCTTTCAAGGACTGGCCGCCAGATCTTGGTCGAAATCTTTGGGGTCGCCTTTTTTTCCGCTGCACTTTTCATTTTGTTTCTACTCCGGACAGTGTATTTGACAGCAGTCTAGTCGAGCACATTCCATTTGTCAAGGCCAAATGGAATGTGCCAAACGCCATGTAATGTTTAGCCTACAAGGAATACGTCGTTCCACATCAATCGAACCAAGCTGGATGACCTCGCCCTCCATCGTCCGCTCATAGTGCTTTCTACTCGCAGCCGTTGTGCGCCGTAAGCGTCCGGTGAATACCGTCTTGCCTTGGTAGACGGGAGTCGCGAGGATGGTGTCCACTAAGAATGTTGGTGGACACCAAGATGGCAGAGCGAGGGATGGGTTTGGTAGAGCCGTTGCGTGTGACGTGCAACGGCCGACGGTATTTCAGCGCGGCGCACAAACGGGCGGTAGTACAGAAGTGCCTTGTGCCGGGGGCATCCTTGGCGGCGGTGGCGCTCTCCTGCGGATTCAACGCGAACCTGGTCCGCAGGTGGGTGCGCCAATACCAAGAGCGTGGCCTCTCGACGAAGCTTGTCCCGGTGGTGGTAACGCCTCAAGTTCCGTTGGCGCAGACAAGAACGATGGCTGTGGCGACGTCGAAGATCGCCAGAACCAAGCCCAAGAATACACGCAGCTCGTTGGAACTCCAGATCGGTGCGACGCGACTGGTCTTGCATACGATCGATCTGGAGCAGTTGCGCGTTGTGCTCGATGCCCTGTTGGGTACTCGATGATCGGACTTGCGCCGGGAACGCGGGTTTGGCTTGCCGCCGGGGTGACCGACATGCGAAAGGGCATGGATGGGTTGGCGGCGCTGGCGCAAACGGCGCTGGCCGAAGATCCGTTCCGTGGCCATGTGTTCGCGTTTCGCGGTCGTCGTGGCGATCTGGTAAAACTGCTGTGGTTCGATGGTGACGGGCTGTGTCTATTCGCAAAGCGTCTTGAGCGCGGTCGCTTCGTGTGGCCGCAGGCGGACTCGGGTGCTGTTGGGCTGACGCCGGCACAGTTATCGATGTTGTTGGAAGGCATCGATTGGCGTCGTCCGACGAGGACGTGGCGACCGGAGATTGCAGCATAAAATCATCTGCGTAGAGGAACTTTCTCTGACGCAAGAAGTCTGATTGTTCAACAACAATCAACCTGCACATTCACACCTTTGCCCGAATGACAAACGAGAATTCAAGAGCCCTGCCCGATGATGTCGAATCGCTCAAAGCGATGGTGCTTGAGCAACGTCTGCAGCTTGATTCCCGCCTTGCCGAGATCGAACACCTGAAGTTGTTGGTGGCGAAACTCAAGCGCGCGCAGTTTGGTCGTTCTTCCGAGCGCATCGACCAACAGATCGAGCAGTTCGAGTTGCGGTTGGAGGAATTGCAAAGCACGCAGGCAGAAGTAGACACCGCGGCCAAGCCGCAGCGCGAAGAGAAAGTGCAGCCGGTGCGCCGGCCGTTACCCGAGCACCTGCCGCGCGAACGTGTGGTACATGCGCCGAGCTGCGAGTGTCCGCAATGCGGTGCGGCAATGCGTCAGATCGGCGAGGACGTATCCGAGGTGCTCGAATATGTTCCGGCGCGCTTCCGCGTCATCCGGCATGTGCGCCCGAAACTGGCATGCACGGTGTGTGAGCGCATCGTGCAGGTCGAGGCGCTCTCGCGACCGATCGACAAAGGCATGGCTGGACCCGGATTGCTCGCCCACGTCCTTGTATCGAAGTACGCCGATCATTTACCGCTCTACCGGCAGGCACAGATCTACGCTCGCGAAGGCGTAGAACTGGAGCGCTCGACCATGGCTGAGTGGGTTGGCGGGTGTTTCCGCCTAGTCGAACCGCTGATCGAGGCCCTCGCGCGGCACGTGATCGCAGCGCGCAAACTGCACGCCGACGATACCCCTGTGCCGGTACTGGATCCGGGCCGGGGTAGGACCAAGACCGGACGACTCTGGACCTATGTCCGTGATGACCGACCGGCGGGCAGTGTCGATCCTCCGGCGGTGCTGTTTCGCTATTCGCCAGACCGGCGCGGTGAACGCCCGCGATCACACCTCGCCGGGTTCAGCGGGATTCTTCAGGCTGACGCTTATGCCGGATTCGGGCATCTTTACCAGGATGGCAAGGTTGTGGAAGCGGCCTGCTGGGCTCATGCCCGGCGCGCCTTCTACGATTTCCACCAGGCGACCCAGTCCCCGATCGCGGCTGAAGCGATCGCACGCATTGCCGTGCTCTACCAGATCGAAACGGAGATACGGGGCCGGTCACCGGATGAACGTGCCCGGGTGCGCCAAGCCCGGGCGGGACCACTGCTCGAATCGCTGCGCCAATGGCTACGCGAGACCCTGTCGCGGGTATCGAAGAAATCCGAACTCGCCAAGGCGATCGGCTATGTGCTCACGCGCTGGACCGCGCTGACGCGCTACGTCGCAGACGGTGGCATCGAAATCGACAACAACGCGGCCGAGCGCTCGCTGCGCACGGTGGCGCTTGGCCGGAAGAATTATCTCTTTTGCGGCTCGGACGCCGGTGGCGAACGTGCCGCCGGAATCTATAGCCTAATCGGGACGGCGAAATTGAACGGACTGGATCCCGAGGCGTACCTTCGCACCGTGCTCGAGCGCATTGCTGATCACCCCATCAACCGGGTCGAAGAACTCTTGCCCTGGAACGTCGCCATCAGGCTAGAATCCGAGAACACTTTGCTGCGCGCCGCCTAAGGTTGGCGGGCGGCGCTTATTGAAAGTGCTCGATCATGGCAAGCCGCCAGCCTAAGCCGCTCCCCAGTTGCTACTACCAGCTTCGCGTCTCGCTGCGCTACCTGAAGCCCGAGATCTGGCGCCGGCTTCTGGTACCGGACACCGCAACGCTGGCCCAGTTGCACCGACTGCTGCAGATCGTGATGGGCTGGACGGACAGCCATATGCACGAGTTTCGCATCGCCAAGTCCAGCTACGGCACACCGGATGCAGACTGGGCGGACATGAACCCGACACTAAACGAAAAGCGCTACACGCTCGCAGCTGTCATCGCGGACAGGCTCAAGAAGTTCGACTATTTGTACGACTTTGGCGACGGGTGGGAACACGAAGTGCGTATCGAAAAACGCCTTACCGGTACCGAAATGCCGTCGAATTCCCAGTGCACCGCAGGGGCCAACGCCTGTCCGCCCGATGACGTTGGCGGCGTGCCTGGATACTGCGACTTCGTCGCCGCAGTTCTTGACCCGAAACACCCTCAACACCGCGAGCTATTGCAGTGGTATGGCGCTCCCTTTGATCCCCATCATTTCGATATCGACGCCGTCAACGCTCAGCTCAAGCGCATCCGCAGCTGAGTGTCAAGACGGTATTCGCCGGACGCTTACGCGGCTGCAGCGCGAGGCGCTGGTACGCGAAGTGCACCACCGCATCAAGAACCACCTGCAGGGTATCGCCGGCCTGCTGGAACGTCATGCGGCGGCCTACCCCATGCTCGAACCGGTGATCGAAGAGCTGCACGGGCAACTGAACGTGCTCGCCACTGTGCACGGTCTACAGGTCGAACTTCCCGGCCGCGAGCTCAACCTGTGCAACATCGCGCGCAGCATCGTCGAGACGCTGCAGGCGGTTTCGACCGTACCGCTGGATTTTGCGCTGGCGGAGGGATTCGTTCCAGTCGAGGTACATGCCGACGAGGCCGTGCCGATCGCGCTGATCCTGAATGAGCTGGTATCCAACGCGGTCAAGCACCTCGCTCCTTCCGCCAAGCAGGCGGCGGTAAAGATCGAAATGAAGCGATACGGCGCAGGCGCGGTAATCACCGTGCGCAACCAGCCGGCGAGCCTCCCGCCGGGTTTCGATTTTGCCGACAGCCGCTCTCTAGGCACCGGGCTGCGCCTGGCGAAGTCGTTGCTCCCAGGGGAGGGAGCAAAGCTTACTTTCAGCCAGCCGGCGGCCGGCGTGGTGGAGTCGGTGCTGGAGCTTTGGCCGCCGGTACTCAATCACTCGGTAAATACCGTGAGCGAAGCATAGCTGCGGTGAAGGGCGAAAAAAAGGGGACACCGATGTCAAGCGCCGCGCCACAAATCCGGTTGCTTGTCGTCGATGACGACCGGCTGGTGCTTGCCAATGTTGCCGATGGACTGGAGCAGGCGGGTTATGCAGTATCGCGGGCCGCCACGGGCGAAGACGCCCTGCGGATTTGCGCGGAAGCGCCGCCGGAGCTGGTGATCATGGACCTGCGCCTGCCCGGATTGTCCGGGGTCGAGACCGCGAGAAAAATCCGCGAGATTTCGAAAATACCGGTGTTTTTCCTGTCGGCGTTCGACACCGAAAATGCGGTGAAGGAGGCGGTCGCCAATGGAGGCCTGGGCTATCTGGTCAAGCCGGTCAGGCTGAATCAGCTCCTGACTTCAATCAAAGCCGCACTCGGCCGCGCCGCCGACATCGAGACCCTCGAGACCGCCGAGGGACATCTCAGGATCGCGCTCCAAGGCGACCGCAACATTGGCATCGCGACCGGAATCCTCATGGAGCGACATCGGCTCATGGCTGCGCAGGCGTTCGAAGCGCTGCGCGGCGACGCGCGCGCCCGGCAGCGCAAATTGGGCGAAGTGGCAGCCGAAATCGTCGGCGCGTGCGAAACCCTGAGTCCGCTAAGGTCTCGGAAATAGCGCATTGAAATATTTTTGATTCAAATCAAGGATCGACAAAGGATGCTTTGACAACGATCAACATTTGTAACAAACGGCAGACCGCGTTTTGTGTCTCATGGTATTAGTATGAATGCTTGCCACTCGAGAACGCGCACCGGTTAGTCCGAGATCATCGGCAAGATCGTCCGCCCGGAAAACGCGGACGCGCCTTGCCTTAAGGCCCAGCCCCCGCCTTGGCAGTCGTAGCTGGCATGCATGCAGCCTGGGGTTGCATCGCAGCCGGCGGAAATCAGCTTGCGCGGACGCAATCGCGTTTCGCGCGCAGCGAAGGAAGGGCAATTTGCAGAGTTTGGCTACCCATAACAAGAATCCGATCGTCCCGTACTTGGCGGGCGTCTTGGTGGCCGCGGCGACTTACTGGGCGCTCGCCAAGGCCGGACTGCGATTCGGCGCGCTGCTGCACCCGTATGTGAGTCCGGTCTGGCCTTCGGCCGGATTCGCCCTTGCCCTCATCCTGGTTCACGGCTATCGCTTCTGGCCGGCGATATTCATCGGCGCGCTCGCGGTCAACCTCGAACTGGGCGCCACATTGCCGGTCGCCGGCGGCATCGCTGCGGCGAACGCCTTCAGTTCGGTGTTTGCGGTGTACCTGCTGAGACGATTTGCCGATTTTCAGCCGCAGTTCGCGCGCCTGCGCGACGCCGTCAGCCTGATCCTCGTCGCTGCGCTCGCGTGCCGGGCGCTCTGCGCCATTCTCGGCACGGGCGCGCTCTGGGCGGGTGGCATGGTCGCGGAGGGTGAATTCTGGACGCTCTGGCTCAACCGCTGGATCGGCGGCGCGGTCGGCGTGCTGGTGATGGCGCCGTTTTTCCTCGCTTTCGCCGAGCCCGTCGAGCGCTCGCGCGAGGCGAAGTGGTACGCCGAGGCGCTGGTACTGCTTGTGCTTGTGGCCGCCGCCGGTGCGTTCGTGTTCACGCCCTTGCAGCCTTCGGCTCATAGCCGTTACCCACTGGCATTCATTCCCCTGCCATTTGTTATCTGGGCGGCGGTGCGCTTCGAAGTCCGCGGCGCTTCGGTCGCATCGCTGGCACTGGCGTCGATCAGCCTGCTCGGCACGCTGCAGGGACACGGTCCGTTCGCATTGCTGCCGCGGCACGAAGCCGTGCTGCTGTTGGCGATCTACAACGGCCTGGTCGCCGCGACCGGCCTGCTGGTTGCGGGGGCGGTCGGGGAAATGCGACGCGAACGATCACTGCGCGCGGGGCTCGAGGTACTGCGCCAGGTATTCGATCTGCTTCCGGTGGGCGTGTGGATCACCGATGAACGCGGCCGCATCAGCGCCTCGAATCCGGCCGGCCGGCGCATCTGGGGCGGCGAACGCCAACTCGTGCCGAAGCAGTACGGCGAGTTCAAGGGTTGGCGGCTGCCGGACCGAACCCCGATCGAGGCGCATGACTGGGCGCTGGCGCGCGCGCTCGAAAAAAGCGAGAGCCGCATCGGCGAGGAGATCGAGATCGAGGGCTTCGACGGCGCGCGCAGGGTGATCAGGAATTCGGCCATGCCCTTGCGTGATGCCCAGTCGCGCATCGCCGGCGCGATCGCCATCCATGAGGACATCACCGGGATGAAGGCGGCAGAGTTTCGCCGCGCCGAACATCAACGGCTGCAGCGCGACGCGCTGGTGCGCGAGGTGCACCACCGGATCAAGAACCACCTGCAGGGCGTCGCCGGTCTGCTGGAGCGTCATGCAGTGGCCAACCCCGCGCTCGAACCGGTGATCGAAGAGGTGCTCGGACAACTGAACGTGCTCGCCACGGTGCACGGGCTGCAGAGCGAATTTCCTGGCCGCGAACTCAACCTGTGCAACATCGCGCGCGGCATCGTCGAGGCCCTGCAAGTGGTCTCGATCGTGCCGCTGGAATTTGTGTTGGCGGAGGGACTCGTTCCGATCGAGATGAATGCCGACGAGGCCGTGCCGATCGCACTGATCCTGAACGAACTGGTATCCAACGCGGTCAAGCACGTCGCTCCTTCCGCCAAGCAGGCGGCGGTGAAGATCGAAATGAAGCGGGACGGTGTACGCGCGGTAATCGTCGTGCGCAACGCGCCGGCGCGCCTCCCGCCGGGCTTCGATTTTGCCGGCGGCCGATCTCTGGGCACCGGGCTGCGCCTGGCGAAGTCGCTGCTCCCCGGTGAGGGAGCAAGGCTCAGCTTCAGCCAGCCGGCGGCCGACGTGGTGGAGTCGGTGCTGGAGCTTTGGCCGCCGGTGCTGAACCACGCCACAGACAGCGTGAGCGCAACATAGCTGCAGGTAAAGGACGGGGAAAGGGGACACCGATGTCAAGCGTTGCGTCACAGACCCGGTTGCTGGTCGTAGATGACGACCGGCTGGTGCTTGCCAACCTTGCCGATGGGCTGGAGCAGGCGGGTTATGCCGTATCGCGGACCACCACGGGCGAAGAAGCCCTGCGGATTTGCGCCGAAGCGCCGCCGGACCTGGTGATCATGGACGTTCGCCTGCCCGGAATATCCGGGACCGAGACCGCGAGAAGAATCCGCGAGAATTCGAAAATACCGGTGTTTTTCCTGTCCGCGTTCGACACCGAAGCTGCGGTGAGGGAGGCGATTACCGATGGAGGCCTGGGCTATCTGGTCAAGCCGGTCAGGTTGAATCAGCTCCTGACTTCAATCAAAGCCGCACTTGCCCGCGCCGCCGACATCAAGTCGCTGGAGGCCACGGAGGAGCATCTCAGAATCGCGCTCCAGGGCGACCGCAACATCGGCATCGCGACCGGCATCCTCATGGAGCGCCATCGCATGTCGGCCGCGGCGGCGTTCGACTCCCTGCGCAAGCGCGCGCGCTCGCAACGTCAAAAGCTCAGCGAGGCCGCGGAACAACTGGTTGCCGCGGCGGAAATCATCAACCGGCGCGAGGATTAGCCGGTATGTCGCCGGCATCATGAAGATCGTCGGACCGGCCGATATCGCAGCGCTGGAAAAGATCAAGCGTGGAGAACACCCGTATTGCCTGAATCCGACGTTAGTGGCAGCGGCGCAGCCTCACCCTTCTTCCTATGGCCAAAGCCGCCCAAGCGCCAGCGCTTCGCCAAAACGCCGGATTGGCCAGACTTCGATGTCCTCGTCAACGCGCAATGATCGCTCGCCCGCATAGACGAGGATGCGCCGAACGACACCCGGCAATTCCGCAATCGTGCGCAGCCCTTGCACCATGGAACGCTCGAAGCGCTTGCTCGCCTTCACTTCAATGGCAATGAATTCGCGCTGACGGCGCAGGAGAAAATCCACCTCCGTACGCATCGCCTGAGCAGGTGCCCAATAGGTGAGTTCGTCGAACAGTTTTTGCTCCTCTGCATGCGCGCGCAGCAGATGAAGCACAAAGCCTTCGAACAGCGGCCCGGTTTCCTCGGCCGAGACGGGTCCGAGTTGCCTCTTCACGGCACGCACCAGGCCAGGATCGGCCCAGTAGAGCTTGGGATGCCTGCGCTCCCGCACCCGAAGCTTGGCCTCATAACCGGGGAGTCTGTACACGAGGAGTGTGTCTTCGAGGATTTCGAGATAACCGTCCACGGTCATGCGCGCCACGCCCGCATCGCGCGCGATGCCTGAAACACTGATCGCCTGGCCATGAAATAGGGCCGCGATGGGAAGAAAACGCACGAAGCCGGGGAGGTTACGCACCAGAGCCTCAGCCCTGATTTCCTCGCGCAGATAGAGTTGCACATAGGCTTCGAGCGCGGCGTCGCGCTCCTCGGCTGCCCATACCAGCGGTATCGTACCGTGGCGCAACGCTAGCCCAAGGTCGAAGTCGGCGTCCAGTTCCGCGACTGTCAAAGGGTGCATGTGCTTCCTGAGCGCCCGTCCCGCGAGCAAGTTGGTGCCCGCGGCCTTGAGCTTGCGCGCGCTCGATCCCAGCAGCGCGAACTTGAGGCGCCGGGATTCGATGAAACGGTGGACTTCGTTGAGCAGGGACGGGATGCGCTGCACCTCATCCACGATCACCCAGGAGCCTGGCTCCAGCGCGGCGAGCTCGCCGGCGAACATACCGGCATCGCCCAGGTAGTCGCGGTAGCGGCGTTCATCGAGCAGATCGATCCGATGCGCGTCGGGCAGTACCCGGGCCGCCCAAGTGCTCTTGCCAACGCCGCGCACACCCAGCAGGAAGAAACTTCCCCGGGGCAAGCGGGAAATTCGTTGAAAGAAATTCGCAATCATGCCGTCATTTTACCATGCAAAATGACGGAATCCATTGCAATGGAACGGCGTAAGCAGCGGCCAACCGGCCTTCCCTTCCTGTCCCACCTCCAGCATCGCTTTCGCGTCCCGCCACGACATCGCCTAAAGCCCGAAGCAGCCGAGCTCGCCCGCGCCGCCGACATCGAGGCCCTCGAGACTGCCGAGGAGCATCTCCGAGTCGCGCTCCAGGGCGACCGCAACATCGGCATCGCGACCGGAATCCTCGTGGAGCATCATCGCCTCACGGCTGCCGAGGCGTTCGAGACGCTGCGCCGCAGCGCACGTGCCCGGCAGTGTAAACTGGCTGAAGTCGCAGCCGAAATCGCCCGCGCGTGCGAGAGCTTGAGTCTGCCAAAGCCTCAAAAATAGCGCATTGCACTATTCCTGATTGAAACCAAGGACCGGCAGCGCATGCGGTGACAATAATTCACAATGAAAAGCAATGGAAAAAAGCAATGAAATACGTGCTATTGTGCATTAGCATGATCAATATGATCAGTAATTAACGTTTCAGAGCCTGCATCGATTAGTCAAAGTTCGTCATCAAAGTCGTCCGCCCAAAAAATGCGGATGCGCCTTACCGCAAGGCCCAGTCCCCGCCTTTATACCAGTTCATCCCGGCATGGAGATTCTCCGTGTTGGCGATGCGCGCTCGCGCCGTCGTTCCATTGCGCGACGCCTTTGCGGTACGAAGGAGGGTGCAAATGTCGTCGGATCGTTCTCGCGATTGGCTGCCTCGGGCACCAGCGCGCGATCTCTTGCCAGCATGAAAAGCGCTTACCGCGAGCTTTTCGCGCGGGCTGCGCAGGCACTGCAACGCCCGCAGGCCAAGTTCGGCGTGATGCTAGTCGCGATATTCCTCGCCGAGCTGACCTTGATGCTTGCAGCCGACGCGTTGCACCTTGACATGACGGGCTGGGTGGAGGCGCTGATCGATGCGGCGACGCTCACCGCAACCGCCTCGATCATCATGTGGCCGTTGATCATCAAGCCGCTGCACCTGGCCCTCGAGGCCGAACAGGCGAAGGCGCAGGCAATCCTCGATACGGCATCCGACGCGATCATAACCATCGGCGATCACGGCATCATTCAAGCGCAGAACCGCGCGGCGCGGGTCATGTTCGGCGTTTCCGACCAAGACGCCATCGGCCGCAACGTAAGCATCATTATTCCCTCCCCTCATCGCGAGCAGCACGACCGCTATCTGGAGAGCTACCGCCGGACCGGCGTGAAGCACATGATCGGCACGACGCAGCAGCTTGACGCCTTGCGGACCGGCGGTGAAATCTTTCCGATCGAGTTGTCGGTAAGCGAGGTCCGGGCCGGGGGCAAGCGCCTGTTCACCGCGATTATCCGCGACATCACCGAGCGCAAGCGCCTGAGCGACAAGCTCCGGAATATGGCCCATTACGACCAACTCACCGGGCTCGCGAACCGCGCACTGTTCCAGGACCGGCTATCGCAGGCCGTAGCGCTCGCGCGGCGGCGACGAGCGAAGCTCGGACTGCTGTACCTCGACCTGGACCGCTTCAAACCCGTGAACGACAACTATGGCCATGCGGCGGGCGATATGCTGCTTTGCGCGGTCGCCGGGCGGCTGCGCGAGGCCATTCGCGAGTCCGACCCCGTCGCGAGACTGGGCGGAGACGAGTTTGCGGTGATCCTTGCGGAAATCGACTCCCGCGCCGATGCCGACGCCGTCGCTGAAAAGCTCAGGTTTTCGATCGACGAGCCCTATCCATTGGATGACGTGATCGTTTGGATCGGCGCCAGCATCGGCATTGCGGTGTTTCCGGACGATGCGGCGTTCGGTGAGGATCTGGTGAAGCTGGCCGATCAAGACATGTACCGCCGAAAACAGGCGCGAAAGGCGGCGCATTGACCGTCCTGCAGCATCGGGGGCAATTTGCGTTGGCGCGTCAAGGACATGAAACCCTATTCCGCAAAGCGATTCGACCTGGGAGGACCAATGCGTAATCCACTATTCAGCATAAGAATTCGAGCTCTGCTGCTGGTTGGCATGGCGTTTGCGGTATTCCTTGGAATATTGGGGTTTCACGCGACGGCCGAACGCCGGATGCGTCTGGAATTCGCCAGAGAGCACTTGCTGAACACGACAAAGCTGATTGCCGCCCAGCACAACAGCATCATCGAATACGCGCAGCAGTTTCTCGAATCCCTGGTTAGAGCCCAGACCGGGCGCCAGACTCTGTTGCCAGAGGACTGCCAGCGCACGCTCGCGCAGCGGCTGCGGGAAGAGCCACAAATCGCCAATATCGTCGTGGCGCTGCCCGATGGAAGCGTGGTCTGCAGTGCAACGCCGATCCCTCGGCCTGTCAATGTCGCCGACCGGCCCTATTTCCGCCAAGCGCTCGCATCGCCGAACGTGGTTATCGGGGAAGTGACTGACAGCTGGATAAGCGGCACTCGGCGCCTTCCGATTGTTAAGGCTGTTCGCGACTCCAGCGGGCGCGTGCTTGGGATATTTATGGTTTCGCTTGACCTGTCCGGACTCGCAACAGCGGTCGCGAATAGCAAGTACGCCAAGGGCGCCAGGCTTGGTTTAATCGACGCCAAGGGACGGGTGCTTGCCAGGCACCCCGATGTGGAAGGATGGGTTGGGAAGGATGTCTCGGACACTTCATTTTTCAACGCCGTCGCGGCCGCCGACGGCGAGGGTACGTTTGAAGAACTCGGATTGGACGGCGTGACGCGTATCTTCGGGCTGGTGCGCTTTGCCGAGACGATGGCCGGTCCGATATCGCTTTGGTTCGGTTTTACCAAGGACGAGATTACGGCAGACGTTGAGCGTGACTTCGCATGGACTGCCCTCACCATAGCGGTTCTGTTCTTGGTGACACTTGTTGCGACGTGGATCGGCGGCGAACGCCTGCTCCTGCGCCCCATCTCGGTCCTATCGGCCGCAGCGCGTCGACTCGGCCAGAGCGATTTGAGTGCCCGTACCGGGCTCGATCACACTCGCGACGAATTGGGGAGGCTTGCACAATCCTTCGACGACATGGCTAGGTCGCTCGAAGCCAAGGACCACCAAATCGGCTTGGCCAGTCGCGCGGTCAAAGTGCTGTCGACGTGGAATCAGGCGCTCGTCACGCCGCGCGGTGAAAAATCGTTAATTGAAAACATGTGCCGGGCCATTGTCGAGGCAGGCAGTTACCGCGGCGCATGGGTGGGCCTCGCCAAGTCCGACGAGAACAAGACGGTCGAGCCGGTGGCGTGGTGGGGAGTGGACTCTCAGTTCGTTGCCGGACTGGGTGTTAGCTGGGCGGATACCGCGGAAGGTCGCGGTCCGGCGGGTGCCGCGATTCGCCGCGGCACGGCGGTGGTTATGAACGACCTTATGACAAACCCCGACACCGCGCCGTGGCGTGAGATCCTGGAGCGTTATGAGTACAAATCGATAATGTCCCTTCCGCTCAAAGTGGGTGGCGCGGTCATCGGTGCGCTCACGCTTTATACAGCGGATTCCGAATCGTTTGGTGAGCAGGAGGCCGTGCTGCTCACCGAAGTGGCGGCGGCGCTTTCATCCGGCATAGGCGCGATTCGCGCGCACGAGGCGCGCACTCAGTTGGAAGTGTCCCTGCAAGCCAGCGAGCAACGATTCCGCGCCGCTGCCGAAGCGAGCCTGGACGCGCTCGTGGTGCTGAAAAGCGTGCGCGATGCGCCTGGCAACATTGTCGATTTTGAAATCGCCAACGTAAACGACCGTGCAGCGCGCGAACTCGGCCTGGCGAAGGATGAGGTCCTCGGCAAGGCATTCTTTCAACTGCTTCCGGTATACAGGGCGGCAGGATTTTTCAACAAGTATGTCCATGTTGTTGAGACCGGGACGCCTTTGGAAGAGGAGTTTCCGCTTGATGTGCCGGGAGCGGAAAGAAAGTGGTACAGGCAGCAGGTGGTCGCCGTTGGCGACGGCATCGCCGTTTCTCTGCGCAACATCACGGTTTGGAAGACAGCGGGTGACAAGATAAGAGAGGGCGAGGAGCGGCTGCGGCTCGCGCTGGCCGGGGCGCATATGGGGGCGTGGAGCGTGGACTTGGAGAGTGACACGCACTCCATATCGGAGGAAATGGGACCGATATTCGGCTTGCCCAGGGGAGCGGGGCCCCGGAGCAACGAGGCGTTAATAGAAGCCGTACACCCGGATGACCGCGAGGCATTGGCAACTGCGATGAAACAAGAGCGGGAGACTGCGCAGGCGGGTCACAGGGAGTTCAGGGTGTTGTGGCCGGAGGGTACGGTGCATTGGGTGGAAGCGCGTAGCAATGTCATTTGCGACGAGGCTGGCAAGCCGGTGCGCAGTGTCGGAGTGCTGGCGGACATTACGCAGCGCAAGCTCGATGTAGTGGCCCTGCAACGCGCCAACCGGGCACTCAAGACACTTTCAGCGGCTAACGAAGCGCTGGTGCATGCGAGCAGCGAATCCGGGCTTCTCCACGAGGTTTGCCGCGTAATCGTGGAGGAGGGGGGATATCGGATGGCCGTAGTGGGCTACCCACAGAATGACCAGGAAAAAGCCATCGTGCCGATGGCCTGGGATGGGGTGGAGGACGGGTATCTCACGGCGATGACGCACACCTGGGCCGATACCGAGCAAGGTCAAAGACCCATTTCCAGAGCCCTTCGAAACGGCAAAGTGGAAATTGCTCGGGATATTCGAGACAACGCGGCATTTGCATCTGTGAAAGATTTGATGGCAAGGCCAGGCTACGCTTCCAACCTCGCATTGCCCTTGCTCGACGAAAAGAAAGTCATCGGCGCCATGAGTATTTTCGCATCGGAGACCGACGCGTTTGATGAGGCAGAAGTGCGGTTGCTGCAGGAACTCGCGGACGACCTTGCCTATGGAATTGTCACATTGCGAACGCGGGAGGAGCGCGACCGTATTGCGCATGCCCATGAACACCACGAGGCAATTCTGCGCAAGAGTCTAGAGGACAGCATTCAGGCTATCGCCGCGACCGTGGAAATGCGCGACCCGTATACCTCGGGTCACCAGAAACGCGTGGCCGAGCTGGCTGTGGCACTCGGGGGGGAAATGGGTCTGTCCGAGGAGCGGATTCACGGGCTGCACCTCGCCGGTGTCGTCCACGACCTCGGAAAAATCAGTATTCCCGCTGAAATTCTTTCCAAGCCGGGGAAGCTAACGTCTCTCGAGTTCATGATAATTAAGGGTCATTCCCAGGCGGGGTACGAGATTCTCAAGGACATTGATTTCCCCTGGCCTATCGCAACCCTTGTTTGGCAACACCATGAGCGATTCGATGGCTCCGGCTACCCGCAGGGACTCAAAGGGGGGGACATTCTGTTGGAGTCCAGCATTCTGGCAGTGGCGGACGTGGTCGAAGCAATGGGGTCGCACCGGCCCTACCGGCCTACCTTGGGCATCGACGTTGCGTTGCAGGAAATCGAGCGTGGCCGCGGTATCCAATATGACCCGGCGGTCGCCGATGCGTGCTTGAAGTTGTTTCGCGAGGGCAGGTATGCTCTTGTGACCTAGAACATCCCGCAAAGGCACGGTCTTGCTCGACGCTCCGATCAAGGTGCAGTCGTTCCTGGCCAACGTGCCTCGGTTCAAGGAACTCGCGAGCGACGAGTTGGACTGCATTGCTTCGAACAGTCAGTTGTCCTGTTTGCTGCCCCGGCCCACGGCCCACACAGCGGCCTCCAGGCGCGAGCGGAAGCCGAGCTTCTTCAGCAGGTTCTTGACGTGCACCTTGACCGTGGCTTCGGTAATGTCGAGATTGCGCGCAATCGGCTTGTTCGCTAGTCCTTGCGCCGG
>Ga0082335_1005037_pt1 | contig 18862 bp, 17 predicted proteins | sample Subgrocontami58m_FD_72375 | JGI IMG/M metagenome (GOLD analysis project Ga0082335, IMG submission 72375) | Subsurface groundwater microbial communities from S. Glens Falls, New York, USA - GMW37 contaminated, 5.8 m (SPADES assembly) (version 2) ... | reverse complement strand
TCAAGCTGCTCGCGTCGCAGAAGGACGACATCAGCTCGGAGAATCAGGCCAAGCTGATCACGGCCCAGCAGGAGCTGGAGCGCATCGAGAAGCGCGTTCGCGACAGGCAGTCGCTGCTCGTACCCGCGGACAAGGTGCCCGAGCTGATACGCGGCGTGCTGAAGAAGAGCTCGCGCCTGCAGCTCGTCTCGTTCACAACCCTGCGCGGCATCGCCATGTTGCCGCCCCAGGCGACGAACACTGCACCTGAGGCGCCCCAGGCGACGCGCCCCGGACCCGCGGCGGCCGGCGCGGGAAAGAGTCCAGGCGGCGCAGCGGCGCCGAGCCGGCCGGCCGCGCCGGAACCGGACCTGTACAAGCAGGGCTTCGAAATCGCCGTGTCGGGCCACTATCTCGACCTGCTGCAATTCCTCGCCGAAGTGGAGAAAAGCCCCTGGAGGCTGCTTTGGGGCCGGGTAGAGTTGCAGACAGGGAAGTACCCGGTCGTGACCATGAAGGTCATCGTCTACACCCTGAGCACCGACCGCGCCGCCGTGTCGCTGTAGCCGATCGGGCAATGAGCCCGGCCTATACCGGCTGCGCGCACGCCGCCTGAAACGCCTCGACGAGCACTTCGAATTCGTCCTCCTTCCATATCCACTTGTGACGCCGGCTGTCGGTCGACGGCAGGTCCGTGCCCGGCTCCCAGTGATTGCCGCGATAGAAATCCAGGCTCGTCGCGTACCAGTTCGGCGTCTCGGGCTTGAAGGTCAGCGTCCGCGCGTTCTGGTTGAAGAAGGAAAGCACCGCCGGCCCGTTGCTGACCAGCAGGTTCATGTACGCCCTCTCGTAGAGCGCCGTCCGCAGATCCACGTTCCAGATTCCCTCGTTGAACGATGGAAATCCGGCGAGCTCCGCGGGTACGCGCTCCATCACCGTCTCCTCGTCGCGCAGGAACACCGGTACGAACCGGTCCTTGTCCAGCCACCGCGCAAAACTCACCCAGGCCGCGAGATTGCTGTTGCGCTCGCGGACATAGGCCGCCTCGCGCAGCGTCAGGGTCACCGCGCGCCTGCCGCCTGCATGTGCGTCGAGCCAGGTATCCACCCGCTTCAGCGCGTGAGGGGTCGGCGCGATGGAAGGAAGGCTGTAGCCCTTTCCATGACGCTGAATCAGGTGGCCGATCAGGTACTCGGCCACCGGGTACAGGGGATGATAGGCTTCCGGAAACACGTGGGCGCGCCCCGCGGACGCGTACAGGGTCATCGCTTCGCCGCGCTTTCGGCACACCATCGTTCCCCTGCAAAAGGGCGACAGCCAACTCGAGGCCTCCAGCACGTGCCTCAGCCGCCAGCGCTTGCCATCGGCCGAATAGCGCATGTCCATGTGCGGCGGATCCGGGCGGAAGCCCTCGTTGCTTCCCGGGACGAACACGACCACCATTTCCTTGCAGCCCTTCTCGATGCAGTGAGAGCCGGCGACGACGAGAAAAGTGGCGATATCGAAAGTGACCGGCGAAAGCTGCAGATCGTAGAAGGCGTACATCACCTTCTCCCTGCCCCCCACGGACTCCAGCACCGACTCCGCGTCCTCGAGGCTGTCCGAGTACTCGCGCCGCGCCGGATCCTCCAGGGTCGCCCGCCGTATCAGGTCGACGCCGTGACCGGCCCTGTCGGTATCCACGCACACGTTACCCAGCAGGTGCATTGCCTCGGCAACGAGCGCGTTCTGAAGAATCGTGCGGCACAGCTTCTCCGCCCCTGCATAGTCCCGCCCCTTGTACGCCGCCTTCGCGATGCGCAGCGAGTCCTCGACGCTGAGTGCCTGGTTCTGCGGGTTCGCCATGCGAATCGACGGGTGGAAGTCGGGTTCCTGGATGGGCGATTTCGCGCCGGCTGCGTGCAAACGCCGGTCCGAATTGTACCCGTGAAAGACGGCCGCCCGCCCACCCTTTGCGATATGACTCGGGTATGCTATGCGAACTTCGCCTTCTCGCCGGGCATCGACTCGCGGATCATGAAATTATTCGTCACGGGCGCCTGCGGCTACAAGGGCACCGTCCTCGTGCCCAAGCTGCTTGCGGCGGGCCACGAGGTGCACGCATTCGACGTCATGTGGTTCGGCAATTATCTCCGGCCCCACCCCGCGCTCACCGTCATCCAGAGCGACGTGCGCGATGTCGATGCAGTCCGCCTCGAGGGCATCGATGCGATCGTCCACCTGGCGTCGGTGGCGAACGACCCCTGCGGCGACCTCGATCCCAAGCTGACCCGGGAGATCGGCTGCCTCGCGACCATGCAGCTCGCGGACAAGGCGGTGCGTGCCGGCGTCAGGCGCTTCGTGTACGCGTCCTCGGGCAGCGTCTATGGCGTGAAGGACGAGCCGCAGGTGACCGAAGACCTCACGCTCGAGCCGATTTCCGAGTACAACAAGACGAAGATGGTCGCCGAACGCGTCCTGCTCAGTTACGCCGACCGGATGGCGGTGCAGATCGTGCGGCCGGCCACGGTGTGCGGCTATTCCCCGCGGATGCGCCTCGACGTATCGGTGAACATGCTGACCATGCAGGCGCTCACCCGGGAGAACATCACGGTGTTCGGCGGCGCGCAGACGCGTCCCAACATCCACATCGACGACATCACCGACCTCTACCTGTTCATGCTCGATCACCCGGAACACCGGGGAATCTACAATGCGGGGTTCGAGAACATGTCCATCCTGGAGATCGCCGAGCGCGTCGCCGAGCACGCACCGGCCAGGATCACGGTGACCGAATCGAACGACCCGCGCTCCTACCGGATCAATTCCGACCGGCTCCTGGCGGCGGGGTTCCGGCCGAAGAAGACCGTGGATGACGCGATACGCGAGCTGGTGCACAGGTTTCGCTCCGGCGAACTGCGCGACGAGGAGCGGTTCCACAACCTGAAGTGGATGCGGCGCGAGGTCGTCAATTGAGTGCTGCCGCACCGGGTGCTGCGGCTCCGTTCGCGGACTACGCCTCGCGCCTAGGGCGGGTCCTCGAGGGCGGCGAATGGACCGGCGTGGCCCGGCTCGCCGAAGAGCTGCGCGAATGCTGGCGGACCGGGCGCCAGGTCTTCCTCTGCGGCAACGGCGGCAGCGCCGCCAATGCGATGCATCTGGCGAACGACTTTCTCTACGGGATCTCCAAGACCTCCGGGTGCGGACTGCGCGTCACGGCGCTGAGCGCCAACGCCTCCGTTCTGACCTGCCTCGCGAACGACCTGGGCTACGAGGAGATTTTCTCCCGCCAGCTTGCGGTCCATGCCCGCAAGGGCGACGTCCTGATCGTGCTCTCGGGCAGCGGCAATTCCGCGAACATCGTCAGGGCCCTCGAGCAGGCCGCGAGCACCGGCATGCGGAGCTACGCGATCCTCGGCTACGGCGGAGGCAGGGCGAGGACCATGGCCGACGTCGCGATCCATTTCGCCGTCGACGACATGCAGATCGCCGAGGACATGCAGCTGGTCGTGGGCCACATGGTCATGCAGTGGCTGTGCCAGAACCCTCCCGCCGGGAACCGGTAAGTGCCGCAATCGGAGACCTGCCTCGTCGTCGGCAGCAATTCCTTTTCCGGCGCGAGCTTCGCCGACCATCTCCTCGCGCAGGGATGCGCCGTCATCGGCTGCAGCCGCTCGCCCCAGCCGCATCCGGCGTTCCTGCCCTACATGTGGGCGCCCCGCCCGGGGACGTTTCGCTTCGTCCGGTGCGACTTGAACCACGATCTCGACGCGCTCATGGACGTGGTCCATCGGGAGCGGCCTGCGTACGTGGTCAATTTCGCCGCGCAGAGCATGGTGGCCGAGAGCTGGCAGAACCCCGCGGACTGGTTCATGACCAACCTCGTGTCGACCGTGAGGTTCCACGAGCGGCTGCGCCGCTGCGATTTCCTGAGGAAGTACGTTCACGTCAGCACCCCCGAGGTCTACGGCAGCACGAGCGGGCCCGTCGACGAGACGGCGCCGCTCGATCCGAGCACGCCCTACGCGGTGTCGCGCGCGGCGGCTGACATGAGCCTGCGGACCTTTTTTGCCGCGTACGGGTTTCCCGTCGTGTTCACGCGGGCGGCGAACGTCTACGGCCCGGGCCAGCGGCTCTACCGGATCGTTCCGCGGTCGGTCCTGTGCGTCGCGCTGGGGCGCCGCCTGCCGCTCCACGGCGGCGGTCTTTCCGAACGCTGCTTCATCCACGTCCACGATGTCGCCGACGCCACCGCGCGCATCATGCGCGAGGGCGTCCCGGGCGAGGTCTATCATGTCTCCACTTCCCGGGTCATCAGCATCCGCGACCTGGTGAAGACGATCTGCGCGAGAATGGGCGCGCGCTTCGAGGACTGCGTCGAGGTCGCGGGCGAGCGTCTGGGCAAGGACGGAGCCTACCGGCTCGATTCCGGCAAGCTGCGCGCGCAACTGGGCTGGGAAGACCGCATCTCCCTCGAGCAGGGCATCGACGAAACGATCGCCTGGGTCGGCCGCTGGCTGGACGAACTGAAGCAGCAGCCGTTCGACTACGTGCACAAAGCGTGAGCAGGCAGTCACTCGTGGAAGACTCGACTCCCGGGACCGCGGCGAAGCTCCTTCTCCAGATGAAGCGCATCCGCTTCGTCGAGGAAGAAATCGCCAGGCGCTATGCGGAAGGGAAAATGCGTTGTCCCACGCATCTTTCCGTCGGTCAGGAGGCCGTCGCCGCCGCCGTCGGCCTTGCGCTGCGGCGCGACGACCTGGTGGTCAGCGGCCACCGCGCGCATGCGCACTATCTCGGCAAGGGCGGGAACCTGCCGGCCATGCTGGCGGAGATCTACGGCAAGGCCACCGGCTGCTCCCGGGGCAAGGGCGGGTCCATGCACCTCGTCGACGAATCGGCGGGCTTCATGGGCAGTACCGCGATCGTCGCCGGCACCGTGCCCGTGGGCGTCGGACTCGCGTACGCGATCAGGCTCAAGCGCAGCGATCGGGTGAGTTGCGTGTTCATCGGGGACGCCGGCGCCGAGGCGGGGGTCTTCTTCGAATCGCTCGGTTTCGCGGCGCTGAAACAGCTGCCGGTGCTGTTCGTCTGCGAGAACAATCTCTATTCGGTGTATTCGCCGCTGCGGGTGCGCCAGCCCGCGGGCCGCAGCATCCACGCCATGGTCCGCGGCATCGGGGTCGATGCCCTCCACGGCGACGGGAACGACGCGGCCGAAGTCTATCGGATGGCCTGCGATTCGATCGCCGCGATCCGCGCCGGCGGCGGTCCGCGGTTCCTCGAGCTGGCAACCTATCGCTGGCGCGAGCACTGCGGGCCCGGCTACGACAACGACCTGGGATACCGCAGCGAAGCCGAGTTCGCCGAATGGAAGGCGAAGGATCCGATCGGCAGGCTCGAGGCTGCGATGCGCTCGCGCGGCGAGATCGACAGGGCCGGCATCGAGCGAATGGACGACCAGGTGGCGCGCGAGGTGCAGGCCGCGTTCGACTTCGCCGAAGCCTCGCCGTTCCCGGATCCGCAGAGCGCGTACACGGGCCTGCATGCCGAACCGCCCTCCGCGGGCGCGAAGTCCGGAGCCTGACCATGGCGCTGATGAGCTTCGCCGGGGCGATCAACGAAGCGCTGGCAACCGCGATGGAGAAGGATCCGAACGTCATCTGCTACGGGCTGGGCGTGGACGACCCGAAAGGCGTGTTCGGCACCACCCTCGGACTGTGCGAGCGGTTCGGCCCGGAGCGGGTGTTCGACATGCCCACCTCGGAAAACGCGATGACCGGAATCGGCATCGGGGCGGCGCTCTATGGCCTGCGGCCGGTGATGACGCACCAGCGCCTGGACTTCGCGCTCCTGTCGATGGATCAGCTCGTGAACAACGCGGCGAAATGGCGCTACATGTTCGCTCGGGAGCGCGGCCTGCCGTTGACCATACGCATGATCCTGGGCCGCGGCTGGGGCCAGGGACCCACCCACTCCCAGAACCTGCAGGCCTGGTTCGCCCACGTCCCCGGCCTGAGCGTGGTGATGCCCTCGACCGCGGACGACGCCAAGGGCTTGCTGCTCTCGTCGATCTTCGGCGAGGACCCCGTGGTGTTCCTCGAGCATCGATGGCTGCACAATCTGCGCGGCGAAGTCCCCGGGGGCGACTTCCGCGTGCCGATCGGCAAGGCGCGTTTGCTTCGCCGGGGCGGGGACATTACAGTGGTGGCCATGTCCTACATGACGATCGAAGCGCTGCACGCGGTGGATCACCTTGCGGTGCAGGGCGTTGCCTGCGACCTGGTCGACTTGCGCAGCGTCCGGCCGATCGACTGGCCTGCCATCGCGGCTTCGGTCGAGCGCACCGGGCGGTTGCTTGCGCTCGACACGGGCGCGCTCACCGGATCGGTCTCGGGGGAGATCGTCGCGCGGGTAGCCTCGACCTGCTGGGACGCGTTGAAATGCGCACCGCAGCGCCTGGCGATGCCGGACTTCCCGGAGGCGACCAGTCCCGCCCTGACCGGCGACTATCACGTTCGCGCCGAGCACATCGCCGAACGGGTCGGCGCCATGCTTTCACGCGAGGTCGAGTTCCGGTCCCTCGCAAAGCGGCGCACGCATCCCCACGACGTTCCCGGCGACTGGTTCACCGGTCCGTTCTGATGCAAAGCCAACCGCGCGCAGATGCGGTCGCGCAGACAAGGCGGGATCGCTGTGCCGTGTGCGGCGGCGGCCTCGAGTCGGCGATCGAGTTGCCGGGATTGCCGCTCACGGAAACCTATTGCCCCGAGCCCGTGGAAAAATCGCCGCCGGGCATCGACCAGCGGCTGCTCTATTGCAGCGATTGCGGCCACGGACAACTCGAGACGCAGATCGCCCCCGACATCCTGTATGGCGCCGACTACCGCTTCCGGACCTCGGCGAGCGCCACGGCGAGGAAGGGAACGCAATTCTTCCTTTCGGTGCTCGACGAGGCCGCCCCGGGGCGCCGCTTCAGGTGCGTCCTGGACCTCGGCTGCAACGACCTCCACCTTCTGACCCGGCTCGAAGGGCGGGCCGATCTGAGGGTCGGCGTGGACCCGGTCTGGAGGGGAAGGGAATCCGAGCGCAGCGATCCGTCGGTCGTCGTGTTCGGAAGCACCATCGAGGATGTTCCCCTGTCCGCGCTGCCGGAGCAACCGGACCTGGTGCTCTGCCGGCACGTGCTCGAGCACATCGCCGATCCGCGAGCCGTGTTGCACAGTCTGATGGAAGCGGCTGCGCCGGACGCCCTGTTCGTGTTCGAATTCCCCGGCTTGGACGGAATGATCGAACGGCTGCGCTTCGACCAGGTCTTTCACCAGCACCTGCAGTATTTCTCGCTCGCCTCGTTCCTGCGGCTGCTTCAGGCCGTCGGCGCGGATATCGCCATGCACCGCGAAAACTTCCACGATTGGGGCGCGATCGCCGTCGCCTTCACGCGCGCGACACCTCGAAGACCGTTCGTCCGCAGCGCTCCACGGCCTGCCCTGCGCGCCATCTCCGGACGATACGGGCTGTTCCGGCGGCAGATGGCCGCTGCGAGCGAAGTGCTCGCCGAATGGCGGGGCACCCGGACCTACGGCTATGGAGCCGCGCAGATGCTTCCCGTACTCGCGTATCACCTGGGAACCGATCTGAGTCAGCTGGAAGCGGTGCTCGACGACGACCCGGCGAAAGACGGCATCGGCTACTGGAACCTTCCCGTGAGGGTCATGCACTCCAGCCGCGCGCAGGACATCGCGAACGCTTCGGTCCTGATCACCGCGCCGGACAACGTGCAGCCGATCATGACCCGGTTGCTGGCCGTGCGGCCGCGACATATCCTCTACCCATTCCATGTCATCTGAATCGCGGATGTCGCACCAGGACAAGTCAGCATCGGGCACCACGAGGGAGCCGCAGAACCAGCCCCAGATCGAGGACTACCGGCGCCTGGGTCCGGCGACCATGGGGCCATGGACGAGTCACATCTGGCGGCAGGATCCGCGCCACCTGTGCTTCCTGCTTTCCCGATACAAATTCGTCGCGAAGATGCTGGCCGGCAGATCCAGCGTCCTGGAGGTCGGCTGCGGCGACGCGTTCGGAACGCGGATCGTCCTGCAGGCCGTCGGCGCCGTTCACGGGATCGACGTCGAACCCCTCGTCGTGAACGACACGATCGAGCGCTACCGCGGCGAGGGTGTCGACCGCGCCAGCTTCGCCGTTCATGACGCGACCGCAAGCCCGGTTTCGGGGAGGTTCGACGCGGCCTTCTCCCTGGACGTCATCGAGCATATCCCGCAGCGGCTCGAGAATGCCTTCCTCGACAACATTTGCGCGGCGCTCGCACCCGAGGGCGTATGCATTCTCGGCACGCCCAATGTCGCCGCCAGCGAGCACGCGAGCGCGAGCAGCAGGGAAGGACACGTCAATCTCAAGAGCGCGGAGACTCTGCGGGCGTTTCTCGCGCGGCGGTTTCACAACGTATTCAGCTTTTCGATGAACGACGAGGTCGTGCACACGGGGTATGCGCCGATGGCCCATTACCTGTTCGCGGTCGGCGTCGGCGTAACGGGCCGGGCATGGACCTGATGATTTCCGGACGCCGCGCGCTGGTTACCGGTGCCGGCCGTGGAATTGGACGGGCCATCGCGCAGTGCCTGGCGCGGGAGGGCGCAAGGATCGCCGCGGTCTCGCGCACGGCATCCGAGGTCGAGTCGCTCGTCGCGGGCCTGGGGGGTGACCGCCACGTCGCGGTTGCGATGGATCTCGAGCCGGAGGCCGCCTGCGGACAACTCCTGGAGCGCCTGAAGGCCGCCGATTTCGGACCGATCGATATCCTGGTTCACAACCTGGGCGGGACCCTGGACATCATCGACCCGTTTTGTTCGATGGCCGACTGGCGCCGCGTCTATCGACTCAACTTCGAGGTGGCGGTCGACCTGAACCGGCGGGTCGTTCCCGCCATGCAGCAGCAGGGCTGGGGGCGCGTCGTGCATGTGTCCTCCATTTCGGCGATGGAGAATCAGGGCCCCGTCACCTATTGCGCCATCAAGGCCGCGCTCGCGGCCTATACGCGCAGCTTCGGCGGTGTGGTCGCGCCGGACGGCGTGGTCGTCTCCGCCGTTCTTCCCGGGGCCGTGCTCACCGAACGCGGCTACTGGGACCGGGCCTCGGGAGAGCGTCCCGAGCACGTCAGGAAATTCCTCGCGGAGCGCCAGCGCATCGGGCGCTTCGGCAGGCCCGAGGAAATCGGGAACTACGTGGTCTACCTGTGCTCGGACCTGGCTTCCTTCAATACCGGAAGCATCGTCCCGGTCGACGGCGGCCAGGGAAGGGGATATTTCGGACAATGAGCCAGGCAGCCACGGCGGGCCACGCGGATCCCGGCATTCTCAACAAGGACCTCCGCCGCCAGATCGTCGACATGGTGGTCACCGGGAACAACGGCCACATTCCCAGTGCGTTCTCCATCGTCGACATCGTGTCGCACCTCTACCGCTGCGTTTTGAAATTCGACCCGGGGAATCCGGAATGGGCCGAGCGCGATGTCTTCATCCTGAGCAAGGGCCACGGCTGCCTCGCGCTGTACGTGAACCTTCACCGGCACGGATTCATCACTGACGACGACGTAGCGCAGTTCTGCCGCAAGGGCGGGATTCTGGGCGAGCACCCGGATTTCAGGAAGGTCCCCGGGGTCGAAGCATCGACCGGCTCGCTCGGCCATGGCTTCAGCTACGCCGTCGGGATCGCTCTGGGCCAGCGCATCAGGGGCCTGGGGAACCGCGTCTTCGTCCTGGTCGGGGACGGCGAATCCCACGAGGGCACGGTCTGGGAAGCGGCGCATGTCGCGCGCAACTACGAGCTCGGACGGCTCTGCGTGGTGGTCGACTGGAACCACTCCGGCATGCAACTCCTGCCGCACGACGATCTGCCGGCGAAATGGCAGGCGTTCGGCTGGCGCACGAAGGTCATCGACGGTCACGACGAGGGCGAGCTCGGGGCAGCCTTCGACAGCGTGCAATTCGAAAGCCGGGGCATTCCGACGGCGATCATTGCGAAGACCGTCAAGGGCAAGGGCGTGCCGATGCTCGAAGGCCACGGCATGTGGCACCATCGCATCCCCAACGCCGAGGAGTACGCGCGCATCATGGAGGCGCTGTCGTGAGCGGGAAGCCGGTACGCCAGCAGTTCGCCGACACCATGCTCGCGCTCGGGCAGGAGGACCCGTCCCTGGTCGTGATGGTCGGCGACATCAGCCACGGCCTGCTGCAGCCGTTCGCCAAGGCCTGTCCCGGGCGCTACTACAACGTGGGAATCCTGGAGCCCACGATGATGAGCATGGGCGCCGGACTGGCCAGAGTGGGGCTGTTTCCGGTCCTTCACACCATCGCCCCGTTCCTCATCGAGCGCGCACTCGAGCAGATCAAGCTGGATTTCTGCTACCACGGACTGCACGGCAACATCGTCACAGTCGGCAGCGCGTTCGATTACGCCTACCTCGGATGCACGCACCACTGCTACTGCGACTTCGCCCTGCTGAAAACGCTGGAAGGCGTGCAGATCACCTATCCTTCCACGCCCGTCGAATTCGACGCGCTGTTCCGGCAGGCGTACCGCAACGACGCGCTGACAGTCTATCGCGTGCCCGGCGACCAGCACGGGGTGGAATTTTCCGCCGCGGACATCCGGCTCGGAAAGGGCATCAAGGTGGCCGACGGGCGCGACCTGACGCTGGTCGCGACAGGGCCGCAACTCAAGACGGCACTGGGTGCCCGCGCCATTCTGGCAGGCCGGGGACGCGAGGCCGAGGTCCTCTACATTCACACCGTCCGGCCGCTGGACGAAGAGCTGATCCTCGCCAGCGTTCGCAAGACCGGGCACGTCGTGGTGCTCGAGGAGCACATGCGTTCAGGCGGCCTCGGCGACGACGTGCTGCGCACGACCCGCAAGCTCTCCAGCGTGAGGTATGCGTCGGCATCCATTCCGGACGCGTTCGTCAGGGCCTATGGTTCGTACCAGGATCATTGCGAATCCGTCGGCCTGAGCCCGGGCGGCGTGGCCGCTCTGGCGCAACGCGAGTTCGGCCCATGACCCTGCACGCCGAATCCCTGGCTGCGATTGAAGCCGTCCGACCGGGCATGGGTGCCGGCCGGCGCACGGTGTTCGTTTCCGGAATCTTCAACATCGTCCACCCCGGACACCTGCGGCTCCTGCGTTTCGCCGCGGAGTGCGGGGACTTTCTCGTCGTCGGCGTCCTGGGTAGCGAACTGGCCTCCAACGCCCAACTGAACCAGGAGACCCGGCTGGAGGGAGTCGCCGCGATCAGTTGGGTCAAGCATGCGTTCCTGCTGCGCGATGCGCCGGAGAACTTCGTCGCGGAATTGCGGCCCGATGTGGTGGTCAAGGGCAAGGAGCACGAGAACGCCGAGAACCCCGAGCTGGCCGCGGTCCAGTCCTACGGCGGCAAGCTTCTGTTCGGCTCCGGCGACACGACGTTCTCGTCCCTCGAGCTCATCCGCGAAGACGCGGAGTCGATCAACCATTCGTCGATCATCACCCGGAAGGACTTCATCGCGCGGCACGGGTTCAGCCTCTCGAACCTCGGGTCGGCGCTGGACCGGATGCGCTCCCTCAAGGTCTGCGTGGTCGGAGACACGATCGTCGACGAATACGTCCAATGCGATCCCCTCGGGATGTCGCAGGAGGATCCGACCATCGTCGTCACGCCGATCGTGAGCGAGCGATTCGTCGGCGGCGCCGCAGTCGTCGCCGCGCACGCACGCTGCCTCGGCGCCAAGTCCGTCGAATTGATCTCGGTATGCGGCGACGACGAAGCCGCGCGCTACGTCGCGGAAAGACTCGAAACATACGGCGTCAGCGCGAGACTGCTCCAGGACAACAGCCGCCCCACGACGTTGAAACAGCGCTACCGGGCGGGAAACAAGACGCTCCTGCGCGTCAGCCACCTTCGCCAGCACAAGATCGGCCGGGCGCTGCAACGCCTTGCCCTGGACCGCGTCCACGATGCGCTCGGCGGAGCAGACCTGGTGATCTTCTCCGATTTCAACTACGGCGCCCTCCCCCAGCCGCTGGTGGACGAGATCGCGAGGGAATGCCGTCGCCGGGGCATCATGATGGTCGCGGACAGCCAATGCTCGTCCCAGGTCGGCGACGTATCGCGATTCAAGGGCGCCGCGCTCCTCACGCCGACGGAACGCGAAGCCAGAATCGCACTCGGAAACTACGAGGACGGCCTGGTGGTCCTCGCCGAGGCGCTGAGGCAGCGCGCGCGCGCCGAGAACATCGTGATCACGCTGGGCGTCGAAGGGCTCCTCATCCACGCGAGCGCCGAGGACCCGGGAAAGTGGCTCACCGACAGGCTCCCGGCGCTCAACACTGCCCCGAAGGATCCGGCCGGGGCGGGCGATTGCCTCCTGGTCTGCTCCGGCATGGCGATGGCGCTCGGACGCCCGATCTGGGAAAGCCTCTACCTCGGCTCGCTCGCCGCCGCGTGCCAGGTCGGCCGGATCGGCAACATCCCGCTGACGGCCGACGACCTGCGGGTCGAGATCAACAAGAGCATGAACTCCTGAGCGGATGAAATTGCGCGCACTCCTGCTTGCCGCCGGACTCGGTACCCGTCTTCGTCCGCTGACGAACACGGTGCCGAAGTGCCTGGTTGAGATCGCCGGCCGGCCGCTGCTGGATTACTGGGTCGAGCTCCTGTACAGGGGCGGCATCGTCGACATCCTGGTCAACGTCCACCACCTGGAGGCGGCAGTCATGCGCTACGTCGAACGCTGCCCGCATCCGGTCCGACTGTCGACCGCATACGAAGAAAAGCTGCTGGGCACCGGGGGCACGCTGCTCAGGAACCGGGCGTTCTTCGGTGCGGGGCCGGCCGTGCTCATCCACGCGGACAATCTCTCGTTGTTCGACTTTCGTGCCTTTGCGCAGCGGTACGAATCCCGGGACGCGGACATCGCGATGACCATGATGACCTTTCTGACCGACAGCCCCCGGAGTTGCGGAATCGTCGAGCTGGACCGCCGGGGCGTGGTGCAGGCCCTGCACGAAAAGGTCGCGAATCCGCCAGGCAATCTCGCCAATGCGGCGGTGTATGTTCTTGCACCCACGGTCATCGAGTTTCTCGCCGGCCTCGGCAAGCAGGAGATCGACTTCAGCACCGAGGTGCTGCCGCATTTCATGGGGCGCATCAACACGTTCCACAACGATGTCTACCACCGCGACATCGGAACCCTGGAAAGCCTGACCGCCGCGCGCATCGAATACCCGGCCGTTGCCGCGAGACAGGCCGCAGGACGCTAACACGCATGGGTATTCCGGCGCTGATCCTGGAGATGATATGCAAGGTTGCCGCGGAGCAACGCGGCGGGCTCGCGTGCTCAGCCGGCTACCCGGACCTCCTGGTCACGCGCCGGCAGCTCGAAGCCTGCGTGGGCGCACAGGCCGCGGCGCGGATCCCGGTCCGCCCCGACTCCGCGAGGATCTGCGCGTGGCACGGCGTCGGCGACTTCATCGACGGCATCTTCGATTCGGTCGCCCTGTTCAAGGAGCTCGGATACGAGCTCGACGTCATCGACGTCCAGAAGGCACGGGGCGACGAAATCCTGCTCGACCTCAATTTCCCGATCACCGCCGACCTTCACGAAACCTACGACCTGGTCGTGGATTCGGGCACGTGCGAGCATTGCTTCAACATCGGTCAGGCGGCGATGAATCTCGCTTCGCTGGTCAGGAAAGACGGGGTGCTGATCCAGGGCATGCCGCTCAACATGTTCAATCACGGCTTCTACAACTTGAACCCGACGTGGTTCCACGATTTCTACCTGAGCAACGGATACCGGATTCTGTTCCTGAAAGGCGTGTCCGACATCGTGCGCGAACCGAAGCTGTTCGAGCTGCCGCCCTATTCGCGCTTTCATGTAACACCCCAGAACGCGGGCATCCTGATGATGGCGCAGCGCGAGTCGATCCGGCCGCCGACCATCCCCGTACAGCACAAGTACGCCGTCAATCCGAAGCTCGAGGGCGCTGCGCCGGCCGCGGACGGGGACTCGGATTCCTAAGCCGGCCGAGCCGGAACCAAACAGGTCGGCTCGCTTTGCCTTCCACGATCTCCCGATTCTGGGAAGTTGCGAAGTTGCAACTTCCCAGAATCGGGAGACGTATGTAAAGCCAGAATCTTCGCCAACTGTGTCAACACTCGAGTCAAAAGGGACTAATTGAGCTGCACCCGCTCCCCGAACGGCACCGGCGCGTTTCCGAGCACCACCCACATCACCGGGTAATCGGGCGCGCGCTGCGGAAACTCGCCTTCGGCGTCGGTGAAGTACAGCAGCGCATCCGGGCGCACGGGTTCGGTCTCCGCCCAGTCGAAGACGGGGGTGAATCGGGTTCCGCCGCCGCCGGATGCGCCCTCGGGCAGCTCGATTCGCTCCCAGGGATGAAAGCGCAGCGGCATGCCGGGCGCGAGCGCCGCGTCGCACAGCAGGAGCGCGACATTCGCGCGCACCTGCCCCTTCATCGCATCGACCTCCTCGAGGAAATCCTCGAGCGCGTCGCGCGGTATCGAGCCGCTGGTGTCCACGGCGACGACGAGGTTCGCCTCGCCGCTCTCCAGGCCGGGCAGCAGCGCCTCGCCCTCGCGCCGGCTGCGCCTCGCGAAGCTGAAATCGTCGCGCGCCGCGCGCATCATGAAGCGCTCGAGCAGCGAGCGCCACGGCAGGCGCGGCGCGATCGCGTGGTCGGCGATCGCCGACCAATGGCCGGAGAGCCGGCCGGCGCGCGCCGCCTCGCACGCGCTCGACGCGAGCCGGCTGCGCCAGGTCTCGGCCAAATCGTGCGTCGCGGTCGACGTCGGGAGCTGGAACCCGAGTTCATCGAAGCCGTCGCGATGCGCTTCGAGGAACGCGCCATCGGCCTCGGCGCGCTCCGCCTGGTGCGCGCCGGGCGCCGCCGCCTGGTTCGCGCCGAACCGATGCTCGTCGAGCCTCTCCCCGCCCGGCTCGTCCGCGAGCAGCGGATAGATGGATTCGGCGGAAAGCCCGCGAAACGCCGCATTCCACGGCGCCTGCATGGGCGCCTTCATGCCGTCGTCGATCAGCAGGCCGTTCACCGCGCAGTCGCAGGCGAAGTCCCACTTCCTGCGCAGGCGGTGCCCGCGCCGCGCGAAATGTCCGAGCGCGCAATGCAGCGCCTGGTGGGCGAGCATGAACTGCGTTTCGGCGAAGCCGAGCGAGAGCACGTGCGCGGGATCGAAATACAGCTTGCGGCCGTCGGTGGCGATCGAGCGGCAGCGCGCGTCGGCGACGAGCGGCAGGTAGAGGATCAGCGCCCCGACGAAGGGACGCTCGAGCAGCAGGCGCGAGCGCGCCGCGGAGAGCTTGGCGAGCGCCGCGGCCTCGCTCTCAACCGCGCTCATACGAAAGCATTCCGCTCACCTCGCCCGCCCAGTGCGCAAATTCCGGATTCGCATAGAGCGGCTCGCCGACCACGCGCTGCAGGTCCACGACGAGCATCACGCCGAGCTCGCGCTGCGGAAAGCCCCGGGCGTAGCGCAGCACGTGACCGGACGCGGCGGCGCGCTCCGGCGCGGCGAGCCTCGCCACGTGCTGCACCAGCGCGGTGGCGACCGCATACTGCAGGTCGATCGGGCCGGGCACGCCCGTCTCGCGCCCGGCCGCGATGGCGCCGATGTCCGGCAGCGCACCGAGATGCTCGACGAATGCCATGCATGCGAGCGCGGCCGCCGCGCCCACGCAGCCCTTCAAGGCCTCGGCGAGCAGCCCGGTGCCGGGCCCGAATTTCCCCAGCGCGCGATGCGCGAACTCCCACGACCTCGGCGAGGGGAAGGCGTGGCTCGCCCGCGCGGCGTCGAAATCGAACAGCAGGTCGGGCCGGAAACGCAGGAACGCGATCAGGCGCGAATCGATCCGCTTTTCGTGCGCCCATGCGATCCAGTCTTCGAGATCCGGCTCTACGTCGAAATGTGTGAACCGGTTCGCAAGCGGAGCCGGCATCTGGTAGGCCAGGCCGCGGTCGCCGTGGCGATTGCCCGCGGCGACGATCGCCCAACCGTCAGGCACGCGGTATTCGCCCAGCCTGCGGTCGAGGATAAGCTGGTAGGCTGCGGCCGTGACCGTCGGGGGCGCGGACGTGATCTCGTCGAGGAACAGGATTCCGCGTGCGCCGTGGCGCTCAGCGTCCGGCAGCAGCGCCGGCACCGACCAGAGGACGTTGCGGCCGTCGCGAAACGGAATTCCGCGCAGGTCGGTAGGCTCCATCTGCGCGAGGCGCACGTCGATGACCGCCGCGCCGTGGCGTTCGGCGGTCTGGAGCACCAGTTGCGACTTGCCCACGCCCGGCGGGCCCCACAGCATCACCGGTGTGTGTGCGCCGGTCTGGCTTGCGAGGAATTCGCGCTCGAGCAGCGCAATGACCCGGGACGGACGCATGGGAGGCGGAAAGAAAGTCGACACCTTAAGGTATCATAGATCGCGATTCGCGCTTCCCTCTCAGTGCCCATGAATTTCTGCCCGAACTGCGGCGCCAAGATCGTCATTCGCGTGCCCGACGGCGACACGCTGCCGCGCCACGTGTGCTCCTCGTGCGGGGCGATCCACTATCGCAATCCGCTCATGGTGATCGGATCCATCCCGGAATGGGACGACCAGGTCCTGCTGTGCCGGCGCGCGATCGAGCCGCGGCACGGCTTCTGGACGCTGCCGGCCGGATTCATGGAGCTGGGCGAGACGGTCGCGCAGGCCGCGATCCGCGAGACCCTCGAGGAGGCCAACGCGCGCGTCGAGCTGGGCAGCGTGTTCACGATGCTCTCGGTCCCGCACGTCAACCAGGTGCACATCTTCTACCGCGCGCGGCTCCTCGACCTCGATTTCGGCCCCGGCGCCGAGAGCCTCGAGGTGGCGCTGTTCCGCGAGCAGGACGTTCCGTGGCGGGAGCTCGCGTTCCGCACCATATCGGCGACGCTGAAGCACTACTACGCCGACCGCAGGCAAGGCGCCTACAACCTGCACGCCGACGAGATCCTTCCCCCGAAGTCGATCATCTAGCCGCCTTGTCATTCCGAGGCCGCAGGCCGAGGAATCTGCTTTGCTACCGGGTGTCACGAAAAGCAGATCCTTCGCTTCGCTCAGGATGACATTTCACTGGTCTTTCCCGGCATTCCCGCCGACCATGGACTCGAGCACCCTTTCGAGCGACCTCACCGGATCGAGGTCTGCGTAGATGCTCGGCAGGCCGGTGCGAATCCGCTGCGCCAGAGCCTTTCGCAGACGCGTGTCCCGCGCCAGCGAAGCGGCGATTTCCACGTAGCCGTCCGCGGTCGCCGCGATCGTCTCGGTCACTCCGAGCCGGCGCAAGATCGCCGAAGCCAACCTGCCGCGCATGAACTCTCCTTCGACGGTCACGACCGGCAGCCGGCTCTCCAGGGCGTGCAGCGCCGTGTTGAATCCGGAGAAACCGATCGTGTCCAGATACACGTCCATCTCGCCCAGCAGCCCCAGGAATTGCGGCAGCGGCAGCCGATCGATCACCACGCACCAGTCCGCGAACCTGAGGCCATGCCGCGCGAAGGCCGCCTCGAGCCGCGAGCGGAACCGCACGGTCCAGTGCGGCCTGTCTCCGGCGACGAAAATAAAGCGGCAATCGCCGGCTCGCAAGGCGATTTGCGGGAACACATCGTCGTACCGCGGAAGATACTTGAACAGCGACTGGCAGCCGATGAATCGGACTGCACCGTCCTCCGGAATGCCGAGTTTGCGCAACGACACCCGGGCTGCGCCCACCGAGCGCGGCCCGGGGCGGCATCCCAGCCCGGCGAGCCTCACCAGGCGCTCGCTGTAGTGCGCCTGAGCGCCCTCCGGCTCCAGCAGTTCGGCACTGAGGAAACAGTCGATCGTCGGCAGCCCGGAGGTTTCGGGATGGCCCCAGGAAGTCATCTGCACGGGTGCAAGGCGCAAGGCCGCGAGCCTCACGCTCATCGGATCCATTCCGATCTCCGGGTACAGCAATACGTCCGGCCCGTCGCGCCGGATCTCCTCCACCCATGCGCGCAGCGGACGCGGTCCCTGGACGAAACGCTCGAACCTCGGCTGCGCGTCGGCGGTCTCGGCATCGCGCGTCGCGTGCGTGTGGTAGGCGTACAGTTCGAACCGGCTGCGGGGAAGCTGGTGCACGATGCCCCGGGTAATCGCGTGCCAGACGGAGTGGTCCCTGATCTGCGCCGAAACGACGCCGATGCGCACCCGCGCCCCGGGCTTCCTCGACTGCATGGGTGCGCCGGCCACGCCGGTTCGCTCCGCCCACGTCGCCATCAGGCGCGCGACCATTGCCCCGTAGCGCTGCTGGAGCTCGCGGTCCTCGCGTCCCTGATAGGCGAGGTAGAAGGGCTGGAACAGGCCCACGACGGACTCGATTTCCCTGGCGGTGAGCGCCGCGGGGATTTCGCGCAGGGCCCGATCGAGCTCCGCCAGGCCGTGCGCGTAGGCGTTGCGCGCCTCGGTGATCTGCTCCGGGCTCGCGTACATAACCGGCAACCGGGCGAAGCACTGCCTCCAGCGCGCCGCCAGATCGTCCGGGTCGAGCGCGAGCAGCCGCTCCAGGCAGGAAAGGGCCTCCGCCGATTGCCCGTCCTCCGCAAGCGCACCGCCCAGTTGCAGCCAACCGTCCGCCATCCCGGGATCGGTCTCGACCGCACTCCTGAAGCAGGCGATCGCATCGGCGAGCCTGCCCTGCGCCTTGAGCGCGTCGCCGAGGTTGACGCTTGCCGTCGCGGACCCGGGCTTCAGCGCGAGCGCCTGCCGAAAGCACGCCTCGGCCTCGGCGCGGCGGCCCCGCCCGCGGAAAGCGACCCCCCGGGTGGTGGGCGGCTCGGCCC
>Ga0082335_1005036_pt1 | contig 18865 bp, 11 predicted proteins | sample Subgrocontami58m_FD_72375 | JGI IMG/M metagenome (GOLD analysis project Ga0082335, IMG submission 72375) | Subsurface groundwater microbial communities from S. Glens Falls, New York, USA - GMW37 contaminated, 5.8 m (SPADES assembly) (version 2) ... | reverse complement strand
AGGCGCTTGCGTAATTCCTGCTTATCTTCTGTCGGCACGGAGCCATCACCCTCGACCTGCCGTGCACGAAATGCATCGAACGCCTGCTGCAAGTCGGCAGCCTTGACAGAAATTGTCTCCAATGCATTGTCGAAGTCGAGTTTGCTTCCGACGGCGCGCTTGACCTCTTCCAAAGTGGCGTAGCCGACGAGGGTATTGCCAGCGCGGATGTTGAAGTCGATGTCCGGCAGCGGCTCGATGCCCAGGTTGTCCCGTCCTAAATTCGGTTCGACCTGTGCCGCCAGCTTGAGAAACAGCCGCAGTTTGCAGATCTCGACCGCCTCTTCCATGATGTCCACGCCGAAGAGGTTGTTGAGGATGATGCTCTTGAAGATGAAATATCGGCGGTTTGGGTGCGCGGCGACGTGGCCGAGCACAGACTGCGCGGGGCGCTCACCCGCGGCAAGAGCTATGCCTGGCGCGTGAACGTGGACGACGGCCACGGCAACCGCGCCGCGAGCGAGTGGCGCACCTTCCAGGCCGGGCCCGACTATGCCTGGCTGGGTGACATCGCCGAGGTCCAGGCCAAGGAGCTCAACCTGCGCGAAGGCCCGAGCGAGCGCAAGGACGTCCTCCGCGCCCTCGCCGCGGGCACGCGGCTCTACGTCGTGGGACGCAAGGACGGGTGGCTCCGCGTCGTCCTCGTCGAGAACGGCAGGCGCATCACCGGCTTCGTCGCGGCCGAGTACGTGAAGCAGTAGGGCAGCGCTGCCTCATCGCACGGTGAGCGTGTACTCCGGAAACCCGTGCCGGCCCGCGACGCGGATCAGTTGGAAGGATCGATCGAACACGGCGGACCGGACCCATCCGCGCGAGGGAGCGATCGAGCGGCACCCGGAACCGGAACGCCGCAGCAAACGATTGCGGTCCTGGGCTGTCCGTGGCGGAGGAAGAACGGCTCTGGACCGATTGTCGGCGGAGGTCCTGCCGAAGGTCAACGAGCGAGAGAAAGGCGGACGGGAACCGGCACCGCTCCTCTCAGTCCGTCCGTTGGATCGTGAGTCCCGACCGGCGCAGGAGCCACGCCCGCCCGTCCCGGTCGCGCACCCGCACCACCGCCTCCGCCTGCGAACCCGGCTCCCACTTCGGGCCGTCGCGCACCGTCCGCTCGGCTTCGCCCTTCCCCGACTCCCCCGCGGGGAGTTCACGCTCCCAGACCTCGTCGCCGCACACGACCCATCCGCGGTCCACGGCCGAGCCCTCCGGCATCCGGGCACCCGGCGCGGGCTCCAGGCGGAATGTGACGAGAAGCGCCTTTCCCTCCGTCGGCGGGGCCGGCATGAAGTCCCGCCACAGATTCACTCCCAGCGCGACTTCCCCGCCGCCGAGGTTCGCCGACTCGGGAACCGCCGCGAACAGCTCGCGCAGCTTCGCCGGAGTCGCTTCCCAGCAGCCCCAGCCGCCCCGGTAGGTCGCCCACGGGTCCACCTTCGGGTCGGCCCGGCGCAGAAACAGGATCCAGCGGCTCCCCGCTGCAGGCATCGTGGTCTTCTCGTCGAACCGCCAGTTGGGGGGTTCGATGCACGCGCTTCCGTCGTGGAAGGAGTACCGCAGGCGGAGATCCTCGCCCACCGGCCGCCCCTGCATGACCGCAATCGTGCGATAGTCGGCGTCGACGCCTCCGAAGTACATCGCCTTCTCCGGCTCGTGGCAGCCCACATACTCGGCGAGCACGATCGCCTCGGAGGCCATGGCCTCCGCCATCGTCGGCTCGGGCATGGGCTTCCCCCAGGCGGGCAGGGCGAAGCTGAGTACCGCGCCCCGGAGAAGGGTGCCCAGTATCCGAAGGCGATTCTGGCCATCAGCGAGGCGCGACGACGACGCGATGCCAAGAGGCATCGCGGAGGAGGAGCAACGAAGCTGGGGGCCAGAAGCGCCGAGCAGACTGGGCACAACTCTCCGGGGTGCGGTACTGATCAGCAGGGCAAGAAGTCGTCGCATGCGGGATCTCCTCCGGAACGCCGAGGGGCACGGTCCTTGCGGGTGGGAGCGGAGCCATTCTACCATCGTGTGGGTTTCCGGCAAATCCCGCTAAACCAATCGGCGCCGGGATTCGTTGCACGGTCGGACGGAGGGCACCCGATGGACGCGACGGACGACGCCGCCGTGGTCGCCGCCGCCGGCCGGGGGGACAAGGCCGCCTTTGCGCTCCTGTACCGGCGCTGGCGGCCGCTCGTCTTCGGGGTCGCCTTCCGCATCACGGGAGACGCCGACGTGGCGGAAGACGTGGTCCAGGAGACCTTCCTGCAAGTACACGGTGCGCTGGCCGCATGGCGGCCCGAGGCGCGCCTCTCGACCTGGATCTACCGCATCGCGGTCAACGAGGCGATCGACGAGCGCCGGCGCTCGCGACGGCGCCCCTCGCCCCTGGGCGACCTCCCCGCTCCGGCCCCCGCCGACCGCGCGGTCGCCGACCGGATCGCCGAGGCCGTCGCCAGCCTGCCCGTGCGCGAGAAGGCGGTCTTCGTGCTGCGCCACTACGAGAATTTGCCGCTCGCGGAAGTCGCCGAGGTCCTGGGCATCGCCCTCGGCACGGTCAAGGCGACCCTCCATCACGCCCTCACCAAGCTGGCCGACCGGCTGAAGGACCTGCGATGAGCTGCGAAGAATCCCGCGAGCGGATCACGCTCTCGCTCTACGGAGACCTCTCCGCCGCGGAGGAAGCAGCGCTCGCGCGCCATCTCCTTGCCTGCGCCGACTGCCGCGCCGAACGCGAAGCGCTCGCCGCCACGGTGTCCCTGCTGCGCCGGCTCTCCCCGCCAGTCCCCGGACGTGCCCAGCCCGACCCGCGCCGCGCCGCTCCCACCGTTCCCGACCGCGCCCAGCCCGACCTGCGCCGCGCCTCCACGGCTGACCCGGGCCATGACCGGCCCGACCTGCGCCGGCTCGCCGCGGCGGCCGCGATCCTCGTCGCTTTCGTTTGGGGCCTGGCGACCCTGTCCGCTCCGCCGCGCGACCGGACCGCCGGAGCGCCCAGTGGGCACGGCGCCGTCAACGGGCCCCGAAACGATTCCGCGCCGGCGCCCGCCGACGTGGCGTCGAACTCCGGCGCGGGGGAATCGATGTCCGCCGAAGAACGCCTCCTGGCCGCCTCGGGCCCGCTCCTTCCCGCCGAAGAAGACCGGCTCGAAGGCCTGGCCGCCGGCCCGGACGCCGCACTCGCCTTGCGCGCCATCGAGAAGCTCGCACGCGACGGCTCCGCCCGGTCCGTGCCCGCACTCCGCGCCGCGCTCGCGCGACCGGCGCTCCGCACCACCGCCTTCGAAGCTCTGGCCGCGCGCGGCGCGCTCGCGGAGGCCGTGCTCATCCCCGCGCTGCGCGACCCCGCGCTGCGCCGGGTCGCCGCCGCCGCCCTCGCCCGCCGCGCCGACACGGCCGCAATCGCCGCCCTGCTCGCCGAAGCCGCCCGCGGCGATGACCTCTGCCGAGCCGCGTGCCGGGCCTTCCCCGCCTCCGTCGCCCTGCCCGTCCTGGTCGGCGCGGCCGGCGCTCCCGCCACCCGCGAGGTCGCGGTCGAGCTGCTGCTCACCACCGACGGAGACACCTTCCGCACCACCCTCCTGCGCGCTTGCGAAGAGGACCCCGCGCTCCGCGCCGCCGCCCTCGCCCGCGCCGCGCACGACCCGTCCGACCCGCGCGCTGCGCGCTTCCTCCTGCTCGCGCTCGCCGACCCCGCCACGGCCGACGCGGCCCGCGCGGCAATCGCCTTCGTGCCGGTGCGCGTGCTTCGCGCCGCAATCGCCGCCGGCCTGCGCGAGCAAGCCATGAGGTCCCCGCTCGCAGCCTGGCTGACGTCTCGCGTCGAGGAGGCCGCCGCGCGCGATCTCCTGGCTTCGCTGCTCGACGATGCCTCGCTCCGACCCGCGGCGGCTCGCGCCCTGCTCGCATGCGGCGACCTGCGGCCGGTGCCGATCCTGCTGCGATCGGCGGCTGCCGACGACATCGACGCTTTCGGCACCCTTTCCCCCGCGCCCCGGCGCCGCGAGCTCGTTCGCGCCCTCCGTGCGCGCGACCTCCGGCCGGGCGCCCTCCAAGCCATTGACGAGCGCGACACCGCCCTCTGGCGCGAGATCGTCCCGTTCCTCGCCGATCCGGCGTCGCGAGGGGCCGCGGCCGACGCCCTCGCCCGCGCCGGCGCCGACGACGCCGTCCCCTATCTGATCCCCCATGTGGCCCGAACCCGCAGCGGTACGTCCGTCCGCCAGGCCCTCACCGCGCTCGTCCAGGTCGACCTCGGCGAGGAATCCCACCGCTGGTCCCAGTGGTGGCGCTCCGGCGCCCTGCGATAGCTTTTCCCTTCCGCCGATTCGAGGAGGTCACCCATGCACCTCACCCCCGTCATGTTCGAGCCCGCGAACCTGAATGCCCTGGCCGTCCCGCCGGCCGGGTTCCACCGCCCACCCCCCGGCGCGACCGGGGACCGGGGTCGCCGCTCGGCCATCCACGCCCGTCGCGCAGCCCCGGATCTTCCTCGGCCTCGCCCGGTCGCGCGTCTCGGGCCCGCATGCGCCATTGCGACCCTCTTCCTCCTCGGCCTCGCCTGGCCCCTGGCCCGCCCCGCCGACGCCCAGGAAGAACGCGACCTCCTCGAGCGCCTGCGTGAGACCCGGGTCGACATGAGCTTCGACGACGCCGAGTTCTCCACGGTGGTCGAACACCTCCGCACTGCGGCCGGGATCAACCTGCTCATCGACCCCCACGCCCACGAACAGATCGAAGGCTATCGCGTGCGCCTTCATCTCACCAAAGTGCGCGCGATCCACGCGCTCGAGTGGCTCCTGCTCGGCCGCGAGCTGGCCTGGCGGGTCGTCGATGGCGCGGTGCTGATCACCACGCGCGACGCCGCGGCGGGGCTTTCCGAGCTCCGGCTGTACGACGTGGCCGACATCGTCCGGCAGCCGCGCGATTTTCCGCCGGAAGGGGAGGCCGAGGCCCAGTCGGTGTCGCCGGACGACCTGGTCGACCTGATCAAGAACACCATCCATCCCGGGATCTGGGACACGCCGCCCAACGCGCTGGTGGCCTCCGACACCAACCTGATCGCGACCGCACCGCCGGCCGTCCTCGCGCACATGGAGCGGATGCTCGCCGCCCTGCGCGTGCTTTCCCATTTCACCCTCACGTTCGACGCCCGGGTGATCGACTTCACCGCAGACGCCTTCGCCGGGGCCCCGTCGGCCGCCTCGCTCGCCGGCGGCATCGCCCTGCTCTCCCCGGCCGAAGCCGCCGGCATCCTCGCCCGGCGGGGGGATTCCGTGCGCGTGATCGAGGCCGCGCGTTTCACCTGCATGAACGGCCAGCGTACCCACGTCTCCCTGATCCACTCGAACGGCGCCCCGGTCGGCGCGATCACCCGCGATCCCGCGGCCGCCGGCTCCGTCGAGGTCGAGGTCCAACAGCGCGCGACGCTCCTCGAAGTCAGCCCGATTCTGGTCGTCGGACGCGATCGCGTGCTGGTCGACCTGCGCGCCGCGCTCGCGGACCCGCCCCAGGACCCGGAGTCGGTCGAACTCGCCCGGGGCCGCGTCGACTGTCCGCGCCAGTCCGAGCGCCGGGTGCGCACCAGCGTCCAGGTGCCCAACGGCGGGGCCTGCCTTTTCGTCCTCGGTCCCGTCGAAGACCGGCTGCGCGCCCTGTTCCTGCGCGTGCAGTCGGCGGCGCCGCCCCTGTCCACGTCCACCGCGCTCCAGGCGGAGAGCGCCGACGATTCGCAGGCCGCCGCCGCCTATCGCGCCGGCCTCGCCAGACGCTACAGCGGGACGTTCTCGGACACCCCGTTGCCCGAGGCGATCCAGGCGCTGGCGGCGTTCGGGGGGATCAACGCGGTGCTCGACCCGCAGTTGCTGGACGAAGGCATCGCCGACACGCGGGTGACGCTGAAGCTCGCCGATCTTCCGCTCGAATCGGCGCTGGCGCTGGTCACGCGGATGTTCGACCTCTCCAGCGTCTTCCGCAACGAGGCCCTGTTCCTCGCCCGCTCCCACCGCGTGGAGGATCCGCGCATCGAGGTGTACGACGTCCGCGACCTGCTCTGGCGCCGGCTCGACTGGCCGGCGCGCGTCCCCGACTGGGGGGCGGATCTGTCGGCTGCGGCGCTCACCCCGGACGCGGACGCCGAGTCGGTGACCAGCGCGGACGCGCTGGTGGACCTGATCCGCCAGAACATCGCCGCGAACACGTGGGACGAGTGGGCCGACCGTGTGTCGATCCGGTTGTGGCAGGGGGCGATGGTGGTGACGCAGATGCCGAGCGTGCACGCGCAGCTGCGGAAGTTCCTCGAGCAAATGCGCGCGGCCAAGCCGCGCCAGGTGCAGGTGGACGCGCGCGTGCTCGCGGTCGAGCCGGAGACGCTCGACGGGCTGGACGCGGGGAGCGACGGACCCTTGCCCGCCGCCTCGCGCGCCATCCTCGAGCAGGCGCTGGCCGAGGGCCGGGCGCGGGTCGACGCCGCCTGGTCGGTGATCGGGATGAACTCCCAGCGCTTTCATGCCGCGCACTGGACGCAGCGCCATTGGATCTCGGGGTACGAAACGGCCGAGCCGCCCAAGCCCAAGCTGCGCTCCCTGGTGGGCGGATGGCTGCTCGACGTCCGGCCCACGCTGGTCTCGTCGGCGCCGGGTTCGCTCCTGGTGGAGCTGCGCGCGGCGTGCAGCGACGCCACGGATCCCTTCGCCCAGGAGAAGGTAGGATTGGTCGCGGTGCAGATGCCGCGCACCAGCCGCGCGCAGGTGAGCACCACCGTGGCCGTACGCAGCGGCGAGACGCGGCTGTTCGCGCTGGGGAACGCGGAAGGGGGCAACTGGAGACGCGCGCTGGTGTGGTCGGTGCGGGAGGTGGAGTAGCGCGGCAGGCGGAGTTGGGACTCTGCGACCCCGAACCCGCTCGCGACCGCCGGACTGCCGCACTGCCAGCGCCGCGAGCCCGCGAGCGTGGGTGCATGACCGCAATTGCAGAGTCCAACGGATCGATCGCGGACCGGTCACGGTCACGGTCACGGAACACGGCGCACGTGCACGGGCATGGCCACGGGAACGGTCGCGCAAGACCGGTCATGCACCCCGCGACCGTGCTGGCAATGCAATCCTGTGTGGGGTATCCTGCGATCAGTGCGCCGCCGCTGCGGAGACCCAAATGCGTATCGGGCCATGTCCACGGGCTGCGGTGCTCCTCCTCGCCTTCGTGCTCGTCTCGGGTCCCGCGGTTGCCCAACCCGCGCAATGGACCGAGCGCGAGGCGCGGGAAGCGGGGCGTCGCCTCCTGCGCGAGGGGAAATTCCCCGAGGCGATCGCCGCCTTCGCGCAGTCCGCCAAGTGCTGGCCATGCCCCCGACCGCACGAGTACGCGAGAGATCCACGCACCGGGATCCTGGAGCGCGCCTTCGACGAGGTATGGCGCGACCTCGAACAGTCGGGAACCCCGGAGGCCGATCGACTGCCGTATGCGGACTTCTACGTCGCCCACTTCCCGTTCTTCGACACGGACCTGCACCAGTCGGTCGATCGCTGGGTCCGGATGATCCTCCTCGCCGCCGAGATCCGTATGCGCCTGGCGGACCCGCGGGGAAACGACCCTCGCTTCGACCGTTGCCGGTTGCTCGCCGGCCTGAGCGGGGTGGAGGGAGGGGAGAAGGTTCTCACCCTTATCGAGTCGCCCGACTGGCCCGCGCCGCACGAGGACTTCGGCGCGTGCGCGCTGCGCGCGGCGCGGCTCTTGGACGCCCGCGTGCGCAAAGAGGAGCACGGCTGGGACACGAGATTCCTCCACCGGGCCTGGCTGGCGTATGCGCGGCGCTTTTCCGACGCGCGTTGCTTCGGATGGGCGATGGATCTCTTGTCGCAGGAGTCGGAAGCCGAGGAGCGCGCGACCGACCCCGTAGTGCTGCGCTGGCGCCGGATCCGGCGTGCGCGCGACTGCTACGAACCGGAGGAAGCCTCAGTCGCGTTCGCCCGGCTCGCCGAAGTCTCTGCCCCGTGGGTGACACCCGCCTTGGCCGAGGCCTGGACCATGGCGCTCCGGGCGGGTCGGGCGGCCGACGAACCCGCCCAGCGCGGCGAGATGATCGCCGCGTGGAGGCGGATGAAGGACCGCTTTGCCGGGACTCCGGAATTCGGCATGGCCTCGTTCGCAGTCCTCTGGTCGGACTCCCATTGGTTCTGGCACGAGCGGTCGGAGTCGCAGCAGGATTTCCTGCGCGAGTGGGCCGCCGCCGCCCCGGAGGATCCCTTCCTTCCCTGGGCGAGGTTGGCGCTGATCGAGAATCTCTTGGAGCGGGACGGAACGGCAGTGCTCTCCGACTCGGAGCGCGAGGATTTGACGGGGATGACCCGCCGATTCCCGTCCGAGTCGATCGCCGCTGCCGCGCAATTGGCCCTTGCCGAGGACGAAGTGCGGCGCGGGCAGGGCGACCGGGCGCGGCAGCGCTACGAAGAAGTCGCAAAGTTCGATCCGGAAGGCGTCCGCCTTCCCGCCGCTGGAGACCCCCGGGACGCGGTCGGAGCGGCGCGCGAAAAGCTCGTCGTCTACTTCCGCTCCCGCAACCCGCGTCGTGTGCCGGAGTTCAGCGGCAATCGGATATTCTCGGAGTCGCCGCATATGCCGGACGGCGAAATCTGCGGCAATGCCGTCCAGACGTCGATCGAAAGCGACGAACGAAGGCAAGCCGCGCGCCTGGTCGAAGCCGGTCTCGTGGAGGCGGCGCTGGAAGAGTACTGGGCCGGCCTGTCGACGCCGGGTGTAAATGGCCCCGACGAGGAGGCCGCCTTGGCCTTCGCGGACCTGTGCGTCGCCGCTGGCCGGCGCGACCGGATCACATCCGCGGTCGCCGCGCTGCGGGCGATTCAAGAGGAAGAGAACCGGAAGCACCCCAAGTACTCCGAACAGGGGTGCGCCGCGCAGGCCCGCCGCCTGGAGGAATACTGCGCGGTCCTCGATGCGGCGCCGGTCGAAGGCGCAGCCGGAATCGCACGACGTCTCACCACCATCCTCGCGGGCGTTCCTCCGTACAGCCTGGATCGCGTACCGTCCCTCGACGGAGTACTGCGTGCGGCCCGCCACTCGCCGCGCGTGATCGCCGAGGTCCCGTCGCACTTGTCCGTTCCCGCCACCCCCGTCAGCCTGCTGCTGGCCCGGCTTGCCCCAGGTCCGGAGACCCTCGCCTACGCCCTCGACGTGTGCCTGGCCGCTGCGCCCGAGGAGCCCGGAGAACCGCGTTCCGCATACGTCCGGCTGGCAAGGAAGGTCCTGCTCGCCGACCCCGCGGCGGCGTTGCGCGTGATTCTGGAGCGCGTGAGGACCGACGGGCCTGCCTTGTGGGAGAGGATGCGTTCGGTCGTGGCCGGATTCCCCCTCGACGCCCGATGGAGCACGTTTCGCGGGTTCCGCGACGATCCGGACGCCGCCGTTCGCGACCTGGCCCGCCTGGAGATGGGGCAGATGCGGCGCGCAGATCCCTGGCGAGTGTACTGCCTGGGGAGCGAGTGATGGCCACGGCCCGATCCCGCTGCGCCTCCGCGAGCCGAATCCCCGGCGCGCTCGCCGACCGGATCAGCGCGTCCGCCGACCCGAGCCCCAGCGCGTCGGCTCACCAGACGCCAGGCGTGTCCCTCTGCACGATCCCCAGCGCGGTCCTCGTGACGATCGCCCTCCTGTCCGGTGCGCTCGCGAGGACGGCTGCTCAGGATACACCCGGTTCCAGCGATTGCGTCCTGCGCGGCCGGGTGATCGCCTGTCCGGAGGGTCGCGCCTTGGCCGGCGCGCGGATCCACGCATATGACCTCGTCGGTCCTGCGCCATGGGGCCATCGGTGGCCGTGGCCGTGCGCATCGGACGAACCCCTGGCAGTGGCGGTCGCCGACGACCAGGGCTCGTTCCTGCTGACGCTGCCGGGTGCCGCGCGACTCCGCACCCTGGGTCTCCAGGCCGAAGCGCCGGGCCGGGCCGCGGTCCGAGTCGTCGTGACGATGCGTGTCGATTCCGGGCCGCCGGGCGGGATCGAGTTCGCGCTGCCACCGGGAGCGTCCTGCGCGGTGCATGTCATCGATGCGCAGGGCGCACCGGTCGAAGGGGCGCGAGCCTTGCTGATTCCCAGCCTCGAATCCGACGGGGCGGAAGAGTCGTTCTTCGATGGTCGGCAAGCCCTGCATCTCTCGGGAGCCACCGGCCCGGATGGGGTGGCGCAAGTGCCTGGCATCTCACCCGGATGCTACCTCGTTCGAGTCTCGACCGGGGGCCGGGGCGGCGGGCAGGCCGAAGTCACCATCGTCGGCGGCGAGGTAATCGAGATCCGCCTGGAACCGCCGCGCGCCGCCGCCGGACATGTCGTGTCCAAGGAGAACGGAAAACCGCTTGCGAATGTGCGGGTGGACGTGCATTCCGGGCCCGATATCGTCGCCGCCGGGCGATCCGGTGCCGACGGCGCCTACCGAATGGTCGATCTGCCGCCCGGAACCCTCACGCTCATGTGGCAGGCCGCCGGATTCTACTTTGCCGACCTGATGTGGCCGGAGGGGTCCGCTCTACCGGAGTCGATCCCGCTGTCGCCCGTGGACGCACCGGGGCAGGATCGGCAAGGGACCGCCGGGATTCGGGGGACACTACGGCTGGGAGCATCGGGTCTGCCCATTCCGGACGTCGAAGTGCAGGTAGGGAATCGTCGGACGACATCGGACGCGGATGGCCGATTCCAATTGGATGGGCTTTCCGCCGGCAACGTGGACATGATGGTGGGTGGTCCGGAGTGCGAAGTCTCCCTTGGCGAGGCGATCCTGCTCCTGCAGGAGGGAGAGGTCCGCGAGGACGTCGAGGTCGAGTGCCGGGAGTGGCCGTGTCGATTGCGCGGACGCGTGCTCGAGGCTTCGGGGCGACCGGCGGTGGGTGCCCGCGTTTTCGCCGTCTTCGGCTTCTCCACCGACGGCCGACGGTTGGACCGCGAATCCCGCAGTGTCCACGCCATCGACACGGACCTCGACGGGTCCTTTCGAGCCACCGTGCCGACCGATGCTTCATGCGTGGTGCTGGTCGCGATCCACCCGGTGTTGGGCCGCGCCCGATCCGCGGCATTGGGAATCGTCGAGTTGCCGCGCAAGCCGCCCATCGAGTTGACCCTGGAAGGCGTCTTCGTGACGGGCACGCTGCGCGACTCCGCCGGCGCGCCGATGGCGGGGACGCGGATCCGCTGGGAGGAGGCCGCGGAGGCCTGGTTCGAGGGATTGTGGCCCAGCGTCCTCTCCGACCAGGCTCCGCAGGCCGTCACCGACCTGCAGGGACGATTCCAGCTTGCAGGCCTGCCTCCGGGGCCGGCCGGATTGCGCGTGCTGAACGGGACCAGGGACGAGGGCATCCAGCGTTGGCTGTGGCTCGAAGCCGGCAACCACCGCGAGCCGATCGACCTCCGCTTGCGCCCTGCCCGCACCCTGCGCGGCCGCGTTCGCGACGACCTGGGCTTCGGCGCCTTCGCGCTCATCATCGGCGAAAGCGCGTCCGGCACCGCGTGGCAGGGCACGACCACGGCGGGAGTGGACGGCGAATTCGAGCTCACGGACCTGCCTCCCGCGACCTGGGGCGTCCACGTGCGCGCGGTGCTGGCGGATCGCTCGGTGATGGTGCGCAATCTGCCCGTCGGCGCCCCGATCACGATCGCGATCGACCGACCCTTCCGGTGAGGCCGCCAGGCCATTCCCGTTCCAGGTCATGCGACATGGCGCGGCCGACGGATGCCGACCCGCATTTCGCCGCACCGCGCAAGCCTGCTTGCCTCCCTCGAACCGGGGGTGAAACGAAAAGTGTCCCTGGCCGTGCGCGAGGGCAAAGCCGAGGAGGGGGATCCGGAACCGTGGCTGGAAGTCGTGTTCGACTCCGGAGGACGCGACCCGCTCCAAGCGCAGTCCGATGTGCTGGACGAGCTGTACGGGGCGCGCGAATACGTCACGCGTGAAACGGAGGTGCTGGAGACGCCTTGATCCGGATTGCCCACCGGCAACATCTCCGCGATGACGACGATGCAGGAAAGCCTCCCACGCCATTGCCCGCGACAATGCGGGGTTGGGATCGGGGGGTTGGATCGCGCTACCCCGGGCTGCGCACCTTCTTCATCACCGCCTCGAGCGCGACCAGGGAAGTCGCGCGCCCGTCGCCGACCGCCCGGCGGGTCTTGGGGATGACGCGGTGGGCGAGGACCGGAAGCACGAGCTGCTTCACGTCGTCGGGCACCACGAAGTCGCGCCCGCGCACCAGCGCCAGCGCCTGGGCCGCGCGATAGAGCGCCGAAGAGCCGCGCGGACTCACCCCGGCCACCAGCGTGCTCTCGGCGCGCGTGGCTTCCGCAAGCGAGAGGATGTACTCGCAGATCGTCTCGTCCACGCGCACGCCGTCCACCTGCTTCCCGAGCTCGAGCACCTCGCGACCGTGCAGCGTCGGCGTGACCATCTCGATCTGCGCGGTTCCCCGCGGCGACGAAAGGATCGTCCGCTCCTGCGCGCGCGACGGATAGCCCATCTGCAGCCGCATCAGGAACCGGTCGAGCTGGCTCTCCGGAAGCGGATAGGTGCCGGCGAATTCCAGCGGGTTCTGCGTCGCAATGACCATGTAAGGCGGCTCGAGTGCGTGGGACACGCCGTCCACCGTCACTTGCAGGTCGTTCATCGCCTCGAGCAGCGCGCTCTGCGTGCGCGGCGTGCTGCGGTTGATCTCGTCGGCGAGCAGGATGTTGGTGAAGACGGGCCCCGGCTTGAACTGGAACTCGTGCTTCTCCGAGTCGAACACGGACAGCCCGGTGATGTCGGAAGGAAGCAGGTCGGGGGTGAACTGGATGCGCTTGAAGCGGCAGTCGATCGAGCGGGCGAGGGTGCGCGCGAGCGTGGTCTTGCCGACGCCGGGCACGTCCTCGATCAGCACGTGGCCGCGCGCGAGAAGGGCCGCGAGCAGGCAGTCGATGACGTCGGACTTGCCGAGGATGATGGCTTCGATGTTGCGCTTGAGGGCCACAAGCTGCGAAAGGACGCCGCTGTCCACGCTCCGCCTCGACCGGGGGCCGTCGTTCGTCGCGCGGATGATACCCCCGGTCACCGAAACGCGTCAATTCCCCTCACACGCGCCGTCGGGCGGCGAACCAGAGGGCTTCCGGAGTGTCGCCGTCGGCCGGGAAGCAGGCCAGGGCGAGGCTCACCTCGGGCGGCGGGCCCTCGGGCAGTCCCTCGCGCGATCCGCGAGCGAAGAGCGCGAGCGCCTCGCGGCCCCAGGTGGCGCCCGCCGATGGATCCACGCGCGGGAGCACCACCATGAAAGCGTCCCCCTCGCCCCGCCCCGCCCAGGCGTCCCTGCCGGTCTCGATCGCGCGGGCTCGCAGCGCCTCGGCAATGGCCCGCAACCAGCGGTCGCCGGACGCCAGACCCGAGCGCGCGCGCACCCGGTCGAGCCCGTCGACTTGCGCGAGCAGCACGGACACCGGCCATCCCCCCTTGCGCGCCCGGTCGAGCGCGTCGCGCAGCCTCAGACGACAGGCGGGAGTCGTGAGCAGCCCGGTCGCGGGATCGTGCTCGAGCTCGGCCCCGCGCAGGGTCGATTCGAGCGCCGCTGCCGCGTGGGTCGCAAAGAAAGGTACCATCTCGACGTTTACCGGCTCCGCGATCTCCCCCGGCCGGGTCCAGTCCAGGCAGAGAAGGCCGAGCGGCCGGCCGGAGCTGCCGAGCAGGGGCACCACCACGGCCTCCGCGGGGCCGTCTCCGGAGCCGACGAAGACCAGGTCGCCCGCGGCGATCCGCCGCTCGGAGGCGGGAACCGCAACCGCGGCGGCGACGGCGTCGACCGCGGAGCCGGGCTCCCCTTCGGCCAGGACGAAGCGCATCCCCGCGACCGCCAGCGCGGGGCGGCCGATCCCGGGGAGGAATCGCGCTTCCAGGAACAGCAGCCCGCGCCGTGCGCGGAAGGCGACCACGGAGCGGTCGAGCAGCCGCTTCCTCAGCCCTTCGGGTGATCGCTCGCGCTGGATCCGGATCACCGCTCGCAAGAGGTCCTTCTCGTGGTCCTCCTCCGGCTCGATGACGGCCGGCTCGGGCGTCGCCTCCTCCTCCTCGACCTCGAGGACGACGGTTTTGTCCTCGATGGTCCCCGAGGTCGGCTCGGGGATCTCCGGGTCGACCCGGGAGCCGGTCTCGGCGAGGCGCTCGCGCGCGCGCGCGTAGGCGGGGAGCGCGCGGAAGCCCTCGCGCGCCGGCTCTGCGGCCTTGGCTTCCTCCTCCTGCCAGAGCGCGAGGGCGCGCTCGGCGTAGGCCCGCGCGAGCGCCCGGTCGCCGAGCGCCAGGGCCTGGACGCAGGCTTCGCCGAAGGCGGCGGCCAGGCGCAGCGGCGCGCGCCGGCGCTCCCAGAAGTTCGCCGCCTCCTGCCAGACCGCGAGCGACGCGGTGGCCCGGTGCGAGCGGGCCTGGAGCTGCGCTTCCAGCTCGATGATCGAGCCGTGGATGCCGAGATCCAGCTCCCCCGCCCGCGCCCGCACGGCATCGAGCGCCCGCCGCGCCTCGGGCGCCCGGCCAGCCGTGAGCAGCGCGCGCGTCTCGTTCAACCCGAGTTCGAGCTCCCAGCGCCGGTCGCTGCCCGCGCCGGCCCGGCGGGCCTCCGCCACGCATTCGACCGCGCGCGCCGCGTCCCCCTCGTCGAGCGCGATCGCCGCCTCGACCAGCGCGACCCGGGCCGGGGCGCCGCCGCGCGCCTCGGCGAGCCGCTCCCGGGCGCGCGCGTACGCACCCAGGCCGGCCCATGCGCGCGCCTCGTGCGCCCGGCACTGGTCCCGGCCGGGCGCGTTGCCGATCCCTTCGGCGAGCCGCGCCCCTTCCTCCAGATCCGCGATCGCCTCGGACCAGCGCGTCATCCGCACGCGCAGCCAGCCCCGCTCGAGCCGGGCCTCGCCGCCCTGGTGGCGGTCGGCCGAGCCGTCGGAGATCCGGATCGCGGCGCCGAGGTCGTCCTCCGCCTCGGTCCACTCCCCCAGCGCGCTCCGCGCGTCGGCCCGCAGCACCAGGCAGGCCGCGATCGAGTGCGGGTTGGCCACCTGCTCGGCCAGGCGCAGCGCGCGCCGGGCCCGCTCGAGCGCGGCGCGCGCCTGCCCGCGCGAGAGCAGGAGGCGCGCCGCCTCGCGCTGTACGGTGATTTCGGAGATGGTCTGCCCGACCCGGTGGAAGGCATCCTGCGCGGCATTCAGCGTCTCCAGCGCCTCGTCGTTGGCGCCGCGGGCGCGCAGCACGCTCGCCAGCCCGAACCGCATCGCCGCCAGCGTGGCTTCCCGCGCCAGCGGGTCGGCGATCCGCTCCGCGATCGCCACCCCCTCGCGCATGTGCGACTCGGCTCCGGGATCGTCGCCCGCCTTGCGCAGCAGGAGCGAGCGGATGTAGGCGAATTGCGCACGCGTCTCCGGCGGCGGGTCCTGGGCCAAATGGGTGACGATCAACTGCTGCGCCTGGTCGGCTTTGCCGGTCTCCGCGCAGGCGGCGGCGAAATACGGCGCCACGCGCGCCAGCGCCGGCCGCGCCGGCTCGTGCCCGGCCGCGGCCAGGTGGGTCAGCAGGGCGTAGGCTTCGGCATAGACCGCACATGCTCCCGCGATGTCGCCGCGGCGCGCCCGGCAGGAAGCACCCACCTCGAGCCCCTGCGCGTGCAGGAGCTCGCCGGCTTCCCCCGCAAGCGCGGCCGCGCGCTCGACCATCTCGCGGCCGAGCGCGTCCGCCTCGTCGATGCGCGACTGCGCGATCCTGAGGCCCGCGAGCGGCCGATACGCCTGCACGCGGTCAGGCCGTTCGGCCAGCGACAGCAGGTGGACCAGGATCGTCTCCGCCCCCGTCACGTCCCCCGCGCCGCGCGCCTCGACCGCGGCTTCCAGCCAGAACGACGTCTCGCGATCGCGTGCGCCGCCGAGTGCGAGATGCACCGCCCGCTCCCGTTGCGGCCACGGGTGCGGCCCGTGCTCGCCCGCAGCCGCCGCCCGCCGGTGCAGCTCCGCGCGCCGCCCGGGCTCGATCCTGCCGTAAAGCCGCCGCGCGAGCGCCCCGCGCGCGAACCAGAGCGCGTCCCCTGCGCCCTCCTCCCCTTCGAGCCGCAGATGCCCGTGCGCGGTCATCCGCTCGGCGGCCGCGCGCAGAGGCCCGACCGCCAAACCGGCCACCGCCTGCAGCAGCGAGCGCGACCCGGGCCGCCCGAGCACCGCCAGCGCCTCCGCCACCTTCGCTTCCTCGGGCGAGAAGGCCCGCGCCACGTCGTCGAGCAGGGAGAGCGCGCGCGACGCCTCGCCGCGCTCGCTCCGCTCCGGCTCGGGAGGAGATGCCCAGCGCTCGATCCGCTCGCCGACGCTCAGTCGCCCGCGCGTCACCTCCGTGCGCAGCGTCTCCTCGGCCCAGAAGGGCACCCCGCCGCTGGCTCGGTGAAGCCAGGCCGCGAACTCGGCGGGCACCCCCTCGAGCCCGAGCACCCCGGCGCCGAGCTGCTCGCTCTCCGCCTGCGTCAGCGGCGGCAGCACCAACGACTCGATCCCGGGCAGCGCTCGCAGCGACGCGAGCAGTCGCTGCGCGGGCGCTCCGGCGTCCGGGACCTCCGGGCCCGCCCCGCCCGACGCGGCGCACAAGAGCAGCCGGCACGGTCCGTCGCCCGCCTGGGCCCCGGCGGCGCGCGCGAGCGCGATCAGGTCCTTCAGCGCCGCCTCGGGAGCGAGGTCGACGTCGTCGAGCAGCAGGACCAGCGGGACCTCCGCGGCGGCCCGCGCGACCAGCCCGGCCATGAACGGCCGCGCCTTGTCGGGGTCCGCCCCCTCCCCGGGCGCGGGCCGCTCCAGCGATTCCAGGAAGGCCTCGTATCCCTGCACCCAGGCCGGCCGCCGCGCCGCATCCGCAGGCAGGCCGCGCGCCAGCAGCCCGCACACCCGCCGCAGCGGCTGCTGCTCCGCGGCGTGCCCGACCCCGCGGAAGCCGATCCGCAACGCGGTCACGCCTTCGAGCTGAGCCCGCCAGGCGAGCTCGCGCAGGCAGCGGCTTTTTCCCATCCCGGGCTCGCCTTCGATCAGCAGGAGCTCCGCCGGCTGCGGACCGGTGCGCGGCGCGACCACGCGCAGGAGCGTCTCCACCAGGCGGGTGAGCACCTCGCGCCGGCCCACCCAGTCGACCGAGTAGATCCGCCCCTCGAGCGTGGCGGCGGTCTCGGCCGGGTGGCGCACACCGAGCCCGCGATTGATCGCCTCGAGCACGTCGTTGGCGCGGAAGAAACGCGCCCGCGGATCCTTTTCGAGCAGGCGGAAGACCAGGTGCTCGACGAAGGGCGGGGTCGAACCTCCCGGCGGAAAGGGCGGCGCCGGGTCGGTGCAGTGGCACTTCATCCAGCCCCGCGGCGACCCCGCGCGGAACGGCGGCCGCCCGGTCGCCTGCTCGTAGAGCATCACCCCGAGCGCGTACAGGTCCGCGCGGCCGTCCACCGTCCCACCGCGGAAGCACTCGGGCGCGAGATAGGCCGGCGTCCCGCGGATCTCGCCGCTCCCCCGCGCGCGGATCTCGGAGGCCAGGCCGAGGTCGACCAGCTTGACCTGGCCGCCCGGCAGCACCAGGATGTTCGAGGGCTTGATGTCGCCGTGGACGTAGCCGCGGGAGTGCAGGAACTCGAGCGCGCGGCAGACCTGGATCGTCGCCGCCAGCCATTCCTCCGGCGGCCGGTCGCGGAACGCCGCGGCGAATTCGCGCCCCTCGAGCAGTTCCTCGGTGAAGTAGCCCTGCGCGGGCTCCGCGCCCTCCGGCCGGACGACACCGAAATCGTAGACCTCGACCACGTTGGGATGGCGCAAGGCGGACAGCACGCGGAATTCGTGGCGCAGCGCGTCGAGGAACCAGTCCCCCAGATCGGTGGAGTCGACCGTCTTCAACGCGACCGTCCGGCCGTGCTCGCGGTCGAGCGCCCGGAACACCGTCCCCATCCCGCCGTGGCCGAGCGGTCCGAGGATCTGGTAGCGCGCGTCGAGCACCGGAGGAAGCTGGGCCATGAGCTCTCCGAGCGGCTTCCCGACCTGCGCATCGGGGGGTCCCGTGGTTCGCGGCGCGGCGTAGCCTTCGCAATCGCAGGCGGGACGAAACGCCCGCCGAGATTCTACCGCACTCCGGGGCCGCGTCAATCCGCCGACGGTGTACCAGCGTAGATTCGCGCCCGAGGGTCGATCGAAGCCGCGAGCGAAGCGAGCGGGGATTTCAGCGGGTGCGCTCGGGGCCGGAATGAGCATGTCGCGGGGCAGCGCACCGAGGATCGACGATTCCGCGGACCGGGGGACTGGGGGACGTCGGCGCTTGACCCGGCCCGCCGGGGCTGGTAGAAGGATCGAATCGCGTGTTTCAGTTCGAGGAGGTCCTATGGCTGTCCGCCCCCGCAAGAAGCGGAAAGACCGGCCCTTGCTCAAGAGCGAATTCGACCGGTTCGTGAAGACCCAATTCGCACCTCTGGTCCAGGACGTGGCCGGGCTCAAGACCGACGTGGCCGGGCTCAAGACCGACGTGGCCGGGCTCAAGACCGACGTGGCCGGGCTCAGGGCCGACCTGTCGCTGGTGAAGCGAGACCTACTGGATCTCTCCGCAATCATGCAGAAGAAATTCGGGGAGGTCTTGACCGCCATGGACGAGATGGTCAGCCTGTACAAGGGCTCCCACGACAAACTCATCGTGCACGACGTGCGCATCGCCGAGCTCGAGACGCGGGTGACCGCGCTGGAGATGTCGTAGCCATCCCTCACCCCTCTCCCCATTGGGGGCCCCGCCCCTCGCCCGCCGGCAAGCCGGCCCCCGTACGGAGGCCCGCCCGCCGCGGCCGGGCCCGGGCG
>Ga0082335_1005033_pt1 | contig 18873 bp, 18 predicted proteins | sample Subgrocontami58m_FD_72375 | JGI IMG/M metagenome (GOLD analysis project Ga0082335, IMG submission 72375) | Subsurface groundwater microbial communities from S. Glens Falls, New York, USA - GMW37 contaminated, 5.8 m (SPADES assembly) (version 2) ... | reverse complement strand
CCAAATTCGCGGGCGGCGGATTCACCGATCCCAGATGAAGCGCCCGTGACGATAACGACTCTACCTTTAATATCCATTGAATTCTCCTTTTAATTATTTCCGTCCTGAGCGGAGCGACGAGTGCTCCCTTCGACAAACTCAGGGCAGGCTTCGAGGAGTGCAGTCGAAGGACAAGGTTTCAAAACGAACAAATATCCTTATCGAAGCGGCACTTCGACTTCGTTCCAGGTGTTCGTTCGTCATTCCGCTCACGGCAAACAACCAATTACGGTCCCCATCTCGGTTGGTAATCACAATAATCATTATTCGTTAAACGGCGCACATCGCTGCCATCCACGCGCATGATATAGATTTCGCATCCATGGTCGTCGCCGTAATGATCAAAATAGGATGTGAATGCCACCCATTGACCATCCGGTGAAAAGGATGGACCTTGCGAATTTCCACCGGTTGGAGAAAGCATGTGTGCATTCGACCCGTCGGCGTTCATGAGGTAGACATCCCGATTCCACGATTGACCTGAATATGTCACGATAAATTGACCATCAGGCGACCAATCGCTTCGTCCCCGCATGGCAGGCAGGCTGCTGATCTTATTCAATTCGCTTCCATCCATGCGGATGCTGAACAGTTGAATCCCACCTTCCATATCAGAAGCGAACAAAATGGTTTTCCCATCCGGTGACCAGGTCGGGTCCCAGCCTGAGGCTTTTGGAATTCTGTGTGGATTGCTTCCATCACGATCCATCAACCAGATTTGATTTGAATTGGCAATCGAAAGTTTGAATACAACAGATTTGCCATCGGGTGAAATCTCAGGCGCGTTGACGTTGCCCAGCCGGTCTGTCAATTGTGTAACACTGCCTGAGGCAAGGTCAACTTCGTATATTTCATAGATATTCGGTTCACGGAATGCAGCGTAGATCACGCTCTTTCCATCGGGGGCAACCGATGGATAATAATGTTGTCTCTTATTATCGGTTGTCAGGCGGCGAAAGCCTGTCCCATCCGCCTGAATGATACAGACCTGATTCATTGCGGTAACTTTGAAGACCTGGCAGGTAAAAGCGATTTGACCAAGCGGTTCAACATTCGGGGAAACTGAGGCGACAACTTGAGCAGTAGAGTCCGCTGAAAGCGGGGTGGAAGCCGCTAGTGTGGCAAGCAGGTTTATGGTCGGTGTGGAAGCGCTGGTATCTAATTTACAAGCAAGGAAAATTAGTAGAAGTCCGCCCCACATATAAATTCGTTTATTCATCTTTGTGCTCAATCGCTTCAAGAAAGAACTCCTCGCCAGCGATGATCTTCGCGCCCACACTTCCGCACTGGGGGCAGGAAACCTCCGCGCGGATTGGATGATATTTTTCAAAACACGCCATGCATTGTTGCCGGGCTGGCACACAGCGAATGGTCAACGATGATTGTGCAAGCGAAGTATGCTTTGTCAGTTCACTCCACTGCGCGCGGACCTGCTCTTCGCCAAGAGGAAACAACTCACCCAACGCGACCTGAATGGATTGCGGTGGATCTTGAATGAGTTGCTCGATCATGTTGACTAGGCGAGGGTGAAAGGATATCATCAATAACAGGTGTTACCTCAAGCGGGGGTACTGGATGTGATACTACAGGCGATAATATTATAGTCTTAAATCATTCGGGTAAGCTGGCCTGCGGATGGATTATTCAACTAAAATTTTTTACGCGTGAGCGGTCCCATCCTTTCAATCTTTTATCTTTCCTTTACAAAGGCCAAACAGCCTGTCGTAATTCATATCAATTTGTTATATGATGATAGCATAAAGGAGAATAAAGATGCGTAAAATGTTTGCTTTCATTTTCAAGTTGACAGCCAATACCATCGCTGCCCTGTGCGCCGCCCTGTTTGTCCTCACAGCGGTTCTCGTCTTCCTGCTCTTGAACGTTAAACATTCATTATTAAATGCCGAGACTTACAAACGGGCGTTGATAGCGAGTAATGTTTACGAGCAGTTTCCCGCTCTGGTCTCGGAACAACTCTCGATCGTCGGGGAATTTCTTGCCGATCCGTGTGCCGCAAATCCACTGGGCTGTTCCATTGATGGCGCTTCTCCCGAATTGCAGACTTGCCTGATAGAAATACTGGGCGAAGAGGCGTATGTGAAGATCGGGAGCGGACAGCGCAACGCGACCGATGCGGAACTTGAAGATTCCCAAGCATGCCTGGATCAATGGCGCCGAGGCGCCACCGCTTCACAACCCGGACCTGAGAGTGGGGCACTGGACGAAAATCTATTAATCAACGCCTCGGCAGAAGTTCAGGATTGCGTCAAACAGGCGCTTGGCGATGAGACCTACGAAACTCTCTCCAAGGCCCAACGCCAGCCGACAGAGACCGAGACTCAGCAAATCAATACGTGCTTTGATCAGACAAGGGATTCATCACAACCAAATAGACCCCAGGTCGCCGGGCCGATGGTTTTCCTGAACAATCTCACGTCCGAACAGTGGCAGGCGCTTATTCTTCATCTTCTTCCGCCGGATGATCTTCAGTACATGATCGAAGCCACTCTGGATCAAGCCTTCGCCTATTTCAACGGCGAGACGAATACAGCCAAAATCCCTTTGGATAAATTCAAGGCGCGTCTCACAGGGAAGGCGGGCGAGGATCTGATCCTTTTCCTGCTAAACGCCCAGCCTCCTTGTACGGAAGAGCAATTATCTCAGGTCAACGCAGGTGATCTCGGTGAAGAGGGAAAATCACCCGTGCTTTGTGCCACATCGGGAGAAACCCTTGACAAGCTTATGACCGAATTACAAAGACAATTAACTGAAGCGGTTTCCACTATTCCAGTTGAGGCCGTTTTCATTAAGCCTCCATCTTCTTCAGATCCATCCAGCGGAAATGGGCCGCTTGGGAAGGACCCTCAAACCGCGCTGCGTTGGATCCACCGGGGATTAAATCTCAGTCCCCTGCTACCGCTGGCTTTGCTTCTGCTGGTAACGCTGTTCGGGGTACGTTCACGCAAAGGCTGGCTGCTCTGGTGGGGCATTCCAATTTTTATCGTTGGATTGATCACCTTAAGTATCGGGGTGGCCGCCAAACCGCTGTTTGAATGGGCCTGGGTTAAATTTGCCGTCGCAAAAATTCCAGTCTTGTTCTCAACATCTGATCTGCCAGTCATCGGTCACGATATAGTCCGTTTCGCAATAAAGGATCTTTCAAAATGGACCATGATCGAAGCCAGTTTAATTTCACTGCTGGGTTTGGGTGCGATGATTTTTTCATCTCGCGCTGGGCAAAAAACTGAGCAGACAGCGCCCCCGACGCCATTTCTTGAAGAGAAAAATGAAGAATCCAGCTAATATTGTCAACTATCTGCCAGCATAATTTCAAATAAATTTTCCTGGCGCCACATAATAATAAGCATAAAAAATAATAAAATGCCTCAGGCCGGTCTATAAGCCGCATTCTGTCCATGGCGCCGAGGCGCCATTGGGCAGTCATCTCTCTGGGCGACGTGTCGCCACATCGCTCGGTGCAGCCTACCCGGGACTGGCCTTTCCCACAAGAGGGAAAGGCACGTGCGAAGACGAGCCGTCTCCCATCGTCCACAGACAATTTCGTCCCTGCTTGGCCTTGCTCCCGGCGGGGGTTACCTGGCCACACGCATTACTGCGCGCGCCGGTGGTCTCTTACACCACCTTTTCACCATCACCCCGCGTAATCGCGGGGCTGTTTGTTTCTGTGGCCCGTTTCCGGCAGGTTCGCGCCTTTCAGCGGTTCCCCGCCCCGGTTGCTATCCGACGCCGTGCTCTTTGGAGTGCGGACTTTCCTCGATCCCGACAACGCAGGACCGCGACTGCCCGACCAACCTGAGGTGATTGTATGATACACGCAAGCAAGGAGGCAGTCAACGCCGATAAATCTCATTAGGATGAATATATCGTTGTGAGGATAGAAGCAGTCTCCTCGCTGAATTCGGGGATTGCTTACCTGCATTACAACCCATTTGCCCTGCAAATTTCGGAAAGAGAGCCCTTGTTATGATATATCTGGCATGATAATCGCAGATCAATGCTCAAAAGGTGGACAATTCAAGAAAAGACATTAAAATAGAGAGGCACATCATACTCAAACAATAAAAGAGGAAAATCTTTGAGCAACTGGCCTGGCAAATTTGTGATCGGTCTAACTGGCAACATCGCAACGGGAAAAAGTGTAGTGCGGCGCATGTTCGAACATTTGGGCGCATATACCCTGGATGCGGATACGCTGACTCACCGCGCGTATGCCAAAGGCGCACCGGGTTATCAAGATGTGATTGATGAATTCGGAAAATGGCTGGTCAACAAAGACGGAGAGATCGACCGAAAGAAACTTGGAAACCTCGTCTTAAATGACGCGGATGCAATGAAACAACTGGAAGCCATTGTCCATCCCCTCGTGCGCCAGGCGGCGGAAATATTAATAAAAAGAGCATCCCAGCCTGTGGTCGTGATCGAGGCGATCAAACTTCTCGAAGGCGAACTGCGAAAGGTATGTGATTCCATTTGGGTTACAACTGCCCCGCAAGAGGTGCAAGTGGAAAGGTTGATGCGTAAACGCGGGCTGAATCGAAACCAGGCCTTGGAACGCATCCAAATGCAATCTGCTCAAAGCGCCAAAGTTGCTCTTGCGAACCTTGTGATTGTGAACACCGGTTCCTATGATGATTTGTGGAAGCAGGTCAGCGAGGGTTGGAAGAAGATCGTCCCGGTTGCAAGCAACACGCTGGAAGACACCGTCGCGAATAAAAAATTTGTCCCTTCCAGCGGTGAATTCACTGTCAAGCGCGGAAAGCCCAAACATTCCTCTGTCATCGCAGAATTGATTACACGCCTTAGCCTGGGCAGGCGCAAAGCGACGGCAAGCGATGTCATGGTGGATTTTGGCGACAAAGCCTTCATGCTTCTCGAACAGAATGGACGGTTTGTTGGGCTGGCTGGCTGGCAGGTGGAAAACCTTGTCGCACGCACAACCGATATCTTCCTTGAAGAAAATGTGAATGTTCAAAAAGCGCTCGAAACCTTGATCAAGGAAGTGGAAAATGCTTCCCGTGAATTACAAAGCGAAGCATCGCTGATCTTTGCCGTGAATGAACTCTCCACACAGGAAGCGCTCTGGAAACAACTGGGCTATGAACCGCGCATCCCGCAAACCATTGACGTGCCGGCCTGGCAGGATGCTGCAATTGAATCCATGTCCACGGGAAGCGCGCTCTTCTTTAAACAATTGCGCCAGGACCGCGTCCTGCATCCCATTTAGGGCTTAGAGTCCGGTATCAGGTCATCGGGATTTATCCTGCCCTGTTTGCCGATCTCTGACCCTCCAACTTATTACATTGACTGAATTTCTCAACAACATCTTCTTTATATTCCAACGGATCAGCTGGCTGAGCGTTCTTGATATCATACTCGTCACGCTGATTTTCTTTGGCTTGCTCTATTCCCTGCGCGATACTCAGGCCATGGCCTTACTGCGCGGGATGATCCTGCTTGTCGTGGCGCTCATCCTCTTAACCAGCCTTGTGGAACTGCCTGCCTTTTCATGGTTTGCACGGAACTCCCTGCCGGCCTTATTGCTTGCCCTGCCGGTGATCTTTGCCCCGGAAATTCGGCGGACACTGGAACGCCTCGGTCGCGCCGGGACGATTTGGCCTGCTTCCGTTAAATCAGCAGACGCTGCCCTTGAGCAAACCATCCATGCGGTTGTGACCGCAACAGCAAGATTATCCGCCCGCCAACATGGCGCATTGATCATTTTGCAAAGATTGGACAATCTCGATGAGTTCGCTCAAAGCGGCGTTCAGATGAATGCGCGCGTTACACCTGAATTATTATTGCAAATCTTTTACCCCAATACGCCCCTGCATGATGGCGCAGTCATCATCGTCAATTCAAAAATCTCTGCCGCGGCTTGTGTACTGCCTCTATCTGCAAGCGGAATTCTGAACCGCACCCCCGAACGCCAAATGGGACTGCGTCATCGCGCGGCGTTGGGCATATCCGAAACCAGCGATGCCATTGCAGTTGTCGTCTCGGAAGAGACCGGCGCCATTTCAATTGCACATTCTGGTAGAGTGCTCCGCCGGCTGAACCCTGAGCGGCTGGAAAACATTTTGATGGCATTTTTCCATCCAAAGGGCGGACTAAATAAACCAAACCTGCTCGAAAGACTCCTACCCGGCTTGTTTCATCGCAAAGAAGATAAATCATGATTCGCTGGATCTCCAAAAATTTCCGCACCTTCCTTTGGGCATTCGCTCTTGCAATTGCCGTTTGGATCTCCGCAGTGACCTCGGCAGACCCGGATGAAACGCGCACACTTCCAGCGGCTGTGCCAGTGCAGATCATTGGTCAATCTCCCAATCTTGTCTTGAATAGCAAAATTCCAAAGGAAGTTGAAATAACCCTGCGCGCGCCGCGTTCTGTTTGGAATTTGATAGATGCAGACCCGCAAATCGTCAGCGCAATTTTAGATCTCTCAGGCTTGAGCTCCGGTGAACATGTTTTGGATTTACAGATACAGGTGCATACACGCCCTGTGCAGATCGTTTCAGTTTCACCGCATACGATCACTTTCACCATGGAACCGCTCGTCACACAATCATTCAGCGTGGATTTGAGTTTATCCGGTGAAGCCGCCACAGGCTATCAGGTGGGGAATGCCAGCCTGGAGCCGGTGAAAGTTGTAATCGCGGGTGCCCAATCCCAAGTTCAGAAAGTGACGCGGGCGCGTGTATCCGTAAATCTGAGCGGTATCCGTGAAAATTTCGATCAGGCGCTCACAGTTGAAGGTCTCGATGAGAAAGGTCAAAAAGTGGATGGGGTCACGATCTCTCCTGAAAAGATTCGCGTGCTTCTGCCTGTCAGCCAGGAAGGCGGGTATCGTGATGTGGCGGTCAAAGTCACAATTATCGGGCGGGTCGCCAGGGGGTATCGTCTGACCGACATATCCGTGTTCCCGCCTGTCGTTACCATTTTTTCCGCTGACCCGCTGCTTGTCAGTAATTTACCCGGCGTGGTAGAGACGCAGCCTTTGGATTTACAAAATGCGCAGAACGACATCAATACGCAGCTTTCACTTAATTTACCGTTTGGCGTTTCCGTCATTGGCGAACAAACCGTATTAATCCAGGCCGGGGTGTCACCCATTGAAGATAGTCGTACACTAGAAGGCGAAAAAGTTGAGATCACCGGGCTTAGCACTGGCCTAACCTCTCAGGTATCCACTAATACGGTCGATGTGATCATCTCCGGACCGTTATCCCTGCTGAATACGCTTACGCGTCAGGATGTGCGCACCACCGTGGACTTGACCGGGTTAACAGCTGGCACATATCAGATCACACCCAAAGTGGAAATTCTAATCGCGGATGTCATTGTCCAATCGATTCTCCCAAACAAAATCGAAGTGGTGATCACACCGATCAACGCACTGCCAGCGTCGCCAACACCCAAACCATAGGCAGGAAGTTGGAAAATATAAAATATCATGAAACCCATTGTTGCTTTGGTAGGCCGACCGAATGTCGGCAAATCCACGCTCTTCAATCGTTTTGCAGGTGAACGTTTAGCCATTGTGGATGAAACCGCCGGCACCACCCGCGATCGTCTATTTGGCGAAGCGGAATGGAATGGACGCAAGTTCAATATTGTTGACACTGGGGGAATTGACCCGACACACGGCGGTAAGACTCCACTTTCAATTGGCTCTGTTGATTTCATCGAAGACATCCGCCGCCAGGCTGAAGTTGCGATTCAGGAAGCAGATGCAGTTTTATTTGTCAACGATGGCGAGTCGGGAGTGACAGAACCGGATCGCGAGGTGGCAGAAATCCTGCGCCGTTCGCAAAAAAAATTGCCTAACGGAAAATTCTGGCCGCCAATATTTGTAGTTGTGAATAAATGTGAATCAAGAGAAAGGCGCGAACAGGCCTCTGAATTTTATGAGCTCGGTTTAGGCGACCCCTACGCGATCTCAGCCATTCACGGCACTAGCACTGGTGATATCCTCGATGCGCTAGTAGCCTCTTTCCCTGAACAATATGAGGAAGAGCTGGATGACAGTATCAAAATCGCACTTGTGGGCAAGCCAAATGCTGGAAAATCAAGTTTATTGAACAAATTGGTCGGTGAAGAACGTGTGATCGTCAGCCCGATCGCGGGAACTACTCGAGACTCGATTGACTCAAAAATTGAATTTGGCGGGCTTGAACTCACTTTGATTGACACAGCCGGCATCCGTCGGCGCGGAAAGATCGAGCATGGGGTGGAGCAATACAGTGTTTTGCGTTCGTTCAAATCCATTGAACGCGCAGACGTTGCCCTGCTGATGATCGACGCGACCACCGGCATTACAGCCCAGGACGCGCACATTGCCGGCTTCATCCTCGATGAATGGAAGTCCTGTGTTGTGCTTGTGAATAAATGGGACGCCGTGGAAAAAGACAACAACAGCATGGAAGAATTCACGGCAAAAATCCGGCGTGATTTAAATTTTATGGATTATGTACCGATCCTGTTCATCTCTGCCAAAACAGGCCAGCGCGTGGACCAGGTATTGCCGATGGCCTTGCGTGTGCAGGAAGAACGACTCGCGCGGCTGACCACATCCACGATCAACTCGATCATTCACAAAGCGCAGGATGCGCACCCGCATCCGACTCATGCGGGACGTGCGCTTAAAATGTTTTACGGCACCCAGGTGCGCAGTGACCCGCCGACATTTATGATCTATGTCAATGAACCGAGTTTGATGCACTTTTCGTATTTGCGTTATATTGAGAATCAGATCCGCGCAGAATACAATTTCCTGGGCACGCCCATCCGCATCGTAACGAAAGGACGCAGGGAATAGGCAAATCACATGAATAGTAAGAGACTACTCGTACTCGGCGATGTTCTCGCGATCGCCATCCTGACCGTCATCGGCTTCGCAACCCATGGTGAAGCGGAAGCGTCCTACCTTTCGCGCATGGGAACTACATTTTTTCCCGTTTTGATCGCCTGGTTTCTGATCACTCCCTGGTTTGGGTTATTTGAAGAACAGGTCATCACAAATCCAAAAAACCTTTGGCGCGTTGTGGTGGCAGTATTATTTGCGGCGCCGTTTGCGGTGGTATTGCGGGCTGTTTTGTTAAACAGTGCTGTGCTGCCTCTTTTTGTTTTGATCCTCGGCGGGAGCAATGCCATTGGAATGCTGATCTGGAGATGGATCTATATTCTCCTCACAAGGCGCAAACAATCCTTGACAAATAGATAATTATCTATATAATGACATATAGAAAGTTATCAATATGAAATTCAACCCTGTCCTCTTTGCCAAAGCCATCTCTGATGAAACCCGTCAGAAGATCATGAACATTTGTTGCTGCTGCTCGGTCTCGGTCAACGAGATCGTCGAAAAACTGGATGTCTCCCAACCCACCGTCTCGCATCACCTTGCCATTCTGCGCGAGGCGGATCTGGTTACCATCCGCGAGGAAGGCAAGCAAACTTTTTATTCACTCAATCAGGAAAACGTTGCCGTATGCTGTGGACAGTTAATGATCAAGTTCGCGCCCGAATCTAAAACCACATTAAACGTCATCAAATCCAAACAAGGTTAGTTAAACATGGGAGGCCATCCTAGGCGGCGTCCCATTGTTTTTACAAAAACACATAGACAAACTTCTATATAAAACAAGGAGACTAAAATGACTCAATCCCCCACCCCCATCCATGAGACCGTCCGCGAGCATTATGCGGATCAGATCAAAAAGTCCGCTTCCTGTTGCGGACCCGATCACAGTTGCGACACATCAAGCAATATCTACCCCGTAGATCTGCTCACCACAGTCCCCTCCGAAGTAGCCAGCACCAGCTATGGCTGCGGCGACCCGATCACTCTCGCCTCACTGAAGCCCGGTCAGACTGTGCTCGACCTTGGTTCAGGCGCAGGGCTCGACTGCATCCTCGCCGCGCAAAAAGTCGGTGAGACAGGACACGTCATCGGCGTGGACATGACTCCCGAAATGATCGAGCGCGCGCAAGCCAACGCGAAACGAGTCAACTTGAAAAACGTTGAGTTTCGACATGGGTATTTGGAAAGCCTGCCTGTTGAGAGCAATACCGTGGACGTGATCATCTCCAACTGCGTTATCAATCTCTCGCCTGATAAAGAAAAAGTTTTCAATGAAGCCTTCCGCGTATTGGTGCCGGGCGGTAAATTAGCTGTCTCTGATATTGTCACTGACGGTCCCCTGCCTGAAGCCATCAAGCAAAGCCTGAGCGCGTGGGCGGGATGCGTGGCAGGCGCGGTCGAAGCGAAGGATTACATCGGCATGATGAAATCTGTTGGTTTTACCGATGTAACTGTCACACCTGTTTTCTTTGACAAAGAAACCGTAGACTCTGCCCTTGCTGATATGGACGATACCATTGACTTGAGCTCCATTTCACGCGACGATATCTACAAAGCGGTCTACAGCGCGAAGATCACGGCGTATAAGCCTGCATAATCCGGAGTCAGGCAGCTTGCTGCCCGCAGCATTCATCAACAAGCTGATGAACTCCAGAGTTTTTCAAAAAGAGATGACATTTGCTGTCTCTTTTTGATTTTAACAACCTTGTGATTTTCATCCCCTTGACAGCACAATCTTTCGCAAGTAAAAACAGAAAGAAAACAAAAGGAGTGTCATATGAAAATCGTTACTGACTGCGCGGCGGATATGTCTGTCGAAGAATTGGAACAATTCGGCGTTGTTGCAGCGCCGCTCTTCATTCAATTCCCCGAAGGCGAAGTAAGCTCTGCAGATATTTCAGCTGATGAGTTCTATAATCGCCTTGAAGCGATGAGACCCAAAATCCCGACGACAGCGCAGCCTTCGGGTGGGATCTTCGCGGAGTTGTATCGCAAACTGGCGCAGACCGAGGAGAATATTTTTTCAATTCACATATCATCCGGCTTGAGCGGAACGATCAACTCGGCGCGTGATGGCGGGGAAATTGTTAAAGCGGAGGCGAATGTCAGCTATTGGGACACACTCACTCTCTCTGGTGGTGAGCGCTTTCAGGTATTGGCCGCAGCGCTTGCGAACAAGGCTGGTTGGGCAATGAATACCATTCAGGAAAGATTGACAAAGATCCGCGAAAAGACAGAGGTGATCTACACGCTTGATACTTTGGAATATCTTGCGCGGGGTGGACGCATTGGGCGTGTGAAAGCATTGGCAGGCGCGCTGCTCAATCTTAAACCCGTCATCCGTGTGGATTCGGATGGCAAGTACAGCACCGTTTCAACGGCGCGCACATTGGGCAAATCCATGACGGCGATTGCAGATCATCTGGTTGAGAAGTATGGAAATACGTCAGTGTGGGTTACTGTGTTGCACGGACGCTTCGCAGAAAAAGCCGCCGCGCTTGCAAATGAACTCAAGCAAAAACTGAATGTTGCAAAACTTGAAATACAGCGCATCTCTCCTGTTTTGGGTGTGCATACCGGGCCTGGCATTGTCGGCGCGGCGGTGGTACCAATGGAGTTGATGGGCGATTTGGTGCAGTAAAATAAGTAAAAAAGTGAAGAGTAAAAAGGACTTGCCTCGTTGTAAGTCCTTTTTTGTTTATGTGGCAGTGAAACTTTTTCCTTTTTCGATCCGCTCACCCAATGGGGGATGTGAATAGAACATTAAGATCACCCATTTTTCGGGGTCAATTTCACCGAGGTTTTGATTCGCCAATCTGGTGAATGCAGAAACGAACGCTTCGTTATTACCAGTAGATTCCAATGCGTAATCATCTGCCATGTTCTCCCGCCAGCGCGAAACCGCGTTCTCCAGAGGCATTGTGATCAACCCGAACGCACCCAGGATCATTCCCAACGCAGGGAACGCGGCAGGGTCGCTGATACTTGAAAAGCCAAAGTAGTTGACTGCCCAATTCATTCCAATTGACGCGAGATATAAACCGACTATCGTAATGAATGCCCCAAACGTGATCAACAGTGGAATATCGCGGTGGATGTGATGTCCCAATTCGTGCGCAAGGACTGTTTCGATTTCATCCGCTGAAAATTCGTTGATAATGGTATCACCTAAAATAATGCGGCGCGTGTTGCCCAATCCAGTTAACGCAGCATTGGCAGATTTGGTGCGTTTGGACATGTCAAACTTAAAGACACCTTTTACTTTTGTGTTGGCGCGTTTGGCAAGATTTATTAATCGTTCTTCAAGTTCCTTATGTTCAACACCCAGAGGAACAAATTTATTAAAGAGCGGCATGATCAGCACTGGCGCAAGGTTGGAAATTAAAACGGTAAAGACCAGCATGCCTGCCGCTGTCCACAACCACCACAGATTGCCGGTAATTCTCAAGGCGAGATAAAGCAATTCGAGCAGGATCAGGCCGAGGGGCACTCCGATCGCCAATCCTTTTAACTGGTCAATGATCCAGTCTTTTAGTGCCTGGTTGGACTGGTCAAACCGATGTGGGAGAATAAATCCGCTGTAATAACCGAGAGGCAGGTTTAGAACAAAATAGATGCCGCCAAAGACTGCGACGAAGAGCGCGACCAACAGCCAATCATTTGATGTGAACGTGGCCAGCCAGTTGCGAAGCGCAGCCGCCCAACCGAAGAAAAGCCAGGCGAGGATATAGAACATGCTGAAAAGATTATCCACCAGCCACAGCCGGCGGCGGAGGCGCGCGTATTGTTTTGCTTGTTTTTGTTTTTCGGGATCAAGTGTAGTCATGGGATTATCCGATTTACGATTGTGGGTTTTCAATTTTTGATTGGCGAGCTGCATTTATTTCAGAAGCGAGTGATGCAATGATCTCCTCGGATTTCATCACATCGCCATAGGACTTCAGCGCGGCAAGAAACGACTTGTGGACATAATCCGCCGGGATGACCGTTTCCCCATATTTCAAATCTCTAGTGGCACAGGCATCTTCGGCGATGATGACTTTGAAACCGAAATCTGCAGCAGCACGTGCGGTGGCATCCACGCACATATGGGTCATCATGCCTGTGATGACGATGCGCTCAATCCCCCAGCCTTTCAGCATTTCAAGCAAATTCGTTTCGCGGAAGGAATTGGGATAATGTTTGTAGACAATTGGTTCGCCTTCGAAATGCGCGGTTGAATCATGAATATCTGATCCAGTAGTGCCTTTAACAAAAAAGGGCGCATCAGGTTTAAGTGCAATATGCTGAATGTGAACGTGATGCGCACCCTGTGGACCGTGCTCGCGGAAACACTGCAGGATCATATAAGCCTTCTTCGCAGCTTCGAGCGGATTGACCAATTCCATTTTTCCGCCGGGAAAGTAGTCTTTTTGAATGTCTATTACAAGCAGGGCAGTTTTCATCATTTCGGCTCCTCTCAATGCAAGCCTTCATCCTTTATCTTTCATCTTTCTTAATTACTTGCGCCCAAAATCCGCAGGATTCTCACCCCACAAATCTGTAGCCCATTTAATCAGCTTGTCTTCCGGCAATTCGTTTTCGGCAAGCCAGTTCTCGGCGCTCTGGAGGATGGCAAATAAGACTGCGTTCTTTGCGGTATGTCTCAGCTTCGTCTTGCATTGACCTGTATTTACCCACGCGATGGCATTCTCTGAATCAGAGTAGATTGGCACGTGCATATTATGCTTCGCTTGCCATGTCAGCGCATGGACAATGGCCAGGAACTCCCCAACGTTATTTGTCCCGTCGATGTAAGGGCCGGCACGGAAAATCTCTTCCCCTGTTTCAGTGTTCACGCCGCGATATTCCATTTTACCCGGCGAGCCTTTGCAAGCCGCATCCACACAAATGGATGGAAGCCGGGGCCGAATGCTGGCTGTTTTCCATCTTCCATGGGTGGATGATTTCCCTTTGTAATCATCGTAATTCGCAAGGTAGGCTGCTTCCGCTTCAACTTTTCCCTCGAAAGCCTTAAACTGAGCGCCGACAAAACCCTTCACCTGCTTTTCACACTCCAGCCAGGTTGTGAAAACACCTGTCTTGCGCCCTTTCCACACCACGTAATATTTCTGCTTTGGCATAAATCAATTTTACATCAAAGCGAGGATCACACGAAAAGTTACATTTCGTGCGCCCGCGCAAAACATGTCATCCGGTTTCTCCTCGCGCCATCCCGCAGGCTTCAGCGTCTCAACAGCATCAGGCGGTAAGTCCGCGGGTGGTACTGTGTGAAGGGAATTTTATTTCTCTTCTTCCCAACCCTGCTCTTCAACTGACATAAAAATATCCGTCGCAGAGATTATGCCGATCAGCGTGCCGTTTTCATCTGCAATCGGCAGGTGATGGAATTTATACTTTTCCATCAACTGTGAACATTCCATCAACGTCCATTCCGCGCGGCCTGTGACGATGGGTCCAGACATGACATCGCGCACAGTTGTTTCGGCCGGATTGCGGTTTACTGCCACGATCTTGTCACGCACATCCGTGGTTGTGACAATTCCATAGGAAGGATTCTTCTCGCTGATATCCACAACAACGCTGTGTATATGACGGCGGCGCATGAGAGTCATCGCGTACGAAACGCTTGAATCCGGGTCAACAACAACCACTGGGCTGGACATCCAATCGCGGACTAAGTGAGGCATGAATTTCTCTCCTTTGGCTATTTTATTGTGAATGTGGAAAAAACGCCGTAAAGTTTTTGCATAAGAGCATTTCTATCGAACTCGGTCACTACGCCAGGCGGGTAATTGCCGATATTTGTGGAGTGGATAAAGTAGATCGCTTCATAGCACACCTTTTTATTGACCATGCGATAGATTTCCTGCTGGTAGTAGTTGCCTGCGCCCGCACCTTCTGATGTGCTGTGGACAAATGTAAATCCATTGATGACTTTATTGCCAACAATTTGCTCGGGACTTCCGCCGCTTTGATTTGGCTTTGTGCAGGTTGCAACAGTTTGCAGGTCGGAGGTGGAACTAAAAAACAAATAAACTTCGCTTAGATTCGTTTTGTCATAGGTTTTTGAGTCAATGAAATGGAGCGTCAACTCAGGATGTGCTTTGTAATTGCCAACTACAGCGATCGCAGGGGCAAACGTATCGGGATACGTTAATGACACACCTGTTGCAGGGTTGGTGTATTGAAAATATTGAGCTGCTTTTCCAGGCGGGTTGATCGCGACGCGCATGACGAATTGAGGCACCTCGCCATTGGGCGTGAGCGTTACAAAATAATCCTGCGAGGAGGGCAGCACGCCGCGCCAAAACACGCATTCAGAATCTGCCGACTGCGGACAAAGAATGCTTCCATCTGCACCTTTGATCTGCATGGGAATGTATCCCCAGCCGCCATCGGGGATTTGCGGGAGAATGGAAATGGACATGATCTGTCCCTTCATGGCATTGATGGAATATGTTTTGCTTGAGTCGGATGCAATGATATCTGTGATATCGGCATATGTTCCGTTCGCAGCAAATTGAATTACATATGATTGGCCAGGCAGCGCAGTTAAAGGCGTGAAGGTTGGGAAATCTGTGGTTGGTTGAACCTTTGCCGTGAAAGTGGGGACCGGAGTAAATTGAATAGGTTGAGTGGGCAAAGCTGTATTTTCAATAACAGAGGTTGGCGCAGGGGCTGGTGATGGAGCAGCACAAGCAGTGATGAGTAAAGAAAGAAGAAAGATGAAAGAAAGTAGTTTTCTCATTCGAACTCCATGACAATATAGTCAAAGGTCAGTTTGACTTTTGACCTTTTGACCTTCGACCTTTTAACCAAATCATCACCCAATGTATTCGATCACCGTCGCTTCGCCTTGACCAACGCCAACGCAAAGGGTTGTCACGCCGTATTTTACATTACCACGATTTTTCATTTCATGCACTAAAGTTGTAACGAGCCGCGCTCCCGAACAGCCAAGCGGATGTCCGATTGCGATTGCGCCGCCATTAACATTCACAAGCTCCGGGTCAATACCCAGGTCTTCGATGACCGCGAGAGCTTGCACCGCGAAGGCTTCATTCACTTCCATTAAACCAATATCTTTTATTTGCAAGCCAGCACGTTCAAGCGCTTTCTTCGTGGCGGGGACGGGACCATATCCCATCACACGCGGAGGCACGCCGGCAGAAGCCGAAGTAACAATACGCGCCAGGGGTTTGAGATCCAACGCTTTGGCTTTTTCTTCACTCATGATTAAGAGCGCAGCTGACCCGTCATTTAATCCAGACGAGTTACCAGCAGTGACGGTTCCGCCTTCTTTGGCAAAGGCGGGCTTGAGCCTGCCCAACGATTCCAGCGTCGTATCGCGGCGCGGGCGTTCATCCGTATCCACGATCTTTGGGTCGCCTTTTTTCCCCAAAGGGGGGGTGAAAACGGAAATAATCTCTTGTTTGAATCTACCCGAGTCAATTGCAGCAACTGCGCGTTGATGTGAGCGGACTGAAAACGCATCCTGTTTCTCGCGTGTAATATTCGGGCGTTCCCTGGCGATGTTCTCGGCAGTCTCGCCCATTGAGTCTATACCGTACATTTCCTTCATCTTTGGATTCGGATATCGCCAGCCAAGGGCGGTGTCATACGCAGTTAAATTTCCGAATGAAAAGCCCGCTTCCGCTTTTGGAAGTGAATAGGGTGCGCGGCTCATGGATTCGACTCCGCCCGCAATGTATACCTCCCCTTCCCCTGCTTTGATGGCGCGCGCGGCCATGTTGATGGCATTCAAGCCGGAAGCACATAGTCGATTCACTGTCACGCCCCCCACTTTAATAGGAAGTCCAGCAAGAAGCACAGCCATACGCGCCACATCGCGATTATCTTCGCCTGCTTGATTCGCGCATCCAAAAAATACTTCTTCAATCAACGCAGTGTCAAATGGATTGCGCTCAAGTATTGCTCTAATAACATGCGCCGCCATATCGTCCGGGCGAACGGAAGCAAGCATGCCTCCCAGCGCGCCAACCGGTGTGCGGATTGCATCAATGATGACAGCTGTATTCATCCATATCTCCTAATTTATTCATTCAAGTTTTGATACAGTTCGAGACTTAGATAAGCGATGCCAAAATCGTCTTCGTAAATTAATTTATAACCGTGAATATTGTCATCCAAGGCATCTCGATAAAATCGTGCGGCTTCAGCAACTTCGCCCGGATCCAGGGCCCGTTCCAGAGCATCCTCATTGGTGTAATCATATAAACGCTGTTTCCATAAGACAATAATATCAGGATTGAGTCTTTCGATATAAGAATAATCCGTTGTTCCCCAACGATGTTCCACTTCCCAATTTGAGCGATCCGCCACATACGTACGAACATCGCGATATACAACCAAAGGTCTCTCCACGGTTATGCGTGACAGGTACTTTTCGTCCAATTCAGAGAAAAATTTCAGAGAAACGCTTTCTTTCTCCTTATGAAGTTCCTCAGTATAAAGTCGCAAGTCATAAGCTAGGCTATCACCGATCTGCATTAAGGAGACAAATGCCGCTGCCGCAAAAAGAAGTATCGTTAGTGTGTTTTTCAAGGAAAAACGCCGTATTCGCTGTAAGAGCCAATCGAATATGTAAGGCAAGGCTGAAAACATTGGCAAAAGAATGGGTAAAAAGAAGTGCTTTGGCTTTATGGCAATGAAGAAAAGAAGATAAAGTGCAAATGGCAAAGCCCAAACCAGAATAAGCAGATTCAACAGGCGCTTTTCTTTATTGGCAATTCCCAGTCCAAGTGAAATAAATGTCAACACCAAAAATAGGGGTTGGGCATAGTATTCTGTGATTAGCGGCACCCACGCGGCGGGACCTTTTGTATACGCCAGCACGAACCCGGCAGACATGGCTTCCGCCTGACGCGCTTGGATCTTGAATGCAGCGAGTCGCTCGGACTCATAAAAGAGAAAGGGGCTGCTGAGAACAAAGACAGTTACGATCACTGTCACAAATCCAACCGATGCTTTTATTGCGTGTTTTGAATCGATTCTGCCTTGACGCCAGCCTATTAAAATATAGGTGGGAATCGCCAGAAAGAAGAATAATCCGATCAATTTGGTTGCGACAGCAAGTCCGCAGGCAATCGCAGAGAAGTAAAAATATTTTCCGAATGTAAGTTCGTCCTTATCAAGGAATAAAAATGTCAGGACGATAAATAAGAAAACCAGACTCTCAGGATGCCACCATATATCATTGTTGACCACTGCGGGAACTGTCAACAAAAAAAGAAACAACGCAATCGACCGAACATAGGATCTGAATTTTGTTTGCAGATAGACCAGCACCATCAGCGCCGCGATCATCGGAAGCACACTGACCAACTGCCGATAAAGCAGCATGATATTGGCAGTCGTATCCAACCCGGAAACCTTTAAAGGCAATAACGAAACCATCGCCGAGTAAAAATAAAAGGGATAACCGTAATAATAATGTTGGTAAGCGGTAAAGCGATAAATGGATTGATTAATGGTTTTTGCAGGTTGATCCAGCATACGGATTGGGTGTGAATATTGAGCGAATTCATCCGGGTCGAAAACTGAAATCATATACCTGTCCCGCGCCCCCTGCGCGTTAATTGGCCAGAAAGCCAGAAAATACAAGACACTGATGCCCAGTAAGACCAGTAATATCCGGGATTGTACGGTCTTCATCATCGCAAAATGACCTGGATTTGTTCCGACAATTCCTTTATGGTCTGCGTGTACCCGGTCTGGGATGCAATATTTTCCAGCTCAAAGGGGTCTGCCAATAAATCATAGAGCTCGCGTTCGCCGGTATCATATTCAATATATTTCCAATGCGTAGTCCGAAAACCGATATATCCCGGTATAAGAAAGGCTAATCCGCTTTCTTCCACATCAGCCAGGTCTTGAAAATGTTCGATCAAAAAACCGTCCCGCCATCGTGCTGTTGGATCGGAGAG
>Ga0082335_1005032_pt1 | contig 18874 bp, 16 predicted proteins | sample Subgrocontami58m_FD_72375 | JGI IMG/M metagenome (GOLD analysis project Ga0082335, IMG submission 72375) | Subsurface groundwater microbial communities from S. Glens Falls, New York, USA - GMW37 contaminated, 5.8 m (SPADES assembly) (version 2) ... | reverse complement strand
CTGGCGGGCGGTTCGGGGACGCGGCTCTATCCGGTCACGCAGGTCGTGTCCAAGCAGCTGCTGCCGATCTACGACAAGCCCATGGTCTATTACCCGCTGTCGGCGCTGATGCTCGCCGGCATTCGCGACATCCTGGTCATCTCGACGCCGCAGGACACGCCGCGCTTCGAGCAGCTCCTCGACGACGGCCGCCGCTGGGGGCTGTCGTTGAGCTATGCGGTGCAGGCGAGGCCCGAGGGCATCGCCCAGGCGTTCATCGTCGGGGAGCGCTTCATCGGCTCGCAGGCCTGCGCGCTGGTGCTGGGCGACAACATCTTCTACGGCCACGACCTCGTCCACGACCTGCGCAGGGGTGCGCAGACCGAGTCGGGCGCCACCCTGCTCGCCTATCCGGTCAGGGACCCGGAACGCTACGGCGTGATCGAGCTGGACAAAGCCGGGATGCCGCTTTCCATCGAGGAGAAGCCTTCGAGGCCGAAGTCGCGCTTCGCCGTCACCGGCCTTTATTTCTACGACAACGACGTCGTGCGCATCGCGAAATCGCTCTCCCCTTCGCCGCGCGGGGAGTTGGAGATCACCGACGTCAACCGCGCCTATCTTGCCGCGGGCAAGCTCAAGGTCATCACGCTGGGGCGCGGACACGCGTGGCTCGACACCGGCACGCACGAGTCGCTGCTCGAGGCGAGCGCCTTCATCTCGACGCTGGAACAGCGCCAGGGACTAAAGATCTGTTGTCCGGAGGAGATTGCCTACCGCATGGGCTACATCGACGCGGGCCAGCTGGAAGCCCTGGCCAAGCCGTTCGCCGGCAGCGGCTACGGCCGTTACCTGCTGTCGCTGCTCTCCGACGGGCTGGTCTGAGCGTCATGCGGATCATCCCCACCGCCATTCCCGATGTTCTCGAGATCCTGCCCAAGGTATACGGCGACGAGCGCGGCTTTTTCTTCGAGAGCTGGAACGCGCAGGCATTCGCGCATGCCGGGATTACCGACGCCTTCGTGCAGGACAACCACTCGCGGTCGATTCGCAATGTGCTGCGCGGCCTGCACTATCAGGTCAAGCAAGCCCAGGGAAAGCTGGTCCGCGTGCTGGCGGGCGAGATCTACGACATCGCCGTCGACCTGCGCTGCAGCTCGCCGACGTTCGGAAAGTGGGTGTCGCTCGTGTTGTCGGCCGAGCGCAAGAACATGCTCTGGATGCCGCCGGGCTTCGCGCACGGCTTCTGCGTCGTATCCGAGTACGCGGAGGTGTTCTACAAGGCCACCGACTACTACGCGCCCGAGCACGAGCGCAGCCTGCTCTGGAGCGACGCGCAACTGGCGATCCCCTGGCCGGTCCAGGGCGCGCCGATCCTCTCGCCCAAGGATGCCGCGGGAACTCCGTTCGCCGAAGCGGAGTTCTATTCTTGAGAATCCTGTTGACCGGCTGCAACGGGCAGCTCGGCTGGGAGCTCGAGCGCGCCCTGTGCCCGCTCGGGCAGGTGTTCGCGTTCGACCGCGGCACGCTGGACATCGGGGACCCCGCCGCCGTCTCCGCGCGCATGCGCGAGACGCGTCCGCAGGTCGTCGTGAACGCGGCCGCGTTCACCGCCGTGGACCGCGCCGAGACCGAGTCCGAGCCCGCGCTGCGCGTCAACGCTGTCGCGCCGGGGATCATCGCCGAGGAGGCGAGGCGGGCCGGTGCGCTGCTCGTGCATTACTCGACCGATTACGTGTTCGACGGCGCGAAGCGCGGCGCCTATGCCGAGACCGACGCCCCGAATCCGCTGAACGCCTATGGAAGGGGCAAGCTCGCCGGTGAGCGGGCGGTCGCGCAGGCCGCGGGCGAGCATCTGGTGCTGCGCACGAGCTGGCTGTACGGCACGCGCGGCCAGAATTTCCTGCGCACCATCCTGCGCCTCGCGCTGACGCGCGAGCGGCTTCGCATCGTCGACGACCAGGTCGGCGCGCCGACCTGGTGCCGGCTGGTCGCCGAGGCGACGGGCCAGATCCTCGCGCAGCGCATCGCGCGCGGCGGCGGCGATTCCGGCGTCTTTCATCTCGCCTGCGCCGGTGCGACCAGCTGGCACGGGTTCGCGCGCGCGATCCTGGAGGAATTCGCCGGCGAGATCGAGCGGCAGCCGGTGCTCGAGGCGATCTCGACCCCGGAATATCCGCTTCCCGCCGCGCGCCCCGCGAATTCGCTCCTGGATTGCGGCAAGCTCGAGCGTGCCACGGGCATCGCGCTGCCGGACTGGCGCCACGCGCTTGCGCTGTGCGCGCGCGACGGCATGCAGGCTTCGCTCCTGCAGAGCATCACCGGCTGACCCAAGCGCCCCGGGCTCGTGCGCGTCCTCCACTTCGGCCGCTTCTACGACGACAACTACGGCGGCATGGAGCGCCATGTCGCGGTGCTGCTCGACTCGCTCAAGGACGAGATCGAGGTGGCGAACGTCGTCGCCAACGACCGCTTCCGTTTCGAGGTCACCCGCGAGCGGGGCTATCCGATCTACAAGGTTCCGTCGCTCGGCCTGGCGGCGGGCATGGCGCTGTGTCCGACGATGCCGTTCGTGCTGCGCGACATCCACCGCCGCACGCCGATCGACATCGTGCATCTGCATTTCCCCGATCCGATGTCGCATTTCGCCTCGGGGGTGCTGCCGGCCACGGTGAAGCGCGTGGTCACCTGGCACAGCGACATCGTGCGCCAGCGCCGGCTGCTCGCACTGTACCGGCCGTTCCTGGACGCGTTCCTGCGCCGCGCGGACGCCGTCATCCTGCCCACCCCGGCGCATCGCTTCTCGTCCACGCAGCTCAACGCGGTCACCGACGCGAGCCGCTTTCACTGCGTGCCGTTCGGGTTCGACCTATCGCAGTTCCAGGAGCGGCCCGCGGAGGCGGACGCCTTGCGCGAGCGCTACAGCGGCCGGTCGCTGGTGTTCGCGCTCGGGCGCCATGTTTATTACAAGGGCTTCGAGTTCCTCATCGAGGCCATGCGCAGCCTGCCGCAGGCGGTCCTCGTCCTCGGCGGCCAGGGGCCGCTCACCGAGACGCTCAGGCGGCTCGCGTCCGGATCGGGGCTCGGCGAGCGCGTCGATTTCGTCGGCCGCATCCCGGAGGAGCGGCTCGCGGCGTATTACCATGCGTGCGACGTGTTCTGCATGCCCTCGGTGGAACGCTCGGAGGCCTTCGGCATCGTTCAGGTGGAAGCCATGGCCTGCGGCAGACCCGTGGTGAGCTGCGAGCTCGGCAACGGCGTCAACTACGTCAATCGCCACGGCGAGACCGGCCTCGTGGTCCCGCCGCGCGACGCGCGGGCGCTTGCCGCGGCGATCGGGGCGCTGCTTGGCGACCCGGAGCTCGCGCAGCGGCTCGGCGCGCAAGCGCGCGCACGGGTCGCCTCGGAGTTCACCTTGAGGGCGATGCGCTTCGGCACGCTCGCGGTCTATCGCGAGCTGCTGCCGGAATAGTTGCGCGGGAGATCGCGTTGGGAAAAACGGTCGTCGTCACCGGAGCGGGCGGATTCATCGGCCTGCCGTTCACCGAGCGGCTGCTGCTGGCCGGCGCCGAGGTGAGGGCCACCGTACGTCGCGATTCGGCCGCGCTCGGCGGGCTTGCGGGCCGCGGACGCTTGCGCCAGGTCGTCGTCGGCGACATCGGGGCGGCCACCGACTGGTCGGACGCGCTCGCCGGCGCCGAAGCCGTCGTGCACCTGGCGGCCCGGGTGCACGTGATGAGCCCCTCGCAGCGGGACCCTCTCGAGCGTTACGCCGAGATCAACAGAGACGCGACGCTGCGACTGGCCGAGGCGGCGGCGCGCGCAGGAGTGAAACGCCTGGTCTTCGTCAGCAGCGCGAAGGCGGAGGACGGGTCCGGCGACCCCTACAGCCGATCCAAGGCCGACGCCGAGCGGCTGCTTCGCGATGCCTCCGGCGGCCTAGGGCTGGAATGCGTGATCGTGCGCCCGCCGCTCGTCTACGGGCCCGGCGTGCGCGCCAACTTTCTGCGTCTGATGCGCCTGGTCGATTCGGGCGTCCCGCTGCCATTCGGCGGCATCGACAACCGCCGCAGCTTCGTATTCGTCGGCAATCTCGCCGACGCGCTGCACGCGTGCATCGACCATCCGCGCGCGGCGGGACAGACCTTCGCCGTGTCGGACGGGGAGGACGTTTCCACCCCGGAGCTCGTGCGTCGCATCGCCCGCGCCCTGGACCGGCCGGTGCGATTGTTCCCGATCCCGATCCCGCTCCTCGCCCTCGCCGGCCGCCTCACCGGACAGGCGCAGGCGGTCAGCCGGCTCACCGGAAGCCTGACCGTCGACGCATCGGCGATCCGCTCGACGCTGGGCTGGCGCCCGCCGTTCAGCATGGAGCAGGGCCTAGCCCGGACCGCCGCGTGGTACCGCGGGCGCGAGGTCGGCGGTGACCGGGGTCACCTCGGCCCTCAAGGATAGGAACTAGAATCGCGGTTGTCGCCCGCTTCGCCGAGGGTCCGTCTTGATCACCGCGTTCGCCGCACCCGCCGTGTCCGCGCTGCTCGCCGGCGGGCTGATGGAGCTCATGCTGAGAGGCGGTGCGCGGGTGCCGCTGGACCGGCCGAACGAGCGCTCGCTGCACTCGCGGCCCGTTCCCCGCACCGGCGGCGTCGCGATCATGGCGGGCGCACTCGCGGGATTCGTTCTGCTGCCCGCGCCGACGGCGATCGCCGCGCCGGTGTTCGCGCTTGCCTGCGTCTCGCTCGCCGACGACTGGCGCGGGCTTCCGATCGCGGTCCGACTCGTCGCTCACGCGGCCGCCGCGGCCGTATTCGTCTGGCTCGCGCTCGGCGAACTGCCCTGGTGGCTGCAACTCGCCGCTGCGCTTGCGGTAATGTGGATGACCAACCTCTACAACTTCATGGACGGCTCCGACGGGCTGGCCGGCGGCATGGCAGTGCTGGGATTCGGCTTTCTCGGCGTCGCGGCTTGGCTGGCCGGCGGCGAGACGGTCGCGCTCGGCGCGTTTTGCGTCGCCGCGGCGTCGCTCGCCTTCCTGCTCTACAACTTCCACCCGGCCCGCATTTTCATGGGCGACGCGGGCTCCATTCCGCTCGGCTTCATGGCCGCGGCGCTCGGCCTGTACGGCTGGCAGCGGGGCCTGTGGCCGCTGTGGTATCCCGCTGCGGCGTTCTCGCCGTTCATCGCCGACGCAAGCGCGACGCTCGCCAGGCGCCTCCTGCGCCGCGACCGCATCTGGGAGGCGCACCGGGACCACTACTACCAAAGGCTGGTGCGCATGGGCTGGGGACACCGACGGACCGCGATCGCCGAGTATGCGCTCATGGCCGTCTGCGGCGCGCTGTCCCTCTGGGCGCTGAATAAGCCGCTATACTTGCAGGTTGGCGTAATTCTTACACTCACCGCCTTGATCGCGTGCCTCGCCGTGTCGGTGGACAGGGCCTGGCGGCGCGTAGGAAGATCCTCTGTTGAGACGCGCTGAATTCAACTATCGCGCCTTCCTGGCGTTCACGCACGACGTGGTCGCCGCGGGGCTCGCCTGGGCGCTCGCGTTCTGGCTGCGATTCAACCTCGATGTCCCATCGGACTTTCGCGTTTCGATGTGGAACACGATCGTGCTCAGCATGCCGCTGCACGCGGTCCTGTTCTGGCTGTTCGGACTGTACCGCGGCCTGTGGCGCTACGCGAGCCTTCCCGACCTGCAGCGCATCCTGATCGCCTGCCTGATAGGCGCCCTCGCCATGCCGACGGTGCTCGTGCTGCTGCGCGGCGTGGTGGCGGTGCCGCGCTCCGCCTACCTGCTCGCGCCGCTGCTGCTCATGACGATGATGGGCGGCAGCCGCATCGCCTACCGGGCATGGAAGGAGCGCCGGCTCTACGGGCGCTTGCAGCTCACCGGCGAGCCGGCGCTGGTGCTGGGCGCGGGCGACGTCACCTTCAACCTCCTGAAGGAGGTCGCCCGCTCTTCCGAGTGGCGGGCGGTCGGCATCCTCGACGACGATTCGCGCAGCCACGGACAAGTGATGCTCGGCGTGCGCGTACTCGGTCCAATCGCCCAGGTGCAGCGCCTCGCAGAGAAATTGCAGGTCAAGCATGCAATCGTGTCGCTTCCCGAGGCTTCGGCGCACGTGCGGCGCCGCGCCGCGGAACTGGCCGCGGAGGCCGGCCTGACGGTCCTCACCGTGCCATCGTACGACGACCTGCTCTCGGGCAAGGTGACCGTATCGCAGGTGCGCCGCGTCGAAGTGGAGGACCTGCTCGGACGGGAGCAGATCGTGCTCGATGACGCCGGGCTGCATCTGCTTCTCACCGAGCGCGTGGTGCTGGTCACCGGCGCCGGAGGCTCCATCGGCGCCGAGCTCGCCCGCCAGATCGCGCGCTACCAGCCGCGGTTGCTGGTGCTGTTCGAGCAGAACGAATTCGCGCTGTACACGATCGAGCAGGAGTTCGCGACGCGGCTGCCCGGCGTCCCCATCGCCCGGGTGATCGGCGACGTGCGCGACGCGACCCGCGTTGGCGCCGTGCTCGCGCAATACCGGCCGTCGGTGGTGTTCCACGCCGCCGCCTACAAGCACGTGCCGCTCATGGAGAACGGGAACGCCTGGGAAGCGGTGCAGAACAACGTGCTCGGCACGCTCGTGCTGGCGAGGGCCGCGCGCAAGTGCGAGGTCGAGAAGTTCGTGCTGGTCTCGACCGACAAGGCGGTCAACCCGGTCAGCGTGATGGGCGCCTCGAAGCGGCTCGCCGAGAGAACCTGCCAGGCGCTGCAAGGCGAAGCCGGAACCCGCTTCGTCACGGTGCGCTTCGGCAACGTGCTCGGATCCACGGGCAGCGTGATCCCGAAATTCCGCGAGCAGATCGCGCGGGGCGGTCCGGTGACCGTGACGCACGCCGAAATGCAGCGCTACTTCATGTCGATGCAGGAGGCGGCGCAGCTCCTGCTGCAGGCCGGCTGGATGGGCCAGGGCGGCGAGATCTTCGTCATGGAAATGGGCGAGCCGGTGAAAATCGTCGATCTTGCGCGCGACATGATTCGCATGTCCGGATTCCGCGAAGAGGACATCGGCATCGTCTTCACCGGCCTGCGCCCGGGCGAGAAGCTGCGCGAGGAATTGCTCTCGGCGCGCGAGCTGACGCTTCCGACGCGCCACCCCAAGCTGCGCGTGGCGCGGCCCGACCGCCGGCCCGAAGCCATGTGGCTCAATGCACTCGAGCGCTGGCTCGCGGCGGATCCTTCGCTGTCCCCGGAAACCGTCAAGCAGGACCTCGCGCGGTTCGTGCCCGAGTATTCCCCGCCCGATCAGCCCAGCCGATCGAGCGCCGCCGCCACGCTCGACACCGAAATATCGCGCACCTCGAGGCTCGCCGGCTGAAGCAGTTCGTAGCGCACGCCGAACGGGTGCCAGCGCGCCGCGTCCGACCGTCCGAACAGGCAGACGATGGGCTTGCCGAGCGCCGCCGCCAGGTGCATCGCCCCACCGTCGCTGCACACGACACGCTCGCAGAGAGATAGCCCGGCGATCAGCTCGCCCAGGTCCCGGGTCGGGACCGGCATCAACGGAAGGCCGCTCAGCGACCCGGCGAGCGCCTGCGCGGCCTGGTCGTCCCCCGGATGCACCGGATCGGACGCCGCACCCGGCGACCAGAACAGCAGCATTCCGACCCCTTCCCGGCGCGCAAGCGCGCGCGCGAGTTCGGCGAAGCGCTCCGCAGGCCAGCGCTGGCTGGGCTTTCTCGCGCTGATATGGATTCCGACGAGCGTCTTCGCGCCCGACAGCCGGTCGGCCAGTTCGCGCCGCAGGCGCGCAACCGCGCCCCCGTCGGGGTAGACCGATGGAAGCGGCGGCGGACCCTCGATGCCGAATGCTCGTGCGAGCCTGAAGGTGATCTCGGCTTCGTGCCCGCCGGCGAGGTCGCGCGCATCGACCGCGATATCGGGTCGGCTCGCCTGACCCTCCAGCGCGACGATCCGCCCCGCGCCCAGCAGCCGCGCGAACGCCATGGCGCGTGCGCTGTTGCCTGCAAGCACTACATGATCGAGCGACCTGCGCCGCAGCGCCGTGACGATGCGCCAGCGCGCCCGGAGATTGGCGAGCAGGGACTCGCCCGCCCCCCGATGCTTGAGCTTGCGATACGCGTACACCTCGCTCAGGTCGGGATTGCCATCGAGCACCGGCGCGTTGTAGCTGTTCACCAAGGCCCCGATCCAGGCATCCGGGAAGCGCTGCCGCAGCGCACGGAAAAGCGGCGTGGTGCAGACGAGATCGCCGATATTGTCCCGCCGCACCACCAGGATGCCGGGGGGCGCGCTCAAGGGCTGCTCCGCCCCCGCAGATAGTCGAGCCAGATGCCCAGCAGCATCACGCTGAGGATCGCATGCTCATGGTGCAGCGAGGTGTTGACCAGTCCCGCTCCCACCGACACGACCCAGGCCGACAAGGCCGCGCCCCACAGCGTCCACATCAGGTCGGAGTCCTGGGCGCGCGGCCGGTGGCGAACAAGCGTGGCCAGCCACGCGGCGAGAACCGCGACCAGCGCCGCGAAGCCTGCGAGGCCCCGCTCGGCGAGCGTATTGAACACGAGGCTGTGGCCGTGCGGACTCGGGAGATACTCGCTCGCGTCGAAAGGCTTGCCCGCCTCGCGACGCCATTGCTCGATGCGCTCCAGGCTGATCTGGCCGAAGTTGTCCATCCCGACGCCGAACACAGGATAGCGCTGCCAGGCGACGATCGCGGCACTCCAGATCCGGTCGCGGTTGGAGAGCACGTTGTCCATCTCCGCCTGGGTCTCCTGCTTGCGGACGACCTCGATCTTGGCGACCCAGGCGAATCCGCTCGCCAGCACCCCGACCAGGACCGCGGCGACCAGGGCCATCTTCATGCGCGGCCGCCACGCGGCGGCGAGCAGGAGCACGAGGATGAGGGCGATGCCGATCGCCCCGCGGCTTGCCGTGACGATCAGCGAAACGGCAATCGAGCCCACCGCGAGTATTGCCAGGAGTCGGCCCGCCCTCTGCCACGCGCTCCAGTACGCCATGACCGCGCTCAGCGCCATGCCGAGGATGATCGCCAGATAGATCGCGGTGTGATTCACCTGCCCGACCGAGTTCATTTCGAGCCATTCGCGGCTGTGCGTGACGAATATCCGGGAATAGGCGTGCGGCAGCGCGACGAGCGCGGACGCGAGCAGCGTGCCGACGACGAGCCGGAACTCGCGCTCGCCGTAGCCGCCGCGCCTGATCAGCCACAACAGCAGGCCGTAACGCAGGAGGTCGTTCGTCGCGCCCCACTCGGACCGGTGCAGCCCCGCGAACGCGGCCACCGCATACCCGGAGCCGATCCAAACGAGGATCAGCGTGTCCCAGACATCCCAGCGACCGCCGAAGTCGCGCGCGCGAATCCGGTTCGCGAGCCAGACCAGCACGAAGGCAAGCGAGGCGAGGTTCTTGGGCGCTTCCCAGAGCGGAAGGAAGAATGCGAGCGCCAGCAAAGTCGCGGTTTCGACGGGGAAACGCAGACCGCGTGCGAATTCGCGCAACAATGGAGAGGTCTTTGCGGGAGATGTAAAGACGGCACGGTATTATAGCGGGCCAGCCGGGGATGCCGCTCGCGGCGTGTCCCTGGACGCCTCCCAAACATGAAGAGCCGACTCCTCCTCGTCATCCGCGGCAAGCTCGGCGACACGCTGATCGCCTGGGCTGCGGCGGCGGGCTACGCGGAACGCCATCCGGAGGCCGAGATCACGGTGCTCGTTCGCCGGAACTACCTGCCCCTGCTCGCGCGCGAACGGGGCGCCAGGCTGGTGGCGTTCGGAAGCCGCGTGGAAATGATTGCGAATCTGCTCTGGCTGCGCATCGCGCGCCCGTGCTTCGACGCGCTGGCGGTGTTGTGGGGGTTCGGCCCGCCCATAGTCTGGATCGCCCGCCTGGCCTGCGCCCGGCGAAAGATCTACCTGAACTCGCGTCTCGCGGAATTCTTTACGGAGTTTCCCGCCGAAGCCGCGGACGAGTTCCAGCTCGATTCCGCCTGGCGGGTGCTGTGCTGCCTGGATCCGGGCTTGCCGCGCCCGCAGCGGCTGGAGCTGCCGGGGCTCGCCGCACTCCGTGGAGCCCGCGGCAGCGCGATCGGCCTGGTGCCCTTTGCGGACGAGCCACGCCGCAACATGGACGCGGCGAGCGTCGTGGCGCTCGCCGCCGAGATCGCGCGCAGGCATCCCGGCGATCCGATCTGGATCCTGGTCGACCCGGGGGAAGCGGCACGCATCGGCGCGCCGCTTCCCCCGGGGGTCGAGTTCGTCAGCTTCGCCACGCTGGAGGAACTGATCGATCGCTATGCACGGCTGAAAGCCTGGTATGGAACCGACACCGGCCCCTACCACCTCGCGGTCGCGATGGGCATTCCCACGACAACGTTCTTCGGCCCGACGCAGCCGCTCAGGAACTCGTTTCCCGCGCAGCCGAACCTCGAGCGCGTGAGGTTGAGTGTGCTGGGCAAAGAGCACTGCGAGCAGAAGCAGTGCGCGCGCCCGCTGTGCCTGCATCGGGCGGTGGCGAACTTCGCCGGCGCGCCGTGCGCGACGGGGCTGGAGGAGACGCCGGCCGGCTGCCCGCTGCGGCTTCATCCGCCCGACGCGCTCGCGCGCAACGCATGAAGATCCTCGTCATCAAGCGCGACAAGATCGGCGACCTGCTGCTCGCCAAACCGATGCTCGCGCACCTGCGGCAGAGCGCCCCGAATGCCGAGATCCACTTTCTCGCGAATGACTACAACGCGTGGGTGGTCAAGGACGATCGCAACATCGACCGACTGTGGATCTATCCGCGAGTAAGGCACGGCGCCGAGCTGCGGCCGCGCGCGTTCGTGGCGCAGGTGCTGCAATTGTTCAAGCTCAGGGCCGAGCGCTTCGACTGGGCGATCGCCGCGGGGGGCGTGATTTCGCCCCGGGCGGTCACGCGGCTCCTGCGCGTGGGCGCACGGCGCACGGTCGCGTATTGCGGGGGCATTCCCGTTTGCGCAAACCTCACCGACCCGCTGCCCCTGCCGCGCGGCCGCCACGAGGTCGACCTCAACCTCGACCTGCTGCTGCCGCTGGGAATCGCGCCTCCACCCGGACCGCTGTACCCCGAATACCGTCTGCCCGAGGAGTGGCGCAGGTTCGCCGCCGGCTGGCTCGCCGGCCGTGAAATGAAGCCCGGCCAGTACGTCGTCATCGCCCTGAACGCGCGGCGCGCCAAGCGCAAGCCTTCCACGGAGCAGGTGCTACGCTGGGCGCGCCGTCTCAAGTCGGAGCGCAATCTGGACACGGTGCTGATCTGGCAGCCCGGAGAAGCCGACAACCGGGTCTATCCCGGGGACGATGCACTGGTGAGAGCGATTCTGGAGCAGAAGGCCGAGCATATCCATCCCTTCCGGAACGAGGAATCGATGCTGCCGGCGCTGGGAATCATCTGGAACGCGCGCGTCTCGATCATTCCGGACGGCGGCATCGCGCATTTCGCCGCCGCGAGCCCGGGCGGCGTGCTGACGCTGTTCGCCGAGACCGAGGTCTCGCCGCACCCGAGCCAGTGGGGTCCACGCGGCGCGCGCGCCGACTATCTCGACGCGGACAGAAGCGTGGCCGAGCTGGCCGACGACGCCGTGTTTGCCAGGCTCGCGCCGCTACTGGCTTGACTTCCCGCCGTAGAGGTACGGGTTGAGCGTGGGGTCGTTGTACATTTTGAACTGCCGGTACACCTCGTAGTAGCCGGTGCCTGCTGCGCACTCGGCGAGCAGCCGGTCGAGGCAGGCGGCGAGATCGCGGCGCTGCTCCAGCAGCCGCGCGAGCTTCTGCGCGCAGGCTTCGATGTGTTCGCGGCCGGCGTCGCTGCGCTCGGTCTGCGCGCGCATGTGGAAGATCTTGAGCGCGAGTATCGAAAGCCGGTCGATCATGACGCCCGCGGTCTCGGAGCTCATGCGCGCATCGCTTCGACGCGCCACGCCTTCGAGCGCCGCAAGCAGGCATTCGTCGATGCGTTCGATGGCGTCCTGCCGACGCTGGTTGTAACCGTCGATGGCGCGCTTGTTCGCCGCAATGGCGGAATCGGGCACGTCCTTGCGCCGGGCCTGGTCCTCCTCGTCCCACAGCAGGCAGTTGCAGCGGTGGTTCGCCTCGATGAATTCCCACGCACCCTCCGTGGACCCGGGCGGCGCCGACTTCGCCCAGCCGGGCCGCGCGAGGCAATCGTCGTGGAAGCGAACGACCTCCCGTGCCGAGGGCGGGGTCATGGCAGGCGAAGCCAAGAGGCACCCCGTGGGCAGGCGCGGCACCGGGAGCGGAATACGGATCGAAACTTGCGCACGGGCGAATTATAGGGGGCGACGCCCGCGCGATGTTCTCACCACTGCCGGCTGAGCGCTATGTTCAGAGCTTGATAGCCTGAATTACCTATTTCATTAGGCATTATATTGGTTAACGCCTAAATAAATGTGCATACTCAACTGCCTTCAGCTGGCATTATTTAGATATTTCGCCTAATATATTAAGCGTTACTTAACTTAACGCCTAACATAATGGGCATCAAGAAGATCCTCCCCATCCAGGCTACCGAGCGAACCAAGGAGCTTGGTTACCGGGTACGTCTGGCCAGGACCCGCCGCGGCATGTCCATTGCGGAAATGGCGGCCAAGGCCGGCATCAACCGCAACACGCTCAGCGCGCTGGAGCTCGGCAAACCCGGCATTGCGCTCGGGGCTTACGTCACCGTTCTGTGGGCGCTAGGACTCGACAAGACGCTGGACGCTGTCGCCCATCCCGACGCCGACGTTCACGGCAAGACGCTGGAGGCTTCGCGTCGGCCCGCACGCGTACGCAAGTCGCAGCAGAAGTCGAAGAGCGAATATGACTTCTGAGCGGCAGGCCTACGTCTACGTCCAGCTGCCCGACACATTGAACACCGTGCCGGCGGCGCTGCTGAAGGTCGAGAAACTGCGCGATGGGACCTTCGTCGGCCGCTTCCGCTACGGCGACCGCTACTTGGAGCGCAAGGACGCGATCGCATTCGACCCGTTCAAGCTTCCCCTCGGAAACGTTGTCCAAGAATTCACCAAGCTGAAGGGCATTCCCAGCGCCGTCCGCGACGCAGGCCCCGACGCCTGGGGCCGGCGCGTGATCGAGCACAAGCTGGAATGCAGTCCTGGCGACCTGGAAGAAATCGACTATCTCTTGAGCGGCCCCCAGGACGGCGCGGGCTATCTCAGCTTTGGCCTGAAGCTCGCGCCTCCGGCGCCGAAACGGCAATACAACCGCACGCACCAATTGGCACAACTGATCGAGGCTGCCGAAGCGATCGAAGAAGGAAAGCGGGTGCCCGTGCACCTTCTCGAGCAGCTCGAACCTGGCACATCGATGGGGGGAGCGCGGCCAAAGGCAACCATCGAGGACGGGAATCGCCTGTGGATTGGGAAATTTCCGGAAAGGACCGACCGCTGTAATCTGCAGCGAATTGAATACGCGACCATCGAGCTTGCCCGGCGCTGCGGCATTGCCGCCTGCAATGCCCGAATCGAGTCCATTGGCGGGCGCGATGTATTGATGGTGGAGCGTTTCGATCGTGAATACACAGAAGGCGGATATCACCGTCTCGGGCTCGTCAGCGCGCTCACCTTGCTCGACTGCGACGAGAACTATCTCGACCGTGAGCGCTGGTCCTATCCCCTGCTCGCCGACGAACTGCGCCGCTGGTCGCAGAGGCCCGACGAAGATCGCGTCGAGCTCTTCCGCCGTGTCGTCTTCAATGCTGCGGTCACCAACAACGACGACCACCCCCGGAACCACGCAATGCGGCGCACGGCTCGCGGCTGGCGACTGACGCCGGCGTACGACCTGGTACCCGCGCCATTGGTCAGCCTTGAGCGCCGCGATCTTGCGATGACGATCGGCACGTACGGACGAACGGCAAGCATCTACAACCTGCTGTCCCGATGCGATCGGTTCGGACTCACCGCCGAGTCGGCCAAGATGGAGATCGAGAAAATGGTCGACAGGCTCAGAACCTGGAGGGACCATTTCCGTGCCTGCGGCGCATCCGCGAATGATACCGAGTACATCGCGCCGGCCTTCCTGCCCGAGTGCTTCTTCTTCGAGAGCCCGCCAGAAGGTTGACTGGACCAGAACCGCGCAATATCGGTCAATGCAATAATCGCGGGTCACGACCTCAACGCTCAGATGTCCCGCCTCGCAAGCCGCCTGCACATCCTGCCTCGCGCCCTCGGGCAAAGCCTCGCCACGCTCGGGCGCAGGCAGGCGCCGAAGGCGCCGCGGCGGATCCTGGTCGCGCACCATCTGCGGCTCGGCGATACGCTCATGCTGACCGCGCTGCTCGCCAAGCTGCGCGCGCGCCACCCGCAGGCGCGTCTGTTCATGACCTGCCCGAGCGCGATGCTCGGCCTTTACACCACGCGACCCTACGGCGTCGAGGCGATCGAATTCGAGCCCCGAAACGCGGCGACGCTCGCGGGGCTGTTCCGGGCGGCGCGCAAAGGATTCGACCTCGCCCTCGTGCCGGGCGAGAACCGCTACGCCTGGCTCGCGCTGGCGATGCGGGCGCGCTGGATCGTCGCGTTCGCCGGTGAGCGGCCGGCGTACAAGAACTGGCCCGTCGATTTGCTCATCCCTTATCCCGACCGTCCCGCCGCCTGGGGCGACATGGCGGCCGGGCTCGCGGATGGCGAAGCCCCACCTGCATACCGTGTCGCGGACTGGTCCGCCCCGCCCGCAGCGAAGTTCGACTTTCCTCCCGCGCCCTACGCGGTTCTTCACGTCGGCGCCGGCACGGCGCTGCGGCAATGGGAAGGCGCAAAATGGCGCGCCCTCGCCGAGTGGCTGGAGCGGCAGGGCGTGGCCCCGGTGTGGAGCGGCGGCGCCGGCGAGGCCCGCATTGTGTCCGGGATCGATCCCGAATCCCGCTATCGGTCCTATGCGGGCAAGCTCGACCTGCCTCAGCTCTGGCGCCTGCTCGCGCAGGCGAAATTGCTGGTGTGTCCGGACACGGGCGTGTCCCATCTCGGCCGCATCGCAGGGGTGCCGACCGTCACGCTGTTTGGTCCCGGCTCATCGATCGTCTTCGGCAAGGGTGAATTCTGGCGCGACAGCCCCTACGAAGCGGTCACGGTCGAGGACTTCCCCTGCCGGGATCAGCGCGTGCTGTTCAGGCGCGAAATCGCCTGGGTGCGCCGCTGCGGCCGGTCACTGGCCGAGTGCCCGGCGCCGCGGTGCATGCAGGCGATCGACGAATCCCGCGTGCGCGCCTGCGCCGAGCGCCTGCTCGCGCCCGCGCCCGGGGCCTGAACCGCGCTCAGCACTAAGCGGCGCGGGCATGCCGGCCGCCCGCATCACAGGCCGCGGTCACGCGCGCGAACACCGCTTCCATGCGGTCGAGCATGACCTCGAGCCCGAAGCGCTCGCCGCACCACGCCCGCGCCGCCGATCCCAGCCGCTCGCGCAGCCCCGCGTCCCCGACCAGGCGCTGCAGGGCGCGCCCGAGCGCTCCGGCGTCCTGCGGCGGGACGACGAGGGCCGTGCGATCCCCGAGCGCCGCCTCGCCGATCGAGCCGATCCCGGTCGTGACGCAGGGCAGCGCGCAAAGCATCGCCTGGACGAGCGCCTGGGGCACGCCTTCGTTCGCGTAGGAAGGCAGCGCGAAAATGTCCAGCGCGTGCAGCCATGGCAGGACATCGGCCTGATTGCCCGCGATGCGCACGCGCTCGCCGATCCCCAGCCGGGCGACCTGCGCATCCAGCTTCTCGCGTTGCGGGCCGTCGCCGACGATGACGAGCGCGCATTCCTCGCGCGGCAGCGCGGCGAAGGCGTCCAGGAGGAAGCGATGGCCCTTCCAGCTGCGCAGCGTCGCGACGATGCCGATCAGGGTCGCCGCCGGCGGCAGGCCGAGCGCGCGCCGGGCGGCCGCGCGATCCCCCGGCGCAAAGCGCCGCGTGTCGATCCCCGTCGGCACCGAGGTGATGCGTTCAGCGGGGAAGCGGTTCGATTCGATCAGTTGCCGGCGCAGGTTTTCGCCCGTGGTGACGATGTGCGACGCGCCCGACAGGTAAAGCCAGCGCGTGGCCCAGTTGTCCGGCACGGGCGCGGAGATATGGCGCGTGCGCACCACGGGCGGCGCGCCGTTGAGCATCGTGCAGGCGAGCGCGGCGAGCCAGCTGTCGGTGGAGCTGTGGGTGTTGATCACCTCGACGCGATTCGCTTTCAGCCAGCGGTAAAGGGCCACGATGCCGGCGAGATTCTTGCGGGCGATGGGCAGGGCGACGGCATCCAGCCCGCGCCCGCGCGCCTCGGGGAGGATGCGCGATTCGGCCGGCGCTGCGATCGTCACCGCATGCCCGCGCGCTATCATGCCGCGCGACTCCTCGATGATGCGCAGCTCCTGCCCGCCCCAACCACATGAGGCCTCGGTATGGAGAATTCTCATACCGGGGCCTCATCGTGAATGACGCAGCTTTCGGTGTGCACAATCCTCACAGCGCCGCTTCCTGGCTCGCGCGCTCGTCTTCGCGAAGGTACTGCAGGCGGTACAGCCGCGCGTAGATGCCGTCGCGGGCGAGCAGCTCGGCGTGGCGGCCGACCTCGGCGATCCTTCCCTTGTCGAGCACGACAATCCGGTCGGCGTTCTCGATCGTCGACAATCGGTGCGCGATCACGAGCGTCGTCCTGCCGCGCATCAGCGTCTCGAGCGCGGTCTGGACGTGGCGCTCGGACTCCGAATCCAGGGCCGATGTGGCCTCGTCCAGGATGAGCACCGGCGCGTTCTTGAGAAACGCCCGCGCGATCGCCAGGCGCTGCCGCTGGCCGCCCGAGAGCCGCACGCCGTTCTCGCCGATCAGCGTCTGCAGTCCCTGCGGCATGTCGCGGATGAATTGCAGCGCGTGCGCCGCCTCGGCGGCGGCCACGATCTCGGCTTCGCTCGTGGCGGCGAGCCGTCCGTAGGCAATGTTCGCGGCGACCGTATCGTTGAACAGCACCACGTCCTGCGATACCAGCGCGATGTTGGCGCGCAGGCTCGCGAGCCTGAGCTTGCCGATGTCCACCCCGTCGAGCAGGACCTGTCCCTGCGAGGCGGAATAGAAGCGCGGCAGCAGGTTGACGAGCGTGGTCTTTCCCGACCCCGACGCCCCCACCAGCGCGACGCGCTCTCCGCAGGCCACGTGCAGCGAGATGCCCTCGAGCGCGGCCCGGGTCGTGCCCGGATAGGTGAACGACACGCCGCGGTATTCGATCTCCCCGCGCGCGCGCGCAATCTCCTCGGTGCCCGTGTCCTCCTCGGGCGTCTGGTCGATGAGCGCGAACACGGACTCCGCCGCCGCCAGGCCGCGCTGCAGCGTCTCGCTCACGCCGGTGAGGTGCTTCAAGGGCGCGAGCAGGAGCAGCATCGCGGTGAGGAAGGAGACGAACCCGCCCACCGTGGTCTCGTCGGCGCTCGCCTGCTGGGTCGCGAGATAGACGATGACCGCGAGCGCGATAGCGGCGATCAGCTGCACCAGCGGCACGTTGGCCGCCGCCGCGAGCGACACTTTCATGTTGAAGCGGCGCACCTTGTTCGACCCGGAATCGAACCTCCTGGATTCGTACTCCTGGCCCCCGAAGACCTTGACTACCCGGTGGCAGCCGATCGATTCCTCGAGGACGTGGTTCAGGTCGCCCATCGCCTGCTGCGCGCCGCGGCTCATGGCGCGCAGGCGGTTGCCGAACCCGCGCACGACGATCACGACCAGCGGGCCCACCAGGAGCGAGACCAGGGTCAGCTTCCAGTTGAGCCAGAACAGCCACGCGAGCAGCCCGGCGATGGCAAGCGAATCCTTCACCAGCACGTTGACCACGCTGGTGGCGGCGCCGGTGACCTGCATGACGTCGTAGGTGAATTTCGAGACCAGCCCGCCGGAGGTGTGATTGTCGTAGTACTGGGTCGGCAGCCGGACCAGCGTGGCGAACATCTGGTTGCGCAGATCCATGACCACCTTGTTCGCGACCCAGCCCACGGTGTAGCCCGACACGAGCGAGGCGATGCCGCGCACCAGGAATATGCCGACGATCAGCAGCGGCAGCCAGGCGAGCAGCGGCCCTTCCTTGCGCGCGAAGTTGCCGTCCAGCAGCGGCTTCAGCAGCGCCGGAAACGCGGGCTCGGTCACCGCCACCACGACCAGCGCGAGTATCGACAGCGCGAACGGCACCGCATACGGCCTGACGTAGCGCAGCAGCCGCAGATAAAGCTGCAGACTCGATTGCCTGGTGTCGGGCATGGAAGCGGCGGAATACCCCGGGGAAATACTGAATTCTAACTGGATAGGAGGCCCCCCGGCGCATCGCCGCCCAGGGACGCGGGTTCAACGGTCGAGGAGCGACCGGTAGAGCGCGACCAGTTGCTGCGCCATGGCAGCGATCCCGAGCGATGCGACGCTCGCGCGCGCGTGCGCGCCCATCGCCACGGCGACGGCCGGATCGATGCGCTGCATCCGGTCCGCGAGCGCGCTCACGTCGAGTGCGTCGCAGACGAAGCCGTTCTCGCCTTCGGCGATGAGCTCCGCGGCGCCGCAGCTCGCGCTCGTGATCACCGGCAGCCCGCAGGCCAGCGCCTCGAGCGCGGCGTTCGGGAACGGATCGTAGAGCGTCGGCAGCACGAAACAGTCTGCGGCTGCGTACCACGGCCGCACCTCGTCCTGCGGCCCGGCGAAGCACACGCGCGCGCCCAGGCCGAGCGCATCGGCGCGCCGCCGCAGCGCCCCGATGCGCCGGTCCGCGCCGACGACGAGCAGCCGCGAGCGCTTGTCGCGCAGCCGCGCGAACGCCTCGAGCAGCTGCGGCACGCCCTTGCGTTCGAATCCCGAGCCCACCAGCAGGTAGGTCATTTCATCCCCGG
>Ga0082335_1005031_pt1 | contig 18875 bp, 20 predicted proteins | sample Subgrocontami58m_FD_72375 | JGI IMG/M metagenome (GOLD analysis project Ga0082335, IMG submission 72375) | Subsurface groundwater microbial communities from S. Glens Falls, New York, USA - GMW37 contaminated, 5.8 m (SPADES assembly) (version 2) ... | reverse complement strand
CGCTGTCAGAGCGATTGCAGGTTAGCTTTATCCCTAAAACGCAACTATCTCTAGGAGTCTACTCTATTAAAGCCAGGGTGATGCTGGAGGATGGCACCGTCCTGGGTGAGGCTAAGGGCAGCTTTCAGGTAGAAAAGCCCTATGTGCCACCACCGGCACCGGCCAAGAAGACCATTAGCGCCGGCAGCGCAGCCACTCTGCAAACAGCGGATGGCGCCATTGCTGTTAGCTTTCCTCAAGGGGCGCTCATCAGCGAGGTGGAGATTACACTGCGGAATTATCCTCGAGAGCAGGTTCCGGCGGCTCCAGCCGGTTTTGAACTGGCAACAACCTGCTTTCGCATTGATGGTTTAACCGGTCTGCTGGCTAAGGAAGCCACCGTAACCGTGAAATATTCCACGGCCGACATGGCTCAGGCGGGTGGTGATGTCTCAAGGCTGAGGTTAGCCCGCTGGGATGAGGCAAACAAGCAGTGGGCAGTGCTCAAGACAAGGGTGGACAAGGGAGCCACGACATTGAGCACCACCACTAATCAGTTCAGCATCTGGGCCGTGATGGTGGCGCCACCGGGAGGTGTTAACTGGGGGTTAATTGGCGGCGTGGCAGCGGGAGCTATCATCGTTGCCTTAGTAATTTACTTCCTTGCCGTGAGAAAGCGGAAAGACGCCACAAGGTAGGACTACCCCATGAGTCAAAAGCTGTTTCGGGACTTGCTCACGGTAGCGGGATACGCTACTATTGTAGCAACAGATGGTTAGAAGTATACCGGTTATTGCCATGGGCGCCAACGCCATGAAACAGGAACAAAGCATTTGAAGCTGGTTACGACGAATATATCACCTAGCCTATTGACGTCCGGGATTTCTTGCGTACGGTGGCGACATATCTCTCAGACAGAAGAAAGGTGGCAGAGGAGCAAAAGATGAAAAATAGACGTAAAATACTTGCTATTGATGACGATAGGCAGGCTCTGGACCTAATAGAAGCTATGCTCGCCCCGCGTGGTTATGAGGTGATTACGGCTGAGAGCGGCGAGGAGGTAATAGCCCTCGCCTCCAACGTTAAACCGGATCTCATCCTGCTGGATGTGATGATGCCGAGGATGGATGGCTATAGCGTCCTGGCTGTGATCAAAAGCAATGCAGCCAGCAAGGATATTCCTGTGGTCATGGTCACCGCAGTAGGTTACGAACTAAACAAGCAGCTTGCTGACAGACTAGGAGCGGTGGGCTATTTGACTAAACCCGTAAGCTCAGTGGAGCTTCTGGCCGAAGTGGCCCGGCACTTGCCTATTTTGTGACTGCCCTCCGACCGCAAACACACGGTTTGTCAGTGAATACCGCGCCGTTCTTGAAGATTACCGCTTTGACCTAGTTCAAGTCCAACCTTCACTGCCGTCACCTGGGCAGTGAGACAGGATACGAGCCGTAGTTACTCCAATACTTGGGTCTTCATTCCTGGTACATAACGCATATAATTGTCATGCCCCGTCTCCTTTATGTGGTACATAGCAATATCAGCACATTTTAGGAGTGTTTCAATATCATCACCGTCTTCGGGATAACTGGAAATACCAATACTCACAGTGATTTTGACTTCGTCGTCTTGAAACATGAACGGTTTTCTGGTGGCTTCAAGTAACCTTTGAGCAACGTTGGCTATGTGTTCTAGCTCGCCTGCATCCGTGATCATAATAACGAACTCATCACCACCTGAACGCATTATAGTATCTGTCTTACGCAAAATACCCAGCAACTTACCGCTGAAATCTTTTAGCACCTCATCGCCAGCGCCGTGGCCCAAAGTGTCATTGATATTCTTGAAGTGGTCGATGTCTAGCACCATGAGGCCTATTTTCTTGTGGTATCGCTTAGCTCCTGCCAGAGCTATGGTATAACGGTCGTTAAACAACGCCCGGTTAGGTAATCCAGTGAGTGGATCATGATAGGCCATTTTTCTGATTTTGTCTTCTGTTCTCTGATGCTGAATAGCAACGGCATACAACGTGGCTAGCCGCTCAACAAATCCCAAGTCCTGCTGATTGTATTTGCGATTTGAGTTAGCTAAAGCCACCTGACCAACCAATTCTGTGCCGATCAGAGCTGGCGCCGACAGAAAATTGTGTATGGGTATACGGCTAGGCGCAGTGTCTGCAAACCTTGGGTCATCTGCCGGGGTATTGGTCAAAAGAGACTGCCGGTTGTATAACACCCACTCCCACAGCCCACTGGACTTTCTGAATATACTAGTCTCATCTTTACTCGGAGAAGGTTCCCAAATCCCTCCGGTCATAACAGGACTAATCATATAACCAATCTCTATGTCTATATAACCGACGAAGCCATATGTGCTATGGGTAAATCGCTCCGCACTTTCCAGAACCAGTTCTGAAATATCTGCAATCGAAATCGATGAAACCAGCTTGCTGGCCAATATTGAGACGGCAGAGTCTCTTTCGGCTGCTTGTGCCAGTGCCTCTTCTGCTATTTTGCGCTCGGTAATATCCCGAATATTACATTGGATTACTTTCTTGTCATCATAATCATAGACAATGCTGATAAATTCGACGTTAATCGGCTTACCATCATACCTTTCGAGTGGTAAGTCTTCATAACGCACATATTTCTTACTCTGTAGTTCCGTGAAAGATTGTTTACTTGCCGCGACATCTTTGAAAGGACCGATTTCCCATAGTTTCTTACCCAAAAATTCTTTTTTGGAGTATCCAAGCATTTCGATCAGGAAAGGATTAACATCAATGATTTGCCCCGTCTCAGCGTCAAGAATCAATATTCCTTCTTGGGCTGCTTCAAAGAGCCTCCGATAGCGAAGTTCCGAAGCGTTTATCAAGTCATCTGGCTTCTTCCCCTCAGCCTCTGATACTTTTGGCTCTTGATGCAATCCTTTACCACTGTATTGCTGCAGCATAGTTTTCAGTTCAGGAATATCGAAAATCTGTTGATTATCGTTAGCATATTGCTTCTTGATAGTAAGTATCTCATCCTGGATGGCAAAGAAAGCATCCACCACATCCGGATCAAAGTGGCTTTCCCTCCCCTCCCCGATAATGCCTAGAGACTTCTCCACAGAGAACGCTTCCTTATAAGGTCGTTTGGAGGTCAGGGCATCGAATACATCTGCGATTGCCGCGATACGGCCGGCGATTGGTATCTTATTACCCTTTAAACTACCTGGATAGCCGCTACCATCCCACTTCTCGTGGTGGCACTGGGCGATAGACTCTCCCAGTCTGATGAATTCGGCGTCCGAGCCCTTGAGGATTTTGGCACCGATGACTGTATGCAGTTTCATAATTTCCCACTCTATCGGGTCGAGTTTGGCTGGTTTCATCAGTATCTGGTCAGGGATACCTATCTTACCTAAATCGTGCATTGGGGCTGCATAAAGAATGGTTTCAACAGTACTTTCGTCCAGTCCCATACGGCGGGCAATGGCGGCAGAATAACGGCTCATGCGCTTGATATGAGCGCCGGTGTCCTCATCCTTGTACTCAGAGGCCATGGACAGTCGGTAAATCGTGTCGAGCGAAGCTGTTTTTATCCTCTCAAAGGCATGCTTTAATTCCTCGGTCCTCCCGGTTACTTCGGACTCCAGTTCTTTCTGGTAGTTATTCATCAAGTCGTTGTAGTCTTTGACTTTCAGCAGGGACTGGACTCTGGCCAAAAGCTCCGTCTTATCTACAGGCTTTGAAAGAAAATCATCACAACCGGCTTCAATTCCTTTTACCCGGTCTTCCGTTTCCCGCAGTGCGGTAACTAAAATTATCGGAAGCAGTCGATGTGTATCATCTTGCCTGACCCTGCGGGTAACTTCAAAACCATCCATACCGGGCATCATTACGTCCAGCAGAATCAGATCGATTTGATTCCCGGAAAGTTTCCCTAGAGCTTCTTCACCGTTTGCCGACGTTATAATTTCATAACCCTGCGGAACAAGATATGCTTCGAGAAGCTCAATGTTTTGGGGCTGGTCATCGACAACTAAGATTACCGGTTTATCTTTCATCCTCTATCTCTTTTAAATTTGACTTTTCACAATAATAGAAAACTCACTTAATAAATTGACTAATATCTTTGGCAAAGGTGCGCGTATTTATCGGCTTGCCTATAAATCCGGTGTTAGTTATGGCGTTTATCTCTTCTCTACCTTCTGCCATGACCGAAGCAGTCACAAAAACAATGGGAATATCGCGTGTCTCTTTGTCTTGACGTAATATCCGGGCGGCTTCGGTACCGCGCATATCGGGAAGCCGCACATCCATAATTATAATATCCGGTTTTTCTTTCCCGGCAATGATAATTGAACTAGCAGCGTCTTCAGCTACAAACACTTCGAAGCCAGCGACCTCCAAAAGGTCTTTTTCCAGCATCAGATTGCTCCCATTATCATCGACAACTAAGACTTTCCTCTTCATATTACACCTCCCTTCTGGATATAATCGGTAAAGTAAACCTGACGGTGGTGCCTTTATTTAGCCCCTCTGATACTACCGAAAACTTCCCGCCGTGCAACTCAACCAGCTTTTTGGAGAGCGGTAAACCAAGTCCGGTCCCCTCAGTTACCCGGGAATATGGGGTATCGACACGGAAGAAACCTTCAAATATCTTCTCCATGTTTTCAGGTGCAATACCGACCCCCGTATCCCAGACCACTACTTCTATCACGGAATCGACTTTCTTCGCCCGCATGCCAATTTTACCACCCTCGGGGGTAAACTTGACTGCGTTTGAAAGCAGGTTATAAATTATCTCTTTTACCTTAAGCTCATCCGCCTCAATATTCGGCATATCTTCGGCTATTTCAAGCAACATTTCAATCCTCTTTTTGCTGACCATATCCGCTACCAGCATTGAAATATCATTTAATATGCTTTTCATGGGCAAGCTGGATAATGCCAGCTTCATCTTTCCGGCTTCAACTTTTGCCATATCAAGTATCTGGTTTATCAGTAAGAGAAGATGCTTTCCGCTGGTTAAAACATTATTAACGTATTTCTTCTGTTTCTCGTTAAGCGGTCCGAAAGTCTCGTCGTATAATACCTCAGAGAAACCGTTAATGGAGTTAAGCGGTGTCCGAAGCTCATGCGACATGTTAGCCAAGAATTCAGCTTTTACCTGAGCGGTGCGTTTTAACTCAGCAGCCAACTCCTTTAGCTCTTCATGGGCTTTTTCCAGGCCGGCTTCTATCTCCTTGCGTTCGGTGATGTCCTCAATGGCCAGGAGGATAATCCGTTCTTTGCCCAGTCCTCTTTGTATCTGCCGGGCATTCAGAAGCATAACGCGCCGGCCAATGGTGGCAAAATCGTGTTCCACTTCATAGTTATCAAAGGTTGCCTTTTGGGGGAGGATGGTTTCCAGCAGTTCCCGCAGCTTGGGGATATTCCACTGTTTATTGCCCAGGTCATAGATAAGCTGTCCCACCGTCTCTTCAGGTTTCACCTTAAAGAATTCATAGAAGGAACGGCTGACGGTGACCACCCTTAAATCCTGGTCCAGAGCGATTAATGGTTCACGCACGGTATTGATAATGCTCTCGGCGTATTCACTGGCTTCATCTGCGGATTGTTTAATAACCACCAGTTCTTTTCGGGTCTTTTCCAGACCGGCTTCTATTTCCTTACGCTCGGTAATGTCCTCGATGGCAAGGAGGATGACCCGTTCCTTTCCCAACACTCTATGAATCTGCCGGGCATTCAAGAGCATGATGCGCCGGCCAATAGTAGCAAAATCGTGTTCCACCTCATAGTTATCAAAGGTTGCCTTTTGAGGAAGGACGGTTTCCAGCAATTCCCGCAGCTTAGGGATATTCCACTGTTTATTGCCCAGGTCATAGACAAGCTGTCCCACCGTCTCTTCAGGTTTTACCTTGAAGAAATCATAGAAGGAACGGCTGACTTTGACTACCCTTAAATCCTGGTCCAAAGCGATTAAAGGTTCACGCACGGTGTTGATGACGCTCTCGGCGTATTCGCGGGCTTCATCTTCGGATTTTTTAATAACCTCCAGTTCTTTACGGGCTTTTTCCAGGCCAATTTCTATCTCCCGGCGCTCGGTAATGTCCTCGATAGCCAGGAGGATAATCCGTTCTTTGCCCAACACTCTTTGTATCTGTCGGGCATTCAAAAGCATGGTGCGCCGGCCAATGGTAGAAAAATCGTGTTCCACCTCATAGTTATCAAAGGTTGCCTTTTGGGGAAGGATGGTTTCCAGCAGTTCCCGCAGCTTGGGGATATTCCACTGTTTATTGCCCAGGTCATAGACAAGCTGTCCCACCGTCTCTTCAGGTTTTACCTTGAAGACTTCATAGAAGGAACGGCTGACTGAGACCACCCTTAAATTCTGGTCCAGAGCAATTAATGGTTCACGCACGGTGTCAATGATGCTCTCGGCGTATTCGCGGGCTGCATCTTCGGATATTTTAGTTGTTTCCAGTTCCTTACGGGCTTTTTCCAGCCCATTTTCTATCTCCCTGCGCTCGGTGATGTCCTCGATGGCAAGGAGGATGACCCGTTCCTTTCCCAACACTCTTTGAATCTGCCGGGCATTCAAAAGCATAATGCGCTTGCCGATGGTTGAAAAATCGTGTTCCACCTCATAGTTATCGAAGGTTGTCTTTTGGGGAAGGACGGTTTCCAGCAGTTCCCGCAGCTTGGGGATATCCCACTGTTTATTGCCCAGGTCATAGATAAGCTGTCCCATAGTCTCCTCAGGTTTTACTTTGAAGAAATCATAGAAGGAACGGCTGACTTTGACTACCCTTAAATCCTGGTCCAGAACGATTAAGGGTTCACGCACGGTGTTGATGATGCTCTCTGAGTATTCCTGGGATTTTGTTACGGTTCTTTTCAAGACCATTTGCTCTCTCCTTGCTTTCGGTGATGCCTTGAGCCACCTATTGACCGAGGTCATCACTTCTGGGACTGTGCTTTCTCGTTGGCATTTTGGTTTTGTTCTCTACTTCAGACCGAAGAACTTCGATCTTTCTTTAAATTCTTCCGGAGATTCATCTTCCCATGGAATATATTCGATGGCCGCAGGGCTGCGGAAGGCATAAAGCAACAGATCAATTACTTCCGTCGAAGAATTACCAAGCTTCATGATGGTGTCTTTCCTTGCTGCTAAAACCTGTCCGGTAACAAGGGTTGGAACGTTTGGGAAATAGACGTTTATTATGGGGAAAATGGCGTTATCTGCACTTAATTTAACCTTTTCCTCTGAGAGTATCCAGCCGTAAGAAATACAGGTTGGTGAATATAAGAAAAGGCAGGGCTGCATGTGACTCAGTCTGCCAATAGTCATTATTTCGCCCTGTCCAAAAAAGAGTCCTATTAACGGAATTTTAGAAAGCACTTTCCCAAGCTTTGTCAATTTCAATAACATTCCCGAGAAATACACAATCAGTATGCAAATGATAGTACCAAAACCGAAGTATACATACTTATCAGCTAGAGCAACGCCAAGAATCATTCTCCCGATCTTTTCGGCATTACTGAAAAGAAGAACCATTATGTATATCACCAACATAACCGGAAGCCAGAAAACGAAACCATAAAGTATAAAAGTAAACTGTCTCTTAAATAATCCTCTCATTTTCCCCTCATGGTCGTTACGGCAAGGCAACGATAACAAATTGTGAGTTTCCTCAATTACTCCTGAGCCAGGTTCCTATTGGCCCAGCCGGAAACCTACAAAGAAGAGCGCTAATCCGAGAACAAGAGCTGCACCTATAATACATATCACCGCTCTGGTTGCCAGTCGCTCCAGGTGATGGATAGGCCGCTCTATGCCTGAAATATCGGCACGTACTTGTATCTCACCACGCTCAATGGTCTTCATCATCCTATCCATCCGCTGGGGTAGTCCTGCAGCCAGACTCGCCACTTCCGCTGCTGCTTCAGGTAATCGGCTAAGGGCAGCAGTAATCGAATACCTCTTTTTAAATATCTGTATGACACTGGATTCTAACATTGGGGTAATATCAAAGTCTGGATCCAATCCTCTACCCAGGCTTTGTGCCATGACAATCGTTTTCAACAGTAGGAAAGTATTAGAGGGAAGCTGTAGATGATTGAGACGCAACAAAGAAAAGAGTTGCCCCAGGCTGGAACTCACACTATCTGAACGCTTTTGTAAATGGATAGTCGGGTAATGAACCATAACATATTTCACGTCTTTTCGCAGGCGGGCTCGGTACCCTTCAAGGCGCAGGGTTACCGCACCTAATTCTATCAGCGCATCTATGAGCAAATCCGCATTTCGGTCCAGAACGGCTTTAAGAGCGTTGGCCAGGTGCCATCGTACCTCGTCATCTACCGGACAAACCATCCCAAAATCGACTAAACCCAAGCGTCCATCAGGTTCCACAAATAGATTTCCCGGATGGGGGTCAGCGTGAAACGCCTCACCCTCAAAAACCATTCTCAACCAGAGACTAACGCTGCGCTTGGCCAATTCTTTACGGTCAAAACCCGCTTTGTCCAGCGACTGTACATTCAGAATACCTATCCCGCGAATCCGTTCCATAGTAACTACCCGTACTGTCGTAGCCTCCCAGTGAATCTTGGGAATGTGTATGGTGCGGTCTTCCTGGAAAAATCGAGCGAAGTACTCGGTGCTGTGGGCTTCACGAATGTAGTCTGTCTCTGTCTTAATGGTATCAGCTATCTCTTGGACGATTCCCACAAGATCGTATTCTTGTGCCCCTTTCCAATGTTTCGTGGCGGATACTGCCGAACGACCCAAAATGTACATGTCTTCCTCTACCAGTTCCGGTACACCAGGCTTTTGCACTTTCGCTACCACTTCTGTGCCATCAGCCAGTGTACAAGAATAAACCTGTCCAATAGACGCAACGCCAATAGGATGCGGGTCAAATGATTTGAATACCTCGTCAGTCGAACGACCCAACTCGTCACTAATTACCTTTTTCATCACCTCTAAGGGAAGCGGTTTCAAAGAGCTTTGGAGTTTCGATAGCTCTTTGGTATAGTCCGGTGGCAGCAGGTCAGCGCGGGTCGAAAGGATTTGTCCCAGTTTCACGAAAGATGTTCCCAACTCCTTTATCGCCATGCGCGTACACTCCGGCTTGGTATAAGCCATTTTGCGCAAGGGATTGCCGCGCAGCAACCAAAGGAAAAATAACAGTTTTTGCATACCGACATAGCGCAGCACTTCTTCAAGCCTGTATTTAGCCAAGACCAATGCAATCTGTCGGTATCTGGCAAAATGGCCCTTGTGCTTACGCTCTTGTTTTGTAGCATTAATCAAAGTTCATGCCTCCTGGTTCAGACTGTGCGGGTCAGTGGTTCTTTCATTTAGCCCGTAAACGCTGGATCCCGAGGTGTTGCCGCCAGCTCTTTCTTCCTAATTCGTTACGCATGCTAGAGAACGAAGAATTGACTACGTCTCGGACGGCGCGATCTACCTCTTCGCTGTTCAGCATTCTCACTATGGCGTCGTAGGTTCGTTCCTCGGCATGCTCCAGGGCTACATCTAGCCCCACAATATGTGCAAGACCCGGCCCAATCCCTTCGTGAGGAGTTGCCGTCCGGACGCGTTGTAATACCGCAGCCTTATTACGTTCCAAGGCCTGTGCAACTCCGTGTGTTAAACCAACCCGGTCCATGTCCCCTTGGAGACGGTCAACAATGCGCTGAAGTACCCGATCTGTTATCTCCTCCTCAAAACCTTCCAGCAGAGCCAGGACATTGCGCCGTACGAACCCATCCCCGAGAAACCGGTCCAATACGCGGACAAAGCGTGCAACCAGGATGAGCCATACCCAGACTCCCTCGATGACGAACCCATGATTGATGAGCGCCAGCGCCGGAACGATGGCGACGAAATCGAAGAAATGGGTACTCAAGTATGAAGCTCTGTTCCATCGGAATCCACTGCGGGTAAAGAACTCAACAGCGAAAGCGACGCCTAGCCCTATATCGATTACTACCAAAGCACTCGGCACAGTTCCTTTTGAGCTGAAGACCCAAATTCCAAGTAGGATTAATGAAAGTAAGGAGAGGGTGAAACCGGCCCAATGCAGAACTGCATTACGGTGCGGTAGCGACTCTAGTTCCTCAAGACGCGCGGCTATTGTCGGATTAGCCTTGGGCAATTCCTCTTTAGGCGATACCTCTTTGGTATAAGCCATTTTGCGCCGGGGATTGCTACGCAGAAACCGACGGAAAACTAAAATAATTTGCTTGCCGACATAGCGTAGCACGTCCTTAAACCTGGTGAAATGGCCTTTGTGCTTACGCTCTTGTTTTGTATCATTTATCAAATTCGCACCTCCGATAGATTAATTCCCTTGGTTATATCATCCTGTCCATCAATACCTACTGGGTTTTTGGGTAACTGGTTTTTAAGGTTCAACTTCCTTTTGTAAAGCCATTTGTTATATCCTTTAGAAGTGCGAACGCCATATTTCATGAAGAACCCTACTTATCTCCAATTTCATCTATTTTTCAATTTTCTTATTTTCTTTCGGCTCATATTTGATTTCTACAGAAGTCTCCTTGCCGGTTGCAAAATTAAGCTCGACTTCTACATCTTCCTGAACTTCTAAGAGTTTTTTCGCCAGTTCCTTGGCACTTTTTAATGGTAATGGAATAGTGATGGAATTATTTATTTTCAACCAATCCGGGATAGCTTTCAGGTGAGTGGTGATTTTTAATACTTTCTTTGGCATTTTACACTTCCTTTAATTTACTTTTTCACTTTGACAAGCCTAATCTACGGCGCCAGTCTAAGTGATTGAACCATCCTGTACCCTCACATTGATACAGCTGTAATCCAGCGATATGCCGGTATTCAGCCTGGTCGGTGAGCCGGCAATGTGGGCCGGCTCACCGGGATAGTTTCAATTCTTGGTTAAGCTGCTTGACTTGTCGACAACTTTAAAACTGTATTGTCTTCTACCACAGCGTCAGCCGCGTTCTGCTTGATGGATTCAATACCTTTCATCGCACCTTCTTTGGCGGTATAACCCTCAGATACCGCGATGGTCTCTCCGTTTGTAGCAACCAACTTAAACCTGAATTCCCCTCCTACGTCCTTGTTTATCTCAAACTTGGCATCAGGCTTGTGGCTGCCTAATTTTGTTATCCTCTCTTGAATTACTCCCAGATATGATTCATAACCATGGCTGGTGTAATAGCGGTCAAGCAACTCCAGGTCTGTCTCTTTTTGCCACTTGTCAATCTCTTCTAGCCACTTCTCTTTATGCATACCCGGAGCATTCTTGAGAACTTCTTCCGGCATATCCAGAATGAACCTCATTGTCTCCGGGTGCCATTTTAAAGCGGCCCAGGGCATGGCAAACCACTTGTCACTGATGCCCAGCGTGCCACCAAAGGCAACCAACGCGAATGCAATCAGACCTTCGCGCATATCCACGACAAAGGTTTGCACCTGACCCATGTCTTCGCCCTTCTTATTGACTACATCGTATTGTTCCAACCTGATGCTTGGTACGAACCTTGATGATTTGCTGCTCATTGTAATCCTCCTGATAAATCCTATTTTGGCGGCTAGCTGACACGACTGCCAGTGAATTTAGCTACCGAATCGTTTGAAGATGAAAAGCCAAGCGTTTCACCTTCTACTTGCTTTGCTCTTTTCTTATGGTTCCAAGTTTCTTGTCAGACCGGGTATCTCTTCCATCCTTGTTCCTGATGGCACCGGTGGATAGGCCGAGGTCTTCTTCTACCTTGCCAACCGTTTTGTCACTCCTTACCTTTCGCGGCATGTTTCTAACCCTCCTTTCTCCTATATTTTTGTCCTTCAAATCAAACGTTTTTACTTTTTAGTTCTTACTCGCTGCACCAGCCAGATAATCGCCAGAATCAGTGCGACGATCAGTAAAATATTAATGAGTCCGCCTAAGACATGGCCTACAAGACCGAGCACCCACAAAACCAGAAGAATAATAATAACGACCCAGAGCCAATTTGGCATGTTGACCTCCTATTTATTTTATTTATCCCTATTATTTAGTCTTCAACGGCCGCTCGCCTTGTGAGACAGCCAATTTGATTACGGGCTTGACCTGAGCCTGGTCATTACCCGTGATAACGACGAACGTGTCTGCCTGGAAATCCAGAGTGAGGATAGTCTTCTGCCCTGCCTTTACTTCCCACGGCCCTACTACCTTCAGTTTGTCACTGGGAAGTATCGCGGTGATTTCTTTGCCAGCAAGGGTGACTATTACCTTGGTCACGTCCAATCTAATTTGTGTATAATTCCCCGAGCTCACATTTGCTGAGCCAAGAAATACCTCCGCACCCTGGATAGCCACCAAATCAAAGGTCTTCTCTTGAGACACTACGGTAATCCAGCTATCATCTGTGGTATCGGCTTTGTGAATCTGGATGTTGCTGGTCGTTACCATAATGCTCGATACTCCCGTCGGCGGAGCGTCCATAGCCCTGACCTCAACAACACCGGTCTGGGAAGACGTAGGTGTTGCTGCACTACAGGCTGACACAAGTGTAATAGCCAGCATCGAGATTAGGGATACAGTGAACCAGAGTAAATTCCTTTTTCCCAATTGAACCATCCTTTTCAACTTCCTATCCTAGGCCCCGGGCTTTACGGATTAGGCTTTACAACTGCATTGGCATTTAATGTAACTGCGGTCTGTGCCAGCGCTCTGCCGTTCAGCGTGGCGCCGGTATTCAGCACAATCGCTGTTTGGCACAATATATTTCCGTTGAAGACAGACGTCGTGCCAAGGGTCGTTTGGCCAGCCACCTGCCAGAAAATATTCTTGGCTTGTGCCCCGCCGCTCAGGTTAACATGGGCGCCATTGCCCACGGAGAGAGTTTGTCCTATCTGGAATATCCAGACATCATTGGCGCCGCCAGCGAAAGTGACATTAGTAGGAATTGTAACCCCGGTCCCCCATTTGTAGAGTCCGGGAGCGAGTGTCATCCCGCCAATATTTCCGGCGCCCAGTTCCGTAGCAGTGGGTAATGTCCGTCCAGCGGCGTTGTTGTAGGCGGTTTGCATATCACTTACTGCCGTGGTCATGTTAGCCGGAGTAGGAACTGCATAGTTGGCGGCATATGCCTTTCCAGTAACCAGGGATGATGTTGACCATTGGTTCGAGGCATCCGCTATTAACCCAAATCCAGTGATGAATGTCGCAGCGGCTGGGCTAACTCCAATATCTCCGACAATCGACGTGGTTCCAGTGGTCGAGATTCCTGATTTTGCCAGAATCACGAAGTTGCCGGCCGACCCTAGCGGTACTACTGCTAAGGTAGGCGCAGGCTCGTTACCAGGAGGTGGCGTAGGAGGTGCAGGCGCAGGCTCGTTACCAGGAGGTGGCGTAGGAGGCGCAGGCGCAGTCTCGTTGCCAGGAGGTGGCGCAGGAGGCGCTGGTATGTACGGCCCCGTGGGTGTCGTTGGTGTCACTTCCATTTCCGGTGTAGACGTCCCCGGTACTGGCATCGGTGTAGACGTCGCCGGTGTCGGCGTGGGTGCAGATGTGGGAGTTTTACTGGTACAGGCTGACACCAGTATAATGACAAGTATCGAGATTAGAGATGCGGCGAGCCAGAGTATTTTCTTCTTTTTCACTTCAAACCTCCTGTTAAACTTCATATCCCAGGCCCCAGGCCTTAAGGATTAGGTTTTATAATGTTATTGTCGTTTAAGGTAACCGCGGCATTACGTGCCAACGCTCTGCCTTCCAGCGCCGCGCCAGCATATAGCGTGATTGAATCAAGAGCCATTATGTTTCCCTTGCAGATTGAGCTTGCTCCCAGAGTCGCTGAACTGCCGACCTGCCAATAGATGTTGGCAGACTTGGCACCGCCGCTCAGAATAACCTGGCTACCGGCTGCCGTGTCGAGCGTGGACCCAGCCTGAAAGATCCAGACGGCATTGGCATCGCCCGTGAGAGTGAGGTTTCCGGTTAGAGAGAGAGCAGCATCACTGTGGTAGATGCCGGGCGTCAGGTTCACCCCACCGAGGGTGGTCACAGTGGTAAATGGTGTTCGTCCAGCGGCGTCGTTATACGCGGTGGTCAAGGCCAGTTTGGCCTGGGCTGCGGCTGCATCGGTCACGTGTTGCGTCCCGTTCACTATTCCGGGTGGGAATCCAGTTACCGACGTACCGGGACTCAATCCAATGTCCCCCGTAACCGTGGTATTACCGGTGTTGGTGACCGTAGAGCCAGCCAGAATCGTGAAATTGTCGGCCAACCCAAAGAGAGGGAAAGCCTTAACTCGTAGAGTATTATCAGTAGAGTTCTCCCCATCGCTGAAGTAGCCGCTGGTGACCTTCCCGCTGGATGCCAGGAGAAACATCACCGTAATTGCCAGTAAGATGAGCCATGTTTTACTTTTCATCGTCACGTAAACCTGGTATTTCTTTTGTTATGTAGATACCTGCGGGTTTACCCGTAGAACTCTGCTTTAGTAATGAACACTCCCGCATCATATTCTTAATCTCACTGTTTCAGAGTAAATGTCATCGTTATGTTGATACCATCAGACTGAAAGTCATTTCCTGTCTCACTCCTTAACCGCACGGAGATGACAAAGTCCTTGGTGGCTAAGGCAGCTATACCACTTAGCCCGGTTAAGTTGGAGTGTTTCAGGTCATAGACATCTTTATAGCCGTTAGTGTTATTATCGCTGATGCTGCTGAGAAGGCTGGAACCTCCGTAATTAAGGGTAATAACTTCAATCAGGGCAGCCACTTCATCAGCCGTCTTACCAACACTATTAGGGCTACCATCACTCTCCGCGTAAGAAAAAACGATATCCAGGGTGGCACCATTGGTAGTGCCAGTGTTCTTCAGCGTAACGTTGGAAGAACCGATGGTAGCACCGGGAGACATGTTGGTGGTATACAATGTTTGGCTCACTCCATCGGCATCATTGGTACTGAGGTCCAATGTACCCATTAACTGTTGATTGCCGGATGAGGTCTCGATATCGGTAAAGTAGGCGAAAGTTTCAACACCTGCCATACCAATAACAATAATCAAAGCCAGACTCAAGCCAACTATCTTTTTCATTACAACCGCTCCACGCGGCTCCTTCGCTTTAAGCGCCTAACTATAACGTGTTTGGAATCCGAACTTACCCCGGTTAGCAAGCCTGATGAAAGCCTTGACCGCCTCGGAGTCATTGAGAGTGCTGCTATTCCGTTTGAGTTCTCCCAGTGCCTTGGCCAAACCCACCCCCGGACGGTAATGTGCGGGTGAGGACATTGTTTTCACCGTGTCTTCCATCGTTTCCACCGTATCTGCCACCGCCAGAATTCTGGCTTCGAGGAGAATATCATCACCAGCCAGTTTTTGCGGGTAACCCGAACCATTCAATCTCTCGTGGTACTGTAAGGCAGTCTGGGCCACCCTGTAGGGCAATTTCGCCGCATCGGGGTCGTGGATAATGCCAAACGTTAGCAACATCTTTACCAGTTTGTTAGATAGGTTCATCTCTCGGGCAATGGCGCTGGCAAGTTCAACCACACGCTTCTGGTGATTAATGGCATAGAGTGTCCGCTGTTCAGCGGTTTGTGCCGGCATGTTGGTAGCACCCGACAGGATGCTGTATGGTCTCCAATCCCATCGCCTCCTCATCAGGATAAAAAAGATGTAATAAACCAGTGCAGCCGCACCGATCACTGCCAGAATGACGGGTATCAGCCAGACGCTCATAGCTTTTGGTATTTCGGATGGAGCCTGTGCTGGTGGTGATATTGGTGTCGGTGCTGATGGTGGTATCAGTGACGGTGCTGGTGGTGGTACTGGTAGAGAAGGTACTGGTGGTTGAGACCTGTAGACCGTGGTGACCTCCTGGTCAACGATTGGCTTTCCGAATTCATCACAGCGCATGGTGGCAATGAACACCGCGACTCCTGCCGCAGTCGCCTTTACCCTGATCTGGTACTGGATATTCTCTCCTGGCTTCAGGATGGCTACCGGCTTGAACCGGACCTCCTGTCCCACGATAGTGAACTCCGCAGCTCCGGTGGCACTCACGAAGACCGTCTGGCTTGGTATCAGGCCGGTGATCGTCAGATTGTGGAGTTCCTCCGCTCCATCCTGGTTAGTCACCTGGATGTTGTAACCAAACTCGTCACCCACTGCCACCGGGTCGTTGGTATCGATAAGCGACATATTTACTCCAGGCGCACTCAATACCGTAATGGTAAGGCTATAAGTCCAGGTAACCCCCTCCCGTGTGGTCACCGTAACGGTACTGACCACGGTGCCTGCCTTTACCCCAAACAGGATGGCAACGATTTCCTTAGTCTCTCCTATATTTAAAGTGCCCAGGCTCCAGGAAATTTGTTTCCCGGTAACAGTCCCCGCCGGAATAGAGCTCTGGTAGCTTAGAAGCTCAAGAAGCTCAGGGAGTTCAGCCGTCACTATCACGTCATTAAGCACAATCGCCCCGGTATTGGCCACGGCCATGGTGTAGCTTCCCGTAAAACCGGTAAAGATGCCGGAAGGGCCGGTATTCGTAATACCCACGTCAGGAGTCCCCTTAGGGGCTACTGGTGGGACTAGAAAAGGTGATGGTAGCGGCGGAAATTCCTCGAGCGCATAGTTTATGGTAAAAGATAGTCTGTCTCCCTGAACGTCGTTACCGGTCTCCGGGGGCAGCCGCCACTCCCATTGCAAGTTCAACGTGCTGAAGGCTTTAAGTGGGTTTACATACATCTGTTTGGTGTCAGCAGCACTCTGAGGGAAGTTGGCTATTTTCGCGGGCATGGTAAAATTGGCAGATAGATTACTACCGGAGACCTTTAGAATCAGATAATCACCCAGTTCACCGGGTTCTGCCGTATTACCGGTTTCCGATTCCGGGTTAGCACCTTCGCTATTAACGATGTCACTGAGCCAGATGGTGACTGCACCATCCTGAGAACCGGTATTGCTCAGGGTAACCGTAATGGTTCCATTATTGCCGGGAGCAATGTTGCCTATCGCCCAGGGCGTAGCCCCGGTACCACCAAGCACCAACTTAATCGTCGGGTCCGCCGCAGCAACCGGGACGGTTAGGCTGGAAAAAAGAGCCAGCCCAAGAATTGCTGCTAAGCTAAGGAACCATCTCGACTTCATACCGGGTCCTCTCAAACGACTCCTTCTTTCAGACTAATTTCGGCCGGGGGTCTGGTGTGCCAAGTTAACCGGTTAGTCCCCCGACCGCGAATATACAGTGTCCCGACTATTAACTCTGGGTAAGCGTAAAGGCGATATCGATTGTTGTACTATCACCCTGGATGATGTTGTCATCAACAAGAGCGTCGAGCGCCGTCGAGCCGCCAAGCCCAACAATATCGGTAGCGACCGACCAACTGAAGGTGTAGGCCAGGCTACCACCGGCGGCAATAGACTGGTTTTCCGCAGCGAGGACGGCCTGTAAACCGGAGAAGGGTACATAGGTAGTGGCATTGCCCAGGATGTAGGTCACGCCGCGCTGCAGTTTAACGCCGACAAACTCGTCGATATCACCGTTCGAACCGCCGTTATTGGCGTGCGGGACGGAGACGGCCGTTTCCGGGTCAACCGCCGCGATGCCGTCGGTGAAGGTGGCGTTCGATGAAGCCATAGTTACGTTGCCAGATAGAGTACCGCTGTTATTCAGCGTCCAGACGATGGTGCCGTTATCGCCGGGGGCAAGTCTGGTGAGGACAACGTTGCCGTTAATGCCGTCACCGCCCGCCGTCAGGGTGTACTTGGTGGCATCCGCCGGGGCGGTGCCGCTAACCGTTGAAACCAGGTTTAGGGTTCCGGCCGTGAGTGAGTTGCCGGTACTGGTTTCGGTATCGCTGAAGTAAGCAAGGGTGCCGGCACCAACACTACCAATGATGAGTAAGGCGGCAATAGTTAAACCAATTATCTTTTTCATTCCATTCTCCTTTTATTAGTGATTTTATGTTTAGTCTTCCCGGCGAATGCTCGCGTTTCGGGAAAATCGTAACCCTGTAATGCTTCCCTGATATATTCCTTCAAGGAATCGTTGCTCTTTGCCATGTTCTTGACGGGCTTGACAGTCTTCAAAATATTTTTGACGCCTTTTTCATCCTTCAATGCCTCCTTCATAATATCCTTTACTATAAAACCGACCAGTACCATCGCCGGTAATATGATTGCCAGAAACCAGCCTAGTCTCGTTCGTACGAAGCTGGTAAGATAACCAACATAGGGAATCTTAAACAGGTAGCGGCTTTTGACCTGAGAGAACTGGACCGGGCGGGGGTCCGGGTCTTCACTGGCATCACCCTTGGTTATCAGGTTGTTGCCATCAACAGAAAGCACTCGGTGCGTAATCAGGTTCTTATCCAATTCATAAGTGACGATGACGCCGGGCTTGATGCCGCCAATGGCGCCGGCCGGACCGGCAATCACCATGTCACCCATATTAATCGCCGGCTTCATGCTTTCACTTCTAACAAAGTAGAGGTTATAATCGGGGGAGAAGAACATAAAAGCCAGGGCCGCCACAATCAAACCGAGTATTATCGAAACCGTCCGAACAAAAATCTTCATGCTTCTACTTCGTCAACTCTAGTAAGAAACTATGCTCCTTTTGCCTCTTTGATACTTCGTTTCACCTTTCCTTTAGCTATATCCTTATTCAACGCAATCTCCTTTTTTGGTTGACTGTCTCTTTACCACATGAACTGGGTAGACTGCCACTAACCCAATGTAAGTATGTGCCTCATATCTCATTGCCACAACCCTCTCTATCGGGTATGTGACAGGTGTGTTAGTGCCAGTCTACTAATCTAAAAAGTGGTAACTCATATCACTTGACATGGGGGGGGGCGGGGGCATAATGGTGACTAGAAGGTGCACTAACAGTGCCGGGTATGGTACACGAAAGT
>Ga0082335_1005030_pt1 | contig 18881 bp, 13 predicted proteins | sample Subgrocontami58m_FD_72375 | JGI IMG/M metagenome (GOLD analysis project Ga0082335, IMG submission 72375) | Subsurface groundwater microbial communities from S. Glens Falls, New York, USA - GMW37 contaminated, 5.8 m (SPADES assembly) (version 2) ... | reverse complement strand
GCAGAGTTGCGATGTGGCCCGGACCAGAAGCCGTCCGCGCGGATCGTCGATTGCGCACGGATGAAAAGCACATCCGTGCGCAATCGACGATCTTGTATAAAAGCCACCCCAAACCGCCCTTGCTTTTATCCATAACCGCGTTTTCTGTACGGATGTGCTTTTTATCCGTACAGAAAACACGGTTGGCGCGCGCGAGCGCGCAATGGCCGCTCTTGGCATGCGACGGCATTTAAGACGCCGTATATAAAGGTAGAATTGCAGGTCTGTCACAGGTTCAGTCAGAAGGTTGCTCACATGTCCAAATTCGCTCTAGGCCAATCCGTCACCCGCATCGAAGACGCCGCGCTGGTGCAGGGCGCCGGCCGTTATGCCGACGATTTCGAGCTTCCCGGCGCGGCGCACGCCTACGTCCTGCGCTCGCCGCATGCGCATGCGGAAATTCTGAGCATCGACACCGCCGCCGCGCGCAAAGCGCTCGGCGTGCTCGCGGTACTGACCGGCAAGGACGCCGTGGCCGACGGTCTGGGCGACATTCCCTGCATCATCCCAGTCACCAACCTCGACGGCACGCCGCGCGCCGACACGCCGCGGCCGGTGCTGGCGCGGGAGCGCGTGCGCCACGTCGGCGATCCGGTCGCGCTGGTCGTGGCCGAGACCCTGGCGCAGGCGAGGGACGCGGCCGAACTGGTCGAGATCGAATACGAGCCGCTGCCGGCCGTGGCGGACACCCGCGGCGCGACGCAGGCGGGGGCTCCACACGTCTGGGATCACATCGCGGGCAACCAATGCTTCGACATCGGCGCCGGGTCGGACAAGGCCACGGTTGACGCCGCCATCGCGCGCGCGGCGCATGTCACCCGGCTCGAGCTCGTCAACAACCGCGTCATCGCCAACCCGATCGAGCCGCGAGCGGCGCTGGCGGATTTCGATTCCGTTAGCGGGCGCTCGACCCTGTACACCCCGAGCCAGGGACCGCACTTCATTCACGGCCAGGTGGCCGAGGCCGTGCTCAAAATCGGCAAGGACAAGCTGCGCGTGATCTCGGGCAACGTTGGTGGCGCCTTCGGCATGAAAATCTTCCTGCACCCGGAGCAGCCGCTGGTGGTGTGGGCCTCGCGCAGGCTGAAGCGCGCGGTGCGCTGGACCGCCGATCGCAGCGAAAGCTTCGTCTCCGACGTGCAGGGCCGCGACAACTACTCCATCGCCGAACTAGCTCTGGATGGAGGCGGACATTTCCTCGCGCTGCGCGTGACCACCTATGCCAACATGGGCGCCTATCTGTCGAACTACGCGCCCTTTATCCCGCAAGGGGCGGTGTCCGTGCTCTCGGGCGTGTACCGCATCCCGGCGATCTACGCCAACATCCGGGGCGTGGTCACGAACACCGTGCCGGTGGACGCGTACCGCGGCGCCGGCCGCCCCGAGGGGATCTATCTGGTCGAGCGCATCGTCGATGTGGCGGCGCGCGAGCTTGGATTTGCGCCGGATGAGTTGCGCCGGCGCAATTTCATCAAACCTGCCGACATGCCCTACCAGACGCCGGTCGCGAGCCGCTACGATTCCGGCGATTTTGCCGCAGTGATGGCACGCGCCATGGAAAAGGCCGACTGGGCGGGTTTCCCCGCGCGCCGCGATGAGGCCGGTCGGCGCGGCAAGCTGCGCGGCATCGGGCTCGCTATGTACATCGAGCGCTGCGGCGGCGGCAACGGCGACACGGTCATCCTCAAGGTTGACCCCGCCGGCGGCGTGACGCTGATTTCCGGCATGCAGGACAACGGCCAGGGGCACATCACCACGTTCGTGCAACTGCTGTCGGACAAGCTCGGGCTGGACGCGAGCCATATTCGCGTGGTGCAGGGCGACACCGATGTCGTGCCATCGGGGTTTACCGGCGGTTCACGTTTGCTTGCCATCGGCGGCGCCGCCGCCATGAGCGCCGCGGACGAGGTGATAACCCAGGGCAAGAACGCGGCGGCGGGGCTGCTGGAGGCGGCCGCGGCCGACATCGAGTACGGGGACGGCGAATATCGCATCGCCGGCACCGACCGCGCGGTGTCGCTATTCGAGGTGGCGAAAACCACCCAGGGGCTGCAGGCCACGCACACGCGCACCCCGGAAGCGTTTACCTATCCCAACGGCTGTCACATCTGCGAGCTCGAAGTCGATGCCGATACGGGCGTCGTGCGCATCGCGCGCTACAGCATCGTCGATGACTTCGGCCGCGCCATCAATCCGCTGCTGCTCGAAGGCCAGGTGCACGGCGGCACGGTGCAGGGCATCGGCCAGGCGCTGCTCGAACTCGGGCTGTACGACGCGGAATCGGGCCAATTGCTCGCCGGTTCGTTCATGGACTATGCAATGCCGCGCGCAGACGACATGCCGGCGTTCGACTGCGGTTTCCACCACGTGCCTTGCACCACCAATCCGCTCGGGGTGAAGGGCGCGGGCGAGGCCGGCGCGGTCGGCGCGCCGCCGGCGGTGATCAATGCCGTGGTCGACGCGCTCTATGCGCTCACCGGGATGAAGCACATCGACATGCCGGCAACGCACGAGAAACTGTGGCGCGCGCTGCGCGCGTTCTGACGCCGCCGACATGAGTGAGGGCCTGGTCCAGCAATGCTTCAAGCGCTTGCAGGACCTGCGCCAGGTCTCCGGAACACACCTTGAATCGGTGGCGCGCGAAGCCTTCAAGACCTGTTGAAAGGCCGGGTGCGCCGCCGGGATCGATTGGGGCCGGTCGCTTGCACGCGCCGGAAATATGGGTGTATCGTGGCGCTCGTCCGTCCAGAGGCCGCGGGCGGCGCATTCCGAGAAGAAATCGCGGCCTATTACGATTTATAGAGAGGAGAATCTCATGCTAAGAGCTGCGATACGCACTGTTGCGGGACTGGCGGCGGCGCTGATCCTGGGGGTTGTCCCCGCGGCCCGGGCCGCCGACCCGATTCAATTGGAGTTCGGCAATTGGTTGCCCAGTACCCATCCGCAAACAGTGAATTCCTTCGAACCCTGGAAGAAGCTGGTCGAGGAAAAGACCCAGGGGCGGGTCAAGGTGAATCTCTATCACGCCGGGGTATTGGGAACGTCCCGTGCGGTACTCAACGATGTCAAGGGTGGCGTCTACCATGTGGGGTTGATGGTTCCGGCGTATTATTATGACACGCCGCTTTTCAAGCTGACCATTGGGGAACTGCCTTTCGCCATTACCGGCCCGGTCATCGGCTCCAAGATCATGAGCGAGTTTGTCGCGAAACATGGAAAAGAGGTATTCGATCAGTTGAATATAAAAAATATGGGCATCTTTGCTTCCGATGCTTATGCCATGTATAGCACGGCCCCCATCCGCAAGATTGAGGATTTGAAGGGCATGAAGCTGCGGGCTGTGGGGAAGGCCTGGGTGCAAATCGCGAAAGACTGGGGAGCCGTGCCGACGCCGATGCAGCCCGAGGAAGCCTATACGGCCCTGGAGCGGGGGACCCTGAACGTCATGCAGTATTCCCCTACCGGAGCGATGTCGTGGAAATACTATGAGTCGGCGCCCTATGTTACCCGGCTCGAATCGCCGATCGTCATTGGCGGTTTGATTATGAACAAGGCGTTCTACGACAAGCTGCCGGCCGACCTGAAAAAGTTGTTCGACGAGGAACTCAGCCCGGCCCTGGCGAACATGATGGTCAGCGTTTATGAAAAGGGCGCCAACCAGGCTTTTGACAGGATGAAGGAAATTTTCAAGGCCAAAGGGAAAGGCGAGGTCATTACCCTGTCACCGGAAGAAAGAGTTAAATTCATCAAGCCGACCGAACCGGAGTGGGCCGCCTGGGTGAAAGAGGCCAACAAGCGGGGCTACCCCGGCGAGGCCATGATGGCCGATTTCAAGGCGATCCTGAAGAAAAACGGCCTTGCCCCTCCGTTTTGATGCCGAGTGCTCGCTCGCCCTGGTAGTCGGCGTCGTGTTTTGAGAAGTTATGAACGGATCGACTACGAGGAGAATCTCATGCTAAGAACTGGGATAAGCATTTTCGCGGCACTGGTGACGGCCTTGATTCTGGGGGCTGCTCCTGGGGTCCGTGCGGCCGAGCCGATACAACTGGATTTTGGTAATTGGGCGCCCGCCACTCACCATTTAGCCGTGAATGGTTTCGAACCCTGGAAAAAAATAGTGGAGCAAAAAACCCAGGGCCGTGTGAAGGTGAACGTCCATCACGGCGGCGTCCTGGGGACATCCAAGGCGGCGCTGGACGATGTCAAGGGCGGCGTTTACCAGGTAGGTTTAATGTGTACGGCGTATTACTACGACACGCCGCTTTTCAAGCTGACCATCGGAGAACTTCCCTTTGCCATTTTCGGCTCTTTGGTTGGCACCAAGGTGATGGCCGAGTTTGTGGATAAGCACGCCAAGGATGTTTTCGACAAGCTCAACATCAAGAATGTGGGGGTTTTTGCCAGCGATCCCTATGTGCTGATGAGCGCCAAGCCGATCCGGCGGATCGAGGATCTAAAAGGCATGAAACTGCGAGCAGCAGGGAAAGCCTGGGTGCAGATCGCCAAAGACTGGGGGGCGGTGTCGACGCCGATGCAACTTGAGGAGGCCTATACGGCGCTGGAGCGCGGTACTATCGATGCCATGCAGACCACCCCTGGCAGTGCGATGGGTTTTAAGTATTACGAACCCGCTCCCTATGTAACGCAACTCGGAGCTCCGACCGCGATCTGCGGAATAATCATGAACAAGGCGTTCTACGACAAGCTTCCGGCGGACCTGAAGAAACTGTTCGACGAGGAACTCAATCCCGCATTGGTGAACTTGATAACCAGGAGTTATGAAAAAGGCGCCAATGAGTCTTATGACAAGTTCAGGGAGATATTTAAGGGCAAGGGAAAAGGCGAGGTCATTAGCCTCTCTCCTGAAGAAAGGGCCAAGTTCGTCAAACCCACCGAACCGGAGTGGGCCGCTTGGGTGAAAGAGGCCAACAAGCGGGGCTATCCTGGCGAGCTCATGATGACAGATTTCAAGGCAATCCTGAAGAAAAACGGCCTTGCCCCTCCGTTTTGATGTCGAGGGTTCGCTCGCATTGATTACGGGCGGAGTGTCCGTGGGAGTGGTGAGTTGGATTTGCTACTTTTAGAAGAGAGAAAACCTAAATGCTAAAGTCAATAAGCACTTTCGCTGCGTTGGCGACAGCCCTGATTCTAGGGCCTACCCCTGGGGCCTGGGCTGCCGAACCGATTCAATTGGATCTTGGCAATTGGACCCCCAGCACCCACCATCTGGCCGTGAATGCCTTCGAGCCCTGGAAAAAAATAGTGGAGCAAAAAACCCAGGGCCGTGTGAAGGTGAACGTCCATCACGGCGGCGTCCTGGGGACATCCAAGGCGACACTGAACGACGTAAAGGGCGGCGTTTACCACGTGGGTTTGATGGCTTCGTCGTATTATTACGACACGCCGCTTTTCAAGCTCACCATCGGCGAACTCCCCTTCGCCGTTCCCGGTTCAGCGGTTGGCGCTAAGGTGATGACCGAGTTTGTCGATAAGCATGCGAAGGATGTTTTCGACAAGCTTAACGTCAAGAATATGGGGGTTTTCGGCACCGATGGCTATGTGATGTTCAGCACCAAGCCGATCCGGCGGATCGAAGATCTGAAAGGCATGAAACTGCGCGCGGCGGGGAAAGCCTGGGTGCAGATCGGCAAAGACTGGGGAGCGGTGCCGACGCCCATGATGACAGAGGAGGCCTATGCGGCGCTGGAGCGCGGTACCCTCAATGTCATGCAGATATCTCCTACCAGTGGGATGGGTTATAAGTATCACGAACCCGCCCCCTATGTGACGCAACTGGGAGCTCCCCTCATCATCGCCGGGATGATCATGAACAAGGCGTTTTACGACAAACTGCCGGCGGACCTGAAGAAGCAGTTCGATGAGGAACTCAATCCGGCGTTGGTGAACCTGATAACCGAGAGTTATGACAAGGGCGCCAATGGGTCTTATGACAAGATGAGGGAGATTTTCAAGGCCAAGGGAAAAGGGGAAGTCATTGCCCTCTCTCCTGAAGAAAGGGCCAAGTTCGTCAAACCGACCGAACCTGAGTGGGCCGCTTGGGTGAACGAGGCCAACAAGCGGGGCTACCCCGGCGAGGCCATGATGGCCGATTTCAAGGCGATCCTGAAGAAGCACGGCCTTGCCCCTCCGTTCTGATGCCCATCTCCGATTAGACCGACACGCTTCTACTGCCCTGCCGATTTTGGGGTGGCGGAGAGTTTTTGTGGTTGATTCCTGGGGGATCTGAAAATGCGTTTTGTGAACTGGGTTACGGATATTTTTCGTTGGGGGGCGGTCGTCACCGTGGCGGCCATGACTTTGTTGATCGCTTATGCCGTTTTGATGCGGGCGGTGGCTGAGCCGCTGGGAGGCGAGCACGAGTTAATAGAGCTCATGATGGTGACCATGGTGATGCTGGGACTGGCCTATACCCAGCAGCAACAGGGCCACATCACCATCGGCCTGTTGGTGGATCGGCTTGCCCCGCGCTGGCAAGCGGCCGCGGATTTGTTGGGGGCCTTGTTGGTGTTCGCCAGTTGTGGACTGATCGGTTGGGCCAACTTGCAGATGGCGGTGGAATATGCCACCGAAAGCCCGATGTCCACGGACTTTCTTTCGGTCCCGCTTTATCCGTTCAAGATTATCGTAGGCTTGGGTTTCTGGTTTTGGGGATTGCAGGCGGTTTCCCGCATTCCGGATTTTTTTAGGGCGATCGGCGATGGTCAGGCCCCGGCGAGCCAAGCGAGGCATGTATGAACCCATCCGTGGAAACGGTCGGCCTGATCGGCATGGCGCTCATGTTCCTGCTGATGTTTCTGCGGGTGCCCATCGCCGTCTCGATGTCCGTTCCGGGCATTCTAGGCGCCTGGTACTTGCGCGGCTGGGAGCCGATGACTACCGTGCTCAATACCGTGGTGTGGAGCCATAGTTACAGCTACACGCTTTCCACCATCCCCATGTTCGTGCTGATGAGCGAGTTGATTTATATCTCCGGGATCAGTGGTGAGCTGTTCAGCGTGTTTCGGAAATGGCTTGGAGCACTCAGAGGCGGGTTGGCGCTGGCGACCGTGGGGGCGTCGGCCATATTCGCCGCGGCGTGCGGCTCCAGTGTCGCCAGCACCGCCACCATGGGGATCGTCGCTTCCAAGGAAATGCAGAAGGCCGGCTACTCGGATATGTTGAGTTCGGGGGCGGTGGTTGCCGGAGGAACATTGGGGATATTGATTCCCCCCAGTACGGCTTTCATCATCTATGGCATGTTGACCGAGGAATCCATCGGAAAATTGCTGATTGCCGGAATCCTGCCGGGGATAGTTCTTACGCTGCTTTACATGTCGACCGTGTATGGCGCGGTGTTGCTGCGACCCAGCCTGGGGCCGGCGGTGGAGCGGAGCTCGTGGCTTGATCGGCTCATGGCGCTGCGGTCGATCCTGTGGATCGCCATCTTGTTCGTGGTGGTGATTGGCGGTATGTATGTCGGCCTGTTCAGTCCCACCGAGGCCGCGGGAGTCGGCGCCTTCGGCGCCTTCGTCATTGCATTGATACGCGGCCAACTGACCTGGGGCCGATTTCTGGAGAGCCTGAGCAGTACGGTGAAGGTCACGGGATTTTTGTTCGCCATCATCCTGGGAGCATTCATCCTCAATTATTTCCTGGCGATTACCCGCTTGCCGGCCCATTTGGCGGAGTTCATCAGCGGCTTGGGATGGCATCGGGTCGCCGTCATGCTGCTGATCCTGCTGTTATACGTGTTCTTGGGCGCCATCATGGATGCGCTGGCGATGGTGGTGATCACCATTCCCATCATTCTGCCGACCGTGAAAGCCCTGGGTTTCGACCTAATCTGGTTCGGGGTGATCATCGTGGTGATGATCGAAATGGCGCTCATCAGTCCCCCGGTGGGGATGGGATGCTTCGTCTTGCAGGGGGTCAATCCCAGCTTGCGCATGGAGGACATCTACAAGGGAGGCTTGCTGTTCATGCTGCCTATCTTCGTGCTGATCGCCCTGCTGATCGCTTTCCCGGACATCGCCCTGTTTCTGCCGCGCTTCATGGACTGATCCGGAACATACCCCTACGCGGATCTGCCCGGATCGCGCAGACCTTTCTTTGATTCAGGGGAGTAGTTCAACGTGCAGCACGAAAAGAAAGCGCCCAAAGCGGAATCCGCGCCTTTGGCCGGGGTGCGGGTGGTGGACCTCACCACAGTGTTGATGGGACCCCTGGCCACCCAATTGATGGGGGACATGGGGGCAGACATCATCAAGATCGAGCCTCCCGATGGCGACATCACCCGCGACATCGGGCCGAGCCGCCACCCGAAAATGGCGGGAGTGTTTTTCCACGCCAACCGCAACAAGCGCAGCGTCGTGCTGGATCTCAAGAAGCCGGCGGCCAAGGCGGCTTTGCTCAAGCTGGCCGAGACGGCCGACGTGTTCATTTACAACGTCCGGCCCCAGGCCATGGAGCGGCTGGGATTGACCTACGAGGCGGTATCCCAAGTCAATCCGCGGATCATCTACTGCGGCTGCTACGGTTACGGCCAGAATGGCCCCTATGCCGCCAAGCCCGCCTACGATGATCTCATCCAGGGGGCCACCGGGATACCGGCGTTGGTGGGCATGGTAAGCGGGGAGCCGCGCTATTTGCCCACGGTGATCGCCGACAAGACCGTGGGGCTCACCACCCTGTATGCGGTGCTGGCCGCCTTGTTCTTCCGCGAGCGCACCGGCCAGGGGCAGGCCATCGACGTGCCCATGTTCGAGACCATGGCCCAGTACGTTTTGCTGGAGCATTTGTACGGCAAGGTGTTTGTGCCCCCGTTGGGCAGCGCGGGGTACGTCCGCATGTTGGCCCAGGACCGCAAGCCCTACGCCACCCGGGATGGCCATGTCTGCGCCCTGCCTTATACCGATGCGCACTGGCAGCGGTTTTTTGATCTGTCCGGGCGGCCGCAACTCAAGACCGACCCGCGTTTCGTCGATATCGCCAATCGTACCCGGCACATCGGCGAGTTGTACGCCATTATCGGGGAGGCCATGCGGGAAAAAACCACCGCGGAATGGCTGGATCTGCTCGAACAGGCCGATATCCCCTGCATGCCCATGCACACCCTGGATTCTCTGCTGGAGGATCCCCATCTGCGGCAAGTCGGTTTCTTCGAGACCTTGGAACACCCCACCGAGGGTCGGATTATCAACATGGGCGTGCCGGTCAGTTGGTCGGTTTCCCCTGGCGGGACGTTCCGCCACGCTCCGCGTCTGGGAGAGCATACCGAAGAAGTGTTGCGGGAAGCGGGATACTCGGAACGGCAGATAGCGGCGCTTCTCGAGGAAGGGGCCGCCGCGGCTGCGGCCCGCTGACCCCGTTAGGCGCCAATCAAGGTGCGAACGGCGAGCTGTTGTCGATGTTCTGTGACAGAATGAAAAGCAAGAAGATTTCTGGGCGGCTGTTAGCCGAAGGCGGACCCCGTTTTTCCAGCGAAGGCTGGGAAAACGCATAGAGTTACGTCAATCAGTGGGATGAGCGCTCGCGGCGAAACGGGGCGAGACCCGTTTCCGGCGTAGAACTATGGGGGTGCAACATGGGGACCATGAAGAATCCGGCCAGGGATATCAATGAAGCGCTGAAGCAGTGCGAAAAACGCTTCCGCACTTTTACCGATCTGTCCTCCGAACGGTACTGGGAGCAGGACGAAAACTGCCGTTTCACCTTGGTCAGCGGCAGCACTTCGGAGCACGCAATCGATCCGGAGAGTTTAGTCGGCACATTCCGCTGGGACCGGGGCGCGGTTCCGGTCGGCGACGGCGGCAGTTGGGACAAGCACAAGGCGGTCCTGCAAGCGCGGCAGCCTTTCGCCGATTTTCTGTTCAAGCGCTTCGATTCCAAGGGCGAGCTGCGCTACATCAGCGCCAGCGGAGAACCCGTATTCGACGATAAGCGGCGCTTCTGCGGGTACCACGGCATTGCCAAGGACGTGACCCGGGAAAAGCGCGAGGAGCTGATGCTGCGGCTGGAGCATACGGTCACCCGCTCCCTCGCCGTGGCGGAGGGCGCCTTGGCGCCCCTCAAGGCGGTAATTCGCGCCGTATGCGAGACGGAGGGTTGGGACGGCGGCGTTTATTTTCGAATGGACGACGAGGCCAAGCTGCTGCGCTTGAGTCCCGAGGAATGCTGGAGCATAGAGAACCCCGCGGTCAAGCGCTATGTCGGCGGCATGCGCGCAGTTATTTCCCCTGGCGTCGGCCTGGCCGGCCAGGTGTGGCAATCCGGACAAGCGCTATGGGTCACCGATCTTGGCGCCGACGCACGCGCGACGCGGTCGAAGCTTGCGCGCGAAACCGGCATGCACGGCTCATTCATCTTTCCCGTCATATCGGAGGGAAAGACCATCGGCGTGCTCGCTTTCTTCAGCCGCGAACTGCGCCACCCCGAAGAGCGGCTGCTGCAGGCGATCCATGTCATCGGCAGCCAGCTCGGCCAATTCGTCCAGCGCAAGCAGGCCGAAGACATCCTGCGGGAAAGCCAGGAGCAATTGCGCCGCTTTCGCGCCGCCATGGACAGCTCGGTGGACCTGGTCCTGCTGGTGGATCGCACCACGATGCGTTACCTGGACTTCAACCAGACCGTGTGCAGAGCGCTCGGGTATTCGCGGGAAGAGCTGCTCAAACTGGGGCCGGAGGATCTCGTTTTGCGTCCGCGGGATCTCCTGCCGATGGGCCGCGAGGAACTGGAGCGGGCCCACGACGAGCTGATCGCGAACCCGGGCGTCCACACCGGCTTGAGGGTCGTCTATCGCTGCAAGGACGGTTCGCTGCTGCCGGTCGAGGTGACGCGCACCGCGCTGTCCTCGGGCAGCTCTTACATTACCGTCGTCATCTCACGCGACATACGCGAGCAGATTGCCGCCGAGAATGCGCTGCGCGAAAGCGAGGAGCGCTTCCGCAGCCTGACCCAGTTGTCGTCTGATGTATATTGGGAGCAGGACGATCAATACCGTTTCACCTCGATTGCCGGACGCGGCTTGGAACAGGTCAAAGCGCGCGACTTCCAATTTATCGGCAAGAAGCCGTGGGAGCTGAATTACCTCAATATGTCGGCGGACGACTGGGCCGCGCATATGGCGATTCTGGAAGCGCATCGGCCGTTTCACGACCTGGAGCTGTGCCAGCAGAACGCATCCGGCAAGAAGGCGTGGGTCGCCGTCAGCGGCGAGCCCGCGTTCGACGCCGCCGGCGCGTTCAAGGGCTACCATGGCGTCGGCAAGGACATCAGCGAGCGCAAGCAGGCCGAGGAGCGCATCCAGTACGTGGCGAATCACGACACCCTGACGTCGCTGCCGAACCGGGTCATGTTCAGCGAAGTGCTGAAGCTCGCGCTCCAGAACGCGCGGCGCTACAACGGCACATTCGCCGTGCTGTTCATCGACCTGGACCGCTTCAAGATCATCAACGACACCCTGGGTCACGAGGCCGGGGACAAGCTGCTGCAGGAAATGGGCGCGCGCCTTTCCCAGGCCGTGCGCACGAGCGACGTCGTCGCCCGGCTCGGCGGCGACGAGTTCGTGGTGCTGGTCCGGGAAGTAGGCGAACCCAAGCAGGTCGAGGCGGTCGCGCGCAAGATCCTTTCCGCCCTGATCAAGCCGATGTTCATACGCGAGCAGGAATGCAGCGTGACGGCAAGCATCGGCATCTGCATGTATCCGGCCGACGCCCAGGACGAGCAGTCGCTGATGAAAAACGCCGATATCGCCATGTACCGCGCGAAGGAGGAAGGCAAGAACACCTACAAGTATTACTCCGAGGAGAGCAACGTCCATTCGTTCGAACGGATGGCGCTGGAGACGAGCCTGCGCCGGGGCCTGGAGCGCGACGAATTCTTCCTCGACTACCAGGCTAATCGCGACCTTCACACGGGGAAAATCACCGGTGTGGAAGCGCTGGTGCGCTGGCAGCACCCCGAACTGGGCATGGTGCCGCCCGCCCAGTTCATCCCGCTCGCCGAGGAGACCGGGTTGATCGTGCCGATCGGTAAATGGGTGCTGAACACCGCTTGCGCGCAGAACGTCGCCTGGCAGCGCGTGGGCCTGCCGCCATTGCGCATGGCGGTCAACCTGTCGGCGCGTCAGTTCGCCGATGAAGATCTGCTCAAGCACATCGCCGGGGCGCTGGGGGAGAGCGGGATGAAGCCGGAATTGCTGGAGATGGAACTCACCGAGAACATGATGATGCAGAACGCCGAACGGGCAGGCAAGGTGCTTGCCGCGATCAAGCGGTTGGGCGTGCGACTCGCCATCGACGATTTCGGAGTCGGCTACTCCTCGCTTGCGAACCTGAAGCGCTTTCCGATCGACACGCTCAAGGTGGACCGCTCTTTCATTCGCAACATTCCGCAGGATTCCGAGGACAATGCGATCACCCGGGCGATCATCGCCATGGGCAAGAGTCTCAATCTCACCGTCGTCGCCGAAGGGGTGGAGACGCTGGAGCAGGAGGCGTTCCTGCGCGAGCACGGCTGTGACGAAACCCAAGGCTATTATTTCAGTAAGCCCATCGCCGGAAACCAATTCGCCGAGCTGCTTCGCCGGCACATCGAGTCGCCGAGAAAATGGAAATCCGCTACGGGCGAGTCCGGTGTGGGGGATTTTTGAATTCATCGAGCATTGAGCAACAGAGGTCCGATAGCATGCACAAAACACTCAACCTGCCCATAATCGACTTCCACACTCACATCATGCCCGACAAGCGGACGGCCGGTGGAATGCGGTGGTTGCGGAATATGGCGGCCGCAGACCCGAATGGGCTTTTCCGTGAGACGGCCGTAGACGTTGATCTCACGTCGGACAAGGCTCGGAGCATGTTGATAGATGCCGGAGTCGATTACTACTTCAACATGTTCTTCCCGATCAAGGAGGGTTCCACGGACGAAGTGAACCGGTGGAACTACCGGCTGTCGCTGCAAGACCCCCGCTGCATCCCCTTCGTCTCTCTGCTGCCGGGGGACGCCGACAAGACGGGAATTCTCGATCAGGCGTTCAACGAAAACGGCTTCCTGGGGTTGAAGCTGCATCCCTATGTGCAGAACATCTCGGCGGTGGATCCCCGGCTCTACGAGGTCTACGACTATTTGCAGGCAGTCGCAAGGCCGGCACTCATCCATACAGGTTTCGAGGATATGTATAGAACGGATTCCAATCAAGATGGACTGAGGACGTTGTTGCAGCAGTTCCCGCGGTTAACGCTCGTCATCCCGCATCTTTGCTATCCGGACGTGGACGCCGCCTTCCGCTTCCTGGAAGAGTATCCGCGCACATACCTGGACGCGACGAACGCCCTCTGGTGTTTCAAGCTGACACCGCCGAAGGATATTTGGTGGGACATGATCGAACGACACAGCGAGCGCATGGTATTCGGCACGGACTTTTCTATGGGCATGCACTTCCCTACCCAGCTCTACGAGCATTTTGCTCAATTACCCTTGAGCACCAAAGCCAAAGGTGACTTGCTCTTCAGAACAGCGGCGAGAATGGCCCGTCAGTGCGGGCGGGAATTGACGATCGGTGGAGAAACCCTTTGATCACCCGGCAGACGCGCCCCGCGACGAAGCCTGTGCCTCAAGCAGCGGCTTCTCGCTCGATGCCGGCGTACGCATCGAAACGGACAACCCGGCGCTCTGAGCGGAGCGTTCAGGAAAAAGCGGTGAGGACACTACCATGAGCAATCCAAGCGGTCGGGAAATTATCGTCGTCGGCGGCGGCATCGGCGGCGTGGCGATGGCGCTCGCGCTCGCCAAGCGCGGGCTGCGCTCGCGCGTGCTGGAAAAGGCGCCGGAGTTCGGCGAGATCGGCTACGGCATACAGCAGGGGCCGAACGCCTACCGCATGCTCGACTGGCTCGGCGTGATGAAGGCCCTCGAGCCGCAGGCGGTATTCACCAAGAACATGATCCTGATCGACGCGCTCACCGGCAAGGAGTTGACGCGCATTTCCTGCGGCCCCGCGTTTCACCGGCGCTTCGGCGCGCCTTACACGGTGGTGCACCGGCGCGATCTGCACGGGGCGCTGCTCGATGCCTGCCGGCAGCGCGACGAAATCTCGCTGCATACCTCGAAGGAGCTGGTGGATTTCACCGACCGCGGCACGAGCGTGATCGCGCGTTGCGCCGACGGCTCCGAATACGAGGGCGCGGCGCTCATCGGCGCCGACGGCCTGCGCTCGCGCGCGCGGGAGATCGTGATCGGCGACGGCCCGCCGCGTCCCGCCGGCCACGTCACTTACCGCGGGGTGGTGGCGTTCGACCAGATCAAGGACCAGTCGCACTTCGACGACATGGTCATCTGGATCGGCCCCAATCTGCATTTCGTGCAATACCGGCTGCGCGGCGGCACGGTGATGAACAACGTCGCCACCGTCGTCAGCAGGAAGTTCGCGCGCGGCGAGCGCGAGAATTACGGCGGGCCAGACGAGCTGACGGAAGTCTTCTCGCGGACGACCCCGCACGTGCAGGAAATGCTCTCCTACGTGGGCAAGGACAAGAACTGGATGCTGCACGACCGCGACCCCCTGCCGGGCTGGACGCGGGGCAACGTCACCCTGCTCGGCGACGCGGCGCATCCGACGCTGCAATACCTCGCGCAAGGGGCGTGCATGGCGATCGAGGACGCCGTCGTACTGGCGGCGAAGTTGGAAAAGGCGGGCAAGGACGTGAATGCGGCGCTACTCGCCTACGAAAAGGAGCGCTACCTGCGCGCCATCCGGGTGCCGATCACCGCGCGCATTTTCGGCGAAATCATCCACTGCGACGGCGGCGCGCGCGACCTGCGCAACCACTTGATGGCGCAACGCACGCCGGACACGACCTGGGAAGTGGACTGGCTCTACAAGGGCATCGAGGTGCCGGCGTAAACGTGCCCCTGGCGCAGCCCGGCGCCCTGTTCCCCGCAGCGAAGAAGCCGCTGCCCTCGGCGCCGGTGGGGCGGCCCGGTGAAGCCGGGCGGCGTTTCGCCGCCTATTCGACCTTCAGGCCGATGTCCTTCACCACTTTGCCCCATTTCACGTAATCGGACTTCATGCGCTCGGCCAGCCGCTCGGGCGTGCCGCCGATGGGAATCAGCCCCTGGGAGACGAGACGTTCGCTCACATTGTCCAGGTTCAGGATGCGGTTGATCTCGGCGTTTAACTTCATCACGATCTCGCGCGGCGTGCCGGCGGGGGCGAAATAATTCCATGAGGCGTTCGCTTCGAATCCCGGCAGCGTCTCGGCGATGGTAGGCACTCCGGGTGCGGCGTCAAGTCGCTTTGCGCTGCCCAGTGCAATCGCTTTCAATTTGCCGCTTCTCACGTGTGGCATGGTCTGCGGAATGCCGGTGAAGGAGAGCTGCACCTGCCCGGAGATCAGGTCGGGGAGCATCTGGCCGCTGCCTTTGTACGGCACATGCACCATATCGATTCCGGTCATGTTTTTCAGCAGCTCCATCGACAGATGGTGGGTGCTCCCGTAGCCGGAGGAGGCATAGCTGTACTTGCCGGGATGGGCCTTGAGATGCGCGATCAACTCGGTCAGATTGTTAGCCGGAATCGATGGATGCACCGACAGCACGAATTCGATGAAAGCGGCCTGCGCCACAAATGCGAAATCCCGGTCCGGGTTGAACGGTAGCGCCTTGTAGATATGCGGATTGATGCCCATCTGGATGTCGGTCGCCAGCAGCAGCGTATAGCCGTCCGGGGCCGACTTCGCGACGAACTCGGTGCCGATGTTCCCTCCGGCGCCGGGCTTGTTATCGATAAGGATCTGCTGGCCCCAGGCTTCGGTCAGCTTGGCGCCGATGGTGCGGCCGACGATGTCCGCGCTGCCGCCGGCGGGGTAGGGAATTACCACCCGGATCGGCTTGTTGGGGTAGGTCTGGGCCGGAAGCATCTGCGGCAGCGCGAATGCGAGCAGCGCAACCGCGGTAGAAAGCAATCGATTCATGGCACTCTCCTCCTGAGGACGATGCGCTGCGGGCAAAGCCCGGCCAAACGCGGGCGCAACGGTTTACACGGTTTGCGATTCAGCTAGGCCGCAGCCCGGCCTGGCGCAGCCATGGAACCGTCCCGCGCAAGGATTCGAGGCAGATAGTTCGCCGGAAGACGGCCCTGGCGCTCGCTTTCCCTGCTGGCCTGGGTGAAGACAGCGTGGTCCACAAGCGGCTCTATATTCCAAAGCCCGGCTTCCCGGCGTAGCGCCGAAAGAAGTTGCGAGCCCGAAACAGGGGGCAGCGGAGCCACCACCCTTATCATCTCCTCGAGGTGGTCCCGCGCATACCGGATGGCCTTGAAATAGTCGGACACCAGACCGTCCATGATCTCGCGATGGTCCCGCACCCATGCTTTCCGTGCATACAGCAGCAGGCAGTAGTTCGACGGCACGACCATGCGCGGATAGTCCCCGATGATCTTCCAACCGGCGGTTTGCTCCATGAAACTGACAAAGGGTTCATGCAGCACGCCGGCCTTGAATCGCTTTTCGCCGGCTCCCCTGATGAAAGCGGAGCCATATTCAGTTGAGGCTGCCGCCGCCATGACCTCGACGATGTTGAATTCGTCCTCGCCAACGCCTTCCTCATGGGCGTGCCATAAGAGGAGGCTTTCCGGGCAGGTCTTGCGTCGATTGATCGCAATGGACTCGCCACGCAAGGCCGCGAAGTTTACGGTCCCCGGCTCGGCCATCAGGTAGAACGGAGGATAGTTGCATATGCCTACGCTGACGATTTCGTAGTTCTCGCCTGCGGCGGCCACGGGCAGATACACCGGCGTTCCGATCTGTCCCATGTCGTACGCGCCCGCTTCGAGCCTGGCGCCGTAGTCGGCGCCGGTGGGGTGATTATGCAGGACGATCTTCAGGCCGCGTCCGAAGACGCCGCGAGCGATCGCGTACTCCAGCGGAAGGTTAAAGATTCCGCGCGGATTGATTCCCCAGTTAATCATGCGTCTTTACTCCATTCGGTTGTACGTGCTGTAGTTGCCTTGTTTCGTTGAACTGTCTGGCGCTCGCCGTCTTGATGGATCAGTCCGCCTTTGCGCCCGACTCCTTGATGATCCGGGCCCACATCCGGGCGTCGGAGGTGATCCTCTCGGCAAACTCCTGCGGCCCCGCGGCGATGATGTCCATGCCCTGAGCGACAAAGCGCTCGGAGATCTCCTTGGAGCGCAGCGCCTTCACCACTTCGCCATGCAGCTTGTCGATGATCGGCCGGGGCGTGCGCGCCGGGGCCATCAACCCGAACCACGCATAGATTTCGAAGCCGGGCAAGCCAGACTCCATGAGCGTTGGCACCTGAGGTAATCCCGCGTATCGTTTTGAGCTGGACACCGCCAGCGCCTTTAGCTTACCGCCCTTCACAAAGCCGACCGCGGAGGACACACCCCCGAACACGATCTCGACCTTGTCGCTCATCACGTCGGTGACCGCCGAGCCGAAGCCTTTGTAAGGCACGTGAACCAGGCGGATGCCGGCAAGCGTGTTGAGCAACTCCCCCGCGAGGTGGTGCTGGCTGCCGTTGCCCGATGAGGCGAAATTGAATTTCCCCGGGTTCGCCCTGGCGAGTGCGATCAGCTCCTGCACCGAGTTCGGCGGGAAGCCCGGCGCCGCAAGCAGGAACAACGCGACGGAGGTCGTGAGCGTGACTGGCGCGAGATCCTTCACCGGGTCGTACGGCAGCTTGGCGAAGAGACTGGGATTGATCACGATCTGCCCGTCCGAAGCGAGCAGCAGGGTATATCCGTCAGGGTCCGACTTCACCACGAACTCGGTGGCGATGTTTCCGCTCGCGCCGGGCCGAGTCTCGACGATGAACTGCTGTCCGAGCGATTCGGAGAGTTTCCCAGCCAGCACGCGCGCCACGAGATCGGGGGCGCCCCCGGGCGGGTACGGAACCACGATCTTCACCGGCTTGGCGGGGTAATCCTTATCCCCCTCTGCAGCCAGCCCTGGCAGACATATACCGAGTAGTGCGGCAGCCGCTATCCATGCCTTGAATTTCATTTGACACCTCCGTGAATGTGCGCGCTTCCAAAGGGATAGAAAATTGCTTGCGTCACTATCATAATGGATTCGGTTATAGCGTTCCAAGTATGCGGGTCGAAAGCGGGCCTGAGCGGCGCATTGCCCGGCTCAGGTCCAGTCGATCCTGCGAGTCGCGTCCCGGACTCCGGCGACACCCCCTACGGGTGTAGCTCCTCCAGGAACCAGTCCGTCGGCACCTCGTGGCCGAGGCCCTTCTTGCGCGCGTTCTCCAGGATCTTCCCGCCCAGGGCCGCGAACTGCACCCCGGCGGAGGCGTTGATGTGGAAGGTGATCTGCTTCGGACTGGTGCGCCCGGCCACCTTGCCCGCCAGCAGGTCGCCCAGCTCGGCCGTCGGCCATTGGGGCGAGTTCAAGGCCCAGGGCGAGTCTCCCTTTCGCCCCTCCGGGAACAACTTGACGTGCGCCTCCGGCGCCGCCGGCAGCACGTAATCGTCCGCGTCAAAGCGGTCGCCGTGGCTCCACCAAGTCATGACGCGGACGTCCGCGCGGCGGTGGCATGCCTCGTCGGTCTCGTTCGGCGTGGTCGAGTTGATGTGGGTGCCGGGCGCGATCCATTCGCCGCGCAGCACCGGCGTGAAGGTGTTCGTCGCCCCGATCGCGATGTCCACGTCGCGCATGGCCGCCTCGGCGCTTTCCACCGCGACGATGTCGATCTTGGTCCGCTCGCCCCAGTGTTGGACGAAGGCCTCGCGGTGCTTGGCGTTGGGGCTGAATACCTTGATGTGCTCGATCCCCGGCCGCACCACCAGGGTCGCCTCGATCGAGCCGCCCGCCATC
>Ga0082335_1005029_pt1 | contig 18882 bp, 22 predicted proteins | sample Subgrocontami58m_FD_72375 | JGI IMG/M metagenome (GOLD analysis project Ga0082335, IMG submission 72375) | Subsurface groundwater microbial communities from S. Glens Falls, New York, USA - GMW37 contaminated, 5.8 m (SPADES assembly) (version 2) ... | reverse complement strand
CGTATTGCGCAGTAAGCTTTGTTTTTACGTTTCCGGCGATCATGTTCGATACCTCGCCAACAGCGTCTTTCACATCATTGGTAAAATCGGTAAGGTCTGTCATCAGCATGGTCGATGCAACCTTTAGCGCAAATTTCTTTGAACAAAACAAGGCAATAACGCCGTGATATTTCCCTGTGAAACTAACCATGCCAATGACGTCGGTTTTTATCTGCGTATCGTCCTCAAAAAAAGCGTTATCAGTTTGTAAATCCAACATGATCATTGTCTCGAATAATGTTTTGGTAGAACTGGTAATATCCAATGCGACATTTTCCATGATACCTTCTATAGTCATGGGTGGGTTTCCCTTTCTTTTTAAGGTTTCGTTATGATATATGCACAAGACATGAGCATATGTATTACTTCACGAGCAAGAAATTTCCTAACTTAGACTTTAGCTGATCGGGTGTAAATGGCTTAGTCAGATAACCATTTGCTCCGCTATTTTTTGCCTCTTCAATTTTTGACTCGCCGCCTTCGGTAGTCACCATAACAATGGGAATGTTGCTTTTTTGTCCGGAGCCTCTAAGGGCCTTGACAAAATCAATTCCCGTCATGTTTGGCATGTTCCAGTCACACAGTATTAAGTCAATATTATTGGTAGTGGCTTTTTCCAGTCCTTCCCTGCCGTCTCCCGCCTCAACAAATTCATCTACCAGTAACCCGGATTGTTGAATGTTTCTTTGAATAATCTTTCTCATGACTGCTGAATCATCAATTATTAATACTTTCGGCATGTTTATCACCTTCCTTTACGTTAAAAGAGTTATTAATTCCGTTTTTTTCGTTTATCCACTGATCAATCTTAGTTCGTTCAAATCGCCACATATTCATTATCCTGAAGGTAGGAATAGAACCGTCTTTTACTAACTTATATATTGAACGGGGACTTACCTTCAGATACTCTGCAACCTGTTTTATTGTCATAATTTCGTTCATGATGTATTCCGTAAATAGAATTTGACTAATATTCCTTTATCTTTGCATACATTGTCTTTTCATTGCATTCGTTATCTTCAATTATCGGCAATATGAATAAATAATTTAGTGTTAAATTAAAGATTTATGAGAATGCCTGTCCTGACTTTTTGAAACAACTTGAGAGTATAGGAATTTCAAGCTGGTAGCACAACCATCTCGGTTGCGCTTTGACTCGTTCCTTTTTTGCTGGTTTTGCTGGTTCATAAGTTTTGAACGGAGCTTTAGATTTTGAGTTAGTACCAAACTATGAAAATTTCAAAATGTTTAGGTTCAATCGAAGACGATTGAACCAGCAATAAGGGGGATAACTTGAGCGTGGAAACCTACAAAATATATGTGTTTTTTTGACTTCCGTATTTTATTATGTTTGAACGGTGAGAAGTACAGGGAAGAAACTACTTATTTTGTAAAGAATGCAGGATGTTTTGGCAAAATTCAGTGAGGGTATTGTCGCGAGCCCCCATGACGAGGATGCAGTCACCTGTTTGTGCCTGCTCTTTGATCTCAGGGATGATGTCGGTTCTTTTTTCTATGAAAAAGGCATTTTTACCGCTTTCTTTAACTCGTTTAATAATATCGGCGGAAGAGATATTTTTACTTGCAGTGCCGCCTGCATAGTATATTTCAGGCATGAAAAGGACATCATGAGGTGATAAGACGTTAATAAAGGCGTTGATCAATTCTTCCTTCATAAAGATTGCAGGACTATAACCATGAGGCTGAAAGATTGCAATGACCCGCTTGCAGCCAAGCTTTACGGCATTTATCGCAGCCATAACTTTTTCAGGGTTATGGGCGTAGTCGTCAACTATTGTTATACCATCGATTTCTCCAATAATATCCATCCGACGTTGTACACCACGAAACTCCCTGAGCGCTGCTGCTGTTTTTTTGTCGTTGATGTTAAGACTTCTAGCCACGACGATGGCCGCAAGCGCATTCGATACATTATAAATGCCCGGAAGATGTATTTCAAAGGAATGACTGTCTACGTCAAACGTGGACTGGAATGGTTTACAAATAATATTTTTTGCGCGTATCATCGCGTTATTATTTAGTCCATAGGTAATAATGTTCTTATGCTTGAGTTCTATCATTTTCAGATGTGGACAATCGGCATTGATAACGAGCGTTTCCGTGGTATTTTGTGAAAAACTCACAAACATTTTGGAGATTTCATCAATGGATTTATGGTCTTTCGAGATGTTGGTAATGACGGCTATGCGCGGGGTATACAGGACAATGCTGCCGTCACTCTCGTCTGCCTCAATGGATATAATGTCCGATGTGCCTGTCTTTGCATTGCCCAGATGAAAGCTGTCTATATAATTTTTAATACACCCGCCGACTATAACCGTAGGGGATAAGCCTGCATAATCGAGGATATAACCTACCATACAACTTACAGTGGTCTTCCCGTTCGTTCCCCCAATGGCAATTCCATACTTACGGTTAAACATCCCGGCAAGTAAGTCAGCGCGCTTGATAATGTTTTTGCTTAATGTACGAGCCTTTTTGATGTCCGGGTTGTCTTCTTCTATGGCAGAAGAAACGACTACAAAATCTGTATTTTCCTGAACACCGGAACCATCCTGGGGGTGTAATGAAATGCCTTTTGACAAGAGCTTTGAAAACACGTACGGGGTGATTTGTTTATCGTAGTTTCTGTCAGAACCACTGACGGTGTGGCCTTGTTCACTGAGTACCTGGGCTATAGCGCTCATGCCAATACCGCCCACACCAACGAAATGATATGAAAATTTCTTTAAAGCCGCCCGGTTAGCGTTAATTTCTCCTGCTTCCTCTTTCATAAATTTTTAGAACTATACAGAATGAAATATAAATTGTCAAAATATTTCTACTCTCTATATTCATTCTTGACAAGTCTAACAATTCATTCTAGAATCAAAACGCTTATATAGCTATCGAATATAATTTTGTAATGGGAGGAGAATGTTGTCCACCTTAGGCAAGCATATTATTTTGGAAATGTGGGGATGTTGTAAAGATACCATCGACAACGTTGAAGTTGTAAAGGAAATTCTTGTCAAAGCAGCAGAGTCTGTTAAGGCAACCCTGGTGGATGTGGTATGTCATAGATTTAGCCCCTATGGTGTAACGGGTGTGGCTATTTTAGCTGAATCGCATATTGCCGTCCATACGTGGCCTGAACATGGATATGCAGCGGCAGATATCTTTATCTGTGGTAGCGCCATCAACCCGCGGAATGCCGCTTCTTATATGACAGAAGCATTCTATGCAAAAGAAACTTCATTCCTGGAACTCAAAAGAGGGGATTTTTTATCAAGAACCCCCCAGATGGCGGGCCGGTAGAGATAAATCTACAATATTCAAAATATATCTATAGAGCCGATTAATAACCTTATGGAAAAAACTCCTGCAAATTGGATAGATGATTATTTCAATAATCATGAACTTCATAAACATGCCTTTAGGGATGTTGTTTGTCAGGTTCAAACAAAGATACAAAAAATCATCATCGTCGATACCTATAATTACGGAAGGTGCCTCATCCTTGATAATGAGTTCCAATCGTCTGAGGCGGATGAATTTATTTATCACGAGGCGCTCGTGCATCCCTCTTTTATTTTACATCCGTGCATCGAACGTGTGCTTATTATCGGCGGCGGCGAAGGGGCAACTCTGCGAGAAGTGTTGCGTTATAAATCGGTAAAAAGGGTTGTGATGGTTGATATTGACAAGGAAATGATAGAATGTGCCAAAAAGTATCTCCCTTCATTTCACGCGGGTTCATTTGATGACAGTCGCCTGGAACTCGTTATAGAAGACGGCAGAAAATATCTCGAACGGATAAACGAGCAATTTGATGCAATTATCATAGACGTAAATGACCCCTTGGAAGGCGGCCCTTCATACATGCTTTTTACGGTGGAACTTTATCGGATTGTTGCCAAAATGCTTAAAAAAGATGGAATACTTATCGTGCAGTCCGGCGCAGCGTCAATTATGGAAAATGATGTGTTTACAAGCATTTGCAATACATTGAGCAAGGTATTTAACCACGTATTTCCTTATGTCACTTACATCCCTTCCTATGCGCTACAGTGGGGCTTTGTCATGGCCACGGGTAATCCCGGTAAGTTGGATATTACGGGTCAAGAGATCGATGACAGGATTGGTTCAAAGATCACTGGGATACTTCGTTTTTATGACAGTATCACACATCACACGTTATTTAATCTGCCAAAGTATTTAAGATCAGACATCAAGAAACAAACACGGATAATAAGTGATAAAGACCCTTTGACAGAACATTATCCTGGCATTTCTAATCAAAAATGAACGGGAAATTACCCTATAAAAATATTTTATCCTGCAGCGTGTAACCTCCTGTAAACAATGCAATTTCTTTCTCTTCCAAATTTTTCAGCCTAGAGCATATCAAATTATTATCAGTATTTTAGAACACCATAGAAAATGTTTGACATGGATTATAAAAGTAATATACTGAGACTTAGTATCAATAAATATCTATTTGTTATTCGGGTTTTAGTGTGATAGGAATAAATGAATGTTTGGAACGGGAGTGAGTACGTTTAAGGTTGCTTTGGTGGGAAATCCAAATGTCGGGAAGAGTGTGATATTTGGCTTGTTAACGGGAAAATATGTAACTGTCTCGAACTATCCCGGAACCACAGTGGAGGTTTCTAAAGGCATTTGCAAGGGACTGGATGGCAGGATTGAAATTGTTGATACTCCGGGCGCTAATAGTTTAATTCCTCTGTCAGAGGATGAACTCGTGGCGCGGGATATGCTGTTGGAAGAGTATGAAAAGCGCGTTATTCAGGTTGTGGATGCAAAGAATCTTCGCCGTGGTTTGCTCATTACCACGCAACTCGCTGAGATGGGATTGCCTGTTGTGCTGACATTGAATATGTGGGATGAACTCCTGGATAGGGGTATGAATATTGATGTACCGGTATTGCAAGAAACATTAAACATCCCGATTATAAAAACTATTGCTACGCATAGGGTAGGAATAAATGCATTGCTGGGTTCAATATCATCCGCAGGAGTACCCAATCTTCATATCGATTACGGGAACGTAATCGAAGAAGGCATTTTGAAGGTACAGAAAATATTGAACGACGATACCGTCGTTAATACACGATCACTGGCTATCATGCTTTTATCAGGAGATGAAGCCCTTGAAGAAAAATTGAGGGATAAACTTCCAAACGGGTCTCTTGATGAATGTCATCGTATCCGTGACAATATTCAAAAACAATTTAGCAATCCCCTGAGTTATGTAATCAATATAAAACGTGCAAATTTTGTGAATGCGCTGGTTGAAAGGGTTTGTACGACCGTTTCCAAAGAAGGGAAAACACATCCGTTTATCAGAGGTGTGCTTTTTTACTTCCTGGTTCCATTAGCGGCTTTCTTCATTGGATATAAGCTTGCAACATTATCAATGTCTTTAATTGCTTCCAAGCTTCAACCAGAAAGTTTTATGAATTTTATTATACCAATGGCTGTTGGTGGAGTAACGTCGATATGGTTTTCATTGTATCTATATTTGAGAGAATACAAGGAAAGGAGCACCATTAGTGAGATATTGGGGCGTATAACTATGCATCCAATAGCGGCATTTCCTATATTGATTACCATTCTATGGGTTGTTTATAAATTAGTGGGGGAATTCGGCGCAGGTACTTGTGTAGATTTTTTTGAAAATAAGGTGTTTGGAAGTTCGTTAACTCCTTCGGGTGGTTTTGATATTTACATCTCTATACCGTTTATCAAGAAAATATATAACATCACCCACGTAAATTTTCAGGGATTTAATTATTATTGTGGACTGCTTGCTCAGAAAATAATAAGTAAAGATTCTATAGTATTTGAATTATTCTTGAATGAACAGTCGGGACTTATACAGGTGGGTCTCACGTATGCAATTGCCATTGTTTTCCCCATTGTAGGCTTTTTCTTTCTGGCATTTGGTATTATGGAAGACAGTGGTTATCTCCCGCGTCTCGCTGTTATGGTGGATAAGGTATTTAAACGTATAGGATTGAATGGAAAAGCCGTGCTTCCGATGGTATTGGGTCTGGGCTGTGATACGATGGCAACGTTAACAACCCGCATCCTCAACACAAAAAAAGAACGGATTATTGCCACTTTATTGCTCGCATTAGCGATACCGTGCTCAGCTCAATTGGGCGTTATTTCAGGCGTACTGGGCAAGATTTCCGGAATTTACTTCGCCATTTATGTTTTTGTCATAGGCACACAGCTTCTCTTTGTCGGTTATTTGTCATCAAAGGTGCTGCCGGGAACTCCTTCCGATTTCTTAATGGAGATTCCGCCATTTCGCATGCCAAAATTATCTAACATTTTTATCAAGACATTCTATAGAGTCCATTGGTTCTTAAAAGAGGCTGTACCCTTATTTATGCTTGGCACCCTGGCATTATTTGTAGCCACAAAACTTGGCGTCTTGTCGCTTATAGAAAGGATTGGCGCGCCAGTAACAAAAAATTTTCTGGGATTGCCTGTAGAAACAACACATGGTTTTATATTAGGATTCTTACGCAGGGATTACGGCGCGGTGAGTATCTTTAAGGTGCTTGAAGAAAAGGGCGGCGATAAGGGTATAAATCCTGAGCAATTGTTAGTTTCGCTGGTTGTGATTACGCTATTCATCCCATGCCTTGCAAATTTTCTGGTGATGATCAAAGAGCAGGGGGCAAAAAATGCATTTTTAATGTTCGCATTTATATTGCCATATTCTGTACTTATCGGTGGTATTTTGAGGGTTATTTTACAGCAGTTTTAACGGATGCAAATACGCGGAAAGGTAGTGTCTATTACAGGTAATGTTGCCGAAGTATGTATTATCAGAGAAAATACAGCATGTGGAAGTTGTTCTACCTGTCTAAAGAAGATGGGTGTGAAAGATATTACAAAAGTAGCTGCTATTAAGGGGATTCAGATTGGACAAGAGGTTGTCCTTCGTGATAATATAAGCTGGTTTATAAAAAATAGAATTATGCTTGTCGTAGCCGCCTTTGTTTTCGGTATCATATTGATAGAGGCAACATCCACTATCGTATCATTCGGTAGATACAGAGGTGAAATGGCTTTGCTCGCCGGGGGGATGTTAACATTAATAGTGTTAATTGTTTCATGGGTCAGGAAGCCGCGATATCTTTTTAGGATAGAGCAAACAGGAAGGGGGAAAGACATAACATGACCGAACCGGGTTTAGAAGAAATGCTGGAATTGATATGGACAATGAAAGAAGATGCGGATAAGGTCGAAAAAGATTTATTGATCAAAAAGATGAACCTCCCTGGGGCAGAAAATATGTTGAAGACTTTAACTCAGGAAGACTTTGTTAAAATAACTGATACAAGAGTAGAATTTACCAACAAAGGTATGACAGATGCGCGATTGATTATCAGGAGACACCGTCTTGCAGAAAGGCTGCTGAATGACGTTTTAGCGGTAAAGGAAGATACCATGGATTCCAGCGCATGCAAGTTTGAGCATTTTCTGGATGAGGAAGTTACAGCCAGTATATGTACCTTATTAGGACATCCGGTAAGCTGTCCTCACGGAAAGGCCATACCGCCGGGGGAGTGTTGTGGAAAGGCAAATAAAGAGATAAGACCGGTTGTAATGCCAGTAACGGAACTAAGGTCAGGAGATAGGGCAAAAATATCTTATATAGTAACAAGATATCACGAACGGCTGGACAGACTATCTTCTATGGGTCTCTTACCAGGCGTTCAGATCCGTCTTCATCAAAGGCAGCCAACATACGTTATTCAAATGGGTGAAACACAAATCGCCTTAGACACTGCCATTGCGCGTGATATTTACGTACGTCTTGTATAATTCCTCATAAGAACTAATTTTGCTTTACTTTATAAATAATTTTAAATACTATATCTCCATTGATTACGCAGAAGTTCGTTATGAATAATCTTAATTTTTAAGGAGTATTAAGATTTATGGATCCGGGTGTACTGATTGGAATGATAATTGGGGGTGCATTAATCCTCGTATCTATTATTTTTGAAGGCGGCGCTGAGTCTATACCCGGATATATTAATATGCCGGCAATGATGATTACGATAGGCGGTACACTGGCCGCGACTATTATACGATTTCCAATTCCCATGGTAATAGGTGCAATTGGGGTAGTTAAAAAAAGTGTCTTTGTAAAATTAGGGTCGGCTGAAGAAGAGATTGCCAGATTGATTCAATATTGCAAGGTTAGCCGTCGGGAAGGTCTTTTAGGATTGGAAAAAGAGATTGAAAAAATCAAAGACGAATTTCTGATTAAGGCGGTAAGATTGCTCGTAGACGGTTCAGATTCAGATACATTAAGAGGCATCCTGGGTACGGAAATTGATAATACCCGACTAAGACATACAACAGGTAAGGGAATTGTTGAATTCTCAGGTACTGTATTTCCTGCCTTTGGTATGGTCGGAACTGTGTTGGGACTTATTGCTATGATGAGAAAACTCGATGACCCATCGCATATCGGAGAAGCTATGGCTGTCGCTTTTATTGCAACATTTTATGGCGTTACATTTTCAAATCTTGTTTTACTGCCGCTTGCTGGCAGACTGGAGACCCTGAGTAAAAAGGAGCTTTTTTTGAAAGAAATCATTATGGAAGGCGTTATTTCCATTCAGAGGGGAGACTCCCCGATGGTGCTCGAGGAAAGACTAAAGGCGTTCTTGCAGGCAAAGGCAGCTGGTAAAATATCTTCAGGTTCAAAAGAGAAGGAAAAGACACAATGAGTGAGGAGGAGGGCGGCGGAGGCGGCGGACACGGTGGTCCTGTTTGGTTGCTCACTTATTGTGACTTAATTACGTTGCTGGTAGCCTTTTTTGTAATGATGATTGCTTTTTCTACAATCAACGTAAATAAATGCAAAGAAGAAATGCCAAAGATAGGGGAATCCTTCGCTGGTGGGGAATTTATGCTGGAAGGCGGAATAGAACCGGTTAATATCGTCACCGAAAAAGACATAGAAACGACAGAGAGTCCCGGAGCAGAAGAAATACCCGTGGAAAATCAACCCGAACCGGAAGAGTTGTATGATTATATCTCCGGTTTTATGCATGATAGCGGGTTAAAAAAAGTACTCGATGTTGAGGATGTAAAGGTCGGATGCAAGATAAAAATTCCTGTTGATTTGTGCTTTGAAAAAGGCGAGTTTGTATTAAGAAAAGACGCTTATACGATTTTTGACAAACTGGCGATTGTGCTGCGAATTCTCAGCGGCAGGATTGTAATTGACGCAAATATGGGAAAAACCGCTAAAGAGGTTGATTTGGCGATAAACAGGGCGGCCAATATCTGTGAATTCCTGGTAACCAGGGAGGATATTGAACCACAGAAGGTAGCAATAGCCGGATACCATGTTGCAGCAGCAACAGAAAATATGATTAACATTACGATGTTTAAAAAATAACTTGTATAATCTGCACATAGTTTTCTTTTATGTCATCATCGCATCATAAAAAGAAAAAAAAATTACATGGCGGCGGCACTCCTGATTTATTTTGGACTTCGTATGGTTCGGTAATAACGATATTGCTGGCTTTTTTTATCATATTTACAGTCAACTTTACGGAAGAAAAGAAAAAAGAGCTTGTCGAAGAATTTAAAAAATCAGTAAACAGAAACAGTGCTACCTTCGGTATGGGCGGAATATTTCCCGACTGGAATGCGCGAGAAACTGAAGATATTCGAAAGCTAAAGTACATTCAACCCGAAGAGACACAGGAACCAATTGAAAGCGGCGATAAAGGAATTGATGCATTTGACCGGGAAGAAGACCAGATACCGGCGGCAGTCGTAGTTCACTTCGAAGAAAATAACAGCGCTCTCTCTCCGGAGGGAAAACATTCCCTCGATGATCTGATTAATCTGATCGGGGATAGGCCGAGTTCACTGGTAATAGAGGGGCATACGAGAAAAGATTTTATCCCCTCAGGCGAATACGATAATTGCTGGAAGCTTTCACTTGACCGCGCAAAGGTAGTAGCTGATTACCTGCATGAAAAAGGTAATATTTCATGGAAGAGATTGATTACTGTTGGATATGGAAATAACAAACCCATGGTGAAAGACATTAAAAGTGACCGGCATAACGACCGGGTATCTGTAATTATAAACATTTTGAAATAGAATGAATTTCTTTTGGCTTGACAATAGAACTCAGGAGTGATATTAATTCCCGTCCATGAAAACAATTCGAAATTCTTTATTACTCATTCTCTTCACTTATTCTCTCTCGTTTTTATCTGCTAACGATATTGCCTTTAGCGCGGAAACACCGAATTCCGAAGTATCTGCTGAAAGTAATCAAGAATTGCCTGTTTTGTTGGTAAAAAAAGATGAAGATACTATCATTTATAAAAAAGACATTATTATTCGTTCTCATGAACTTAAGGCAGAGCCTAAGAAAGATAAAGGTACAGAAGAATTTAAAACTATCGAAAAACCTATAGAAAAGAAACAAGAAACACCCAGCCTGGATATTGTTGATAAGTATTTAAAAGAGGGTAGAAAATATGAAGCAGGAAATATTCTATCGGATCTCTTTATTAACAAAATAATACCTGAAAAACAAAAAGAGATAAAGGAACTCTTAGATAAATTAAATGAAGAACTGATCTTCTCGCCCTTACCTTCTCCGTATGCCACATTGTATACCGTTCAACCCGGTGATATCATGGCGCGAATTGCCAAGCAATTTAACACAAATTATGAACTGATTATAAGAATTAACAACAAATCTCCCACGAGACTGAACATAGGAGATAAATTAAAGATACTTACGGGAAAAACGAAAATATTAGTTAGTAAAAGCGATTTTACTCTCACTTTACTACTCAATGATCATTATGTGAAACAGTATCGTATCGGCACAGGGAAAAACGACAAAACCCCGGTTGGTACGTTTGAAGTAAAAAATAAGATGAAAGAGCCTGTATGGTATTCACCTAACGGTGGTATATTCCCTTATGGACATCCGGAAAATATACTGGGTACCCGATGGATAGGTTTTAAAGACAAACCAGACCTGTATGGTTATGGGATTCACGGTACAACGCTACCTGAATCGATTGGCACTGCTTCATCAAATGGTTGTGTTAGAATGTTAAATAGCGACGTGGAAGAGCTGTATGATTTTGTGACACTAGATACGGAAATTATTATTCAAAGGTGAAAACTTATGTATAGAAACGAACCTCTCGATAAATATTTGAAAGATGCGGCTGCTGGAACGCCTACACCTGGCGGTGGAAGTGTAGCCGCACTGGTTGGTGCTTTAGCGACGACGATGTCGTCAATGTCAGCAAACTTTACTGTTGGCAAGGAAAAATTTAAGCACTATGATTCGCAGTTGAAGAAAATACTTGGAGAGTGCGAGAGGAGCAGAGAAATTTTATTATCCTTGATGGAGGAGGATATTACGGTTTATAGTGGGATCACGAATGCGTATGGATTGCCAAAGTCGACCGATGCAGAAAAAAACAAACGGTCGGAAGAAATACAAAAAGCAACCATAGTTGCAATGGATGTGCCATTAAAGACGACAATGTGTTGTCTTTATGTATTGGAGCAGACGCGAGAATTAGTAGATATTGCAAATCCTAATCTTATCTCTGATGTTGGAGTGGCGGGCTTTTTAGCTGAGGCGGCATATCAATGTGCAAAATTAAATGTGGAAATTAACCTTGCTACGATTAAGAATCGGAGTCTTGTTGAAAAGACCCAAAATGAATTGAGCCACGCGGAAAAGAAGGCAAAAACGTTTTTTAAAGAAATACAAGAAAAAGTCCAGAAGATAATAAAGGGATAATGCATAACTATGGAATGGAAAATAAACAAGGGTTCTAAGGGATGCATCCTGTGTAACAAGGAGTTTTATGAAGAGGAAGAATATTATTCCGCACTTTTTGATGGAAATAATATCTTTATACGAAAAGATTATTGTACTTCATGTTGGTGCAAAGATAAGGGAGATGAGCTTTTTTCATTTTGGAAAACGAGACTGCCAAAAAAGGATAAACCTGTCCAAAAGTTTGTAAATAACGAAGTCTTTCTGGATATGTTTGCCAGATTAGAGGGGAAAAACGAACCAAGTCAAAGGAATTTACGATATGTGCTGGCACTCTATTTAATACGGAAAAAAATATTTAAATTGAAATCTTTTACAAGAGAAAACGAAGAGGAGCTTATCACATTATTTTATCCAAGAGAAAATAAAGAATTCAGCGTATTTAACCCACATTTGAAAGAGGAAGAAATTGAAGCTATTACATCAGAAATGAGCCAACTCCTAAACTACCCTTACTTAGAACAGGAAGTCCTCATCAATTCAGATTAAATACTTATCGGATTTACTTCCATACCCGAGTTGCGTTCAAATAATAATTACAATTCCATAAATCTCTCCTATTGCCATTGCGTAATTTGCAAAACAGATGTTTTTCAGTTGTTTCCCAAATGCCTGAGATTATTGCCTAGCTAATGGTTATTGTGAAACTGGCGTTGCAGCACTTGCAGATGTATTATAACTACAGGTTTCGCAGTCTATAGCAATCCCTCTGTTTTTCCTTTCTTTTAGTGCCGATCGAAGTTGTACTGCCTTATCGGTATTAACGTTCTTTTCTCTTTGTAACGCTAACAATCTAATACGTAATTGTCTTGTCATTTTAATACTTGGACACCTGGTTTTTTGTATGCCTACGGGACAAACTCCTACTATTTTCTTTTTGTTTGTTTTCTTTGCCATAGTGAATCTCCTTCCTATTTTCTTAGATTAAATGTAAGACTAACTATCAATTTCTTTAATTAAATCCGGAACCATGATTTTCAGAGTTTCCTTTGCAGCAGATTGTTCCGCTTCCTTCTTGCTTTTACCCCATCCTATTCCATATTCATTACTTTTTATCATAACTATTACTTCGAAAGACTTTCCATGATCAGGGCCAATTTGCTGCAAGACCCGATAATTAGGTGTAATGCCATGTTCCTTTTGACTGTAATGTTGAAGGATAGATTTGTAATTCTTATCATGCTGATTTTTGCAAACGAGGTCAATTTCTTTTATTAAATGTTTTATGGTGAAATCGTATGCTGCTTCAATGCCGCCGTCCAAATATATTGCGGCTATAACTGCTTCAAATACATTGGCAAGTAAGGATTTTGGCAGGTAATTCCGGTCATTTAAACCTTTGCCTACCAAAAGAAAATCTTTTAAATGTGCCTCTACACTAACAGTGGCAAGTGTGGTTTGACTCACCACAACAGATTTTATCTTTGTTAATTCCCCCTCACTACACTGCGGCATGGTTTTATAAAGATAGTCTGAAATAATCATCCCCAATACCGCATCTCCCAAAAATTCCAGTCGTTCGTTAGAAAAATTATTTTCCAATCTGCAGGAGGTATGGGTTAGTGCTTTTTCAAGCATGAAGGGATCATGGAATGAATATCCTAACGCTAATTGACACTCACTAAGTTTTTCCGGGTTTAAATGATTATTCGTTTGGAGTATCATTTTTTTGAAACTTTTTTTCCTTGAAAAGCATCGATTCTTCTATGGCAGTGTATTTTGTTGCAGCATTAATAAGCTCAATAGCCGTGCTGCGTCTGAATGAAACAACTTCCACCCTACAACCATGTGCTTTCAACATTTCTACAAGTGGAACGAAATCCCCATCGCCACTCACCAAAACTACGGTATCTAATTTTGGTGCAATCGCTATAGAATCGATTGCAATACCCATATCCCAATCTCCTTTTGCCGTACCATCTGGCCTCAGTCGAAGCTCCTTTGATTTTATTTCATACCCTAAGCGGCTCAATGCATCTGTAAAGCTGGATTGGTCTACATCAGGTTTTTGTACCACATATGCAATAGCACGAATGAGATTTCTGTCACCTACAATTTCTAGGAGAAGTTTACTATAATCAATCTTTGATTGGTGTAACGCTTTTGCCGAATAAAACATATTTTGGACATCAACGAATACCCCTATCCTTTGCTGGGATCCTCTGATTCGTCCACCTACCATGTATATCTTCCTTTCTAATAAAGACTTAATATTATGAAGATTATGTATAAGTACCTAATTAAATAATTTTAAATAAATGAATAACGTTGCGAAAAATTAGGTAGGTAAAATAAAAATACTATATAAATTCAAAGAACGTTAAGTACGCAAGACGGGATACGTCATAACATACCTTTTTACAAATTATTAGAGCAACGATAACTTGTATTTAAAATTTATTTTATCAGTCTTTTGTGGACAGTCAATTAAAAAAACTGAAATAACTTAATTTTATTGACTCTTATATCAAATTCTGATAAATTTATCCTAATAAATATATAAATCTAACTGCTTTATTATCAATAACTAAACATACTATTAAAAAAATTGGAATTAACTAAAAGTCACCATGGACATAGACTATTTGAGAAAGGAAATTGATACACTGGATTCTAAAATAGTAGATTTACTCAATGAAAGAGCCAAAATCGTATTGAAGATTGGTGAGATAAAAAAGCAAAAGCAGACGCAAATTTATGTCCCCAACAGAGAACAGGAAGTATATTCACGAATTAAGTCACAAAACAAGGGCCCTTTAACGGACGAATGTCTTGTTGCGATATACCGAGAATTGATGGCAGGTTCCCTGGTATTGGAAAAGGCCATTAAAGTATCCTATTTAGGGCCTGAAGGAACTTTTAGTTATTTTGCAGCTAAACAAAAGTTCGGATCGTCTGTTGAATACTTTCCTGCGCGGGGCATTGACGATGTTTTCAGAGATGTAGCAGGGGGGAGAAGTGATTACGGGATTGTACCTGTTGAAAATTCAACAGAAGGTGGTATAAGAGAAACATTAAACATGTTTGTAGAATATGATGTGAAAGTATGCGCTGAGATTATTTCGCCAATTCACCACAACTTAATGGCGAACTGTAAAAAAGAAGAGATTAAAAAAGTTTACTCTAAATTACAGATTTTATCTCAATGCAGAAATTGGTTGTCAAGCAATCTTCCTCATGCAGAGTTGATAGAAGTCAGCAGTAGTGCCGAAGCCGCTCGTATCTTTGAAAAGACCTTAAACTCTGTAAAAGAAGGGCAATATTGTGCAATAATTGCCAACGCCGAAATAGCACAGCAGTCTGGGTTAAATATCCTATTTAGAAATATCGAAGACAACCCAAATAATATAACGAGGTTTTTCGTTCTTGGTAAAGAATATGGCGCACCGAGCGGAAAAGACAGGACTGCAGTAATGTGTTATACAAAAAATAGGTCAGGCGCTTTATTGGAGATATTGGAGCCATTTAAAACGTATAATATTAATCTTACAAATATCGAGTCTTTGCCCACCAGGAAAAAGGCGTGGGAATATTGTTTTTATCTGGATTTTGAGGGGCATACATCGAATGAAATTGTTCAAAAAGCCCTTAAAGAAGTATCGAAAAAATGTTTTGATATGAAAATTTTAGGATCATTTCCGAAGTGTGATTAAGAGGATAGAATTCGAGGGCAATGAGAAAAAAGCCTTTTATTGTGGGGAATTGGAAGATGAACCTCACGCTTGAGGAAGGAATAAAGTTTGCAAAATCACTCAAAAATAGTTTACAGAATAAACATGAACTCATGTGCGGGATTTGTCCACCGTTTGTATTCTTGAAGGATATATGCAGGGTATTAGAGGATAGTGGTATATGCGTTGGCGCACAGAATATTCATAGTGAAAAAAATGGCGCTTATACTGGCGAAATTTCTGCGTTGATGGTACAGGAAGTTGGCTGTACGCATGTACTGATTGGTCATTCAGAACGACGGCATCTCTTTGGTGAAGTCGATTCTTTTATCAATGCTAAAATAAAGACAGCACTAGGCATTAATTTAAAACCAATTTTTTGTATCGGAGAAACATTCCATGAAAGGGAGGAAGGAAAAACAGAATATGTAGTAAAAAATCAATTAAAAAACGGTTTGCTGGGAATCGAAAATAACCGTATAGAAGAACTCGTGATTGCCTACGAACCTGTTTGGGCAATCGGTACAGGGAAAACGGCTTCACCTGAGCAGGCCAATGAAGTTCATTCGTTTATCAGAGGCTTTTTGACAGATGAGTATGGCAAAGACATTGCCAATAGTGTGTATATTCAATATGGGGGAAGCGTAAAGCCGGAGAATACGAGAGAGTTGATAGCACAGCCAGAAATCGATGGGCTTCTGGTGGGTGGCGCAAGTATTAAGGTAGAATCTTTTTTAAAAATAATTGATGCAACATCAATTCAGTAATGTTTTAGCAAATGGATTTTTAATATCGGGAGAGTTACATGGTAAAGGCTGAAAAGGCATTTAAGTGGGGAATTGCAATCATTGTTATTTTTGGAATATTAAATGCATTCTATTTTTTGAATATAGTCATTGGATTAAAAATTGCATTACCCATTTTATGTGTGTTTTTGATTGGGTCTATTCTATTACAATCTGGCAAGGGTGGTGGATTGGCAGCTATCGGAGGCTTGGGGGATCAGTCTGCCTTTGGTACGCGTTCAAGCACATTCTTGTCTAAAGTTACGTATCTCATAGGAGCGGCATTCATTGTTGCTACCATATTTTTATTTAAATTGTCCATCCCGACAAAGTCCTTGGAAACAATGGTTATGCAGGGAATCCCCGATGCACAGCATACTCACGAACACAACGGACAGCAGTGCGAACATGAACACGAACAGGGAAATGTTCCTCATGCCGCCGGTGTTTCAGAAGACGCTCCTCAGGTGGGTATGCAGAAAGTCGCCGAAGAAGAGAAACAAACACCAAGTGTCGAGGAAAAGCCTGCAACCGATGCTCAGAAAGAAGCAGGCAAATAATTCAAATTTAATAACACGCGAACGATAGTGAGGTGGCCTTGATGTTAAAAAGCATGACAGGATTTGGTGTCGCTGAATATAAAGACGAAGAACTCACAATACGTGTGGAACTTCGTTCGGTTAATAACCGATTTTTGAAGATAGATTCACGACTGCCAGAAATATTGCAATCCTTTGAAACTGAGATAGAGCGTCCGATCAGGGAAAAAATTGCCAGAGGCACAGTCCTTTTACATGTAAATTATCAATCTCTCCGGCAAGAACCCGAGTATGTCTTGAACAGTGACAGACTAAAAGAATATTACCATTTGTTAAGCGATATAAAAAAAGAGATCGGTTCCAGAGAGAAAATATCAATCAATTCCCTGATACTGCTTCCAGGAGTCCTGCAAAAGGGGAAAAACGGCCAAAAGAATAAGGATTCCCTTGTATCCTTATGTATCTCCCTTATTCGTGATGCCCTGGAAAAGATGTCGGAAATGCGGGCTGTTGAAGGAAGGCATCTCGCAAAAGATATCGAACAGAGAAAAGAATTTATCCTTTCAATACTCAACAAAATTGAAGCCATGTCACCTATGATAGTCCAGGAATATAGTAAACGCTTACGAAGCAGGGTCTCCTCGTTACTGAGCGGAACAAATATAGAATTGACAGATAGTAGTCTTTGCCGGGAAATTGCCATCTTTGCAGAACGATGTGATATTACTGAAGAAATTATCCGTCTAAAAAGCCATTTTTCTCAAATACAAGAAACCATAAATTCAGACGAATCAGTGGGGCGGAAGCTGGATTTCATTGTCCAGGAAATGTTCCGTGAAACCAATACAATGTGCTCAAAAGCAAATGACAGTGTGTTGCTGAAAGATTTGGTGGATGTAAAAACAGAGATTGAGAAAATCCGTGAACAGATATTCAACATCGAATAGAGGGTTACTTTTATCTGAATCTTTAAGGTCGTGGGCAGGATGGGAAAGCTAGTAATCATTTCCGGACCGTCAGGGTCAGGAAAAACAACGGTATGCAAACTACTCGAAAAAGATCAGCATGTGAAAAAATCAGTATCTGTAACCACACGTCCACCCCGACATAACGAAAAGCACGGTGAGTCCTACTATTTTGTATCAACTCCTGAATTCGAGGAAATGATTCAGCGCAACGAACTGGCAGAATATGCAACATATTGTGGTTACTATTACGGGACTCCCATTAAGGCATTAAAAGAAACACTCAGGAATGAAATTCTCTATCTGCTTGAAATAGAGGTGCAGGGCGCAATACAGATAAAGGAAAAATTTCCAGAAGCTATATCGATATTTTTATTGCCACCTGACAAAAAAACATTGGGCCATCGGTTAATCCAAAGGAACACAAACAAAGAAGAGGACATGGCGCTTCGTTTGAGATCTGCTGAAAAAGAATTGGAATATAAAGATAAATATGACTACCGTGTTGTTAACGATGATTTGGAAGTAACAGTAAATACTATCCGTAAAATACTAAACTTGGTGTGACTATGCCCTACCGTATCGTTTTGGGAGTTACTGGAAGTATTGCTGCTTACAAGGCTGTTGAAGTAGTATCAAGTCTGATGAAACAGGGAAATCATGTTACCGTTATCATGACGTCAAATGCCCAGCGTTTTGTAAATCCTGTTACATTTCAGTCGATTTCAAAAAATCGAGTCATAACCGACCTTTTCATTGATACGGGAAATTATGATCCCAATCACATATCGCTGGCTGAAGATGCTGATATAGTGATAGTTGCACCGGCAACTGCAAATTTTATTGGTAAGATTGTGTCTGGTATAGCAGATGACGCTCTAACATGCACCGTTATGGCGGCGCGCTCTACGGTGATCATTGCGCCTGCAATGAATGACAGTATGTACTTGAATCCCATTGTGCAGGAAAATATAAAAAAAT
>Ga0082335_1005028_pt1 | contig 18883 bp, 15 predicted proteins | sample Subgrocontami58m_FD_72375 | JGI IMG/M metagenome (GOLD analysis project Ga0082335, IMG submission 72375) | Subsurface groundwater microbial communities from S. Glens Falls, New York, USA - GMW37 contaminated, 5.8 m (SPADES assembly) (version 2) ... | reverse complement strand
TTGACGGGGGGGGCGCGGGGGGGGAGCCGATTCCGGAAGTCGGAGATGGAGCGCCAGGGGACGTCGGAATGCCGCTGCTTGAGAGAGTCAGAGAGGTGCGATACGGCGTCAGAGAGGGTTTCGAGGCGGTGAAAGAGCGCCTCGAGGAGCACTTCATCGGCGAGGACGGCGTCGCGGCCGGGGGCGGTCCAGCGCTGTACACGCTCGATGCTGTCGCGGATGTAAGCGAGGTAGTCTGCATCCTTTCTGCTCACAACGGCACCAGGTCCCGCTCCACGTTCTCGCGTTCAAGCCCTCTCACCCACTTCTCCCACGCCGCCTGGCGTTCCTCGGGGGTGTCGTGCTCGGTCGACAGGGCCATCCGCATCCCGAATTCACACAGATCGGCCCAGGCGCGGATGACCTCGGTCGCGTCCTCAAGGACGTCTGGAGCAGGGAGTCGTTTGCTCACGCGAGGCGATCGTATGCCGCTTCCCCGCATCGGTCAAGGCCGTCGGAGTGCCGGACCCGAGGCGGATGCGGATCCTGGTGGATCGTCATGCGAACATGCCTTCCAGCGACGGTACTCGCATCGGTCCTGGGCTTGCCCTCGGACCAGCGAAGCGTCCAGCGTCACCCGCGGCACCGTGCGATAGGCGTTCGCGGCGAGTCCGCCGAGGATGATCACGTCCACGCCGTCGGGGAGCGCATGGTACGCCGCGAGCACGGCCCCGACTGGATCAGGCGCGACCCAGCCTCCTCACCACGCCGGCCCAGGACGAGGAGCACCGCGCAAGGAGGGCTGTTCTGCACACCTTCTTCCAGACTCCCGCGCCCTTGGCCTTCCCATACGACTCCCGAAGCAGGCTCGCGAGAGGGTTCTGCGCGTACGCCTCGATCCGACGCCCGATCTCGAGAGCGGGAATCCCCGCGCCCGTCGGGCCGCGCCGCTCGAGGGTCCGACGGGGGTGGCGGCCACCATGCCGCCGCGCGCGGTGACGCGCTCGGGCATGAGGTCGCCGATTCGGACTGCTGGCAGATCCGTGGCTCACCATCGCATGATGCTGTCTCACGGAGGGATCGTCACGCTCGAACGCGCCAACCGACCGTCGCGCCGCGTAGGAGCGCCTCCTCCCGCGGGCGTGACGACGCCACCGGCGGCCTCGGGGGAGTCTGGCCACGCGGGGCGCTGTCGGGAATCCCGTCCCGGGCCTCCATCGACGTCGATCGCAGGGGCGAAGCGCGCAACCCCTGCGCCATCCACCGCGATCAGGCCTTCAAGGATCACCCTCCTCCTCCTCCTCACGACCGCGTCAGCCTTTGCAGACGCGGAAAGCCTCGTCGGTCGCGCGCAGACGAGGTGGGCCCACGGGAACTACCTCGGGGCCAAGGCCCTCATCGAGGAGGCCCTGCGTGAGGATCCAAAGTACGGGCCCGCGCTCTCCATGTACGCAGGCATCACCGGCGCGCGCGCCGTTGCCCGGTTCAAGTACCTTGCCGAGGGACGGCCCTTGGACCTCGACGTCGCGCGACGCTTCCTCGTCGAGCTTCGCGAGTACGTTGTCGATCTCCCAGACGAGCTGTGCCTGCGCGCGGAGCGGGATGCCCTGTGCCCCTCGGACAATCGAGGCACTGAATCGTAGTGGCTCGGCCGAGGAGGCCCTGGCGCGGCTCGATGGCCTGCACGAATCGTCGGCCGCGTGCCTGCGAGGGTTCCTTCACCTCGAATTGCTTCACATCGACCAAGGGATCGAGGCACTCGAAGGGCTCGTCGCTGACGAACCCTCCTACGCCCCCGCCTGGGCGCGCTTGCAGAAGGCGTACTGCGATGCGGAACGATCAAGCGATCTCCAGAGGTGCACACAGGCACTCCGCACCCTCCCGCGCTGTGAGAACTCGTTCGTGGACGTGAAGCGGTACGCCCGCGAGCATTCCGGTAGCCAGGGTCTGGAGGAGTTGGTCGCAGCCGTCCAGCGACAGGACCGCGTGATGCCCTACCACCTCGCGGAACTCTTCTGGATCGCGACGCGGCGTGGAAGCCCCGAGGTCGCCCTCCCGCTCATCCAGCGCGTCCCGTGCGGCGAATGGCGGGAGTGGCTTGCTTGCACGCCCGACGAAGGGATGCCGCCCGCTGCGCTTCCCGGCACGCTCCTGTTCTTCAAGAGCCTCTCAAGACGGGAACATCTCTCCGACTCGCTCGACGAATTCCTCCGCCAGGCGTGGTTGTGCTGGAGCCAGACTCACGATGGCGATCGCTGGCGTTGGTGCTTGCGGACAGGGCTCGAGGCGGACCCCGAGTTTCGCCGTGGTCCGGCGGCCCCCTACCTCCTGTCACTCCTCTGCGACCCGCACCTCGAATGCCGCACCGCAGGCATGTTGCGGAGGGAGGCCTACGCGGCGGGCTTCCGCGGCAGAGGCCTCCTCGAGGACCTCGCCCGCAGCGGGGAGCCCGTGATGGAAGAGCTCGCCGCCGTGGATGACGTGACCGCTGACCTCGTGGCCGCGATTCGCTCCGAGGGGGCCGTCGCACTCCGCCGGTTTCTCGATCGGGACGACGCCTGGAGGGACCAGCGCGAGGAGGCGGCCTGGGCGCTCCGTCGCCGCGGTGCGTGGGAGGCGCTGCACGCTCATCGGCTCGCCCAGCCCGCGGCGGAACGCATGGCGATGATCTTTGCGCCGTCGATCGAGGACAAGCGAGCCCACCTGCGCAGGTACCTGGAGATGCGCACGAGAGATGCTCCGGGAATCGTGCTCGGTACTCTCGCCGACATGATCAAGGACGACAAGGACGGCTTCGCACACCTGGTGATCGAGGCCCTCGGCCGCGGTCGCATGTGCGGACGCATGGGGCAAGGCGTGCGGCCCCTTGAGCCGACGAGACCGGATCCGTGGATTCACGTGAGGCAACAACGCGCGCGCGTACCGTGAGTTCGCGCCGAGGAATTGCTTCGACGACGTGATCCCCGCGAAGGCGTCCGCGGCGATACTCCTCTACCGGCTCGGTCGAACCGGCGAGGCACGCCAGAGGCTCATGGACCTGACGACCGAGGAGACGCTCGACTCGATCAGGCAGGAGTGCTCGCGGGCCCTGATCGGCGTGGACCTCGACCTGGCGTTCCAGGAGGACGGCTCGGAGGACGAGGTCATCCCGCGGTACCGTGTTCGCCGAGAGACGCCCGGGGAAGAACGTGCGGTCACGACCCGCCAGGCGGTCGAGCTGCTCCGCCACCTCGCTCGATCGGGGCGAAGCCCCTACCTGCGGTGGTACGCGGAGGCCTACCTTCGCGCCGTCTGCGCGGCGCTGCCCGAGGCGCGCGGCTGGATGGCAGCTCTCTTGCTCGACGCCTCTGCGGCCCCCGACGCCGCGGCGCGGGCAGAGGCAGGGCGATGGGAGGCAAGCCTCCGGTCCGACGACCTGGCCGCGCGGAAAATGGCGCAGGAGTCGCTGCGCGTCCGTCACGAAGCCGCGATTCCCGTCCTCCGTGTGCTCCTCGACTCCTCGGACCCCGAGGTCCGCGCGCGTGCCGAGGCGGTGCTGGAGGATCTCGCGCTGCCGTAGCGGGTTTTGCCATCGCCCGAGGCTGTCGTAGAACTCCGCGCCCTCCGGGAACGCCCAGCCCTCTACGATGGAGGGACGAGTCCGCGTCGACTTCGCACGATCCCCGGGGCCGCCATCGATCATGTGCAACGGGGGACACGCTGCGGCGATTCATCCGGGACCTGCCCGAGGCCGAGCTCACCAGCGCCGAATGGCAGGCGAACAGCTTCGCAGGATTGGTCCTCGTGCCCGAGGCCACCCTCCAGCAGGTCTGCAAGACGTGCTTCGACGGGGTGGCCGCCAAGGTGCTTGCGACGGCGCCGACCTTCGACCTGGCGTCCGACGCCCTCTGGGACACGGTGTCTTTCCATGTGGGCCAAGTCGCCGGCGTCCACCTCGAAGCGCTCCGCGCCCCAGATCCGCCGGGCGACGCGGACTTCGGTGCGCGCCTCGAGTCCGACGTCGCGGCCGAGGGCGGCGCCGCGCTCGCGAAGGGCGTCACCGGCGCGGGGGGCGGTCGAGCGGCCGGGCATGGGGGACGTCTTGGAGGGCGGGATCGTATTCCGCGGGGGCGAGGAGGGCAAGCATCGCCGTCCTCTCGATCGAAGCGCGAATCTACGCGAGACCTCGGAAGTCCTCGAGTTCGAGGAAGTCCGCAGCGGATGGTCCGGTTCGGCATTCAAGACTGGGCGTGCCCGGAACGGCCACGAACTGGTCCAACGGCCAGAGGTCTGGATCAAGCGCCCGACGCGCCCAAGGATTGTGCACGAGAATCGGCGAACGTGTGATCAGGTCGCCGGGGATCCTGCCGCACCACACCAGAGCTGCGCTCACTCCGTTGTTTCGGCCTTCCGGGCCTGACCACACTCCGTTCCCATGCTGAATCCACCGCGACGCCTCCCCGTCGTTCAGGGACACTTCGTAGCTGAGGGATCCAAAGAGCGCCTCAAAGATGTCTTCCTGGTCGATGGAGAAGTCGGACGCTACGTCGACGGCCACAATGTACGGCAGGTCGATCTCCCCGTACTTCGTCGCCTTGTCGATGACGGCCGAACGGAGCTGTTCGGCCGTTCTGACCAGCTTCATCCCCTGCAAGACGCAGCCGACCGTGCGTTCATTCGGCGTGCCACGGTGCGCGGGAGATTTTGGAATTGGTCGGACCGTGATCCGGAGGCCCTCATGAGTGAGGGCGAGGCTGGCGCAGCTCTTTGGGCCATGCGCCAGGTAAGCACCGGTTTCTGCCTTTGGATCTAGCGATGACAGCCATCCTTCGACCGCGCGCCTCCACTTCCCGTGGGGGGGCTGAGTCGCACAGCGGCCGTCCACGTCGAGCGAAACGTGGAAGTCGGTGGAGTAGACGCGGTCCAGACTCTCGAAGACGAGAGGGAAACGATCGCTCAGTTCCACATCGGGAGGGAGCTTGTGCCTGGCTTCCAAGTAGAAGCGAGGATGGGCATCCTGGTAGGCCTTGAAATCGGGGTGAGTGGGCTCGCCGTTCGGCATCGTGGGCTCCACCTCGATCCCGTACCCTCTCCGTCGGAGAACCTCATGGAGGAAGAGCTCAAAGACCGCCGATCGGTGCTGCTCGTCGCGTCGCCCATCGCGGAATCGCCCCAGGAAGCGCCGGTGCTCTTCCGTGGGGTAGGGGTCGAACCATTCCTGTAGGATGGTCCGACACTTGGCCATGTAGGGTCGCGTTGACCCCTGAAGGTAGGTGAAGTCCCCATCACTGGGTTTCATCAGACCCACGATTGGACTACAGTTCACGTCGAAGAGCATCGCGCGCATTCTCGTGATCCACGGAGTCGAGTGGAACTCTCATGACGCCCGGGCGTTCACGCCGTCCTTCCGGTGCCGCGGCTCCTGGATGGCGAAATGGTAGTTCACGCGCGCAGGGGCGGCAAGGACGACGAGCCTGCCTGTCGTCCAATCGGATCTGCCCTGGGCATTGACTGCGGAACCACAATAGGAAATACTATAGGCAGAAACCACGGAAGCGAGGTTCAGGATGAGGGGGGCGATCGCCGATCGAAGAAGAAGTGGACGAGAGGAGCGCGAGAGACATGCTGAAGACCGCGAAGCGCCTACGAAGGGTGCCGAAGGGAAGGCGAGAGGTGCAACGACTTGGGCGCGCCGTCGAGGCAGGGGAGATCGTCGTGGCGCTCCGCCCCTTCGGCCTGAGCCAGGCCGCCATCGCGAGGGCGACCGGCACCTCCGACAGGTCGGTGCGCAACTGGAAGAGGACCTCTGCGATTCGGGAGTCGAACGCGACTCGCCTCTGGAGCCTCCGCGAGATCGTGCTCGTGCTGGAGAAGACCCTCACGCCGCGCGGCGTGGGCCAGTGGATGCGCGCCCCGAACCGGCTCCTCAAGGGGCGGGCTCCCCTCGAGGTCCTCGCCGACGGGGGCGTGGCCGCCGTGCGCGAGGCCGCCGACGCTTACCTGTACGGGGCCTACGTGTAGAAGTCGTCTCGGGCCCGCTCGCCGGCGTCGTCGGACTGCCAGGCGTCACGCCGCGTCGCCTCTCCGGTACCGTCTGGCACCAGGGCGCACCCGTCTTCGGCCTACTGGACCGCCCCGATCCCGCGGCTCACCCGGGGAGGTACCACCGCGCAGGAGGACCCTCCCCCTGGTACGCCTCGTCCACGGAACGAGCGGCGTGGGCGGAGCAGATCCGCCACAACACCGCGAAAGGCGTGGACCCCTTCGAGGTCCGTCGTCGCGTCGGACGCGCGCGCATCAGGGACCTTTACGTCGTAGACCTCAGCGACGCCGCGACCTGCAGCGCGCTTGGCGTGTCGAAGGCCGTCTTCACCCTCGACGACGTGACCGGGAACAACTACTCGAACTGCCAGAATGCCGCGCACCGGGCCCAGGCCGCCGGTTTCGAGGGGATCTACGCGCCCTCCGCTGCTCTCGAGGGGGAGTTCACCCTGGTCGTCTTCCCGCACGCGATGCACAAGGTGTCCGAGGAGCACTCGCGTCTCCAGCGGCCCACGAAGAAGATGCGCGCGTTCATGCGGAAGATCCCGCGGCTGCCCGCGTAGATGACGACGCGCAACGACCGCGGAGAATCCTTGCGCGGTGGGTCGCGATCGGGAACATACGCAGAGGAAACCCGAGGCGATGAACATCGACATGCTCCCAGGGGCAGGGATCCCGGCGTGAATCCACTCGAAACGTACATCCACGAACTTCGCGAAATCCGCTCCTCCGGCGAGGCCGTCGCCGAAACCTCCTACTACCCCGCCCTCTCGAACCTCCTGAACGAAGTCGGGAAGCAGCTACGTCCGAAAGTGCGCTGCGTCCTGACCCTCAAGAACCGCGGTGCGGGGCTCCCCGATGGAGGTCTCTTCACCGAGGACCAGTTGAACAAGAAGGAATCGAACCCTCCGGCAGGTATGGTTCCCGGTCGCGGCGTGGTCGAGGTGAAGGGGACGGGGGAGGACGCCTGGGTCACAGCCGACGGCGAGCAGGTCAGGCGATATTGGGACAAGTACCGCCATGTGCTCGTGACCAACCTGCGCGACTTCGTCCTCCTGGGACAGGACGTGGAGGGGAACGCGGCCAAGCTGGAGACCTTCCGACTCGCTCGCGACGAGGAGCGGTTCTGGAGCGCCGCCGTGCACCCGCGGACGCTCGCCGAGGCGCACGGCGACAGTTTCCTCGAATACGTGAAGCGGGTCCTTCTCCACGCCGCCCCCCTTGCCGCCCCGAAGGATGTCGCCTGGTTCCTCGCCTCCTACGCGCGCGACGCGAGGGCGCGGATCGAGGGAGGCGACATCCCAGCCCTCGCATCCCTTCGAGCCGCGCTCGAGGAGGCCCTCGGGCTGAAGTTCGAGGGCGCGAAGGGGGAGCACTTCTTCCGCTCGAGCCTGGTGCAGACGCTTTTCTACGGCGTGTTCTCGGCGTGGGTGCTCTGGTCCAAGAAGCACCCGCCACGCGATACGAAGGCCCGGTTCAACTGGCACGAAGCGGGTTGGACCCTCCGCGTCCCGATGATCAAGGCCCTCTTCGATCAGATCGCGACGCGAACGCAGCTCGGAGCGCTTGGCCTCGAGGAGGTCCTCGACTGGACCGGCGCGGCGCTCAACCGGGTGGACCGCGCCTCCTTCTTCGAGCAGTTCGAAGAAGCGGCACGCCGTCCAGTACTTCTACGAGCCGTTCCTGGAGGCGTTCGACCCGGAGCTGCGGAAGGACCTGGGCGTCTGGTACACGCCGACGGAGGTCGTGCGCTACATGGTCGCGCGCGTGGACACCGTCCTCCGAGAGGAGCTGGACCGGCCCGATGGCCTCGCCTCTCCCGACGTGTTCGTGCTCGACCCCTGCTGCGGGACCGGGGCCTACCTCGTCGAGGTGCTGCGCCGGATCGGGGAGACGCTCAAAGAGAAGGGCGGCGACGCGCTCCTCGCGGAAGACCTGAAGCGGGCGGCGATGGAGCGGGTCTTCGGGTTCGAGATCCTCCCCGCCCCGTTCGTAGTTGCGCATCTCCAACTCGGACTGCTCCTGCAGAGCCTGGGAGCCCCCTTGTCAGAGAAGCGCAGCGAGCGAGTGGGCGTCTATCTCACAAACGCGCTCACCGGGTGGGAGCCGCCCAAGGGCCCCAAGCAGCATCTCATCTTCCCGGAGCTGGAAGAAGAGAGGGACGCCGCCGAACGCGTGAAGCGGGAGGCCCCGATCCTGGTCGTGCTGGGGAACCCGCCGTACAACGCCTACGCTGGAGTGAGCCCTGCCGAGGAGGAGGGTCTCGTCGAGCCCTACAAGGAGGGGCTCATTTCGGAGTGGGGGATCAAGAAGTTCAACCTCGATGAGCTGTATGTGCGGTTCTTTCGTCTTGCCGAGCGACGGATCGCGGAGAAGACGGGCCAGGGAGTGATCTGCTACATCTCGAACTTCTCGTACCTCGTGGGTCCTTCGTTCGTCGTGATGCGCCAGCGGCTCCTCTCGGGATTCGATGCCCTGTGGATCGACTCCCTCAACGGGGACAGCCGCGAGACCGGAAAGCTGACCCCCGACGGACAGCCAGACCCTTCCGTCTTCTCTACGGAGCAGAATGCGGAGGGGATTCGGGTCGGCACCACAATCATCACCATGACACGGCGGTCGCAGCGAGCGAAACAACCCCGCGTGCGGTTTCGAGAATTCTGGGGCGCATCCAAGCGAGAAGACCTCCTCGCCAGCCTTGCAGCCAAGGAGTTCGAGCGAAAGTACAAGACGCTCGAACCTGCACCCGAGAATAGGTTCGCTCTCCGTCCCTCGAATGTGGGAGCCGCCTATCGGTCGTGGCCGAGCGTCGTCGATCTCGCAGGATGGGAGCCGCTTCCAGGGTTGCTCGAGAAACGCAAAGGGGCGCTGATCGATACGGACAGGGCCGCGCTCGAGGACCGGATGCGGAAGTACTTTGATCCCCGCCTTCCGTGGGACGCCGCTTGCTCTCAGGTTCGAGGGCTGGGCCGAGACGCGGCACGATTCGATGCGAAGCACGCGAGGGAGAAAGCAATCGCCGCGGGCCCGTTCGATCCGGCTTCGATTCGCCCGCTGGTCGTCATGCCCCTCGACGTCCGGTGGTGCTACTACACTACCGTCCGTCCCCTCTGGAACGAGCCGCGCCCGAAGTACGGCCGACAATGCTGGTCGGGAAATGGAGCGATTGTCTGCCGACGCAAGGCCGAGGCCAACCCCGAAGGCATGGCCTTCAACTACGTGTCTCAGTTGGGAGCCGACCACCTGATCCACAAGGACGCCTACTTCATCCCGCTCTGCGTGCGTCCCGAGCCACATTCGCCCGCTGATGGTCCCACCCCGCAGGGTCGACTTCTCCCTGTGGAGAAGCCTACTGCTGGCATTCCGATTGCGAACATCTCGGACCCTGCGAGCGCCTACCTGAATCGCCTTGGGATCACGGCTGGGAGAGAACCACGCGAGATGGCACAGTCCCTTTGGATGCATGTGCTGGCGGTGGGGTACTCGATCGAGTACCTATCCGAAAACAAGGACGGGCTCCGAGACAACTGGCCCCGCGTCCCCCTGCCGAATTCGAAAGCGCTCCTCCGGGAGTCGACAACGCTCGGGGAGCAAGTCGCGGCGTTGTTGGCCCCCCTGACGCAGGTTTCGGGCGTGACCTCGGGAAAGACCCGGCCGGAGATGAAGGTCCTCGCCCTGATCAGCACCGACAAGGGTGGGCAGATGGCGAGGGACTCAGGAGATCTTGAGATCACCGCCGGGTGGAGCCATGAGGGGAAGGGCGGGATCACGATGCCCGCGAAGGGGAAGCTCCTCCAGCGCGAGTACACGATGGAGGAGCGCGCCGCGATCGAGGAGGGGGCGAAGGCGCTGGGCATCGCCTCGAAGGAGGCCTTTGCGCTGCTCGGCCCCCCCACGTGCGACGTGTACCTCAACCAGACGGCCTACTGGCGAAACATCCCGTTGAAGGTCTGGGAGTACAGGATCGGCGGCTACCAGGTCATCAAGAAGTGGCTCTCCTACCGCGAGAAGAAGCTCCTGGGCCGAGGGCTGATCATCGAAGAGGTCAAGTACGTCACGGAGATGGCCCGTCGAATCGCCGCCCTGCTCCTCCTCGGGCCCGCCCTCGACGCGAACTACAGCGACGTAAAGTCCGCTACGTTCGATTGGGCCGGCCTCGCGGCGCAACCCGCTCCCGCTGCGAAGCCAAGACGATCTTCTTCCTGACCGTGGCCATCAGCAGGATCGCGCGGGGCGGTCTGAAATCGGCATGGCGTGGAACAACAGGACACACCCGCTTATGTCCACTTCGCGCTTATGTCTACTTCATCCGGGGCTCTGATCTGTTGAAATTACTTCGGGAACCGCGGATTCGCGGCGCAGAGGGCAGGACATTTCGGCTCGACAGGGTGTCAACCTCAGTCAGGGGAGCCGGGCATGTCCGGAAAGGGGACCCGGCTTTCGAGTTCGTCGAGCAGTTCTAGGTAGCACTTTACGGCGCGGTGGAATTCCTGGAACGTACCGATGTCTCGATTCCGGTAGGCATGGATCGCGTTACGGTGCTGCTGGACGTAGAGTATCCAGTCGTCCCACTTCCTGTGATCGGCATCCATCCAGACCTTTTCGCGGGCAAAGAACTCCCGTAGCTCGCCAAGCTCCAATTCGTCGGGGTCAAGGCCCTTCATCTTTCCTTTCTGCCTGCGTTGGACTGGATTCTTGGAGTAGGTGTTCATGTACACGGAAAGGAAGAACTTCATCGAGCCTTCGACCAAGCACCCTAGGTTGACCCAGGCCAGAATTAGCCGGCCTTCAAGGTCTTCAGGGCGGGGATTCCTCAACCACATGCGGAGGCAGCGCGACAGGGCCACCTGGCGGTCCAGCCTGGATTTTGCCAACAGGTCTGCCGCCTCGCGTGGCGCCCAGCCGTAGGCCCCGCTCCCGAATTCCTCCCGGATCTTCTCGTTGATCCGGACGATTTCGCGGACCACCCCCGGCAACTCTCTTTCCCAGGCAAGCCGTATCATCTCGTGTCGGCCTCGAATGGCCCCGGGCTGGATGAGCACGCTCACGCTGTTTGATGCCTTCCCGTTTCCCTTCCCGCACGCTGTAGGGGGATCCCAGCATGATTCTGGATCTACCCTCCCGAGTCCTTCACGGGCGCGGCTCCTTGGTCCTTCTGCTTGGCGTCCCGAACCTGCTTGACCCCCTCGAGTCGGAGCGCCTCGGCGTCCTTTCGTAGCGTCTCCATGAGGCCTTCCAACTTGCCCGGCTCGACGAGTTTCGCGAGCCACTCCTGGAAGTTCGTCATGGCGCCGGACTCTCCGAACTGCACTCGCAATTGGGCGGCGAGATAGTGCGCCGCCAAGCAGGCTGATTGGAGTCCCAACTTGAGGAACGACGCCCCTTGGGCAATTAGATCCACGTGAGATCCCATTGCGCCGCGTGTTTCGCGGTGCGCGACCAGCGCCTCCTCCAAGGCGAGTATCGCCTCGTGGTGGTTGCCCGTTTCCGCGAAGTGCTTGCCGAGAGATCCCAGGGCGTTCCCTTCTCCACCACGCGCGTTGATCGCCCTGTAGCGCTCCCTCGCGTCCAGGAGTAGCCGCATGGCCTCCGTAGATTGCCCCTGGACGGACGCAATCCGCCCCAGGCCCATGATGCAATTGGCTTCGCCCAGGCGATTGCCGATGGCGCGATGGAGCGAGAGGGCCTCCTCGTATCGCCCCTTCGCCTTTGGCAGTTCTGAGAGCCGCAGGTGCACGTCGGCCAGATCCTGAATGCAATTGGCCTCGCCCAGGCGTCCGCCGGTGGCGCGATAGAGCGAGAGGGCCTCCTCGTATCGCCCCTTCGCCTCTGGCAGTTCCGCGAGCTGCAGATGCGCGTTGCCCAGACCCTTGGCGCAATTGGCCTCGCCCAGGCGATCACCGATGGCGCGATGGAGCGAGAGGGCCTCCTGGTATCGGCCCTTCGCCTCTGGCAGTTCTGAGAGCTGCAGGTGCATGTCGCCCAGACTGTCGATGCAATTGGCTTCGCCCAGGCGATCGCCGATGGCGCGATAGAGCGAGAGGGCCTCCTCGTATCGCCCCTTCGCCTCTGGCAGTTCTGAAAGCCCCAGATGTACGTCGCCCAACTTCAAGATGCAATTGGCCTCGCCCAAGCGATCACCGATGTCGCCATAGAGCGAGAGGGCCTCCTGGTATCGACCCTTCGCCTCTGGCAGTTCCGAGAGGAGCCCGTGCACCACGCCTAGTCGCAGGATGCAATGGGCCTTGCCCGAGCGATCACCGATGCCGCCATAGAGAGACAGGGCCTCCTGATATCGGCTCTTCGCCTCTGGCAGTTCCGACAGGCCCCGGTGCACGTCGCCGAGCATGCAAACGCAGTCGGCTCGCGCGTTCTCGTACGGAAACCGCGCAGCGATCGTGAGGCCAAGCTGCAGGCCCTGTTTCATCAGGGCACCCTCCCCACCCAGCAGGGAGGGCCCGGTCAGCGCACAGATTGCATGCGCCACGGCGAGGTGCGCTCGCTCGCGTTCGGGCGATCGATCACGCTTGTCGGCGGCAGCCCACCTCGCCAGGACAAGCACGTTCGGGAGTTCCAACACGGTCCTCCGCACGGGCCAGTCTCCCTCGGCACCCCCGGATTTCGAATCTACGAGCGACGCCAAGCCGGCATAGAAATGTGCGGCCCGTTCGAACGCGTCATCCCTGTGGACTGACGGCACCTCGCGGGCCACGAAATCCCGGACCGGGGTCAACATGTCAACCCGGTTGTCGGAGCACATCACCATTGCTCGGGTCTGGCCGAGGTCGTCCTTCCAGTCCGCGCCCAGGATCTCGTCAAGTGCGGCCGCCAGGAGGCCCGCGGGGAACAGGGCCAGTGTCCAGACGATCTTGCGAGCCAGCCCCTCCGACGGAAGGAGGTCGTACGAGAACTGGAGCGAGGCGCGGACCGAATTGCCCAGGCCCGGGAGCTCGCCCGCGGGGATCTTCTCCGCGGCCTCGACGCCCCGGCGCTTGAGGCGGTCAGCGATATCCCTGGGAGTCAACGGAGCAAGATGGGAGGCCAGGAGGTAGATCGCGAGCGGGTACCCGTCGCAGAACGAGAGGATCTTCTGGACAGCGAAGCGATCCTCCTCGCGGAAGGCGTAGTCGCGCTGGCGCGCCACCGCGAGGAAGAGGGAGCGCGAGGAAGACGGGTCGAGGGAGGGAATGGAATAGGGGTGCTCCAGCGAGCCGATCCCCAGCTCCTCCCGGCTGGTCGCAATGCACTGGAGGGAGGGACACCGGTTCAACAGCCGCTCCAAGACCCTGCGTGCAGGGCCCGCCTGTGCGCGGTCCAGAAACAGCGTGTCGAGGTTGTCGAGGACCAGGAGCATCTTCCTCGGGCCAAGCGCAGCCATCAGATCGTCGGGGCTCCCTCGAATTCCCACGACCTCGCCGATCGCCGCGAGGAGCGAGTCTGGGGATCGGACCTCCCGGGCTTCCACCCAGCAGACACCGCCGGGATAACGCCCGCGTGCCCACAACCAGCGTGCGCAGGCCAGGGCCAGACGGCTCTTCCCGATGCCGCCCGTCCCGACGATCGTCACGATCCTCGCCCCCCTCGACGGACCCAGCGCATCGATGACGCGACACCGTTCGTCCGCCCGCCCCTGGAATGGGGGTTCCCTGTGTGGGAGGGATAGCGGCGCGCGCGCAATCACGTCCGGGACGGGCTGACCCGAGGAGGCTTCGACCAGACGCGCGGAGGGATCGCCCTTGCCGCGGAGCTGGACTTTCTTCACCTCCGCGTCCGCCTCGGCGACCGCCATCCCCCTTTGGGTCAGGGCCGCCTCGGCTTCGATTTGTCCCTGTTGATGGGCGTCCTGCACGGGGAGCCCGCGCGCCAGCGCGCGCGCCAGTCCGGCGCAGTACTGGATTCCGGCCGTGACGAGCAGCGTGCTCGTGGCCTCCACCGCGACCACGTGATCCACGGCCTCAAAGACCCAGTCCGGGATCGCGGCCTGGGAGTGGCACGCGCATGTGACCAGCAGGCGCAGGGGGCGCGCCGGGTCGCCGCCCATCGCCATCTTGCTGAACTCCTGGGCCCCGACGACGTGCGCACGCCCGTCCGGGCCTTCGAACACGAGTTCCTTGCCCGTTCCGTGCCCGAAGAACACGACTGCGTTGTAGCCGTCGGTCCTCGCGCGGATCAGCTCCTGTGCGTCGCCGTGGCGCATACGGAAGACGAAGCGCGCGTCTCCAGATTGGAAAGCTCTCTCAATCTCGTCCCACGCCTCATCCAGGGAGATCGGCGGGATGCCCCTCCCCGAGCGAAAGGCCAGGGGCTCGGAGAGCAGCACCAATACCCGGAGCGCGATCCCCGCGAGGGACGGGGGCGCGGAGGGAAGGACCTGCGGGGTCATCCCGCCGGGGTAGCTTGGCAGCGGGTCGAGCGACCTGGCAGGGCCAGCTTGCTGGTCGCCAGCAAGCTGGCCCTGCCAGGCTGCGAGGCGCCCTTCATGGGTTGGCGATCGCAACATCCGTTCGACGACCGGAATCGCGTACCCCGCGAGGTCGAAGGTGCCTATACCGAACCGCACGAAGTCGGGGGCGGCGAGCCGCAGCGCACGCTCCGTCTCGTCGTCCAGGACAAACAGGAGGGGGAACGGCACATCGGCGACGAGCGACTGCCGCGCCACGCTCAGGGCCGAGAGGACGCGCGCCCCGCTCCCCTGTCTCCGCCCCTCCGCGGCGTGGTACACGGCGTCGAGGCCGAATACCACGACGTACGCGCGGGGGCGGGCCTCCTCGGGGATCCCGCGTGCGGCGTCCCGCAGCGGGGACTCGACGTCGGCCTCGTCGCCGCGGAGGTCCACTCGCACCCCCTCGGCCCCCTGCGCGCGTACCGTCCGCGCCAGCAGACCGATGGCGAACTCCCCGACGCTGCGACTCGGGACGCGCAGGAGGGCGAGACCGAAGCGGCCCAGCGCGTACGACACGAAGCGACCGAGCTGGCGGAAGTCCTCCCCCTCCTCCATCGGCAGCGCCGTCGTCAGGGGGTCGTACCGGCCGGCGTCCGGCTGGTTCATTTCCGCCGCTTCCCCTTCTTTCGAAGTTCCCGCAGGGCCTTCTGGAAGGTGGGGATCCCCTCGATGATCGGGTTCACGTCCGCCCACACTTCTCCATCGTACTCGATTGCGTAGAGGTAAAGGAGGATCTCCCCGCGGTTCGCCAGCTCTCCAATCTGGTTCGTGACCCTGATGCGTGCGAGGTCGGCGTAGTACGCGGATGGGATCAGACGTACGAGGTCGGACCGGAGACGGGTGGAGGCGACATCCAGGGTCTTAGGGTCGATCGGACCCTTCGCCGCGAGACAGGACCTCTGGACCAGGTTCATGAGCTGGTACAAGCTTCCCCCCGAGCGGCGGATCAGGTCCCGCCAGACCGACTCCTGGGTGAAGACGGCCTCGAGGTCGATCCGCCGTGCGAGGATCTGCTCGAAGGCGACAAGTCCGGCGGTGTCCTTGCGCCTTGTCCCGCCGGGCTTCGTCACCGCGACGCATGGACATGCCACGGGCTGTGTGAATGTCGAGGAGACCGATCGACCGCGCTGCTCGTAGACGAGCGTCAGGGGGATCGTGCAGATCCATGGAAGGGACAGGTCGTTGAAGAGCTCGAACTTTTCGAGCACCTCACGGAGCACGATGTCCGGATGGTATCTCTCCAGGTTGTCCAGGATCAGGAGCAGGCCCCGAGGGCACCTCTCGGTCACGGCGGACGCCGCGTCCTTGACGACGAGGTTCACATTCTCCAAGAGCGCAGTCGGGTGGTCCTGGATTTTCCTCCGGACTTCCTTCCGCTTCTCGTGCCCGGAGCGGATGTACGCCTTCAGCGAGGCGAAAATCGATCCGACAAAGGGGACCGACATCTTGGCGGACGCGCCGGTCTCGACCGTGGCAGTCTTCTGAGCCGAGTCAATCGTGACCTCCGTCACGCTCTGAAACCACCCCTCGACCTGCGCGAGGTGTTCTTGATTGACCTCGATCCCGTCGGAGGTCAGGGATTGGACGATCTGGCTGGCGATCGCGAGGAACAGGTCCCCGAACTCGAACTCGTGGGGGTTGAGGTGATCGAGGACATCAACGTAGACGACATGGAAACCGCGCCGTTTCGCCTCGTGCTTGAGGATCAGGAGTTCCGTGCTTTTGCCGCAACCCCTCTGGCCGTAGACGGCGACGCGGGCAGGGCACGCCATCGGCGCGCAGTGTTCCACCTGCTGCAGGACCTCGTACCACACGTCGAGGCCGCGCTCAGCTCGGAGATCGATGTAGCGCGGGTCATCCGGATCCGACAGCGCAACCGAGGGATCACACTGCCGGTACGCTTCCCCGGGAGTCTTGGCCGGTAGATGGTTTGTTGCGTCTGGCACGGGGATCCCTTCTCCGATGGGGAAAGCCCAGTCGCGCGTCAGGTCAGATCCATATTACGCGCTACCCCCGCGCGGTGCAACGGGAGCGAGCGCGGGCCCGCGAAGAGGGGCGCGGCGACCGGCGCGAGCGAACGAGGGGGAGGCAGCGCGGGGGCCGTGGCGGGGCGGGGGGTCGGGCGGCCCGAGGCGGAGCGCGGGCCGGGGGCAGGGAGGGTTGCATTGGATGTCGCGCGGCCGGAGGCGAACGGGGTGAGCGCACGCAGCGTGGCGAGGTCGGCGTCCTTGAGGAGGCCCCTCGCGCGGAGGATCGACCACGGGTCGCGCGGGTCGGGGGGCTCGGCATCGCGGAGGGCCGCCTCCATTGCCTCGCGGGGGACGATGCGCTTCTCCACGGCGAGGCGGGCCAGGGCGCGATCCTGTGGCGAGAGCATCGTCGGCGAGGGTAAACCCCGAGGGAGACCGGGTCAAGGGGCGCGCTTGCGGCTGCGACGCCGCCGGCGTACGATTCCCCCCGCATGACGACGCCTCCCTCCGGAGACCTGCCCACCATCCGGCGCGACGAGGCCTCCACGCAGAGGACTCAGATCGCGGGGCCGGCACCGGACTCGGGTGCGCCAGCGGCTCCGCCGCCGCGCTTCGGACGCTACGAGCTCATCGCGCCCGTAGGTCACGGCGGGATGGGCGTCGTCTGGAAAGCGCTCGACACGGACCTCCAGCGCTTCGTCTGCATCAAGCTCATCCGTCAGGAGGAAGCCGGCGGGCACCACGCCCTCGAACGGTTCCTCCGCGAGGCCCGCCTCGCGGCGCGCCTCCGCCACCCCCACATCATCCCCGTCCACGAGGTCGGCGAGGTCGACGGCAAGCACTTCCTCGCGATGGACTACATCGATGGGCGCTGCCTCTCCTCCCTCTTCGACGAGACCCGCGAGGCGAAGCTCGGAGGCCACCGCGACGGCCACGCGAGGCTGCGCGACGAAGTCCGCATCCTCGCGGACGTCGCCGACGCGGTCGCCTACGCCCACGGGCAGGGCGTCGTGCACCGGGACCTCAAGCCGGGGAACGTCCTCCTCGACAAGTCGGACCACGCCTGGGTGATCGACTTCGGCCTGGCGAAGGAGACCTCCCTCGGCGAGGAGGGGAGGGCGCGCCTGCGCACCCTCACGATGACCGGCCAGGTGATGGGGACGCCCGCGTACATGTCGCCCGAGCAGGCGGCGGGGCGGGCGGCCGAAATGGGTCCCGCGACCGACATCTACGCGCTCGGCGTAATGCTCTACGAGGCGCTGACCGGGGGCCTCCCATTCGAGCGAGGCGACCTCCTCGAGATCCTCAAGGCGGTGATCCGCGAGGAACCCCAGTCGCCGCGGCGACGGAACGCGCACGCGCCGGCGGAGCTGGAGGCGGTCTGCCTGAAGGCGATGGAGAAGGAGCGCGGGAGGCGGTACGCGTCGGCGGCGGAGGTCGCGGAGGAGCTGCGCCGCTGGCTCCGCGGGGAACCGGTCGCGGCGCGCCGGCCCGGTGTGGCCTACCGCGCGTGGCGCTGGGCGGCGCGGCGCAGGCGTGCGGTGGTGCCCGTGGCCGTGGCCGTCGTGTCCCTCGCCGCGCTCGGCATCTGGGGCGGGTTCTCCCGCGCGAAGGCGCGCGAGGACGCCGCAGCGCGCACCGCGGCGGAGGGGCGCGCCCAGCAAGACCGCGAGTCGCGGCGACGGACGCTCAAGGCCGTGCACGATCAGGTCGCCGCGGCCGTGAACGACTTCGAGCACAAGGTGATGCGATTCCCGATGGTCGCCGGGCTGCAGGCGGCGTTCGCGACGGAGAAGCTCGACCTCATCGAGATGCTGATTCGCGAGAACCCGGAGTTCGGCGCGCTCTACTCGTGGCGGGGGAAGGTGAAGGAAATCCTCGACGACCGGAGCGGCGCCGAGGCCGACTACGACCGAGGTTGCGCCCTCTCCCCCGACCGCGCAGTGGTGTGGTACCTACGGGGGATCCATCGCGTGGACTCCTACACGCGGTTGCGGATCCTCCCCCCGAGCCACACCGGCTCCAAGGACGCGCCGGCGGAACCGCCGACTCCCGAGACCGACGAGATGAAGGCGTGGCGCGAGGGGGGCGTCGCCGATCTCGGGAGGATGGAGCGCGCGGCGCAGGACGAGCTGATCGGGAACGACGAGCGGCAGGTCGGCCTCGCGTGGCTGGCCCTCTATCGCGGAGATGCGGAGGGACGGGAGGAGGCGCTGTCGCGGCTCGCGCACGTCGCGGGCCCGCGCGCGGCCTACCTGCGCGGCATCGCCCACCTGTACCGGGGGGAGTACGACGATGCCGAGTCGTGCTACTCCGAGACGCTCGCAGATTGGCCCCTCTACGACTTCGCATGGGCACAACGATGCTGCGCGCGATACGGGAAGGCAACCGCGATGACGACGGCCGGAGACGACCCGCGCACGGTCCTTGGCCTGGCGTATGCCGACGCGAACCAGGCGCTCGAGCTGGC
>Ga0082335_1005027_pt1 | contig 18902 bp, 15 predicted proteins | sample Subgrocontami58m_FD_72375 | JGI IMG/M metagenome (GOLD analysis project Ga0082335, IMG submission 72375) | Subsurface groundwater microbial communities from S. Glens Falls, New York, USA - GMW37 contaminated, 5.8 m (SPADES assembly) (version 2) ... | reverse complement strand
GGCGACCATCGTGGCGCTCTACCGGCGGTGCGGCATCCCGACCCAGGTGCTGGCTGCCAGCCTGCGCCATCCCCTCCACGTGGTAGCGGCGGCCAAGGCGGGGGCCCACATCGCCACTATCCCACAAAAGGTCCTCGCGGCGATGGTGAAGCATCCCCTCACCGACGTGGGACTGGCTGCGTTCCTGAAAGACTGGAACGCCGTCGCTAAGGCGCCCCTGGCGCGGGTAGGTTGACACAGGGGGGAAATATCGCTATAAATAGAGTGCCTCCAGCAATGCGTACCCTTAACTTCGCCCCCAGGTTGCTTCAGTTGCATGTATAGTCCTACCGACGAACGGCCCCCAGTTAGCCCCGCCCTAAGCCCGGCCAGCGGCAACGGCGTCCAAGCCCCACCTGAAGGAGCCGAGGCCCCCGCCGAGCATGAGCGTCGGCCCAACATACCCAGGTCCATGAGCATGGTGGAGCTGGAGGCCAAGACGCGCGAAGAGCTCACGGCTATCGCCCAGGAGCTCGGCCTCCCCAGCGCCGGCGCCATGAAGAAGCATGAGATTGTGCTTCACCTCCTTCAGACTCAGGCGCAGCGCGAGGGCAACATCTTCAGCGGGGGCGTGCTGGAGATCACCGACGATGGCTATGGCTTCCTGCGCCACGATACCCTCCTGCCCGGCATCAACGACGTGTACGTCTCCCAGTCCCAAATACGCCGTTTCGGGCTGCGCACCGGCGACATGGTCACCGGCCAGGTCCGCACCCCCAAGGCCGGGGAGAAGTACCACGGCCTGCTGAGGGTCGAGGCCGTCAACAACCTCAACCCCGACGTGGCCAAGCAGCGCCCCTACTTCGAGAACTTCACCGCCATCTTCCCCCACACCCAGATCAAGCTGGAGACAACGCCCGCCAACCTCACCGGCCGCATCATGGACCTCATCGCACCCATCGGTCGCGGCCAGCGGGGGCTTATCGTCTCCCCACCCAAGGCGGGCAAGACCTTCATCCTCAAGCACATCGCCAACGGAGTCGCCACCAATCACCCCGAGATCCATCTCATGGTCCTCCTCATCGGCGAGCGGCCGGAGGAGGTCACCGACATGAAGCGCTCCGTCGTGGGCGAGGTCATCAGCTCCACCTTCGACGAGCCGGTAGAGGACCACACCCGGGTGGCGGAGATGGCCCTGGAGCGGGCCAAGCGGCTGGTGGAGGGCGGCACGGATGTAGTCATCCTCATGGACAGCATCACCCGCCTGACGCGAGCTTATAACCTGGCCGTGCCGCCCAGCGGCCGCACCCTCTCCGGCGGCATCGACCCCATCGCCCTCTATCCCCCCAAGCGCTTCTTCGGAGCCGCCCGCAACACCGAAGAGGGCGGATCCCTGACCATCATCGCCACCTGCCTAGTCGACACCGGCTCCCGCATGGACGACGTCATCTATGAGGAGTTCAAGGGCACCGGCAACCTGGAGCTGCACCTGGACCGTCGGCTGGCCGACCGCCGGGTCTATCCCGCGGTGGACATCCCGCGCTCCAGCACCCGCCGCGAAGAGTTGCTCCTCGACGAGCAGACCCTGCGCCAGGTCTGGCTCCTGCGCCGCATGGTCTCCCTGATCAGCCAGAGCGCCAACAACCAGAACGACCCCACCGAACGGGTCCTGGAGCGGCTGGCCAAAACCAAGAACAACGCCGAGTTCCTCGCCACCCTCACCAAGGCCGAAGTCTAAGCGCCGCACGCCTCCCCCACCCTGTTCCGCCTTGCTCCGAGCGCGTATACTGGAAGCGATGGACAAGCTGCTTCTGGGCACCAGCAACCCCGGCAAACTCCTCGAGCTCCGCCAGCTTCTCAAGGGGCTGGAGTACAGGTTGCTGGACCCCGGCGAGGTGAAGCTGAAGCGCCCCCTCCAGATAGCCGAGACGGGCGCCACCTTTGAGGAGAACGCCATCATCAAAGCCAGGGGCTACGCCGCGGCCAGCGGGCTCCTGACCCTGGCCGACGACTCCGGCCTGGAGATCGAATCCCTGGGGGGAGAGCCCGGAGTGTATTCCGCCCGCTACGGCGGCGAGGAGCTGAGCTATCCGCAGCGGTTCGAGCTTATCCTGGAGCGCTTACTGGGCTGCCAAGGCGAACAGCGACGGGCCCGCTTTCGCTGCGTCATGGCCCTGGCCACGCCCCAGGGCAACTGCACGTCCTGGGAGGCCTCCCTGGATGGGCTCATAGCCCTCCAGCCGCGGGGCGAGGGCGGCTTCGGCTACGACCCTATATTCTATGTTCCGGAGCTGGGCGCTACCCTGGCCGAGGTGCGGCCCGGGCTCAAGAACCTGTACAGCCACCGGGGCCGGGCCGCCTTGAAAGCGCGTCAGGTCCTGGAGCTGCGGATGGCGGGGGCCCGGGCGTGAAGACCGTATTTCTACCCGTGCTCCAGGACCGCTTCCAGCGAGTCCATCGCTATCTGCGCATATCCGTCACCGACCGCTGCAACTTCCGCTGCCTCTACTGCATGCCGGCGGACTTCAACGGCTTCCTCCCCCGCAGCCAGGTACTGAGCTTCGAGGAGATCGCCCGCATCGTGCGGGTCTCCGCCGGCCTGGGCATCAGCAAGCTCAAGATAACCGGGGGGGAGCCCCTGGTGCGGCGGGAGGTGCCAGCCCTCATCCGTTCCCTCCACGGCATCCCTGGCGTCGAAGAGATCACCATGACCACCAACGGCGTCCTCCTCGGGCGCTACGCCCGAGAGCTGAAGGACGCCGGCCTGGACCGAGTAACCATCAGCCTGGACACCCTCAAGCCGGAGCGTTTCGACCGTATCGCTCGGGGCACGGGCACCAGGCAGGACGTGCTGGCTGGCATCGCGACGGCCAGGGCGGTAGGTCTGGAGCCGGTCAAGATCAACGTCGTTTCCATGCGCGGCGTCAACGACGATGAGGTCCTGGACTTCGCCCGCCTTACCGTAGAGGAGGGTTGGCACGTCCGCTTCATCGAGCTGATGCCCTTCCCCGAGGAGCAGAACCAGGACTGCCACGGCGGCGGCCTGGATGGCGCTTACCTGCCGGAAGCGGAGATCAGGATCGCCATCGAAGGGTCCTACGGGCCCCTGGAGCCCGCCGAGGTGCCGGGCAACGGGCCCGCCCGCTACTTCCGGGTGCCCGGCTCCGCGGGCAGCATCGGCTTCATCAGCGCCGTCAGCGAGGAGCACTTCTGCGCCCGCTGCAACCGGCTGCGGCTCACCGCCGAGGGCAAGCTGCGGCCTTGTCTCCTGCAAGACGACGAGGTGGACTTGAGGGCGCCCTTGCGCTCGGGCATCTCGGACACGCAGCTGGCGCAGCTCTTCCAGGACACGGTGGAGGGCAAGCGTGAGAGCCACCGCCTGGGCCTGGGCGTGACGCCCCAGCTACGGCACATGTCCCAGATCGGAGGGTAGCCCTCCAGCCCGCAAGGCCACGCTCCACGGTCTTCTCTCAGCCATTTCAAGTCTGACCGGAGGCAGGCACGCCCGCCATGAAAGCTCCTGAAGACATCGAGCTCTACACCGACGGCGCCTGTTCCTACCAGGGCCGCAGCGGACCCGGCGGCTGGGCGGCTATCGTCCTCCAAGGCGAGACTCCCCGTAGTACCTTGCACGGTCGCGCCGACAAGACCACCAGCCAGCGCATGGAGCTGACCGCTGCCATCGAAGGCCTGCGGGCCCTGGACCCCGGCTCTCGCGCGGTCCTGCGGAGCGATAGCGAGTACCTGGTCTACTCCATGTCCCCCCACCCGCGCTACGGACGCCCTTACCAGCGCAAGGCGAACCTTGACCTCTGGGAGCAGCTGGACGCCCTCGCTGCCCAGCGCACCGTGACCTGGGAATGGGTGGAGGGCCACAGCGGCCAGCGCTGGAACGAGGTCGCCAACGCCCTGGCCGAGGCGGCAGCCCAGGGCGTACCGCCTCCGCCCTGGGTGCAGGAGCTCTTGCAACCGGTGGCGGCTCCAGCGGAGCCCGCCCTCACCCACCTGGATGCCCAGGGGCAGGCCCGGATGGTGGACGTGGGGGCCAAAGCCGACACCCAGCGCGAGGCGGTGGCGCGGGGACGCATCGTCATGCAACCGGCCACCCTCGCCTTGATACAGAAGGGAGACCTGCCCAAGGGCGACGTCCTGGCCACCGCCCGCCTGGCGGGGATCATGGCGGCCAAGCGCACGGCCGAGCTCATCCCCCTCTGCCACCCCCTATCGCTCACGGACATACAGGTGGCCCTGGCGCCCGACCCCGCGGAGTCCGCCATCAGCATCGAGGCCACGGTGCGCTCCACGGGCAAGACGGGGGTGGAGATGGAGGCGCTGACGGCGGTCGCGGTGGCTGCCCTGACCGTATACGACATGGCCAAGGCGGTGGACCGGGGCATGCGCATCCAGGACATCCGTCTGGTGCGCAAGCGCGGCGGCAAGAGTGGGGAGATCGTCCTGGAATAATGCCCCGGCGCCCGCTGCCAGGGGCTCCAACGCGGCCTACATAGTCTTGAGTCGGGGCACGGACAGCTCGGCGGCGATGTTGTCAAACCACTGCACCACCTCCTTATGCAGCGGGATCCCCTTCGCCCTGCGCTCCCTTTCCTCTTCATATTCCAGGAGGCCTGGGTACAGGACACGGGCCTGGCCGGGAGCGGGCCTGGTGGCCCTGAGCTTCTGCAACATCTTGTCCATGTTTTCCTTGAACTGGGCCACGTCGGTGAAGGCGGCGATATCGTAGGCGGCAAAGTAGTTCTTGAACCCGTTGGTGCTATCCAGCATGCTGGGGAGGGCGCCGGCCAGGAGCGCAGACAGGACCTCCACCGTCAGGCCCAGGCCGTAGCCCTTGTGGGAGCCCAGTTCCCTGGTGCTGCCCAGGGGGAGCACCATATTCGGCCCCTGCTCGGGGGCGGTGATCTCCTCCATGATGGGGACGCCCTCTGGGGTCGCGACCCAGCCGGGTAGGAGCTTGGCGCCGGTCCTTGCCGCCAGCCTTATCTTGTTTATCGCCATCGCCGAGGTGGCCACATCGAATAGCAGGGGCGGCTCGCTCTTGGCAGGGGCCGCTATCGATATGGGGTCAGCGCCCAGGCGCCCCTCGGCGGCGAAGGTTGGCAACACCGAGGCCCCTCCAGCAGTCATGCACATACCTACCATATCCTTCTGGGCCGCCAGCATGGCGAAGTGCCCGACCGCACCCAGGTGGCCGCTGTTGTACATCGTCACCACGCCGATGCCCACCCGCTGGGCCTTCTCCATGGCAATGTTCATAGCCTGCCGGCCCAGCAGGATACCCAGCCCTCGGTCCGCATCTATGGTCGCCGTGCCCGGCGTCTCGCGGACGATGTGCCAGTTAGGCTGGGGGTTAATGACACCCTCGTTGTACTGCCGCACGTAGACGCGCATCATGTTGGAGACGCCGTGCGTCTCGACCCCGCGCAAGTCCGTCATGACCAGGACATCGGCGCCCTCCGCCGCGACCTCGCGGGCAACGCCCATCTTTTCGAAGATGGCCGCCACCGTCGCGCGGAGCGATTCCGCTGGCACGCGCACCACGTCCGCTGCTGGGACCTTGAAGCGCTCGAGCATCGTCCCCTCCCGGGCGGTGACTGTATCTCTTGCCGGCTATCGGTTAGAACCGGGCGAATTCTACCACTTTCTTCTGTAACTTCAGCCGGCTACCGACCCCGATTTGGCCGTCAGGGCAGCACGGGCACAGTGATGTACAGGGGACAGCTTGCTCGGGTGACAGATCAGGGCTGCCTAGGCCAAGGCCCGCTCTGGGGGCGCCCCGGCCAGGAAGCGTTGGTATTGGTACAGCCGCGCCAGGGCTCGCCCCGCGCGCGCCAGATCCCGGAAGGCCGCCACCCCGCGCTGGGGCAACTGCACCATCAGGCGCTGGCGAGCCACCAGCTCCTCGGGGTCGTTGCTGAAGGAATGGAAGGTCAGGGCCAGGGGCTTCCCGTGAGGCGCCGCGCGGGCGTAATCGCTTAGCCTGGCGATCAGACGGTCTGTCTCCTCGGGGCTGGAGCGGTTCAGGTCCAGGTGGGGCGCGGCGATGATGATGTCGATGTTGGGGTCGCGGCCCACCAGCCCCAGGGTCCGGTCCAGCAGGGTCGGGTCTCCTCGAAAGACGGCCCCGATGTCCAGGGGGTTGCGCACCATCGAGCCGGCGAGGGGGACGAAGGTTGCCAGCTCGGCGGTGGTCTCGGGCGCCAGGGCGGGAAGGGTGATCCCTTCCCGGGCCAGAGCGTCGGCGGCGAGGACGCTGTTGCCGCCGCCGATGCCCATCAAGACGGCGCGCAGGCCCCGCGGTGGCTGCACGTATAGGAAGGTCATCGCCAGGTCCGCCAGCTCTTCCAGGCTATCGGCCCGCACCACGCCGGTCTGTTTGTAGAAGGCGTCCCAAATCTGCGCCTCACCCCCCAGGGAGGCGGTATGAGATGCGACGGCCCGCGCCCCGGAGGCTGTCAGCCCGCCCTTCACCAGCAGGATGGGCTTATGCACGACGGTGCGTCGCGCCAGCTCCAGCAGCCGGCCGCCGTCGCGGATGCCCTCCAGGTACATACAGATGATGCGGGTATCCTGGTCCTCCGCCAGGTACTCGAGGAAGTCGTCGCCATGGAGGACCCACCCGTTGCCGAAGCTCACCGCCTTGCTGAAGCGCACGCCCATTTCGGCGGCGTGGTGGCTGAACCAGTTCAGGTTGCCGCCGCTCTGGGAGATGAAAGCCACGGGACCGGGCTCGGAGGGCAGCCGGTCGAAGGGGCCGATGTGGCCCTTGGGGCAGTAGGGCCCCATGCCGTTGGGACCGATGACGCACAGGCCCGTGCGGCGGATGATCTCACGGCAACGGGCCGCCAGCAGCCGCCCCTCCTCGAAGCCTGTCTCCTCGAAACCGGCGGTGTATATATGGACCGCCTTCACCCTGACCGCCGCGCACTCCTCCAGCACGCCGGGCAATACCGGCGCGGGGACGGCCGCCACCGCCAGATCGACAGGCTCGGGGACCTCACCGATGGAGCGGAAGGCAGACACGCCCGCAACAGGGCCCTGCGCCCTGGGGTTAATGGCGTAGAGGCGTCCGGCAAAGCCCAGCTCGCGGTAGTTGGCTAGAAAGCTGTTGCCGCTGCCGAAGCGCTGCTTGCCCTGCACGGCCTCGGCGGAGGCACCGATGATGGCCACCACCTGGGGTTGGAACGCGGCGTCCAGGGCCTGCGTCCAACGCATATCTCACCCTCCTCCGCTAAGGCGCAAACCGATTCATGATAGCCGTTGCAGAGACGACGGACAACTGCCCCGCTTGACCAGGACAAAGCGGGCGCTGTCCTCAGCGCCAGCGAACTCAAGCGAGGCGCTATCTGCTTACGATGCGCTAGTGCAATATGCACAATTATATGTCTCCAATCTTCTGCAAGCTCGCATATAGCCCGGCCCGACCGCCACCGCGTATCATTACACCTGTACACTTTGTATGAGCGAGCCGATGAGCCCACCCAGCGGAGCCCTCCAGCAGGCGGTGGCCACCCACTGCCCTTACTGCGCCTTGCAGTGTGGCATGCGCATCCAGGGCTCCCCTGGGCAGGCCGTCATTGCCGGGGACGCTGACTTCCCCGTCAACCGAGGGGCCCTCTGCATCAAGGGCTGGACCGCGGGCGAGACCCTGGCGCACCCGGACCGGCTTACCCAACCCCTGGCCCGCGCTGAGAACGGCCTCCTCGTTCCCGTGACGTGGGAGGAGGCGGTGGCCCGTGTCGTGCGCGCTATCGAAACCTGCCAGGCGCGGTACGGGTGCGACGCGGTAGGCGTCTTCGGCGGCGGCTCCTTGACCAACGAGAAGGCCTACCTCCTCGGAAAGTTCGCGCGCGTGGCCCTACGCACTCGCAATATCGACTACAACGGCCGCTTCTGCATGTCCTCGGCCGCTGCCGCCGGCTTGAAAGCCTTCGGACTCGACCGGGGGCTACCTTTCCCTCTGGAAGATATCCCCGGGGCCGCAGCGGTCTTGCTGGTCGGCGCGAACCCGGCGGAGACCATGCCGCCGGTGATGCAGTATTTCGAGGCCCAGAGGGCCCGGGGCGGCCGGCTGATCGTAGTCGACCCGCGCTCCTCGACCACCGCCCAGGCCGCCGCCCTTCACCTGCGCCTCAGCCCTGGCACCGACGCCGCCCTCGCCAACGGGCTCTTGCACATCCTGGTGCGTGAGGGCCTGATCGATCGCGACTACGTGGCGGAGCGTACGCAAGGGTTCGAGGCGGTACGGGGCCTGGTCGCCACCTATTGGCCCGAGCGCGTGGAGCGCATCACCGGCGTCCCCGAAGCGCAGCTCCTGCGGGCGGCCCGGATCCTGGGGCAGGCCAAGACGGCCCTGGTCCTCACCGCGCGGGGCCCCGAGCAGCAGGCCCAGGGCGTCAACAACACCCTGGCGTACATCAATCTTGCCCTCGCCCTCGGCCTGGTAGGCAGGCCCTACAGCGGCTACGGCTGCTTGACGGGCCAGGGCAATGGCCAGGGGGGTCGCGAGCACGGCCAGAAGGCCGACCAATTGCCCGGCTATCGCAGGATCGATGACCCCGAGGCCCGCCGGCACGTCGCCGCCGTCTGGGGCGTGGCCGAGGAGGAGATCCCCGGCCCTGGCCTTTCGGCCTACGAGATGCTGGACTCCCTGGGGCAGACAAACGGGGTGCGGGCCTTGCTCGTGCTCGGTTCCAATCCGGTAGTGTCAGCGCCCAACGCGGCCCACGTGGAAGAGCGCTTGCAGTTCCTCGATTTCTTGGTCGTCGCCGACTTCTTCCTCTCGGAGACCGCCCAGCTGGCCGATGTCGTTCTCCCCACCGCCCAGTGGGCAGAGGAAGAGGGCACCACGACCAATCTGGAGGGGCGGGTGATACTGCGCCGGCGGGCCTTTGACCCTCCCGCGGGCGTGCGCACTGACTTGCAGGTCCTGGGCACGCTGGCCGCAGGTCTGGGCAAGGGCCCGCTTTTTACCTATGCCAACGCCGCCGCGGTCTTCGACGAGCTGCGCCGCGCATCCCGCGGCGGCCCGGCGGACTACGCGGGGATCACCTACGAGAAGATAGCGGCCAACCAGGGAGTCTTCTGGCCCTGTCCGACGGAGGAGCATCCGGGGACGCCGCGCCTGTTCCAAGACCGCTTTCCCACGCCTTCCGGGAAGGCGCGCTTCCACGCCGTGCGGCACCAGGCGCCCGCCGAGGAGCCCGACCCCGAGTACCCTATCTATCTCACGACGGGGCGCGTCCTGGCGCAGTACCAGTCGGGCAGCCAAACGCGCCGGATCGGTCAACTGCGGACGATGGCCCCCGAGCCCCTGGCAGAGATGCACCCCGCGACCGCCAGGCGTTATGCCGTCTCGGATGGCGAGATGGTCAACCTGGTGACCCGACGCGGCGCCGCCACCTTCAAGGTGAAGGTCACCTCCGGCATTCGGGAAGACACCGTGTTCGTGCCCTTTCACTGGGGTGGCGCGCAGGCCGCCAATAGGCTCACCAATCCAGCCCTTGATCCGACCAGCCGCATGCCGGAGTTCAAGGTGTGCGCGGCCCGCGTAGAGAAGGCGAGGTAGCGAGCTATGGAACGAGAGCGGCTGGTCGTGGTCGGCAACGGCATGGCCGGGGCCAGGTTTCTGGAAGAGCTCCTGGCCCGCGGCGGCGGCGAGCGCTTCGACATCGTGGTGTTCGGCGACGAGCCCTACGGCAACTACAACCGGATCCTGCTGTCCAGCGTCCTGGCCGGGAGCCATGACCCCCAAGACATCTTCATCAACCCCCTGTCCTGGTATCAGGAAAACGGGGTCAAGCTGCACGCCGGCGTCAAGGCGGGCTGGATCGACCGGGCGGCCAAGGTCGTGCATGCGACCGGAGGGATCGCCGAGCCCTACGACAAGCTGGTGATAGCCACCGGCAGCTCGCCTCACGTGCCCCCCATGTCCGGCCTCTACGCCGATGCCTACAGCGCGGGGGCGTTTAAAGAGGGGGTCTTTGTCTTCCGCACTCTCGACGACTGCGACGCCATCATCAAATACGCCAGCAAGGCCAAGAGCGCGGCTGTCATCGGCGGCGGTCTCCTCGGCCTGGAGGCGGCACGGGGGTTGCTCAACCGGGGCGTGGAGGTGCACGTGGTCCACCTCATGCCGCACCTGATGGAGGTGCAGCTCGACCCTCCGGGCGGAGCGATCCTCAAGCAGACCCTGGAGCGGCTGGGCGTGCATGTCTTGCTCGACAAGTTCACCACCGTGGTGCTGGGCGACGGACGCGCGACGGGCCTGGCGTTCAAGGACGGCTCTACTCTGGCTTGCGACATGGTCGTGATAGCCACCGGCATACGGCCCAACGTGGAGCTGGCGAAGGCCGCGGGCCTGGACGTCCAGCGCGGCATCGTCGTCAACGACGACCTGGCGTGCCGCAACGACCCCAGCGTCTACGCCCTCGGCGAGTGCGCCCAGCACCGCGGTCAGCTTTACGGGCTGGTGGCGCCTCTCTGGGAGCAGGCGCGCGTGCTGGCCGACCGGCTGAGCAGCCGCAATCCCCAGGCAGTCTACGTCGGCTCCAAGGTCTCCACCAAGCTCAAGGTCATGGGTGTGGAGCTGGCGGTCATGGGCGACAAGGAGCCCAGCTCCGGGGAAGACGAGCTCGTCCATTACAGTGAGCCCAGCCACGGCATCTACAAGAAGCTCATCATCCGCGAGGGTCGGCTCGCGGGGGCGGTCCTCCTGGGCGAAGGGCTGGCCACCGCCGGTCTGCTGCAAGCCTTCGACCGCGGTGAGGTCCTGGCGGAGAACCGCTCGCAGCTTCTGTTCCCCCTGGCGGGCGAGGCCAGGATCACGCCGGTGTCGGAGATGCCGGATAGCGCCCAGGTTTGCAACTGCAACGGCGTCTCCAAGGGCCAGATCGTGGCCGCCGTGAAGGCCGGCAAGCGCAGCCTCAAGGCCGTGTGCGACGCCACCCGCGCGGGCACCGGCTGCGGCTCCTGCAAGAGCCAGGTGCAGATGCTCCTGGAGCTCGCCTCCGATGGGCTTACCGCCGACGACCCGGCGCTCCACTACTACGTGCCTGGGGTGCCCCTGACCAAACCCGAGCTGATCCTGGCCATCCAAGAGCAAGAGCTGCGCGGCGTCTCCGCCGTCTTCAACGCCCTGGCGGGCGGCAGAGAGGACCCCGGCAGCAAGATGGGTCTGGCGTCCTTGCTCAAGACGGTCTGGGGCAAGGAGTACGAGGACGAGCGCGACGCCCGTTTCATCAACGACCGCGTCCACGCCAACATCCAGAAAGACGGGACCTTCAGCGTGGTGCCCCGCATCTATGGCGGGGTCACCAGCGCGGCCCAGCTCCGCCAGATCGCGGAGGTGGCGGAGAAGCACGCGGTGCCCATGGTCAAGATCACCGGAGGGCAGCGCATAGACCTGCTGGGGATCTCCAAGGAGAAGCTGCCGGAGGTCTGGAGGGACCTGGGCATCCCCTCCGGCCACGCCTATACCAAGGCGTTCCGCACCTGCAAGACCTGCGTGGGCACCGACTTCTGTCGCTACGGCGTGGGCGACAGCACGGCGCTGGGAATCAAGATCGAGCGGCGTTTCCAGGGGATCGAGTCGCCGCACAAGATGAAGCTGGCGGCCTCGGGCTGTCCGCGCAACTGCGCCGAGGCCACCACCAAGGACTTGGGGGCCGTGGCGATCGAAGGCGGCAAATGGGAGGTCTACGTGGGCGGCGCCGCCGGGGCCCGCGTCCGCCGCGGCGACATCCTCTGCGTGGTTGACTCCCAAGACGCCGTCCTCAAGTACATGGGGCGATTCATGCAGTACTACCGCGAGCACGCCAAGTACCAGGAGCGGACCTACGACTTCGTGGAGCGCATGGGGGCCGACAAGCTGCGCCGAATCCTGATAGAGGACAGCGAGGGCATCGGCCCGCGCCTGGACGCCGAGATACAGGCTGCGGCAGAGGCCTACAAGGACCCCTGGCAAGAGGGCTCCCAGCCCCAGCACGAGGCCCAATTCCTGCGCGTCCTAACTCCGGCCGTCAGATGACGCCGTTGAGATCCCCGCTTATGGAACAGACAATAGCGACCTTCAATCTGGGCCCGGTCCAGCGCATCCCCGTGGGGGAGGGCCGGGAGTTCCTGGTCGGTCGCCTGCGCGTAGCGGTGTTTCGCCCCCGCGGCGGCGAGCTGTTTGCCACCCAAGCGCGCTGCACCCACAGCGGCGGGCCCCTGGCCGATGGAGTCATCGGGGGCCGCAAGCTGATTTGCCCGCTGCACGCCTACAAGTTCGACCTGGCGACGGGCCAGCCCTTAGGATACGACTGCCAGGCGCTCAAGACCTATCCCGTCAGCCTCAGTGAAGGGGGCGATGTCCTGGTGAGTCTGGAGCAGCGCCAGCTGGAGAAGGGGGAGGAGCAATAGCTATGAGCGGCCTCAGAATGGCGCGCGTCGCAGTCCTGGAAGGGCGTCTGAGCAATGAGCTGGCAAGTCTGGTGCGCCGCCACGATGGGGTCCCCTATTACGCGCCCGCGGTGCGTGAGGTCTCCCTCGACCGCCAGGAGCAGGTGGGGGCCTTCATCGATGGCCTAGTCGCGGGCTCGTACTCTGTGGCGGTCTTTTTGACCGGCGCCGGGGCGGGTGCGCTGTTCTCCGCCGCAGAACGGCTCGGACGCCTGCCGGAGCTTCTGACGGCTCTGCGAAGCGTCAAGACGGTCTGCCGAGGTCCCAAGCCCGCGGGTATGCTCAACCGCAACGGAGTACCGGTGTCGGTGCGGGCGCGCGAGCCCTACACGACGGCGGAGCTGCTGGAGGCCCTGGCGAGCCTGGAGTTGGCAGGGAAGGGCGTGGCCCTGGTCCACTACGGGGAGCGCAGCGCCGCCGTCGCGGAGGCCCTGCGCTCGCGCGGCGCCGACTTGGCAGAGCTGTACCTTTACGAATGGCTGCTCCCAGAAGACACCGGCGCCCTGGAGGCGCTGGTGCGGGACCTCATCCAGGGCCAGCTCGACGCGATCACCTTCACCAGCCAGGTCCAGGCGCGCCACCTATTTCGGATCGCCGCTAATCTGGGCCTGTCCGACCAATTGCTGGCCGCGCTCAAGGACCGCACCATCGTCGCCTCCATCGGCCCCACTTGTAGCGCCGGACTCAAGGAGCTGGGCGTCACGCCGCACGTAGTGCCAGACCACCCCAAGATGGGGCAGCTGGTGCTGGCCCTAGCGCATTACCTTGAGCCGCGCCCCCCGCGTAGCAGAGTGGCTGTCCTCCAGCCAAGGAGCGTTTAAAGTGCGACCGAGCCCGGGCGTCCCTGTGGGCCATCTACCTACCTTAATCGCGTCCTTCATGCACTTCGACCTGAGCTTCATGCTCTGGGTCATGCTGGGCGCTCTGGGCATCTATATCGCCGAGAGCCTGGGCCTGGGGGCGCTCCAGAAGAGCCTCCTGGTGGCGGTCCCCGTCCTCAGCGGCTCCTTGCTGCGAGTGCCTCTGGGCTGGCTCGGCGACCGCATCGGCGGCAAGCGCGTCGGCGTGGCGATGCTGGCCTTCCTTTTCTTGCCGCTGGCCCTGGGCTGGCAAGCAGGCGCCCACTTCCCTCTCCTGCTAGTCGTGGGCCTGCTGCTGGGGACGGCGGGGGCCTCGTTCGCCGTGGCGCTGCCGCTGGCGAGCCGCTGGTATCCGCCGCAGCGGCAGGGGCTGGTCATGGGTATCGCCGCGGCCGGCAACAGCGGGGTGGTCGTTACCAACCTGCTGGCCCCCCGCCTCGCTAGCCTCTTCGGCTGGCACAACGTCCTGGGGCTGGCAATGATACCGCTGGCCGTGGTCCTGCTGGCGTTCGTCCTCCTGGCCAGGGACAATCCGGCCTGGGGAAGTCGGCCGCGCAGCCCGGCGCGCGCCACCCTAAGGCAGGCCGACCTGTGGTGGTTCTGTCTTTTATACAGCGTGACCTTCGGTGGCTACGTGGGTCTCAGCAGCTTCCTGCCCCTCTTGCTGCGGGACCAGTACCAGGTGAGTCCCGCGACCGCCGGGTATGTGACCGCCCTGGCGGCCCTGGTCGGCAGCGCACTCCGCCCGCTGGGCGGCTATCTGGCGGACCGATTGGGCGGAGCGCGGGTGCTATCTGCCCTGCTCCTGAGCATCGGCGCCCTCTACGTCCTCGGCGCGACCATCCCGCCCCTGGCAGCGATGATGGGTCTGCTCGTGGTGACGATGGCCTGCCTGGGGATGGGCAACGGAGCGGTGTTCCAACTGGTCCCGCAGCGGTTCCGCAACGAGATCGGCGTGGCAACTGGGATAATAGGCGCCATCGGTGGTCTGGGAGGCTTCGCGCTGCCGCTCATCCTGGGCCTGGCAAAGCAGCTTGCGGGCTCCTTCGGGCCGGGCTTCCTGGCCCTCGGCCTGGTGGCCTTCACCTCCTTCCTCCTGCTCGTCCTCCTGGTAGCCTGGCGACATGACTGGCGCTCATCCTGGAGGCATTCTGCGCTATCCGAGAGCTTGGAGGGCCCCGCGAGCTAGACCAGGCCCCTTGCCTCGGCGCGCGGCTCTTTCCGGTACACTTGGAGCATGACAGCCATCATCCTGGCCGGCGGCGCCAGCAGGCGGCTGGGTCGAGACAAGGCCGGCGCACTCCTGGGGGGCCGCACGCTGCTCGAGCGCGCGGTGCTGGCGATGCAGCAGCTAGCCGGGGAAGTCATAGTGGTGGTCGCCCCCGCTCAGCCCTCGCCCCTGCCGCCGGAGCTCTCGGTCAGGCTGGAGGAGGACTTGCACCCCGGTCGAGGACCCCTGGCCGGACTGTACACCGGGCTCCTGGCCGCACGCTCCCCTTACTGCTGGGCGGTCGGTTGCGATATGCCTTTCTTATCGCCCCCGCTGCTCCGTTACCTCAGGGAGCGCGCGCCGACCTATGATGCGGTCGTCCCCGTCGTCGCGGGACGCCTCCACCCCCTCCATGCCGTCTATAGCAAGACCGCGCTGCCTATTGCGGAGGAAATGCTGACCGAGGGTGGGGGCAGCCTGCACGGGTTGCTGGAGCGCCTGCACGTGCTCCACATCGGGGAAACCGAGGGCGCGCGTCCCGAGGAGTGGCGGCGCTCCTGCTTCAACATCAACACACCCGAGGACTGGGCCCAGGCGGAGGCTAGCGATAAGTCTGAGCGTCCGGGATGAACCCTCTTGCAGGCGCGCGCAGGACAGGCAAGCGACAACGCCAGTGGCACCGAGATTCACCCTTGCGCTAGAATGCGCCATCGAATTCTGGTAGGACAGCGGGTACAGGCCTCAGTAAAGGAACGTCATGGCCTCGCGCGTCTCGCCCGAATCTCTGGCCCGCGGCAGCGCTCAGCGGCCCTGGATCGCCATCGGCCTCTGGGCGCTGGCCTTCGTTATCGCGGGCGTCCTTGTAGGCACGCTGCTAAACAGCGGCCTGACCACCGAGTTCACCCTTACCGGCAACCCCGAGTCCAAGCGGGCCGAAACCCTGCTGGCGGACCGGCTGCGCGGCCCCAGGAGCACGAATGAGGTTGTCATAGTGCAGTCGGACACCCGCAGCGTCGATGACCCCGTGTTCCAGAGGTTTGTGCTGGACCTCTTTGGACGCCTGGGCGCCCTGGAGCCCGGGATCATCAAAGAGGGAACCCTGGCCAGCTACTATACGCACAAGGCAGGGTTTCTGGTCTCAGCGGACCGCCACGCCACCCTCATCCCCTTCAGCATGGCGGGGACCTTCGACGACGCCAGCCAGAATATCCACCGCGTGAGCGAAGCCGTCGACGAAGCCAACGGCCTGAGCGAGTTCAAGGTCCTGATGACAGGACAAGCCACCGTGGGCAAGGACTTCCAGGAGGCGTCCGCGAGTGATATCCAGAAGGGAGAGACGGTCGGCGTACCCATAGCCCTGTTGATCCTGGTGCTCGTGTTCGGCGCCGTGGTGGCCGCCCTGATACCGCTGGTGATGGCCGCTCTGTGCATCGTCATCGCGCTAGGGGTTGCTGCTCTGGTAGGACAGCTCTTGCAGCTATCCCTCTTCGTCACCAACATGATCACCATGATCGGCCTCGCCGTCGGCATCGACTACTCCCTCTTTGTAGTGGCGCGCTACCGCGAGGAGCGGGCCGACGGCTTGGACAAAATCGAAGCCATCGCGCGGGCCGGCGCGACCGCCACCCGGGCCGTCTTCTTCAGCCGGTGGTCCTGGCCCTCGCCGGCTTGGTGCTGGTGCCGGCCAACATCTTTTTCAGCCTGGGCCTAGGAGCCATCTTCGTGGTCATCACCTCCGTCCTCGCCTCCATGACTCTCTTGCCCGCCGTCTTGAGCCTCCTGGGCGATCGTGTCAACCGTCTATCCATCCCCTGGATAAGCAGGGCTCAAGCCAGATTCGACGACAGCCGACCGGGCGGCTTCTGGGACCGCGTTCCTCGCGTGGTCATGCGCTGGCCGGTGGTCAGCCTGCTCCTTGCCGGAGGGCTGCTCATCGCCGCCGCCATCCCGTCTCTCGGCCTCGCCACCGGGGTCGCCGGTGTCTCCTCTTTTCCCGACGGCATCGAGTCCAAGGCGGCGTTCCGCGTCCTGGATGAGAAGTTCTCGGCAGGACAGGTGGCTCCAGCGGAGATCGTTATCAACGGCGATATCTCCTCTCAGCCCGTCCAGGCAGGTGTCGGACGCCTGCAGGCCACCCTGGCCGGGGACGCCGCCTTTGGCCCGCCCAGGCCTCTGGAGGTGAACGCCGCCGGAGACGTAGCGCTGCTGGCGGTGCCAGTCGCTGGCGATGCCGTCAACCCGGAGGCCCAGGAGGCCATCAAGCGGCTCCGCGGCCAGCATGTGCCCGCCGCCTTCGCGGGCGTTCCGGCTACCGTGCTGGTGACGGGTGAGACCGCCTTCAACATGGACTTCGTGCATATAGCGAACAGCGCCGCGCCCATTGTCTTCGTTTTCGTCCTGAGCATAAGCTTTCTTTTGCTGATGGTGGCCTTTCGCTCCATCGTCGTGCCTCTCAAGGCCATCATCTTGAACCTCCTCTCCGTATGGGCGGCCTACGGAATTCTGGTCCTGGTCTTCCAGGAAGGGGTAGGGAACGAGGTCTTTGGCTTCCAGCAGTACGCCATTATCGAGGCCTGGATCCCGCTCTTCCTTTTTTCCGTCTTGTTCGGCCTCTCCATGGACTACCACGTGTTCCTCCTGAGCCGCATCCGGGAGCGCTTCGACCAGACCCAGGACAACACTGGCTCCGTGGCTTTCGGTATCCGGTCAACGGGCCGCCTTATCAGCGGCGCGGCCCTCATCATGGTCAGCGTGTTCTGGGGCTTCGCCGCCGGCGACCTGGTCGGCTTCCAGCAGGTGGGGTTTGGCCTGGGGACCGCCGTCCTGCTGGACGCAACTATCGTCCGCTTGGTCCTAGTGCCAGCCAGCATGAGGCTCCTGGGAAAGTGGAACTGGTACCTGCCGGTGGCCCTACGGTGGTTGCCGGACCTCCGGGTCGAGAGCGCTCGGAAAGCCGCGGATTCCGTGGAGCCAGCAACGAGCAGCCAGGCCTAAGGCCCGGCGTAAGAGAAGGAGTGCCCATGGCGGTCCGACTGGTGGTCACGTTCAAGGCGGTCTCGGGACAGGGCGAACAGTTCGCCCGGGCCTTCGCGCCTCTTATCGCGGAGGTCAAGAAGGAGCGGGGCTGCGAGCAGTACGAGCTGTTCCGCAGCCTGGAAGCACCCGACACGCTGGTCTTGTTGGAGCGCTGGAGCGATCAGGCCGCGCTCGACGCTCACGGGGTGGCGCTGCGGGCACGCGGCCCCTCGCCCACCGAACGCTTCCGGGCGGGGCCTGCCAAGGTGGAGCGCTACGAGGCCAAGTAGCGGGCGCTCCGCCCGCCAGACATGGGAGAATGGTACCCCTGGGCGGAATCGAACCGCCGACAAACGGTTTAGGAAACCGCTGCTCTATCCTTCTGAGCTACAGGGGCAAGTCGCCAGTCCTAGACCGGCCAACTGATTATAGCAAGCCTGGGCCAGGCGTCCGCTCCGGGGTCTGTACCTTGCAGCGGTGGGTCCCAATCCGCGCGGGCCAGGTAGTAGACTTATAGTATGGTGCCTAACGCACACACCACCAACACCGACCCGCGACGCGCTCGCATAAGCGGTCTCTACGTGATCCTGGATGCCAGCCCCAGAAGAGGGCTGGCGCCTGTCGACGTGGCCCGCGCCGCCCTGGAGGGCGGGGCCCGGATGCTCCAACTGCGGGAGAAGTCTCTGGCGAAGGGACCGCAGCTCGCGCTGGCACGGGGGCTGCAGGCCCTCTGCGAGGCCTTTGGCGCCCTCTTCTTCGTGAACGACCACGCCGACCTGGCCGCCGCCGCTGGCGCCCATGGGGTCCACGTGGGCCAGCAGGACCTGCCGGTGGTAGAGGTGCGGCGGCTGGTGTCTCCTGACACCCTGGTCGGCACCTCGACCAACAACGTGCAAGAAGCCCTGGCTGCCCAGCGGGCGGGCGCCGACTATGTAGCCGTCGGCAGCATCTTCCCTACTCAGACCAAGGGCGACACGCGCCCGGCCAGCCCGGAGGTGCTCCGCCAGATAAAGGCCCAGCTAGCGGTGCCGGTGGTGGCCATCGGCGGCATCAAGGAGGGGAACCTGGAGCAGGTGCTGGAGGCAGGGGCTGACGCAGTCGCTGTGATCAGCGCCGTGGTAGATGCCCCTGATATCCGGGGAGCCGCCGCGCGCCTCTCGGGGCGCATACAGGCTTTCAGGGACGCCGCGAAGTGACCCTATAACCGCTGCTAGACAAGGGAGCTAGCGCACCCCTACGTCACCCATCAGGACTCGGCGGGCGGCCTCGACACGGGCGAGGAAGGCGCTGTCGGGCAGGACCGGCCCGCCGGGGCCGGGCTTTATCTCCCCCCCCCGGGGGACCCCACAGCGGCCGGCGCGGGACCTGGGGCGGGCCCCCCC
>Ga0082335_1005026_pt1 | contig 18903 bp, 16 predicted proteins | sample Subgrocontami58m_FD_72375 | JGI IMG/M metagenome (GOLD analysis project Ga0082335, IMG submission 72375) | Subsurface groundwater microbial communities from S. Glens Falls, New York, USA - GMW37 contaminated, 5.8 m (SPADES assembly) (version 2) ... | reverse complement strand
GCTGTACTTGGGGTTGTCCCCACACGCGTGGGGGTGAACCGGTATCTACAAGATACCGTAGAGCCTGCTCTTTGTTGTCCCCACACGCGTGGGGGTGAACCGGGTGGCGGCACTATTATTTACGGACCTCCCGGCGTTGTCCCCACACGCGTGGGGGTGAACCGCATCAGGCGCAATTTTTAAAATTATATCTGCCGTTGTCCCCACACGCGTGGGGGTGAACCGCTATAGGTATCGACATAGATATTAAGGCCTGTGGTTGTCCCCACACGCGTGGGGGTGAACCGATAGGTTGATCCATTCATACGGCGAGCACCCGTTGTCCCCACACGCGTGGGGGTGAACCGAGCACACGGCTGGCGCGTGGCGCACTTCCGCCGTTGTCCCCACACGCGTGGGGGTGAACCGCCAGGAACGCCCGATTCGCCTCGCTACAGTACGTTGTCCCCACACGCGTGGGGGTGAACCGGGACTACATGCGCACACAACCGCCTAGTATGGGTTGTCCCCACACGCGTGGGGGTGAACCGTTGGGGGTAGCATGGCCTATACTACACCGCTTCGTTGTCCCCACACGCGTGGGGGTGAACCGGCTTCTTACAGTGAGTACGGATTTTGAGCATGGTTGTCCCCACACGCGTGGGGGTGAACCGAGAATATGACGTACCAAGACTTGATGGAAGCGGTTGTCCCCACACGCGTGGGGGTGAACCGAAACGTGGAGGATCGAAGGCGGCTACAGAGTTGTTGTCCCCACACGCGTGGGGGTGAACCGCTGAGGCAGCCATTCAGCGGATTGGCGCACGCGTTGTCCCCACACGCGTGGGGGTGAACCGAAACGTGAAGGATCGAAGGCGACTACGGAGTTGTTGTCCCCACACGCGTGGGGGTGAACCGGAGCCATACCATGTCTGAGAAAAGAAAGACCAGTTGTCCCCACACGCGTGGGGGTGAACCGCGGAGCGTTCCTGGGCGAGCCAGACGGATAATCGTTGTCCCCACACGCGTGGGGGTGAACCGAACGCCCCCCTAATCCCGAACCGCCACATCGTGTTGTCCCCACACGCGTGGGGGTGAACCGCCATTAAGTCTACTCAGCCAGATAACCTGTTCGTTGTCCCCACACGCGTGGGGGTGAACCGTAGTCCACGGCGTAGCCCGCCTGGTCGGAGTCGTTGTCCCCACACGCGTGGGGGTGAACCTGCCGGACCTGACGGCTTCCACCGGCTGGGAGCGTTGTCCCCACACGCGTGGGGGTGAACCGTATACCCAGCTAAAGTCGGTAACTCGCAATCCTGTTGTCCCCACACGCGTGGGGGTGAACCGGTGTCGAGGGCAGCTCCGAAGCCGTCGCCGTAGTTGTCCCCACACGCGTGGGGGTGAACCGATATACGTGCTACCGTTCAGCAATCTGGGTCAGTTGTCCCCACACGCGTGGGGGTGAACCGCTGCGATACGGCCCCTGTGAGGCGCTCCTGGTGTTGTCCCCACACGCGTGGGGGTGAACCGCACACGCCAATACCACTGACGACCGTCCTGGAGTTGTCCCCACACGCGTGGGGGTGAACCGGAGGTAATATGAACCGGGAACAGCGGAGACACGTTGTCCCCACACGCGTGGGGGTGAACCGGCGGAAGGCGCAAGTCAGTGCATTATTGTGACGTTGTCCCCACACGCGTGGGGGTGAACCGAACAAGGGGGGCTGCGGCGCGAAGTTCGACGAGTTGTCCCCACACGCGTGGGGGTGAACCGGGCACGACGGTCAACGTAGACGCAAGATCGGCGTTGTCCCCACACGCGTGGGGGTGAACCGAGAGGAAGTCCTTCTTCCGCCGATTGGCTGAGGTTGTCCCCACACGCGTGGGGGTGAACCGGTTGGCCCCTGTAAGATCGGCCCTCAACCCCGGTTGTCCCCACACGCGTGGGGGTGAACCGGACCTACAAACGGAAGCGGTGCGAAACATCATGTTGTCCCCACACGCGTGGGGGTGAGGTAAAATGGAGGAGAGTCGACCATTCACTATCCCCACATAGTGTCGGAGCAACTCACTCACCAGCGCTCTCCCCAACCGGTGACGAAGCGTTCGATTGCTTGTGAGTACTGCCTCCTCAGGGACAAGGCGGACGCCCCTCCTCGGGCCAGCCATTGATGACTCCATCCACGACGACGCCGCTAACAGATGGACGATCCATGGTGCAATCGGACAGACTCTTACCATTAGATAGTAAGATTCTATAGCCGGTGACGCTGCAAACGCCAGAAGGGAATGGTAAACTTTGACGCTTCCCAGTTGTTTGTCGTACTTGCGTACATGTATCAGATGCCATCGGTGCAAGCGTCCGCTGCTGCTCGGTAGTTGGGCTGCACCTGACGTTCCCTGGAACCGTCTTGTAGGTGAGTGTGCCCCGTTCTGGTGCCTGACCAAAGGCAAGTTCCCGCTTTAAGAGTTCACACGGGTCGTTGATCCAGTTGTTCGACGGGCTGTTGTATGCCGGTCGATACCGGATCGTTGCGCCCAAAACCTTGCGGGCTACGTTATCGCCATAGAATACTGCCACTGTCTGGTTGGCATCCGCCAACGTGACGGTGTACTCCCAATTGGAGAGCATGGGAAGATCATAGCTCCCCACCCCAACCGCTTGCAGTGTCCATTTGCAGCCTTCCCATGCAAGTCCTGTTCCTGTGGCGACTGGTCGGATTCCCCGCGCCAGGAAGCCGTGTGCCTGGCTCATCTGATCGTCGCCCGGACACAATGTGGCAGTCCCTGCAGGGACTGCCTGTTGCGCCGTGACTTCCGTCGAGACAACACCTGGAGCGGGAGTGCTTCCACGAGGCACCTTCCGAAATTCGACCAGCTGCGCCTGGCCGTCCGTCACGTTCACCACCACTCCCTCCGGACGAACACGCAACTCGGTTCGTCCCTCCGTCACCACAACATATTCATCATCCCCAGCTCGAATACAGTAAACGGTGTCTACGCTGTCTGCCCCTGCTTTCTCGTTCCTCAAGATGAGAAGGAAGCTTTGCTCGGGCGCTCTGACGGTAGCCTCTCCTCCCAAGGAAAACCTGCCAGCTGGCGTGGAAAGGGAAACATCCTCTTGGACCGAAACCTTGCCGTCTGAATCGATCAGGATCTTGATGGGGAGTATGGGCAACTGCCAAGAGGCATGCACCGCCGCCGTGATCGGTGGACACGCCGCCACCGTGGTAACGGCCGGCCTCTGACAACCGACTAGCGATAGTAGCGAGACCAGGAACACCACTTTGCCGGTGTGCCGGCGTCGGATGGCGAACGAACCGGATAGCATCGGACGCTGTCCATTTCTCCCCACCCCCTGGGGAAGGTCAACCTGCGCAGGAACGGCATCACCATCGCGGTTTCTCCACCAACTGGCAATGGTGCCTATCCTAAACAAAGACGATACCATCAACCCGCCGCGGCTCCTATTGCGGAGCTACGGTTCTCAAACCCTGTACGCTCTTCCGTGGCCGTACGCTTCTCATCAATCCTCACCATATTGGGCGCTTACAGTGATGGCCGCCCATCCGATGAGGGTATCGCTCCCGGGTACGTGCAGGCCACCGCTCACCGCCTGCACGGTTACCGTGCCATTGGGGAGATCTGCTTTGACGACCTCCAGGTCAACGGAAGCAGGGTCCGGGACAGCCACTGTAACGTCCACCAGTGTGATGCCTCCGCGCTCGCGGATCTCACGAAGTAGGGGGAGACTGGAGTGCCTGAGGGCGTCAAGTACGGCCCGGCAGGCCGCCTTGGTGCAGTCACCGCCGTGCAAATCCATGCCCATTCCAAACTCAAGCACGTAGGGTATTGTGCTCATACGGGTTCGCCTCCTCGTTGACTCTGGCCGACTGTTCGTACCACCATCCCTATCGAGCTGTTGGGCGATAGCGATGTCCCAGGTGCTTCCGTTGGCCTTCCACGATGCCGATCCTAGCACACCCGCCAGGCTTACGTCGCCAGGCGGCTCCGCGAGGCGACTCCGCGGACCGGAGCCGCATCCCTATTGCGTCATGGTGAATTGCAAGTTTCCGCCGGGCTTCACCTAATCAAGGAGTGCCTGGTGGATCGCGAAATGAGCGGTTTAGACTAGACCACCGTCTGTGAAACAGTCACGAGGGAAGACTCTGGAAGTGCCGGAATGCTGCAACTATCAGGGAAATTCTTTATGCAGGGCGACCACGACACCGAGGATATGGAACTTTTCTGCCGCCGCCTGTGCTTCCCCTTCACCCGCTAAGACTATCCCTTCGGGCTGTTGCAGGTAACGCCGGAGGTACACCCGGTCGCCCGCGCAGGCTGGCCACCAAGTCCCCGTGGACGGGAGGGCGATCCACATCGATGAAAAGCGTGTCTCCTACCCGTATCTCTGGCTCCAGCGGATGCTCCAACACCCGGATGCCCCAGATGTGCCGTCCCGCTGCCTTGGCGGGGTCCCAGTAGGCGTAGTCCGCAGGGGGGCCGGGCGGCTCCTGACCGAGGTTCCGCTCATAGATGGGGATGGCCACGGGCAGGCGCGCCAGCCACTGCGCGGCTTCCTCACGGATGCTCCGGGGACCCTGCGCGCTGGCCGGGCTTGCCCCTCCAGTAGGCAGGGACGGCGGGCCGAAGGTGCTGGCGGTGGCCTCCGCAGCTACGAGTGGCACGTTGACCTGGTGCCCGGCCAGCGCCATGACCGTGGTGGGGTCCGCCCCAAAGAACTGGGCCAGCCGGATGCAATTGCGCTCCCTGGGCCGCTTCCGTCCCCTGAGCCACTCGGATATCCGCTGCTGACTCACCCCTATAGCGCGGGCCACCTCCGCCTGGGTTACACCAGGACGGGCCGCCAGTTGTTCCAGGAGCCAGCAGGCCACCAGAGGGCGATAGTAGGCGCTCATATGCTCATCCTTCGTCCGACGGCAACTCAGCGGTGATCCACGGCCAGTGATAGTAGTTGAACGTGTACCCGCAGCCCGGCGTCGGACACGCGCGCTCCCAGGTATCAATGACCTCCAGTTCGCGTTGGCAGTCGGGACAGCGACCGACGGCGAGCGCCGCTTTCGTCTTGCGGGGCATGTAAAGGTCCCGGAGCATGTCCCTAGGAATGGCAGCGAAAGACCTATCAGACTGCATCACAGCGTGCCACTTGGACACCAGCCGTGGAATACCCTCGCGCCTAACCGTCAGCGAGCGGAATAGTGGCGGTGACTCGTGATTGATTACCGACGCCGCGTGTCGTATGTCCTCTGCCTGTTAGATCTTCCACCAAATCCGCATAGCCGGGGCCGAACCGGTGCACGCTGCCATCACCCAAGCCGAGCGGCCACGCCCCAAGTGCTGCAGCTGGATACGGTCATGTTTGGGGGTCTCTACGCCTTCACGGGCATTGACATCTACACCCGGGAAGCGTATATCCCGGTGGCGCCGGCCTTGACGGCTGCCTATGGCTTCGCCTTCTTGGAGCAGGCCATGACCCGTCGGTTCGGCGGCTACGTAGAGCTGATTCAGACCGACGGGGGTAGTGAGTTCAAGGCGGCGTTCCTGGCGCACGTGGGCACGTACTGTAGCCGGCACCGGGTGGCCCGCCCGTACAAAAAGAACGAGCAGGCCTACATCGAGAGCTTCAACCGAACCGTGCGCAAGGAATGCCTAGGCTGGGCGCACTATAAGCCTGCAGATCGTGAACGATGCCAGGCTGAGGTAGACGCCTCCCTGGAACGTTATCATTACTACCGGCCCCATCTAGGACTTGGCCTTCAACCACCGCTTCAGAAAGGAGGGTAGGCACTGTCCGATATTTACGGAGAATACTGCAAGGGCTTGACTTTAATAGTCCAGACGTTGCCCGCACTGTGAGTGCCGGGCCTCGGCGTGTATTCTAGCGACCGTCGTCGGGGGCCGGCACAAGGACAGACGCGCCGCCCACCAGTACGGTGGTGCCTCTGTGGTTCTCGCACCATACCTGTAGGTCGAGACGACTGCTCGCACCTTCCTTGGACGCACCTCCCACTTTGCCACGAGCGGTTATGATGTCATCCTCAAGGATCATATTGATGCAACGCCAACTTAACTTACCGGTCGTAAGCCAATGCTCTCCGTACGCGCTGATCAGCATCTCCTGTAGCAGTCCACCTATATGGAGTCCCTGAGCAATGGGCTTAGGACGACCTACCCTAGCAGCGGCGTCTGCGTCTGTATGCTGATTCTTGTTAAATTCGTGATATGCGGCTCCGGGAAACCCACCCGAAAAGAGACGCATCTTCCCTATATCCATGGTCTGCACTACCGCCGGCACCTCGTCCCCTACATTAGTCGGCATCGTTCGGGTAACCATATTGGCCTCCTATTGCCATCTAGCTTGCTCTGGGCTTGGGAGCCTTGCTTGAAGAACTCGGCCAGTCATCACTTCAGTGCCGGCTTCATCCTGGACGTGGAACTCGGTGACCAAATAGTACTTGTCCCGCCTAATGTACTTGTCAGCCACACGGCCGAGGACTGTGACCGTCGTCCCCACGGGAACGGGCTTGAGGTATTCCACCTCGATGCCCGCAAATAACCCACCTCCCTTGGTTTCAAGCTGGCTGAGTGCTCTATTCCCGAGATCAGCGGCAATATTCTCGAGGATACAAGGCGGAACAATGGGTCCCCCAAAGGGGGAATCTTTTACAAACCACGGATTTCCGGTGCCCAGCGAATCGGCGTACCTTCTCACTGTCTCGGCATCCAAGAGCCGTACTGTAGGGCCTACAGGAACCCCCACTTCGAGTTTCTCGAAAGCCGCTCTGTCGGGTGTCATCTCTGATGTCATAGCTTCCCCCCTTTGTATCGAGCGCCCGCTGTCCTGTCTGGCCGTCTTCAGCGGATGTTACTCAAGCGCGCCAGAAGCACTACAGCCCGGATGCGAAGCTCTGCTGCATCTGGCTGACCTTGGCCGGGTCCAGTGAGTTAATCTCAGCGCCTACGCCTCACAGGACGCCGTCGCCACAGTCATCTTTTTGCCTTCCCGGTTCTCGATCCAGAGCTCCAAATCCCATTTGAAGCCGTTGGCGGCCGGCTCTCGCCCGCGGATAACGCCTCGCATAAGAAGGAACTCGTCAATTGGAGTCGTGCCAATGAACGCCACCGAGATCTTTCCTTTAGTAATCCAATCCTTGCCAAAAAAGTTCATCATCAACTCGGAGAGATATGCGTGGGACATACGCCCCATTGCAATAGGTTTATTGAAGCCTTGCCGCCGAGCAGCCTCATAGTCAGTATGAAAGCTTACCCCGCCTCCTGTGTACGCAATGCTTTTGCCCAATGACAAGCGCTTGGCCATCGGACGAATCTCGTGTCCAACTTCCCACTTCTCGGAGGGAGGGCCGACAGGGCCGGCTTCAAACTGCTCTTCTCCCGCAGTTGCTTCCGAAACGCGCCCTTCTCTTGCTGTACCGGGTGGATAGCTCACCAAGCGAATGAAGCGGCTGCGCTGCACCACTTTACCCGACGAGTCCACACACTCGCCATCCAGTCCTGCATACCGTTTTCCCCGTTTTTCAGATTTCTCGGTGACTTTGCCACTGATAGTGTACGTCTCGCCAACATAGATAGGAGCGAGGAACTCTGACTGTTGCCTGGCATGCATCTGATTGCCGCCGCCCGACGATGAGAATTTTGCGTTGAAAAGCCCTTGAGCCATGGGACCGTCAATAGCGGTCGGCGGCGCAATGGGCTTCCCAAAAGGAGACGTCTCCATAAACCAGGGATGATAAGAATCGAGGGCGGCCATGTGCTTATCCACCATTTCCTGTGTGACGGTAAAGGTGAACGGATCGAAGGACTCCCCCACCTCAAAGTTATCCCACTCGAAAGGTTTTGCTGACATATTGCCTCCTGAAGATCTTTAAGCATCGGCGGGATTTTATCACGTGATATCATTGTTGTCAATGATAGCCATAGGCAAAATACCGTCTATACTAGTTTTCATTATTGATTGACACGTGAGTATAGATATGACACACTCAGGCAAATTCAAGGCGGGTCGCGTTTGAACGGGTCAGTCTGATCGTCTGTTCCGTGACAAACCAGCGATCGCGGCAGAAAGAGGAGAGTATGAGTAGGTGCGCTGTTACGCTGGCGATAGCCAGTTTGTTTTCACTTGTCATGTTCTCGGCTGGCTGCGCCGCGGCTGAGCAACCGGGCTCAACGGCTGGCGGGAATGACGACAAGCCCCGCTACGGCGGAGTACTGCGCATCGGAGGCTCCGAGCCTGGGTCGTTTGATGCAGTAGTAGGTCGGGGTGCTGGTGACCAGACTTTCGTCCGGGCTGTGACCAACCAACTGATCGCCGCAGACGACAGCCGACAGCCTGACCCGAAAAACTCCCTGGTCGCGAAGTGGGAAATCCTCGGCGACGGCAAGACCATCCGACTTCAGCTTCGCGATAACGTCTACTTTAATGACGGCACCAAGTTCGATGCCTCGGTCGTGAAGTGGAACATCGAGCGCGTCCTGGATCCCAAGAATTTTTCTCAGGTGCGAGGCAATTTCGTCGCCATTAAAAAGATCGAGGTCAAGGACCCGCTTACGGTGGTCTTACACCTCGACGAGGTTGATGTTCCGTTACTGTACCACCTGGCGGACCGCGGGGGAATGATGCATTCGCCCGCGGCAGTAACCAAATCGCCGGATGACCACGGGGTGACGCAGGTGTCAGGCACCGGCCCTTATGAGCTGGTGGAGTGGGTAAAGGGCTCCCACGTCACCGTGAAGCGTTTCAAGGACTACTGGCGTAAAGACGATGCTGGCAATCAACTGCCCTTTTTGGATGGAATTACCTGGCAAGTCCTTCCCGATGCCCGCATCCGTGTGGCAGCGCTTGAAACAAAACAGGTCGACCTGATTGATCCCCTGACGTTCCCGGGCGAGTTCATCGATCGGGTGCGCGGCAAGCCTGGCATGGTGTTCTACATCACCAAGGGAGCCTCTGTTCCAGCACTGCGACTCAATCTGAACGTTTTCCCAATGACCGACGTCCATTTGCGGCGGGCTATCTCGTATTCGCTGGATCGCAAAGCCCTCATGAAGATCGAATATGGAGAACTGGGCGAATATATCGGCGGTGGCGCCATAACCCCGGCCTTCGAGCAGTATTTTGTACCCCCAGACAAGGGGGGAGTCCCGCCCGTGGAACGGGACCTCCAGAAGGCCCGGGAGGAACTTCGTCTTGCGGGTTATGTAAACGGATTCGAGTGGACTACTCTTGGTAGTTCCGCCGAGTCAAATCGCAAGCGGTTGGAAGCGATGCAGGCGATGCAGGCCGAGGTGGGAATCAAGATGAACATAAAGGTCCAGGATGGGGCGCTGATGCAACAGATGTTCTTTGCGGGCGAGGCAGCCGCTTTCGCTGGGTCGTACTCTGACCGCCTCGATCCTGACTCTGGGCTTTTTGAGAAGTACTACTGTGCTCCCGCGGGCTCCGAGGCCTTGGGCTTAACGCCAGGGTTTGGCGGCGGCCGTCCGCCCTCAAGTAACTGCGTTCTGGAAGCCTCTCTCCTATTGCTGAAAGCCCGTCGTACCTCCGATGTAGAGACGCGGAAGCGACTGTACCTGGAGTTTGATAAGCTCTACGTGGAACACCAGCTCGAGCTCATGCTCGGGTATGCGAAGCGCGGCGTCGCCCATTGGGACTACGTGCAAGGGTTTGTCCTGGGGGGTGACCAGAAGGGGGAGTACTACCAGACATGGCTGCGCAAGTAGGGCCGACTTCAGACCTCCTGAAGAGTTAAAGCCAGAAGAGGTACATCATGCAGGCATACATCGCCCGACGCATGCTCCAAATAGTCCCGGTATTGGTGCTCGCAACTATAGGCATGTTTTTGATGGTCTATTTCTTGCCTGGTGACCCGGCGGCCAATCTCATGGGGGAAGAGATAATGTCGGCGACTCCGGAACAGATTGCGGACTTTAGGCAGCGCCACGGGCTGGATAAGCCCTTCCCCGTGCAGTACGCCACCTGGGTGATGAACGCGCTCCAAGGCGATCTCGGACGCTCTTTTCGCAACCGGGAGCCAGTGCGGGACAGCATAGCCGCGCGCTTACCCATCACCTTGGAATTGGCGATCTTCTCTACTCTCATTGCGATCCTGATTGGGGTCCCCTGTGGCATCGTCTCGGCGGTCAAGCGGGGCTCCATCCTTGACATGGTTACGACCTCATTTTCAGTGGGATGGGTGGCCTTGCCCAATTTCTGGTTTGCCATAATGCTGGTCATGGTATTCGCCGTGTGGCTGCAATGGGTGCCGGTGGCGGGCTTCGTGCCTTTAGCGCAGGACCCCTTCGCCAATCTGAAGGGAATGCTGCTGCCATCCTTCGCCCTGGGCTCCCACTACGCGGCGGTGTTGGCCCGCCAGACCCGGTCCGCGATGCTGGAAGTGCTCGAGCAAGACTACGTCCGGACCGCGCGGGCAAAGGGGCTCCGCGAGCTGCGGGTCATCCTGATTCACTCCCTTCGGAACGCCCTCATCCCCATTGTAACCGTCCTGGGTCTCCATCTGGGGCGGGTACTGGGCGGCACGGTGATCATTGAGACGATCTTTTCTATTCCAGGGATGGGGTCGTTCGTGGTGGCCTCCATCAACGGACGGGATTACGTGGCAGCCCAGGGGGCCATAGTGGTGCTAATCCTGGGGGTGCAGATCAGCAACCTATTGACTGACATCATGTACGCGTATGTGGACCCACGTATCAGGTACGTTTGAAAGGATGCACCAATGCGGACGAATAATGTGATGGGTGCTCTGGCCACTGAGCTAACAAGGCACCGGAGAAGCCGGCTCAAGGAGATGGGCCGCGTTGCCTCTGGCCTACGTTTGGGTGCCTTTGGTGTGGTGGTCATTGTAATCATGGCCGTTGTGGCGTTGGCCGCGCCCTGGGTGACGCCCTTCCCGCCGGACAAGGCAGACTTCGCGCTCCTCGCATCGCCTCCCGGGACGTCGGGCCACCTGCTGGGCTCGGATGTCCAAGGCCGGGATATCCTCAGTCGCTTGGCCTACGGTGCACGCGTCTCGATGCTGGTTGGCGTCGTCGCAGTGGGAATCGCTGTACTCGTGGGCGTTCCCATCGGTCTCATCGCAGGATACATTGGGGGAGTGCTCGATGACGTACTTATGCGGATCATGGACACCCTCTACTCCTTTCCCACAATCCTGTTGGCCCTGGTCATCATTTCTGTGCTCCAGCCTGGGCTTTTTAACGTTATGGTCGCAGTTGGTATTACCAGTATTCCAGGGTATGCCCGACTGGTCAGGGGGAGCACCCTTTTGATCCGAGAGAGTGATTATGTGAGAGCAGCGAAAGCCATCGGGGCGCCTACCCCTCGCATCCTGTTCTTCCATATATGGCCTAACGTCTCCGCGCCGATCCTCGTACAGGGCTCCCTTGGCATGGCTTTCGCGGTCACAGCTGAGGCCAGTCTTAGCTTCTTGGGGTTGGGGGTGCCACCGCCGACGCCTACCTGGGGAGGCATGCTGCGCAGTGGCTTCAGCACGATTGATACCACCTGGTGGTTGTCGGTGTTCCCGGGCTTCGCCATTTTCTTTTTAGTGCTGGCGTTTAACTTCATAGGCGATGCCCTACGCGACGTTCTGGATCCACGCCTGTCTCGTACCCTCGGTCGGTGAGGCCCTCAAGAGTAGCGGGAGGAGTTATCGATGGACAGCGCTTTATCCGATCTGCGGGTCTTGGATCTAAGTCTGGATATCGCGGGTCCTTACTGCGCCGGGCTCATGGCGGGACTCGGAGCCGAAGTCCTCAAGATCGAGCCCCTCGACGGCGACCCGGCTCGCCGAACGGGGCCTTTCTTTGGGGATCACCCGCACCCAGAGAAGAGTGGTCTGTTCCTCTATGTGAATCAAGGGAAAAAGAGCATCACCTTGAACTTGGAGACGGAGACCGGCCGAAGGCTTCTCCGCCAGCTCATCCCACGTATGGATATCGTGGTGGAAAGCTATCCCCCAAGCTACTTAACGAGTATGGGCCTAGGCTACTCAGAGCTGGAGGCGATTAACCCGAGATTGGTGCTCACTTCGGTGACTCCCTTCGGACAAGATGGCCCCTACAGGGGTTGGCAGGGCAACGAACTCGTTGACTATGCTCTCAGTGGGCAACTGTACACGATGGGTGACCCTGACAAGGAGCCCCTGAAAACGGGGGGATCGATAGCGCAATACTACGCCGGACAGATGGCGTTTGTAGCCACCCTGACTGCCGTGCTCAACCGCTGGATGACAGGCGAAGGGCAGCATGTAGACCTGTCGATTACGGAGGCCATAGCCTCGACAATGGAGCACGCCACTGCTGATTGGCAGTATGCTGGAATGCTGGGATCGGGACGCGCTGCGCCCAACCAAGGTCGTGCTGCCGGGCAAGGGGAATACCCATGCAAGGATGGGTTCGTGCAAATCTCCACGGGTCAGGGCGAAAATACCTTGCGGCGCTTGGCCGACCTCATGGGTATTCCCGAGCTCGCCGACCCGAGGTTTGCTACGACGGAGGGCAGGACTGAGCACAAAGCAGAGATAGACCAGTTCATGCAGCCTTGGCTAGCGACGCACACGAAACTGGAGATCTACCAGATGGGCCAGGATCGGCATATGCCATTTGGTTACGCCTGCACCGTCGAGGATCTGCTGCAATCGCCTCAGTTCCAGTTTCGAGGCTACTTCGTGGATGTTGCTCATCCTTTCACCGGCACCATTACGTATCCCGGTGCTCCCTTCAAGATGAGCGAGACACCCTGGGAGTCACGGAGAGCGCCACTGCTCGGCGAGCACAATGACGAGGTATATTGCGGCGTTTTGGGCTACAGCAGAGGGGATTTGACCATGCTCCGGAGTGCCGGGGTGGTGTAAATGCCTTCCGAGTGCCCTGGGACAGCCGTCTCTGTGGATCGGTGGTGAAAGGACGAGGTATGAGCCGAAGAGCTTTGGATGGTGTACGCATCCTAGAGTTAAGTTTTTTCTGGGCTGGTCCCTATGGCACTCGTCTGTTGGCTGATATGGGCGCTCAGGTCCTCAAAGTGGAATCTGCACGCCACCCTGACACAGCGCGCAACATCGGCCATCCTCCCGGTGGTATGACAGGTCCTCATCCCTGGAACCTCAGCTCCATATTCAACACCCGGAACAGAGGCAAACTGAGCATTCCACTCAACATGGCCACAGAGCAGGGGAAAGGTCTGTTCCTGAAGCTGCTCAAGGTAAGCGATGTAGTCTTGAACAATTACTCCGCGCATGTCTTGCAGTCCTGGGGATTGGACTACCCCGTCTTGCGAGAGCACAAACCGGACATCATCGTGCTTGCGATGCCAGCCTCGGGGATGACGGGACCGGAGCGTGACTACGTGGGCATGGGGTCCAACATCTCGCCTCTGTCTGGATTGGTTGCCATCACCGGGTACAAAGATGATGTTCCGCACGGCGTTGGAGCGTACAGCGACCCCGTCGCCGGCCTGACTGCGGCGGCGGCTCTCGTGAGTGCGCTCCATTATCGGGCGAGGACTGGGGTAGGCCAGTACATCGACCTGTCACAAAGGGAAGCCTCCGCCCGACTCATTGGAGACATCGTCATGGATTACACGATGAATGGGCGATTATGGCCGCTCATGGGCAATCGCCACCCGGCCTGGGCGCCGCACGGTTGTTATCGCTGCAAGGGCGAGGACATGTGGGTCGCCATCACGGTGACCTCTGATGCCCAATGGCAAGCCCTCTGTGCGGCTGCCGGCCATCCTGAGTGGAAGACGGACCCTCGGTTTGCTGATGCGCTAAACCGCTACACGCATCAAGACGAGTTGGATGGGTTGCTGAACGAGTGGACCGCAGCGCGGGATCATCGTGAGGTGATGGAAACGCTTCAGGCCGCCGGCGTGCCAGCGGGAGCGGTGCTCCAAACTCCGGAAATGTTTGAAGACCCGCAGTTTACCGCCCGAGGCTATTTCCCGGAGGTCCCCCATCCCGAAGCAGGGACTTTCCCAATGCTAGGCGTATACGCAAAGTTGTCAAAGACGCCGGGGCGCATAGATCGAGCCGGTCCATTGCTGGGAGAGCACATCGAGTACGTCTTTTGTGAAATATTGGGGCTGACACGCGAGGAGGTCACTGGACTGATTGCAGAGGAAGTGATCTGCTAGTGTCCTGTTTCCGAAGTTCGCACACAAAATCGTGTGATGGCGTGTGGCGCCACGGAGGTTGCTCAAAGTCCGAACTGGCATGTTACGGCTCGGCGGCAAGCGGTTGACGGGCCCAAGAGACCAGGCATACACTCCTGTTGCCCCATTCGGGCTTCACGGAGCGCCTGGGGGCGACCTAAGTGGGAAATTCCGGGTAAACTCTATGGCATCGGAAAGCCGACGGCACATCAGGTACCAATACATCAAGGAGGCGTACCCATGAAACTGGTCCTGTGAGCCTGTCCCATAAATCCCAAGTCTTGCTCGGTGCTACCGCTGCAAGCTCCTTTCCTTAGCCAAGCGCACTCCCGTGGTTCCCGCCCGCCTGGTTATCGCTCCCCAGGCAGACCGTCTACCCCGCTTAGTTCCACCGTGCCTTGTTCCAGCCCCAAGGCGCTTGGCCGCTGCGCCACAGCTTCAGCAGGTTGTGGGTCGTGCCGACGAGCAACGCCTCACTGGAGGCAGCCCGATGCACAAATCGCCGGAGTGGACGATCCTACCTGTGCATAGAGGTGTGTCATGCTACGTGTACAAGTGAACAGCTCTAATAATTGAACGAGGCGGGCATGCAGCCACATGTCCCGGGCGGTGTCGTTGTCCGCAAATCTCGGAAGTTCCGAGATTCCGTGCTTGCAGCCTGTGCAGCCAGTCTGGACAACGAGCCCAGTGTATACATACTAAGGTCTACCCACCCTTCGGTATGCATACTTTTTGCATGGGATTTGTATCCCTGAGCGTGTTCTTTCCGCCGCGATGGTGGCTTATCCTCGTACTGTCAAGAGAAGCTTGGCTGCGAGAACACTGTCCCTCAGTGGTGGACTGGAATTCGCCCCTTTTATGTTTCAGAGTAGGAGGCACAAACATAATGCACTCGAGTAAACTCCCGCATTGGCAGCGCCTGGCCCTTTCACTGTTCCTCCCTTCCTTCCTTATCACAAATCTGTTGCTTTTCACTGCTCTGCCCCACCTTGCTCTGGCAGCGGCACAGCTCAGCCTTTCTGTGACCTCTGGACCCCGGGGCACGTCCTTGAGCGCCTCGGGCTCCGGCTTCCAACCGGGCGAGACCGTGGTGCTGCGCTGGAATGCCATCGCAGGTGAGGTGCTGTCCCGAACTGCGGCGGACGCTGACGGTAGGTTCAGCAACGCCTCTTTTATGGTGCCAGTTGTCTCCCCAGGAACTTACAATGTCTGGGCCATTGGCGATAGCAGCATCGTCTATGCCACCGCCGAATTCACTGTGGCTGGTTCGACAACTACCTCTCCTACCGCAACGAGCACGCCGGTACCGACGAGCACCACCGCGCCGCTCCCCACGCCCACACCCACGCCCACGGCCTCGCCTCTTGCTGGCGTGACGACCCTTCCCGGCGGACCCCTCCCCGCCACCCGAGCACCCGTGGCTGTAGCCGTGGATGAGGGCCTCGGCAGGGTCTACGTGGTACACCGGAGGTTCTATCGCGACCTTGACGTGAACGCCGACCTGCTGCCCACCGATACGGTCAGTGTAGTAGATCAGGCAACAGGCACGATTATCACGACCATCCCAGTAGGCACGGCCCTGAACGGCGTTGGCCAGGGCATTGCAGTTGACGACAGCCGCAATCGTGTCTATGTAACCAATTCGGACGACGATACCGTATCGATTATCGACGGCTCGGCTAACATAGTGGTAGCCACCGTGCAGGTTGGAGCAGGACCCCAGGGCATCGCTGTGGATAAAGAGCGGGGGCTGGTCTATGTCGCCAACAGCTTTGGAAAGAGCGTGACCATCCTGGACGCTGTGACGGGCCACGCGCGGGGGACAGTGGAGCTCACGGGTGGTGTCTATGCCGTCGCGGTCGATCCCCTCTCCCATCTGGCGTACGCCACCGTCCGCGCCGCGCCCTGGACAGTGGTGGCTATTGACAGCCAGACACAGTCCGTGGTGGCGCAGGTGCCTCTGAACCTCCTACTGAGCCTCTCGGATATCACCGTGGACCCGGGCTCCCGTGTATATGTCACCGACTACGATACAGGCATGGTTGCAGTAATAGACATCAGTGGGGGTACCCCAAAAGAGGTAGCCCGCTTCTCTGGCGGTCTCTTCCCCAACGCCGTGAGGGTGGACCCCAACACCCACCTGCTTTTCGTGGCAGATAGCGGCACCAACCGCGTCGGTGTTTTTGCACAAGATGGCACTCGGGTGAAGTCAACGGAGGTGCTGCGCCTCCCCAGCTCCATCAGCATCGCTCAGGGAGCTCGGCGTGTCTATATCACCGATACCCTCAGCGACAGTCTGACGGTGCTAGACGCGGATACCCAGACGGTAACGGGCACGTTCCCCCTCGGCACGGCAGACTTTGGCATCGCCTACGATCCCACCACAAATCGGCTCTATGCCGCCAACTATCCGGCCGATGCTGTCTCTGTGGTGGACCCTGCTACCCGCAGGGTTGTGGCAAGCTGGATTGCCGGTCCCGGGCCAGCGGCGGTGGCCCTCGATGCTGGAGTCCAGCAGCTTTACGTCCTTAACACCGACGACCGCTCGCTCAGCATCCTCAGCACCGCGGACGGCCGAATTAAGGGCAAGGTGGATGTGGGCGCCAATCCGGTAAGCGTCTCCGCTGACCCTAGAACCCACCGGGTTTACGCCACCAGCAGCAACGGCCTCACGGTACTAGACGGAACCATCAACCAAGTAGTGGTCACCGTGGCCGTGGGCAGCCGGCCGGCCGGCATCGCCATCGATGAGACCAGGGGCAAGATCTACGTGGCCAGCCTGGGGAGCGGTACCATCAGCGTTGTGGATGCCGCCACGAACCACATAACGGCCACCTGGCAGCCCCCCTTGTCCAGCGTCTGGGGACTGGCGGTTGACCCCGGCCGACAGCGGCTCTACGTCACAATACCACCCAATACCATCGGCGATTTCAGCGGGGTGGAAGTGCTGGACTCCTCCACAGGAGACTTCATCGCGAACATCTACACGGGCAACAGAGTCTCTCTGGCCGCAGTAAACCCCCGCACCTCACAGATTTTTGTGACCGATTCACACGATGGCACCCTCACCATTATTGATGGAGCCTCTCACTCCATAGCCGCCACAGTGCCGGTAGGCAGGCGGCCTAACGGGCTGGCCGTAGATCAGCAGTCTGGGATAGTCTATGTGGCCAACTTTGCCGATGGCACCATTTCCGTAGTCGATCCAGGCAAGATCAGCGTGGGGACCCCGACCGTGACACCCACTGCCAGTCCGCCAGCGCAGCCAACAGTCCAGCCGACAACAACACCGTCTCCGACTGCCACACTCTGTACTGACCCAACGCCCACTCCTGGTGCGTCCCAGCCCCTGAGTCCCGCCAACTGCGCTAACCTCAGCACGTTTGAAACGACACTTCAGTGGAGCAATTCGTCTGGGGCAACTCAGTTCGAGCTCCGCATTCTGCCCTTTGGCCTGGACGGTCCAGCCCTGGACATGATCGGGGACGTGGAGGGAAGCACCAGCAGCTTCAACATTCTGAAGCCTCCCACGTGGTATTTCCTGTTGCCAGATATGACCTATACTTGGATAGTGCGCACGACAACTGCCACGGTCTCCATCGGGACACAAGACCCCCGCTGGGGTCCCTGGTCGCCGGGCTGGATCCTCCGGACGCCTAAGGCCAACAGTGCGACTATCGGCCCAGTATCACCGGGTGATGGTGCGGCGGTGACCAGTCTGACACCGACGCTCCAGTGGCAAAACACGAGCCCGACTACCTGGTACTATGAGGTTCAGGTCAGCACTGACCCAAGCTTTGAGACCAACCCAAGCAAGGCCACCGCTTCCGTCTACTGGGAGTTGCGCCACGGTGGCGCCACCAGTCCTCCTAACAGCTACACCATCCCGTCGGACTTCCCGCTGATCCCCGGCGCGACCTATTACTGGCGAGTGCGTCCCAGGATTCAGGGAGATGGGACGCCGCTGCCTTGGACCGCATCCTGGGGCTTCACGGCGCCCAGGCAAGGCGACACGCCGACGCCATCCCCCACGCAGACCGCGATGCCAACCGTTGTTCCCACTCCATCGTCCGAGAGCACCGCGGCCCTCCTGGGGACGTGGACTGTCTTCTCCGCCCGCATCTATTACGAGGATGGTGGAAGTGGCTCCGATAATCCTGCCCGGTACGGGCAACTGGAGCTGCGCTCCGACGGTACCTGGCAGTTTGGCTCCTCAACGGGCAGTTGGCACACGACCGCTATCACGGGAGCTGACTGGACACGCTGGGGAGTCCAGTCCTATGGTCCAACTCGGAAGCTCGTGCTTGTAGGCTGGAGCGACGGAGTCGCAGACGGTCCAGTCGAGGAGTCCGGGGGGCAGGTGGACTTCCTGTGGGTGATTTACCCCGCCGCGCCACCCACCGTAAGTACCCCCGGTACCGTCTGGCTGAAGTTTGGGCACCGGTAGACCCAGTTGACCTCTGAAGTGCCGCTTGTCCTGGGAGCATTCCTAACGCTGCCCAACTCCTGTTTGAAAGGAGTTGCTTCTTGAAAAACCCCTGGGCGATCTTCGACTTTGGTGAGCAAGGGGTCTCCCAGACCTGCATCCCGGCAAGGGGCTTCCACAGCGACCCCGCCGCTCAGTCCTATCACCCTCATCGCGGTAAAGAACCGGCCGTTCGATGTGAAAGTCTACACCATGAAGTCATGGTGTTGCTCTCATTTGTGATTCGTGG
>Ga0082335_1005025_pt1 | contig 18907 bp, 15 predicted proteins | sample Subgrocontami58m_FD_72375 | JGI IMG/M metagenome (GOLD analysis project Ga0082335, IMG submission 72375) | Subsurface groundwater microbial communities from S. Glens Falls, New York, USA - GMW37 contaminated, 5.8 m (SPADES assembly) (version 2) ... | reverse complement strand
AGGGCAACAACCTCACCATCATGGACTATGTCGAGGGAAGGGCCGCCAACGAGGCCGGCCGCATCTCGGGCGAGGAGCTGCTCGAGCTCGAGCGCAACGTCATGCCCGGCAGCGGCACCTGCGGCGCCATGTTCACGGCCAACACCATGAGCACGCTCGCCGAGGCGATCGGCATGATGCTGCCGCGCGGTGCCTCGCACCCGGCAGACTACAAGGCCGGCAGCGACATCCACGCCGACGTCCGCGCCCAGGCACGCGCTTCGGTCGACGCGCTCTACCGCCTGATGGCGGCCGGCATCAGGCCGCGCGACATCATGACGGAACGCGCCTTCGAGAACGCCATCACCACGGTCTATGCGATGGGCGGCTCGACCAACATGTATCTCCATCTGCTCGCCGTCGCGCGCGAGGCGGGGGTGCCGATCGGCATCGAGCGCATCCAGCAGGTGGGCGAGCGCGTCCCGCTGATCGCCAACCTGCAGCCGCACGGCCCCTATGCCATGGTGAGCCTGCACGAGATCGGCGGCGTGCCGGTGGTGATGAAGGAGCTGCTGCGCGCCGGCCTGCTGCACGGCGACGTGATGACGGTGACGGGCAAGACGCTGGCGGAAAACCTCGAAGCGGTGCCGACGCTCGACAAGCTCGGCAAGCAGGAGATCGTCTTTCCGGTGGGCAAGCCCATCGCGCCGCCCAACAATCACATCAGCGTCTTGAAGGGCAATCTCGCGCCGGAGAGCTGCCTCCTGAAGCTCTCGGGCAAGACCCTGGAGAAGGGCGAGTTCCGCGGCACTGCCAAGGTCTTCGAATCCGAGGCCGACACGATGAAGGCCATCCGTGCCGGCGAGATCGTGCCCGGCACCGTCGTCGTGGTGCGAAACGTCGGCCCGGTCGGCGGGCCCGGCATGCCCGAGATGGTGATGCTCACCATCCAGCTCCAGGGGCGGGGCCTCGGCGAGGACGTGGCGCTGATCACCGATGGCCGCTTCTCGGGCGTGAGCCACGGCATCCTGATCGGCCACATCTCGCCCGAGGCCGCGCGCGGCGGCCCGATCGCGGCGGTGCGCGACGGCGATACCATCGTCATCGATCCCGGCAAGCGGACGCTCAACCTCGAAGTCTCCGACGCGGAGCTGGCCCGGCGCATGACGGAGTGGCGCGCGCCCGAGGCCGGGCGGGTGCGTCCAGGGTCGGTGCACGACAAGTACATCCGGCTGGTGTCGTCGGCGCACCACGGCTGCGTCGTCTGACTGGCTGACCCCCGCTCTTGCCAGGCGCCGCCGCGGGCTAACGGGACCCCGTTATTTGCGGTCCTTGTACGGTGGTACCGGATAGACCGCCTTCGCGGTGGCGACCTCGGGCGGATAGACCACCTCTGGCCCGGTAGGCATGTTCTGCATCACGGCGAACTCGTTCTTGAATTGCTTGCCGGTGGAGTCGATCTGATACGGACCTGTGACGGTGACGATCTTGTCGCTGAGCTTGAGCGCCGCTTCCTTGAGCTTGGCCGCGTCGAGCGACTGGGCTTCGGTGATGATCTGTTCCACCACCGCGCCCGCGCCGTATGCCAGCGCGGTCTGAAAGTCGGCGGCATACTGGGCGTTGGGGAAGAGCTTAGCGTAGCGCTCCATCATCTGCGCCCGGCTGAGGCCGCTGGTGACCTTCCAGTTGATCTTGTCGTTCAGCAACGTCTGGCTGAAATGGTACTGCGCGTCCTTGCCGATGGCGAGGAACTGGGGCTGCGAGGCGTAGACGAGGTACACGCCCTTGAAGTCGGCGTTGGTTTCGCGCAACTGGCGCGCGATGGTCATCTGGTCGCCTTCATAGGCGGTCGGCATGAAGACATCGGCACCGCTCGCCTTGGCCTTCTGGATCAGGATGTTGAAGTCCTTCGTTCCCTTGGCGAACTTCTCGTTCATGGTGACTTCCATGCCGAGGCTCTTCGCCTCCTCGATCGCGCCGTTGGTCAGGGCGGCGGGGAACGGCTCGTCGAGATAGGCGAAGGCGATCTTCTTGACACCGAGTTTGCCGAACGCCTTGACGCCGGGCCGGCCGAGTAGCGTGCCGGCCTGCTGCGTTGCCGAGACCACGTATTTATAGCCCTGCTGATAGATCGAATCAGCCGAAGCCGACCAGATCACCATGAACTTGTTGTTCGTCTCGGTTGTGTTGACGGCGGCGGCCGTCAGCGTCGAGCCAAACGGCCCGAAGCAGAGGTCGACCTTCTCGTCCTTGACCAAGGTTTCGTAGACCTTGGGTACCGTGGTCTTGTCGCTGCGGTCGTCCAATTTCACGAGTTCGACCTTGCGCTTGACGCCACCAATCGAAATGCCGCCGCGGCTGTTCACGTCGTCAACCCAGATCTCGGCGCCGCGCAGGCCCGACTGAGCGGCGAGGGCGAAGGTGCCGGTCGACGAGACCGTCATGCCGATGCGGATCGGCTTGCCGTCCTGCGCCCGCGCACCGCCGGCGGCGAGCGCGCCGGCAGCCGTGGCGATCAGGGTCCTTCTGGGCAGTTTGAAAGCCATCTTGATCCTCCCTTGGTCATGAAAAGCCTAGCCGCGGCCAGGTCGGTCGTCACGCGTCGATGCGATAGTCCACCCACTCGGCGATCAGGTCGCGCAGGCCGGTATCCTTCTGGAAATCGGCGGCCGCACCGTCGACCTTGTTCTGGCCGAGTTCCAGCACGTAGAGATGGTCCGAGACGCGTACGCACTGACGCACGTTCTGGTCGACCAACAGGACGGTGATCCCCTGAGTCGGCAGGCCGCTGATGAACTCGTAGATCTCGGCGCTGACGCGCGGCGCGATCATCGCCGTCGGTTCGTCGAGCAGCAGGACACGCGGCTGTAGGGCCAGCGATCGCCCCAACTCGAGGAAGCGCTGCTGGCCGCCGCTCATGGACCCTGCCATGTCGCGCCGCTTGTCGCGCAGCATCGGAAACTGGGCATAGGCGCGCTCCACTGCGGCCTCGACCCGGGCTCGGTCGCGGCGAAATGACCAACAGGCGAGCCGGAGATTGTCGTCGACCGAAAGCTCATTGAACAGGCTACGATGCTGTGGCACCAGCGCCACGCCATGGTCGATGAACTTCCACGGCGGCAGGCCCGTGACGACCTTGCCATCGATCAGCACATCACCTGCCACTGGCTTCAGGAGCCCGTAAAGCGCCCGCAGCGCCGTCGACTTACCTGCCCCATTGGGTCCGATCACCCCAGTGATCATACCCGGCCGAACCTTGAGCGAAAGCCCGCGCAGGATACGGATGTCGCCGTGGTAGGCGACGTCGACGTTGACGAGTTCCATCACCGCCGGCATTTTCTGCGTCGGGTCCGTCATCGTCATGTTCCCAGGTAGGCTTCGATGACGGCGGGATTGTCGCGGATGTCGCCGACGCCGCCTTCGGCGATAATCTTGCCTTGGTTGAGCGCAACAACCCGAGTCGAGAGCCGGTAGATCGATGTCAGGTCGTGGCTGATCAGCAGAACCGCCTTGCCGGCGCCGGACATTTCCTCGATGCGCTCGATCATGAATTTGCAAAGCACTGGATGAACGCCAGCAAATGGCTCGTCGAGCATGACGATTGGCGGATCGGGCATCAGCATGCGCGCCATCTCGAGCAGCTTCTGCTGGCCACCTGACAGCTCCTCCGCATAGTTGTGGCGCAGGTTGATCAGCTGCATGCGCGCGAGCATCCCTTCAGCGCGTTCCGTGAGCTCGGCGTCGGAAGCGTGATGATCCAGCACCGGCACCAGCAAATTGTCGATCAGCGACATCTTGCGAAAGACGCGCGGCACCTGGAAGGTGCGCCCGATGCCTTTGTGCGCGACGACGTGCGGCGGCTGGCCTGTGACGCGCTCGCCCGATATGAACACGTCGCCGCCGTCGGGCCGGTAGAGGCCGCAGATGCAGTTCATGAGGGTCGTCTTGCCGGCGCCGTTGACACCGATGATCCCGAGCGTCTCACCAGCCGCGGCCTGCAGGTTGACACTGTCCAGCGCCACTAGGCCGCCGAATCGCTTGGTGAGGTCGCGGGTTTCGATCGCGATGCTCATTTCCGTGTGCTCGTGCCGAGGAGGCCCGACGGCCGCAGGAAGATTGTGCCGACAAGGATCGCGAAGCCCACGATCTGGGCCATCGCCTGCGGCAGGAACACAGTCGCCATCTGTTCGGCCAGGCCGAAGATCACGCCGGCCAGCAGGGCGCCCACTGGATTGCCGAGCCCGCCCAGTACCACGACGATGAAGGCGATGATCGTGTACTCGGTGCCGGAGAAGGCGTTGAACGCCGGGAACACCAGCGCCACTAGCACGCCGGTGACGCCGGCCAGCGCCGTCGCCAGGGCGAAGGCGAAGGCCGACAAGCGCACGATATCGACACCAACGATCTGGATCGCCTCGGGGTTCATGATCGCCGCGCGCAGTGCTTTTCCGGGCAGTGTGCGGAACAGGAACAGCGCCAGGGCGGCCGAGATCGCCGCTGTGATCGCCAGCGCCACCAGCCGCGCGGTCGAGACGTAGATCGGGCCGACCTGCACCGAGATCGGCGTGAAGCTGTAGTCGATCGAGCGCGAATCGGCCTCGAACAGCAGCAGCATCAGGGCCGCCGCCGTGATCGACACGCCGTAGAACATCAGGAACGACATCAGCTCGGGATCGTCGCTGCGCGACAGGCGCGGGATCAGCACGTAGTAGAGGCCCCAGCCAGCCACGAAGAAGGCAACCGTGGCGACCGGCAGAGCGAGCAGCGGTGGCACGTTCAGGCTGGTGAATAGCACGTAGGCGAAGAACGAGCCGGCAATCACGAACTCGCCATGGGCGAAGTTGACGACACGCAGCACACCGTAGAGCAGGGTGAGGCTGACGCCGACCAGGGCGTAGACACTGCCCACGATCAAGCCGTTCACGATGCCGTTGAGGATCAGCAGTTCCATGGCGCGCTTCCTATGGCACGTAGCGGCGCCATTGCGGCTTGCGCCGCAATATGCTGCCCACGATCCCGCGCGGCAAGAACAGCACCAGGGCCACCGTGGCCACGCCCAGGATCAGGAGGTTGAGGAGCGGGAATTGCCGCCAGATCAGCTCGTCGAGCCAGACCATGGCGACTGCGCCGATGATCGGGCCGGTGACCGTGCCCAATCCACCGGCGACGGCGTAGATCACCGTCTTGGCGGTGATCAGCGTGTTGAAGGCGGTCTCGGTGTCGACGACGTTGGTGTACCAGGCCTCGACGCCGCCGCACACTGCCGGGAAGAACGCGGCGAGCATCCAGCCGTAGAGGCGCACCCTCGGCACGTTGACGCCCATCATCTCGGCCGCGTCCGCGTCGTCGCGCGTGGCGCGGAGCGCCTTGCCCAACCGCGAGCGCGACAGCCACAGGATGGTGGCCAGCGCCACCACCATCACCGCCATCATGACGTAGAAGCTCTGCACCGGATGGGCGCGGCTGCCGAGTTGCAGACCGAAACTGCCGCCGGTGATTTCTTCCGGCATATTGGTGATGACCAGGCGGCAGATGCCCGCGAGAGCCAGGCTGACGATGCCGAAATAGATGCCCGAGAGGCGGAGCGTCGGCGCGAACAGCAGCGCCAGAACGAGGCCCGCGGCGCCGGAGAAGGGCAGGGCAAGGAACACCGGGAAGGCCACCTTCTTGACCAGGATCGCCGTCGTGAAAGCCCCGATCCCGTAGAAGGCCACATAGCCGAACGGCAAGTAACCCGAGAAACCCGAGGAAACGTTGAAGGCCGACGCCATCGTGATCCAGAGCATCAGGTAGAAATGAAAGGCGACATTGAGTCCGAAGACCGGAACCAATGCGAAATAGATCATCAGCGCGCCGCCGATCAGTGCCACGAGCGTGAAATAGATGCGGTCGGCCGAATCTCGCGGACGGGAGGAAGCAGTCATCAGGCCTTGTAGGTTACGTCGCGCCCCGATGCTAGGGCGTCGCTCGGCTCTGGCCGCTTGGCGGCTCTTGCATGTCAGGGCCCAGCACCTTAGCGTCGCCATCAACTAAGCGAGAGACGCACATCATGCCGACAATCGACGCCCAGGTTCATTGCTATGAGCGCAACCATCCCGGCCGTCCGTGGGCGGCGGTGCTCGCCGGGCCGCCGGAAGTCACGGCCGCCGACATGATCAAGGCGATGGACGAGGTGGGCGTCGACGGCGCGCTGCTGGTCTCGGTCTATACGATGTATCGCTGGGACGCGAGCTACGCGGTCGCGGTTCAGAAGGCGCATCCCGGCCGCTTCGGCGTCATCAAGCCCGTCAATGCCAACGATCCCAAGGTCGAGGACACGATCGCGGAATGGGCGGCGATGGACGGCACGGTGGCCATCCGCATCATGTTCACGCCGGAGATTTCAACCGACGCGGCCGATCCCGGCATCAACCGCGTGCTCGCCGCCGCGGCGAAGCACGATCTGCCGGTCAACCTGATGGCGCGCGGCCGCCTCGAGCAGGTGGGCCAGCTGGCCAGGCGCAACCCCAACACCACGTTGGTGATCGATCATCTCGGGCTGGAACAGCCCATGGCACCGCCGGCGCCCAAGCAGCCGTGGGTCGAGCTGCCCAAGCTGCTGGCGCTGGCGCCCCATCCCAACATCATGGTCAAGATCACCGGCGCCTGCACCCTCAGCCACGAGAAGTATCCGTTCAGGGACATCTGGGATCCGCTCGAAAGCATCTTTGAGGCCTTCGGATTGGGCCGCTGCATGTGGGGCACCGACTGGACCCGCGCCGTGGCGCTGCTCACCTACAAGGAGGGCGTCGATTCCTTCCGCGTCACCGACCGCCTCTCCGCCAGCGACCGCGCCGTCCTCATGGGCGGGACGTTGCAGAACGTCTACGGCTGGTCGCCGAAGAAGTAGCGATGCTGGGAGCGTGCTGCTCACGGCTTGCCGGCTATCGCGTGGCGGCCGACGTTGCAGACGAACGGTGCGCGCTTTTTGTCTCGGTCACGCGCGCGCGGCGGCCTGCGGGCGCCGCGCCCACCAGGACGGCGGCGATCACGCAGGGCGTTTTGGTTCGCACGCTCCAGGAGTGATTGGTCCCTCTCTGTATCAGGACGTCGCCCTGTTTCAGGCGCTTCTCGCCCTTGTCCAGGATCGCGTGGATCTCTCCCTTCAACACGATGATGTAATCGACGGTCGCCGTGGTGTGCATCATGGGATCGCTCGACGCGCGATCGGGTGCGCCTCCGGCACCGATCGAGGCGAAAGCCGCCTTGGCGTCGGCCGACTTGCGCCACGCGGTATCGGGCGGAATTTCGACGATGCGAAGGATGGTGCCGTGCGCCGGCGGTTCGAGCCTGATCTTTCCCTTTGCCGCGTCCCTGTTGCCGCGGTTGGAGGCGGGCGATGTCGTCGTGCGCCACAGGTCGGTCAGGGCGACGCCGGGCATCGATTTCATTTCGAGAACATTGGGCGCCTTGCCGTCGGCGATGAAGACCGACTTGCCGTTCCGGTCGTGCCCCGTAACGACCCGGCGGATGCGCTGGACCATGCCGCTCTCCTGTCTCTCGGGTGCTTTCAGTGTCGGAAACCCGGACGGCCAGGCTCACGGCTTGCCGAAGGTCGCGATGCGGTCGACGTTGCAGACGAACAGCACGCGCTTTTCGTCGATGGCGGGATCGCGCAGGCCGTAGGGCGGCGGGTTGCCGGTGTATTTCGTCCAGATCCTGTCGAGCTGTTGGGTGACGCGCTCGCCGCCCGGCGCCGCTTCGTGCTCCTCGCGGGCCACGGAGCACTTGAGCTGGACCCAGTGGTAGGCGTTGTCGGGATTGACGATCAGGATCGTGAACTTCGGGCTCTTGCGGATCCAGCCGCACTTGGCGCGATGCGACGCGGTATTCACCAGGACCTGGTCGCCCTCGTAGTCGAACCACATCGGCGTCATGCCGACGCTGCCGTCCGGCGTGATCAGGCCGAGGGTGACGGTGATCGGCCGGTCGAGCAGCGCCTTGTAGATCGGATCGAGGTCCGACAGGCCCTTGATCTTGACGCGGTCGCCCACGGCGAACTGGCCGGGCTGCAAGCCGCTGGCGACGTCCTTGAATTTCGCGACGGTGATGCTCGTCATGTTCCCTCCCGAAGCCTTGATTCCGGTTGAACCGACCGATACGCACGACCACTATCATCTGCCACAAGATGGAGGAAACAATGCCGTCCGTCATCGCCACCAAAAAGCCAGCCGAGACGACGTCCAAGCAGAAGGTTGCGCATGCCCGCGCCAGTGCCCCCGTGCTGGTCAAGGGACGGCGCGACTTCTTCAAGTATCGCGACCTCGGCGTGGCCGATGCCAGCGCCGGCGCGCTACGCGCCCAGGTGATGAGTTCGAGCCAGGGCATGAGCCGGCCGACCGGCTGGCACTATCACGAGTGCGACGGCCAGTTCATCTACATGCTGAAGGGCTGGGTCGATCTGCAGTTCGAGGACGGCCGCACGCTGCGGGTGGAGGAGGGCGACTCGCTCTTCATCCCGGGCCATCTGCGGCACAACGAGATCCGCACCTCGGAGTCGATGGAGATCCTGGAGGTCTCGACCCCCGGCCAGATGGGCACCACGCCCTGCGAGCCGCCGGAGGGGTTCAAGGCCTGAGGGGGACCATCCGCGGCCCCGGACAGCAAACCGTCCGATTCCAATAGCTCCTGTCGAGGAGGTCCCATGGGCTGTATGCTGTCTCCGTTTCCCGGCGCCGCCGGCCGTTGGAACGGAAAAAGCGATTCCGGTCGACGCCCGGGTTTTCCGGGCACGAGATGGTCCAGGGCGGGACGCGAAAGGCCAGGGCAAACAGGGACTTGCAGCCCTTTGCGCCGGACTCCCGACCTCCGCAGGTCGTGGAGGTCGGCAAACGCCACTTAGGCGGCACACCATCGGAAGAGAAGCAGGGGAGCGGCCAGGACCATGAAAATCGGCGCGGTGATGTTCTTCACGACGGAGTCGATGCAGCCCGCGCCGCTGGGGCGGGCGCTGGAGGAGCGCGGCTTCGAATCGCTGTGGGTGCCGGAGCACACGCACATTCCCTCGTCGCGCAAGTCGGCGTATCCGGCGGGCGGGCCGCTGATCCGGCCGTATTACGACATCATGGACCCGTTCCTGGCGCTCAACGCCGCGGCCACGGTGACGACCAGGCTCAGGATCGGCACCGGCATAGCGCTGTTGGCGCAGCGCGACCCGATCGTGACGGCCAAGATGGTCTCGACCATCGACCAGCTCTCGGGCGGCCGCTTCCTGTTCGGTGTCGGCAACGGCTGGAACCAGGACGAGATCGAGAACCACGGCACCAAATTCGGCGAGCGTCACAAGGTGGCGCGCGAGCGCATCGAGGCGATGAAGGCGATCTGGACCCAGGAGGAGCCCGAGTATCACGGCGAGTTCGTGAACTTCGACAGGATGAAGCAGTGGCCCAAGCCGGCGCAGAAGCCGCATCCGCCGATCATCGTCGGCGGCGCCTTTCCCTATGCCGCGCGGCGCGCCATCCGCTACGGCGACGGCTGGATCCCGCGTGCCGACCGGCTGGAGCAGGACGGCGTCGGCGTGGTGATCGAGAAGTTCCGCGAGATGGCCAGGGAGGCGGGACGGGATCCCGCCACGCTGCCGATCAGCATCTTCCGCGTGCCCGACGAGATCGACCGCCTGCGCTTCTGCGAGGAGACCGGCGTCGACCGCGTCGTCTTCTCCCTGCCGGCCGGAAAGGAAGACGAGATCCTCCCCATCCTCGACCGCTGGTCCGAGCTGAAGAAGCAGCTGGGTAGCAAGTGAGGGAAAAAACAGCCCGACAGCGACTGTGGTGTCGCGCCACCACTTGGCCCTTGGTGCGGTAATCGCGTAATGCCTCCTGATGTCGGAAGTCGGCGCGCAAACCGGCGGTAGTCTGTCACCTGAATCGCAAGCCAACCTGGTAACGCGCTTGTGGACGGACACGTGCGCCACGAACTTCTCGAATCCTGCGAAGATCCAGGCGTTTGCTGCTTCGAACCGCTTTCAGCAAAACCCACCGTACGCGCAAGACGTTCTGAAAGGACAAGCGGGTACGGTATGGGATGTAAGTCTTGGGCCGCTCGCGCAGAATACGTTGGTTCTATTTGGTGACGGCAAATGCCAAGTCTTGGGCAGACGCGCGAGCAGCAAGTCGGTCAATGACGTCTTCGAGAAGACGCTTCAGGGAATCAACACGCCTGGCTTACGACTTTGACGACGACTCGAAGTGCCAAACCTCAGGCTGAAGCGCCAACCGGGTGGCTGAAAAAATGAAGTTGACATTTCAGCAGGTTTTTGCCTATTTTTTCGATAGGCTGGCCCTTCTCGTGCCGGCCTTTTTTGTTTTCCGGCAAGACCTGCCCGCGGCCGCCCGCGGGTTCGCGCTCAAGCGCTTGGTGCAGCCGCCACGGGTCCTGACCCGCGGGCGAGACAACAATGGACCCCGCCTTTCCGATGGCCGTCGGGCAGGCACAAAACGACGCTGCTTCAAGCGAGCGCGACGGGGCATGGAGAGAGGTCGACGGCCGATGAGGGATATGACCCCTCTGCCCCGTCTTACGGGGCGGAGGGGGCGGACTCCGGGCCCAACTTCGGGCCCAACACTCCCACGTTTCAGGTGGGCCCGCCGAGGCGGGTAAAATCCTGTCTTTGTTGGCTTTCCGGCGGAAGGAAAGCCAAATTTCCATGTGTCAAGTTGGGCCAACTTTGAAAAGTTGGGCCAGCCGGGAGAGCGGGCGGAAGCGGCCTAGTCGGCCGCCTTCGCCATCGGCTCCAGCGCGTCCAGCACCTTGGGCGGCGACATGGGCAGGCTGTAGAAGCGCTGGCCGAGCGCGTTGTGCAGCGCGTTGGCGACCGCCGCCATCACCGGGACCAGCGGCACCTCGCCGACGCCGCGCACGCCCTGCGGATGCTTCGGATTGGGGATCTCGATCATGACGGCATCGAGCATCGGCAGGTCCGAGGTGACGGGCATGCGATAGTCGAGGAAGCCCGCGTTATCGAGCCGGCCGTTCTTGTCGTAGATGTATTCCTCGGAGAGCGCCCAGCCGATGCCCTGGGCGACGCCGCCCTGCATCTGGCCCTCGACGTAGTCGGGATGGATCGCCCGGCCGACGTCCTGGAAGGCGGTGTAGCGCGTGACCCAGACGCGGCCGGTGTCGCGGTCGACCTCGACGTCGCAGATGTGCGTGCTGAAGCCGCCTTCGGCGCCGGTGGTGTTGCTCGACGCGCCGGCGCCGATCGGGCCGCCGGTTTCGCTCGCCCTCGCGGCGAGCTGGGCCAGCGACAGCGGATCGAACTTGCCGGCATTGTCGCCGGCCGGCTTGGCCTCGCCGTTGTCCCAGGTGACGGCGTCGGGATCGATCTTCCAGATCTTGGCCGCGCGCCGGCGCAGGTCGGTGATGACCTTCTCCGCCGCCTGGGTCACCACCATGGCCGAGGCGAAGGTGACGCGGCTGCCGCCCGTGAGGTTCGAGAAGCCGATGCTGCTGGTGTCGCCGATCAGCACCTGCACCTTGCCGTGGTCGATGCCGAGCAGTTCGGCGGCGATGTTGGCCGTGGAGGCCCGGCTGCCGCCGATGTCGGGATGGCCGGTCATCACCACGACCGTGCCGTCCTCGTTGATGCTCATATTGGCGCTCGATTCGCCGCCGGCGTTGAACCAGTAGCCCGAGGCGACGCCGCGGCCCTGGTTGGGCTTGAGCGGCGCCTTGTAGTGGGGATGGGCGAGTGCCTGCTTCACCGTCTCCTGGTAGCCCATGATCGGATAGACCGGACCATGCACCGCCTTGGTGCCCTGCTTGGCGGCGTTCTTGAGCCGCAGCTCGAGCGGATCGATCTTGAGCTTCTCGGCCAGTTCGTCCAGCACGCACTCGACGGCATAGGCGCCGATCGGCGCGCCGGGCGCGCGGTAGGCCGCGACCTTCGAGCGGTTGGAGACGACGTCGTAGCCCAGCGTATGGGCGTTGGGGATGTCGTAGGGGCCGAAGGCGCAGCCGGCGGCGCCGCGGATCGGCGAGCCGGGAAGGGCGCCGGCCTGCAGCCAGTAGGTGCCCTGGGCGGCCGTGATCGTGCCGTCCTTCCTGGCGCCGATCCTGACCTTGCTCATCGAACCCGAGGTCGGGCCGGAGGCGCGGAACACTTCCTCGCGGCTCATCACCATCTTGACGGGCTTGCCCGACTTGCGGGCCAGCACCAGCGCCAGCGGCTCGAGGTAGATGATGGTCTTGCCGCCGAAGCCGCCGCCGATCTCGGCCGGGATGGCGCGGATGTCGCTTTGCGCCATGCCCGTCAGATAGGCGCACATGGCGCGGACCATGAACTGGCCCTGGCTGGAACTCCAGATCGTGGCCTTGCCGTCGCCCGAGACGCTGACCAGGCAGGCATGCGGCTCGATATAGCCCTGGTGCACGGCCTCGGTCTTGAAGCTGCGCTCGACGATCACGTCGGCTTCCTTGAAGCCGGCCTCGACGTCACCCTTCTTGTGCTCGAGGGTGCCGGCGATGTTGGAGGGCTTGCCCTCGAACCTGATGTGGTCGTGCAGGATCGGCGCGCCGGGCTTCATCGCGGCTTCGACGTCGATCGCCCAGGGCAGCACCTCGTAGTCGACCTCGATCAGCTTCAGCGCTTCCGCCGCGATCTGCTGCGTGGTCGCGGCGACCGCGGCCACCGGATGGCCGTGGAACAAGGCCTTGTCGCGCGCCATCACGTTGCGGCACATCCAGCGCATGTCCTGGATGCCCAGCATCACCGCGCCCTTGTCGATCGGGAAATCGACGATGTCTTTGGACGTCATCACCGCCTTGACGCCCGGCAGCGCCTCGGCCTTCGAGGTGTCGATCGACCTGATGCGGGCATGGGCATGCGGGCTGCGCAGCACCTTGCCCCAGATCATGCCGGGCATGTTGGTGTCGGCCGCGTAGGCCGCCCGTCCCGTGACCTTGTCCGCGCCATCTGGCCGGGGAGTGCGCTTGCCGATCCACTTGTGGTCTGGATTGTCGTTGGTCATGGCGGTTGGTCCTGTCCGTTCGGTGGGCGTTTCAGAGCGAAGCGTAGGCAGGCCACGCGCTGGCGGCAAGGCGATCCGTGGTGCAGGCGGCCAGAACGAAACTGATCGGACGCCACGATTCGCCCTTCGTGAGACGGGCGGGGATTTCCCTTCGCCTATTGGGGTTGTCTTTCGAGCAGCTGCCCTCCTCGCTGCTCTCGCGGGCGACCGAGGTGCGAAAGGTCAGTCCGCTCGGCAGGGTGCCGATCCCGCCGCCCGTCCGACGGCCGCCGACGCGGCTAGTTATGGCGGCGCTCGTCGTGATCGGCGATCGACTTCGATGTTCCGTCATCGGCGGCCTGCACGCCGTCTCTCATGCCGACGAGCCACTTCGCGGCCAGGTGCTGCTCGCGGAAAACCCTGATGGGGCGTTCGGCACGCGCGGCCGAGGCGAACACCTCGGCCTGACGGTAGGCCTCTTCCGTCGCCGCGACGATCGCCACCGGGCCGATCCTGCCGGTGAGCGCGTACTTCTCGATGATGCCGCCCAGCGTCCTGATGTTCTCGTCGCTGAGCATGCTCGCCGAATCGACGAGGAACATCTTGGCATAGGCCATGCCGCCTTCGAGGCGGACGCCGTGGAAGTAGTCCCGGATCTCCTGGGGGCTGACGTCGCCCCTTGCGGTCGCGAGCACCAGATGATCCGGATGCGATATCGTCCACTCCAGCGCCATGCCGGTTCTCCGCCCGCAGCTTCAGCAGGATTGTCATCGGAAGTTCGCCAGGCTCGCCGACAAGCGCCCCGGCAGGCAATGCCCCCAGACCGCGGCTAAAGCGCCTTCAGCACCGCCTGCACCTCGGCGACATGGCCGGCGACCTTGACCTTGTGCCAGACCTTGGCAACGACGCCGTTCCTGTCGATCAGGAAGGTCGCACGGTCGATGCCCATGTACTTCCGCCCATAGAGGCTCTTCTCGATCCAGGTGCCGTATTTCTCGCAGATTTTGCCGTCCTCGTCGGACACCAGCGGGAAGTTGAGCTCGTACTTGGCCTTGAACCTGTCGTGGCGGGCGACGCTGTCCCTGGAGACACCGATCACCTGCGCCTTCAGCTTCTTGAAGTCGGGCGCGGCGTCACGGAAACCGCAGGCCTCGGTGGTGCAGCCCGGCGTGTCGTCCTTGGGATAGAAGTAGAGGACGACCGGCTTGCCGCGCAGCTCAGAGAGCTTGAGTTTCTTGCCGCCATCGGTGACGGCGGTGAAATCCGGCGCCTTCTTGCCTTCTTCAACACTCATCATTCGCTCCCTTTGGCCTCGCTGCGGGGTTTCCAGCCGCCGGCGCGCGCCGGTTGCTCGACGATGCGCTCGTATATAGCACGCGCCGTGCCGGCCTCGGTCTGGATCCGCGCCTTGAGGTCGGCAAGGTCAGCGGCATCCTCGGTGGCCGCGATCAGCCGGCGCTGGCCTTCGGGCGCGCTGGCCTCGTCGAAGGCCGATTCGTCGCCGTCGAGGGTCAGTCGCAGAAGGCTCTGCACGTCCGACAGCAGCGTCCGGGCGGCGCGCAGCCGGTCGGCATCGTCCTGGGCGATCAGGCCGGCGGCGGCTGTCCGGCGCAGCATTTCACCGGGATGGGGATCGAGCAGGTCGGGTCGCGCCGCGGCATGCCGCAGCGCCAGATATTGCGCGACGAAATCGATGTCGAACAGCCCCCCCGGCAGGTGCTTGAAGTCCCAGGCGCTCTTGGCCGGGGCGTGGTGGGCGATGCGGTTGCGCATGTCGGCCACGTCGCGCACCAGCGCCTCGGGATCGCGCGGCCGGCAGAGCGTGCTCTTCACGATGTCGGTCAGTCGGTCGACCAGCGCCGGCGGCCCGTGGATCACACGCGCGCGGGTGAGCGCCATGTGCTCCCAGGTCCAGGCCGACTGCGCGTGATAGGTTTCGAAACCCTCGAGCGAGTTGGCGAGCGGGCCGGCACGGCCGGAGGGACGCAGCCGCATGTCGACTTCATAGAGTGCGCCCTCGTTGGTGTGGGCGGTGAGCGCCGTCACGATTTTCTGGCTGAGCCGGGTATAATACTGGATCGGCGATAGCGGCTGCAGCCCGTCGGATGCCTCGAGGCCGGCCGGGATGTCGTAGACGAAGATCAGGTCGAGGTCGGAGGTGGCCGACATCTCCCGGCTGCCGAGTTTGCCCAGGCCCAGCACGGCGAGGCGCTGGCCGCGAAAGCCGCCATGGACGTCCGCGAAGCGCTGCTCGACGCGGTCGCACAGCGCCGAGATGGTGGCGGCGGCAACGTCGGCATAGGCGAGGCCTGCCTGCGCCGGCCGCACGATGTGCTTCAGCTGCTGGACGCCGATCTGGAAACGCCGGTCGTTGGCCCAGCGCCGCGCCAGGTCGAGAATGTCCTGCTCGTGGTCGACGCGGCGGAGCACGCCCGCCAGTTCCGCCGTCATCTCCCGCGCAGACGGCAGCGTGCGGTAGAAGTCGGGCGACAGCACCGAATCGAGCAGTATGGTGCGGCGCGCGAGGTGCGCCGCGAGCCCGGGCGCGCTGCCCATGATCGCCGCCACCAGTTCGAGCAGAGCGGGATTCGCCTTGAACAACGAAAAGAGCTGCACGCCCGCCGGCAGGTTTCTCAGGAAGAGATCGAGGTTCAACAGCGCCTGATCGGGAGCGGCGGTTGCCCCCAGTTCCTTCAGAAGGCCCGGCATCAGCTCGGTCAGCAGCTCGCGGGCGCGGGCCGTCGCGGTCGAACGATAGCGGCCGTGATGCCAGCGTCGCACGATGCCCGCAGCCGCCGACGGATCGCGAAAGCCCATGGCGCTCAGGGATTCGAGCGTGCCGGGATCGTCGTCGGTGCCGGTGAAGACGAGGTTGCCGCCGGGTCCGGCCAGACTGGGCGCTTCCTCGAACAGCCTGGCATAATGGCCTTCGACGCGGCGCAGTCGGTCGAGCAGGGCCTGCTGGAACGCCGCCGAATCCGGGTAACCGAGGAAGGTGGCGATCGCCGCCACGCCGGCTTCGTCGGCTGGCAGGCTGTGGGTCTGGCGGTCGTCGACCATTTGCAGCCGATGCTCGACCCGGCGCAGGAAGCCGTAGGCTTCGATCAGTTCGGCCGCGGCGGCAGCCGTGACGTGGCCCGCCGCCGACAGCGCCCTGAGCGTCTCGCAGGTGCCGCGCAGCCTGAGCGACGGGTCGCGGCCGCCGAAGATGAGCTGCTGCGTCTGGGCGAAGAACTCGATCTCGCGGATGCCGCCGCGCCCCAGCTTCACGTTGTGGCCGAAGACCTTGACAGTGCCGCCGCCGCGGTGGGCGTCGATCTGCCGCTTAATCGAGTGGATATCGTGGATTGCGGCGAAGTCGAGGTGTTTGCGCCATATGTAAGGACGCATGTCGGCCAGGAAGGCCGTGCCCACGCCTCGGTTACCGGCCACCGGATGGGCCTTGATCATTGCCGCCCGCTCCCAGTTCTGCCCGACGCTCTCGTAGTAGAGTTCGGCCGCCTGGACCGACATCGCCAGCGGCGTCGAGCCGGGGTCGGGGCGCAGCCTCAGGTCAGTGCGGAAGATATAGCCGTCGGCCGAGGTTTCCGACATCAGCTGCACCAGCAGACGCGCACCACGGACGAAGTGGCGCGCCATCTGGTCGTTGCCGGCGATCGCGGGTGCGTCTCGGTCGTAGAGCAGGATGAGGTCGATGTCGCTCGAGTAGTTGAGCTCGCCGGCACCGAGCTTGCCCATGCCGAGCACGGTGAAGGCGGCGGCCTCGGGGTCCGTGCCGATGGCGAGTTGTCCATCGCGCGCAAGCTGCAGCAGGATCGAGTCGGTAAGCGCGTCGAGACAACCCGAGGCAAAGTCGCTGAGGGCGCCGGTGATCTTCTCGAGCGTCCAGACCTCGGCGATGTCGGCGACGGCAACGGCCAGCGCCACGCGACGCTTGAGGCGGCGCAGCGCTGTCGCGATGGCCGCGGGCAGTGCGCCGTCGCGCGCCGTCGCGCGCAATGCATGAAGTTCGCTTGCCAGGCGGGTCAGGATGAACGCGGGGCCGTGTCGCCACAGATCGGTCACAAAATCCGGGTCTTGTAGGACTGTTTCCGTCAGGTACGGGCTGTTGCCGAAGAGGGCATCGAGCAGCGCAGTCTCCGCCGGATCGGCGGGCCGCTCTGCCTTCTCGCTCCAGCGGGTCCACGCAACAGCCTGTCGCCCCGGATCATGCGGGCGCGGCAGGCGAGCGGTTGAAAGCCAAGACATACGTTGCGGCAGTCAGGTAAGTTGTCGGTGTCCCGCGGCACGCTTGCCTGTGGGTATTGCCGTCGTCAAGAAGCTGGAAGTGTCGATCTTTGGTCAAGAGAGCCTATCGCATCGGTCTGCGCGTCGCCGCCGGTTTCGTCATCGGCGTGGGAGTTCTTGTTGCCGTCGTGGCGCTCCGTCTGATGGCTGGCCCGATCGACCTCGATTTCCTCAAATCGCGGATCGCGCAGGACTTCGATCTGCCCGATGCCAAGGTCAAAATTCACGCCGACCGTGTCTATGCCGAGTGGAGCGGACTCAGCCAGCCCATCCGGCTGGTGCTGAGCGGACTCAAGCTCAACAATGGCGCGGGCGAGACCATCGCCACGGCGCCCAGCGTGGCGCTTTCGTTCGACCCGCGCAGCGTCATCCGCGGCAAGCTCCTGCCGACGTCGATCATCGTCGACCAGCCGACCCTCGATGCCGACGTCGCGCGTGAAGGCGGCATGCTGCGTCGTATCCTGGCCCGTCCGGAGGCACACTCCCAGGGTGAGGTCGTCAACCTGCTGATCGATCAGCTGCTGGCCGAACCCAACCAGACCTCGTTGCTCGGCCAGCTCGACACCGTGCTGGTCCAACGCGCGCGCGTCACGGTGCGCGACGTAGCGAGCGGCGTGGCGTGGACGGCGCCGGCGGCAACGGCGCGGCTCACGCGAGATTCCAGCGGTGTCGTCATTGTCGCCAGCGCCCGCTTCAGCAGCGGCGGCGAGCCGATCGACGTTTCGCTGTCGGGCTTCTACTCCCGCGACCGTAGCCGCGTTTTCGTCGAGGCCAATATCGATGGGCTGAAGCCGCTGATGTTTGCCGACCTCTCGCCCGATGCAGTGCTGCTGCGCGGTATCGACATCTCGCTCTCCGGCAGGCTGCGCGTCGAGGCGAGCGGCAGCGGGGACATCCGGACCGTCGAAATCGATATCAATGGCGGCAATGGGAAAATCACGCTTCCCGGTGTGCTGTCGGCATCCCATCAGGTGCAGGCGGTCAATGCCCGGGTGCTGGTGGACGCCGCGTCACATACCGCCAGGATCGAAAAGATCGAATTCGATGTCGGCACCGCCGCGGTGTCCATCACCGGCATCGGCACCAGGAAGCCGGAGGGCCAGACATTCACGGGGCGCGCCGACGTCCGGAAGATCCCCGTCAGTCGTCTGACCGACTACTGGCCGCTGGAGTTCGCGCCGGGCGGGCGGCAGTGGGCACTTGCGAACCTGAGCAACGGCGAGATCGATGCCGCCGCCGAGTTCGCCCTCAGTGCCCCGGGCAACGAGATTTCCCAGCTCAGCGTCGATCGCCTCGTTGGTCTCCTGGACTATCGCGGCATGACCGTTCGCTACATGCCGCACATGCCCGAGTTGCAAGGAGTGTCGGGCAAGGCCCGCGTCGAAGGCGGGACCCTGCATTTCGACGTGGCCGGCGGCAACGCCGTGGGCCTGCGGGTGATGGGCGGGACCATCGATCTGACCGGCCTCGATCGTCCCGAGCCCCAGCATGCCAACATCCAGCTTCTCGTCGCCGGACCGGCGCCCCGGGTTGCCCAGTTCCTGGCACGACCCAAGCTCGGCCTGCCGAAGGAGGTGCTCTACGACTACAGGCGGGTCGGCGGGGGAGGGGCCGCCGCGATCGGCCTGTGCTTTCCCCTGGGCGAGGCCGCGGCC
>Ga0082335_1005023_pt1 | contig 18915 bp, 21 predicted proteins | sample Subgrocontami58m_FD_72375 | JGI IMG/M metagenome (GOLD analysis project Ga0082335, IMG submission 72375) | Subsurface groundwater microbial communities from S. Glens Falls, New York, USA - GMW37 contaminated, 5.8 m (SPADES assembly) (version 2) ... | reverse complement strand
CGCCCGCGAGCTCCGGTGCCACCGCGCCGGGGTTCAGGTACGTGATGCCGAAGCCGTCGGTCGGGCGTCCGACCGCGTCGCCGGTGAAGAGGCAGGCGAAGCGGCCGATCGCCTGCCCGAGGATGGCGCCGGGCGCGACGGCGTCGGAGAGCCGGCGGACGGGGAGACCGTTCCGCAGCGCGCCGACGACGCCGGCGAGCGTGCCGCCGAGGAGGGCGCCGAGGATCGCGAGACCGCCGTTCCAGATCGCGAACACGCGCAGGGGATCCTGCGCGTAGTCGTCCCAGCGATCGACGACGTGGAGCGCGCGCGCGCCGACGATGCCGCCCAGGATGACCCAGAAGGCGACCGACTCCACTCGATCGCCGGGAAGTCCCTTGCGCCGCGCCTCGCGGAGCGCGAGCCACGAGCCGACGACGATGGCGATGGCGACGACCACGCCGTACCAGCTCACCATGAGCGGACCCGCGTGGAGGATGACCGGGTCGAGGTCGATCGTCACGTCAGATCGCTAGCCTTACGAGGCATGGGCCTTCTCCTTTTGAGAACTCAGCTCACCTTTGCGAGGCTGCGAGCAGCGTGGAGGGAGCGGCTGGCTTCCGGCTTGGGGTCGCCTGAGAGGCCGCTGAGACCTCCGCGAGCGCGCCGAGAAGGTACTTCTCAGGCTCAGGCCAGGGGGTTCTCAGCGGACGCTCAGCGGCGGGGCGCACGCTCGACACGACGACGAAAGGAGCTGTGAACGAGATGATGGGTTACCCAGGTGGCTTCGGGATGATGGGCGGCGCGGGGTGGGGCTTCGGCTTCGGTTTCGTCCTCATGACGCTCTTCTGGATCTTCGTGGTGGCGGGTATCGTCTGGCTCGTGCTCGTGGTCACGCGCGCGCAGGGCGGCGGCGAGCGGGGAAGCACCGCGCTGTCGATCCTGGCCGAGCGTCTGGCGCGCGGTGAGATCGACGCGGCGGAGTTCCGGATCCGCCGCGCGGCGATCGAGGAGTCGGCGAAGTGACAGTGCAGCGGGGTGCGGGCTGGACGGCGGCCATCGCGGGCTTGCTCTTGCTGCTCGGCATCGCCGCGGCGTCCTTCGCGCCCGGCGTCGCCTCCGGCTCCGGCGCGACCGGTGCCGGTCCCGTGGCGGCCACGGCCTGCACGGGCGCCGGCATGATGGGCGGGGCCGATGGCCACATGGGCGCCACCGGGATGACGGGCGCTGCCGGGATGATGGGCACGACCGATGGCCACATGGGTGCCACCGGGATGAGTGGCGGGGCCGGGATGATGGGCGCCACCGGGATGACCGGGCCTGCCCACATGGCCGGCGGCATGATGGGTTCCGCGACCGGAGGCTGCCCGGGGGCGACGCCCGCCGGGGCCGCTCCGATCGCCGGCGCGACGGAGGTGCGCGTCCGAGCGACCAACTTCGCGTTCGCGCCGAAGGAGATCCGGCTGCCGAAGAACGAGGCCGTCAACCTCACGCTCGAGAACCCCGCCGCGACGGGTGTGGTCCACGACCTCACGGTCCCCGGCCTCGGCATCCACGTCGCGGCCGGCGCCGGGCAGAGCGCCACGGTAGGGCTTCGCGGCCTCGCCGCCGGCCGCTACGACGCGTACTGCGCCGTTGCGGGGCATGCCGATCTCGGCATGCGGGCGACGGTGATCGTGGACTGACCCGCGCGCCGCACGTCCGGCGGGTCCGCCGCACGTCCTTGCGGGTCCGCGTCACGTCCGGTGGATCGACCGCGCGTCCGGCGGGTCGATCTCACGTCCCGCCGGGCCCGCTTCGGCAGGCCCGGCAGACACCCACGATCGCGGCATGGGCCAGGTCTGGATCGAACCCGTAGTCGCGGCGGAGCCGGTCGGCGAGCGGCTCCAAGGTGCCCAGCGGGATCTCCTGCTCGGCGTCGCAGCTCCGGCAGACCATGTGGCCGTGGCGCTCGGCGTCCGCGCGATGCCAGCGGGTCACGCGGTCGTTCAGGTGCGTGTGTGTCACCAGCCCGAGCTCTTCGAGCGCCTCCAGGTTGCGGTAGACGGTCGATGGATTCACCCGGGGGTGCTTGATGCGGATCCGCCGGCTGATCTCCTCGGCGGTCGTGTGGTGGCGCGTCCGCTGAAGCGCCTCGTGGACCAGCCGGCGCTGCACGGTCATCCGCTTGCCCTGGGCGTGGGCACGCTCCGTCACGTTCATGTCACAACCCTCCCGCGGATCGCGATCCGGTAGGACGCGCTCGCCTCGCGATCGGCCTCGCCGACGATCGCGCGCGCGACGGGCTCCGTCCCCAGGCGCATGACCGATCTACCCTGCTCGTCCGCGACGTTCACGAGTGCTCGGGCGCCGGCGTCGCTCCCGCTTCGTGGTGCACCGGCGCCTCGTGGGCGTGCCGATGCCGCACGCCGTCGTGCTCGTGCAGGTGCTCGTGGATGAGGTTCGCCTCGATGAGCAGGTCGGCGTTCGCGAGGATCTCGGCCGCGGGCCCGTCGGCGAGCACGCGCCGGTCCTCGCCAAGAACGACCACGCGATCGGCGATGTACGGGACGATGTCCAGCTCGTGGGTGGACGTGATGAGCGTCTTCCCGGCCTTCGCGAGGCCCCGGATCAGGTCCACGAGCACCCACTTCGTCCGCGGATCGAGCGAGGCGGTGGGCTCGTCGAGCAGGATGACCTCCGGACGGAGCGAGAGCACCGAGGCGATCGCCGCGCGCTTCTTCTCGCCGCCCGAGAGCTCGAACGGCGCGCGCTCCGCGAGGTGCTCGATCTCCATGACCCCGAGCGCCTCGGCCACGCGCGCCTTGACCTCGTCGGTCGCCAGGCCGAGCTGGAGCGGCCCGAATGCGACGTCGTCGTAGACGGTCGCGCTGAAGAGCTGCACGTCGGGGTCCTGGAACACCAGGCCGACCTGCCGGTGGAAGCGGAAGGCCTCGGCGCCGTCGACCACCGCCGCGACCTCGAGACCGAGGGCGCGCATCGAGCCCTCGCTCGGGCCGACGATGCCGTCGAGGAGCTTCAGGAGGGTCGTCTTGCCGCTGCCGTTCGCGCCCAGCAGCGCGACCTGTTCCCCGCGCTCGACCACGAGGTCGATGCCGTCGAGCGCGACCTGCCGCTGCCCGTAGACGTAGCGGACCCCGTGGAGCTCGAAGACGGGGCCGCGGTCCCCGGTGACCTCCGTGCTCATCGGACCAACCTGTCGAGCCCGCTCGCGGCGAGCGCGATGGCGGCGGCGAGCGCGATCGCCGCCCAGTCGGCGGCATGCATGCGGAACCGCTGCACCGTCCGTGGTGACCCCGTGAAGCCGCGCGCGAGCATCGCGAGGTACACGTCGTTGCTCATCTTCACCGACCGATTGAGCAGGTTGCCCATCGACCCGCTGATCCAGCGCCGCTGCTCGCCGCCGCTCGTCGCCGCGACGAGCCGGCTCTTGCGCGCCTCGAACATGCCGTTCGCGATGTGCAGGAGCATGAAGATGTACCGGTAGGTCATCGACAGCACGAGCACGAAGATCGGCGGCACCCGGAGCGTGTCGAGGCTCTTGAGCAGGTGTGCCCACGGCGTACTGAGCACGAGCAGCACCGCCAGCGACACGCTCACGCCGACTCGCGCGACGAAGACGAGGGCGGCGCCGACGCCCGGAAGGGACGGCGCGAGGTGGAGCGGCCCGAGCGGGAGGTCGAAGAGACGCGGACCCGGCGCGAAGAAGATCCAGGGGACCACGATGATCCCGGCGAAGAAGGGGATGCCCAGCCAGACCCTCTTGACGAAGAACTCGGTGGGGATCGCGCTCTGCCGCGCGGCGAGCACCACCACGACGTAGAGCGCGGCGAGCGCGGGGAGCGTGGCCGCGAAGCTCGCCGCAAGCAGCGTCATGACGAACATCACGATCTTCGCCCGCGGGTCGCGCCGTTGGAGCCAGCCGGAGGCGCGCGAGTGCTCCTCGCTGAACACCGCGCCCTCGATCGAGTGCGCGATGTCCGCCATGGTCCGCTCGAGCCAGCCTCGCCTGCCGTCCGCCCTGCTCGCGGTGGCCGTGCGCGCTCCCGTCATCGGAAGACCTCCTCGTGGCCGTCCCCGCGCACGACCACGAGCTGCCCGGGCTCGGCGGCGGCGCGCGCTCCCATCATCGGAAGCCGCGCGCGCGGCGCCGGTCGGATCTGCGACTCATCGGGACGGTGGCTGGTCGGCAGGCGACGACGGACCGCCTGCGCGCAAGAGCAGCCGGCCGATGCCGTACAGGACGGCTCCGAGGACCAGGATGCCGAGCATGCCGGTGAGCTCGTAGCCGAGCGCGGTCTGCCAGAGGGCGGCGTTCGCGTCACTGAAGAAGGGCAGCGGCAGGTTGTAGCCAGAGAGCGGGGCGCTGAAGGCGCCCGATAGCTGCTGCAGTCCCTTCGGGACGTAGCCGAACGCCGCCCGCACGTCCTCGGTCGAGCCCTCGCCGTAGGCGAAGCCCGGCGCGATGAGGCCGAGCGGCGCGAGGAGCGCCGCGGCGACGAAGCTCGTGACGATGCCACGCGTCCGGCGCGGCGCGAGGAGCCACGCGAGCGGCAGGAGGATCAGCGCGAGCACTGCGACCACGAGCAGCATCGTCGCGACCGACGCCCAGTCCACCTGTGCCCAGTCGGCGCCGAACGCTCGCGAGAGGTCACCGCCGCCGGTGACCAGGCCGGCGATCGCGAGGACGACGAAGCCGCCGCCGACGATGGCCGCGGCGAGCTGCCAGAGCGGCCGGCCGGTCGCGACCCCTTCGGCGACATCGGGGCCGGCGAACACCGTCCGCAGCGACACGAGGTACTCCGGATGACGCTTCTGCAGGTAGGCGACGCCGAAGGCGGTGATCAGCGCCTCGACGATGCTCGCGCCGAGGACGTGCGCGAGGAGCATCGCCGGGACCGCCTGCGCCAGGCCGTACGGGCTGTAGAGCGGCTGCCCGTTCTCGGAGAAGAGGAGCGGCTGTACGCCCAGCTCGATGCCCACGGCGAGCGCGGCGGCGGTGATCCCGATGTACGCGCCGATGCCGGCCGCCCAGACCCGGCGGGTCGAGAGGAGCGGCGAGCGGCCGGCCAGGAGCCGGTAGCTGCCGTAACCCACGAGCGGCAGCAGCACGCCCATGTTGAGGCCGTTCGCGAAGATCGCGAGCACGCCGCCGTCGCCGAAGAAGAGCGCCTGGATGATGAGGGCGATGCTCACGGCGATCACGGCGCCGGCCGGGCCGAGCACGATCGCGGCGAGCGTGCCCCCCACGCCGTGCGCCGTCGTGCCGCCGGGGACCGGGATGTTGAACATCATGATCGTGAAGGAGAACGCGCCGAAGACGGAGAGCAGGGGGATCATGCGGTGGCTGAGGACGGCGTTCACGCGGCGCGACGCGATCGTCCAGGCCGGGACGGTCGCCGCGCCGGTCGCGAGCGAGAACAGGGGGCTCAGGTAGCCATCGGGAATGTGCATCGCGGTGCCTCCCGCCAAGGGCGAATCTGGGCTCAGCATAGTTGCGAGTCGTGGCGAGAAGGCGCTCTCGCGAGGCGCTTGCGATAGCGGCTCGCTCGCGTCGCCGGCGTCTCGCCGACCGGTGTCCGGGCTGTTTCTCAGCCGCCCTTCAGCCCGTCCCAAGCGTTCTGCCAGCGGGCGCCGCGACGCTGCGGGCAGGGCAGGGAGGAGGTCGGTCGTGCCGGAACGTGATGACGAGAGCCGGGGCTCGCGACGCGCGCGCCGCCGCGAGCAGGTCCGCGGGAACGCGCCCCACCGCCGAGCCGGGTCCTTGCCGAAGCGCCTCGGGGGCCTGGTCCTCTTCGGCGGCGCCTTCGTGCTCCTCGCGCTCCTCTACCTCGGCCCCATTCGCGGCTACAGCCCGACGAGCGCGGATGCTTCCGCGTCATCGGCGAAGGCGGATGACCCACGGATCAAGCTCGTCGCCGGCCAGGTGGCGCCCGACTTCTCGCTTCCCGACGTGAACGGCACGACGGTCCGCCTCAGCGAGGCGCGCGCCACGGGCAACGTCCTGCTGTTCTTCCAGGAGGGCGTCGCATGCCCTGCGTGTTTCCAGCAGATGCGCGACCTGCAGCGTGAGAGCACGAAGCTTCGGTCGCTGGAGATCTCGCTCATCACCATCACGAACGACCCGCTGAGCGAGCTGAAGGCGGCGAGCGTGCGCGAGGGCGTCGCCGGCATGCCGCTGCTCTCCGACAGCACCCTGAGCACCTCTCGTGCATACGACGCGCTCTACGTCAGCATGCATCCGGGACAGGTGCTCGGGCACACCTTCGTCCTCCTTGACCGCGGCGGCACGGTCCTCTGGCGGCGCGACTATCGAGAGATGTACGTCCCAGTGGATCAGGTGCTCTCCGCCGTCGCGAAGGGTCTCGGCCGATGACCGAGGTGCTCGTGCTGACCGCGGTGGGGTGCCACTGGTGCGCCGACGCCGAGGCGATCCTGGCGCGACTGGCCCAGGAGCTCGACCTGCACGTCACGACGCAGTCGGTCGAGTCCGAAGCCGGCCGCGCCCTGGCCTTGGCGAATGGCGCGCTGTTCCCGCCCGTGCTCTTCGTGAACGGCGTGTTCGCGCAGTACGGACGCCCGTCCGAGCGGAAGCTGCGGGCGGTGCTGCGGGCGGCCGGCACCCGCGCGCCGCAGGAGGCTCGCTGATGGATCCGCTCCTCGGTCCAGCCTCTCTGGCCGCGGCGTTCTTCGGCGGCATGCTGGCGCTGCTCGCCCCGTGCTGTCTGACGTTCCTGCTGCCCTCCTACATCGCCGCCGGCATCCAGCACGGCCGCTGGCAGCTGTTGCGGATGACCTTCACCTTCGCGGCCGGCCTTGCCGCCGTCCTGCTGCCCGTGACCTGGGGCATCGCCGGGCTCGCCCAGATCATCCCGCAGCTCCACCGCGAGCTCTTCTTCCTCGGCGGAGCGCTGCTGCTGGTGCTCGGCGGTCTTTCGCTGCGCGGGGGCTGGTCGCTGCCGGTTCCCTGGGCGCCGCGCGTCGGACCGCCCGGCAGCGGCTCGGTGTTCTCGCTCGGCGCGTTCTCGGGCATCGCCAGCTCCTGCTGCGCCCCCGTGCTCGCCGGTGTGCTGGCGCTGGGCGTGACGACCACGACCTGGTGGATGGCCATCGCCATCGGCGTCATCTACGTCTTCGGCATGGTCTTCCCGCTGCTGCTCGTGGCGCTCTTCGGTCAGCGGTTCGACCTGCTGTCGCACCCCGCGCTCCGCGCCCGGCTCCTCACCTGGCGGATGCTGGGCCGGTCGTGGAGCACGACCACGACCAACCTCCTCTCCGCCGCGCTGCTCTGGTCCATGGGGGCGCTCGTGCTGTGGGTCGGCTGGGCGGGTGAAGCAACCTACAGCCCGGACGCGCTGAAGAGCGCGTACGCGTGGCTGCGCGACGCGTTCGCATCGCTCACCGACCGGCTCGGCGCGCTGAGCCCGCTGGTGGTGGTGGCGGCCGTGCTCCTGATCGTCATGCTCGTCCGAGCAGCGCGGAACGCGCGCGCCGGTGCTTCGGGGGCCTGAGCTGATGCCTGATGGAGGTGCGACGCGCGTTGACACGCGCGCGGCGATGCCTTTTGATTGACCGATCAATCAACTTGCGGTCCCGAAGCCGGCGTTCGGGGGGCGCCCGCGATGAGCGCTCCGGCCTGGGCGGTGGGCCCCGGGCGTCCGTCGCTCCGCGCGCAGCGGCTCGTCGCCGATGGCGCGGTGGTCGCGCTCCTCCTCGGCTGGCTGCTCGCCTCCCGCTCCGGCCTGCCCGACTCGATCGCGCCTGACCCCGGACGGGTGCTGCCGATGGCGGTCCGGCTCTTCGTCGAGCCGGATCTCGCGCGCCACACCTACGCGTCGCTCCTGCGCGTGCTCGTCGCGGTCGCGGCCGCCGTCGTTCTCGGAACGGCGGTCATGGTCGCGGCCCGGTTCGTCCACCTCTCGCGGATCCTCGTCGCCGGGCGGCTCCTGCCGCTCCTCAACGCGTTCCCCACGGTGGGCTGGGCGATCCTCGCCGTCGTCTGGTTCGGGATCAATGACGTCGCCGTCGTCGTCGTGATGATCGCGATCCTGCTCCCGTTCACCATGGTGCACGTCTGGAGCGGGCTCCTCGGGCTCGACGAGGAGCTCTACGAGATGACGAAGTCGTTCACCCGGGGCCGCCTGCGGCGCCTGCGCCTGCTCGTGCTGCCCGCGCTCCTGCCCGAGATCGTCGCGAGCGCGCGGGTCTCTTACGGGGTCGGCTGGAAGGTCGGCCTGTTCGTGGAGGTCTTCGGCGTCACGACCGGCCTCGGCTACCTCATGAGCTACGCCCGCACGGTCTTCGACACGGTCCTGCTCTACGCCGCGATCGTCGCGGTCATCGCGCTCGTGTTCGCGTTCGACTGGCTCGTGTTCGCCCGCCTCGAGCGCCGGCTCACCCGGCATCGCACCGACGCCGCGCCACCGGCCGCGGCCCGGACCGCATAGGAGGTCAGCTCGTGCGTCTCTCGGCGATCGTCCTCAGCGTCCTGTTCGTCCTCGGCGCCTGCGGTCCCGCCGCGCCGGCGGCGCCGGCGAGCGCGGTGCCGCGCGAGACGCTCACGCTCGGCTACTCCGATGACCCGAGCCGCGTCGCACTCGTCTGGGCGATCACGAACGGGAAGGTCGGCTCGCCGTTCCTCGATGTGCGGATCTCGTTCCTCCCCGTGGCGCAGATCATCCCCGCCGCGAACGCGAAGCAGTTCGACGTCATCGAGGCGACCCCGCTCGCCGTGCCCCGCACCGCGGGCGGCGAGCCCGGATTCCTCATCCTGTCGAGCGGCCTGCTCAACCTGAACGGGACGGTGCTCGTGACCGGACGGACGAGCGCGATCGCGACGGCCGCCGACCTCAAGGGCAGGACCGTCGCGGTCGCCTCGCTCGGCGGCACGTTCGTCCAGGAGACGCGCTACGTGCTCGCGCGCCGCCACGGGCTGAACGTCGCCCTGCCGACCGGCGACGTGAAGTTCGCCGAAGTGCCGGTCGAGGCCGTGCCCCAGCTGCTCAAGGAGAACAAGCTCGACGCGGCGGTGCTCACGCAGCTCGGCCTCTACCGGCTGAAGGACTCGCCCGACGTCCGGGTGCTCTCCGAGGTCACCAAGGAGCTCCAGGCACTGACCGGCCGGCCGTCGGTGAACAGCATCGTCGTCACCTACAAGGACCGCGCGCAGACCAGGGAGCGCGCCCTCGGGGAGCTCCAGCGGATGCTCGGCGAGTCGCGGGACTACCTCGCGAGGAACCGCGCCGACGTCGTGCGCGCCGTCGCGCAGGAGCGGAAGGTGGACGAGGCGTACCTCACCTGGTTCTTCACCGCGTACGGGCTCGCGGCCGGACCGGTGACGAGCGATGACGCGGCCCAGATCACCGCGGCCTGGGAGGCGGCCCGGACGCTCGGCGACATCAAGGAGCTCCCGAAGGTGGAGGACCTGCTCTTCAGGGCACGCTAGGTGTCGCTCATCGAGGTCCGCGACCTCGTCGTTCGCCTCGGCGGCTCGACCGTGATCGAGGGCCTGAGCTTCGACGTCGAGGCGGGGGAGCTCCTCTGCGTCATCGGGCCGTCGGGGTGCGGGAAGACGACCCTCCTTCGCGCGCTCGGCGGGCTCGTGCCGCCGACGAGCGGCGAGGTCCGCGTCGGGGGCGAGCCGGCGGAGCGGGGCTGGGCGCGCGCGGCGTATGTCTTCCAGTCGCCCCGGCTCGTGCCGTGGCGCTCGGCGCTCGCGAACGTCGAGCTGGCGCAGGAGCTGCGCTTCGGACGGCCCGACCGGGAGCGGGCGCTGCGCCAGCTCGCCGCGGTCGGCCTCGCCGAGCAGGCCGGCCGCTTCCCCTCCGCTCTGTCGGGCGGCGAGCGCCAGCGGGTCGCCCTCGCGCGCGCCCTCGCGGTCGATCCCGAGGTGATCTACATGGACGAACCCTTCAGCGCGCTCGACGCCGCGACGCGAGCGAGGCTGCGGGAGGAGCTGCGCGCGATCTGGCGCGCGGAGCGGCGCACGATCATCTTCGTGACGCACGACGTCGCCGAGGCCGACGCGCTCGCGACGCGCATCCTGTCGCTCACGATGCGGCCCGCGCGCATCGCCGAGATCAGAGCGCCGAGGACGAGGGAGCCCTAGGCCGGCGGCACGCCCCGGGCGGCGGGCGCGGCCCGGTCCGGGCGGAGCGCCTTGTGGATCTCCACCGCCACGACGACGGCGAATGCCGTGATGACAACGGTCGGCCACGTCGCCGGCGCGATGGGCGTCACGCCGAGCAGCGCTTGCGTCGGCTGCCACGACAGCGCGGCGATGTGCAGGGCGAGCGCGCCGAAGGCGGAGAGGAAGAGGAACGGGTTCGAGAACGCGGGGACGCGCAGGAGCGATCGGCGCTCCGAGCGGGCGTTGCCGATCTGGAAGGTCTGGAAGAGCGTCATCGAGGTCAGCGCGACGCTCTGCGCCGCCGAGAGCGATCCGCTCTCGCCGAGCGACCAGCCGAAGAGCGCGAGCGTCCCGACCGCCATGACGGCGGCGGCGAGCGCGGTCCGCTCCCAGAGCAGCCGGGAGAGGATCGGCTCGCCGCGCGGGCGTGGCGGCCGGTCGAGCACGTCGCTCTCCGCGGGCTCGAACGCGAGCGCGACATCCTGCAGCCCCTCGGTGACGAGGTTGAGCCAGAGGATCTGGACCGGCAGGAGGATGAGCGGCCAGCCGAGCGCGAGCGCGCCGAGGATCGTGAGGACCTCCGCGATCCCGGTCGACACGAGGAAGTACGTGATGCGCCGCAGGTTGTCGAACGCCACGCGGCCCTCCTCGATGGCCGCGTACACGCTGACGAAGTCGTCGTCGGCGAGCACGAGATCGGCGGCCTCGCGTGCGACGTCCGTGCCTCGCCGCCCCATCGCCACGCCGATGTCCGCGGCCTTCAGCGCGGGCGCGTCGTTCACCCCGTCCCCCGTGATCGCGACGACCTCGCCGAGCGCACGCAGCGCGTGGACGATGCGCAGCTTCTGGGTCGGCGAGACGCGCGCGTAGACGTCGACCCGGCGGACGCGCGCGCCGAGCTCCTCGTCGGTCAGGCTCTCGAGGTCGCTCCCGGTCAGCACAGGCGCGCCCGCGGCCCAGATGCCGAGCTCGCGCGCGATCGCGCGGGCGGTCTCGGCTTGATCGCCGGTGATCATGAGCACGCGGATCCCGGCGCGCGCGCAGCCCGCCACGGCCTCGCGGGCCCCCGCGCGCAATGGATCGAGCATCCCCTGGAGCCCGGCGAAGACGAGCCCGCGGGGACTCCCGGCGAACTCGCCGGGCGCGCTCCCGTCGGGCAGCCGGCCGAACGCCATCGCGAGCACCCGCAGCCCGCGGTCGCCCATCTCGTTCGCCGCCGTCCGGACCAGTGACGCCTCGAGCGTGGTCGGTCCGCTCCCGCTGAGCGCGACGTCGCAGAGCGCGAGCACGACGTCCGGCGCGCCCTTCACGAAGACCGTCGGCCGTCCCTCGTCGTCGTGCACGCTCGCGGCGTAGCGGCGCTCCGGCTCGAATGGCAGGCGCGCGAGCGTCGGGCGGACCGCCCGTGCCTCGTCGGCGTCGATGCCGAGGGCGGCCGCGGCCACGAGCAGCGCGATCTCCGTCGGGTCGCCCACCGCCTCCCCCCGCGCGCCCGGCGGCTGCGCCTCGCTCGCGAGGACGCCGGCGAGCAGCGTGAGCCGGAGCGGCGAGCCGGGAGGGACCGGCCCGGCCGCCGGCGACGCGCGACCCCGGCCGAGAACGAAGGTGCGCCCGCCCGCCCAGATCTCGCTCACCGTCATGCGGTTCTCGGTGAGCGTCCCGGTCTTGTCGGAGCCGATCACCGTCGCGCTGCCGAGCGTCTCCACCGCGCCGAGGCGCCGGACGAACGCCCGTCGACGTGCCATCCGGCGAACGCCGATGGCGAGCGTGATCGTGAACGCGACGGGCAGGCCTTCGGGGACGGAGGCGACCGCGAGCGAAACGGCAAGCCGGAGCGCATCGGCGACGGTGCCGCCGGAGAGGACGCCCGCGGCCACGACCACGAGCGAGGAGGCCGCCGTCATGAGCCCGAGGGTGCGGGTGAGCGATGAGACGCGCCGCTGGAGCGGCGTCTCCAGGTCGGGCGCGCTCTCCACGCTCCGCGCGATCGCGCCGACCTCCGTCCCGCCGCCGGTGCAGACGACGTAGCCGTGCCCGCGCCCGCGGACGACGACCGTTCCGGAGTAGGCCATGTTCGTCCGGTCACTCGACGCGAGGTCGGCGCGCAGCGCCCCGGTGCCCTTCGTGACCGGCGTGGACTCCCCCGTCAGAAGCGACTCGTCCACGAGCAGGCCGGTCGCCTCGATGAGCCGGAGGTCCGCCGGCACGCCGTCGCCCGACTCGAGGAGGACGAGGTCGCCGGGGACGAGCGCGCTCGCCGCCGCGTCGATGACGCGACCGTCGCGGCGGATACGCGCGCGCGGCGCGAGCAGACCGCGGAGCGCCCGAACGGCGCTCTCGGCGTGCCGCTCCTGGAGGAAGCCGATGGTCGCGTCGAGCACGACGACCGCCGCGATGACCACGGCGTCGACCGTCTCTCCGACCGCGACGCTCACCGCGAGCGCGGCGACGAGGACGAGCAGGAGCGGGCTCCGGAGCTGGCGGAAGAGGATCGCGGCGTCCGAGACCGGTCGCGGTCCGGGCACCTCGTTCGGTCCGTGCCGTCGCAGGCGCGCAGCCGCCTCGCCGTCGCTCAAGCCGGTCGGGCGCGTGCCGAGAGCCTCCTCGACCGTCGCGGGGTCGAGCGCGTGCCAGTGGGAGGTGGCGAATGCCTTCAGCTCGCCTCGCATACTTGCCCCTCGAACGCCGCGGCGCAAGCCTCACGGCCGACCGCATCTCGATCCCGTCGGGAGGCGTTCGGCGAGCAGGTCGAGGCGCCGGCGCACCTCGTGCGTGCGAGAGCGCTCGCCTTTAGCGGACCGCGATCAGCAGGTAGACGCCCTCATCCTCCATCCAGACCGTGCCGTCGATCACCGGCCGCAGGTGGATCGCGTAGGTGCCCGCGAGGACCGGCGCGCGTACCCGGAAGGTGAACGTACCGGTGCCGCCGGGCTGGACGAGGGGTTCGTTCTGGATCGCGACACGGTCGGGCGTCGGCCAGCCCGTGCCGAACACCGAGAACGAGCGGTCGTCGCCGTTGACGCCGAGGTTCGCCTGCTGACCGAGGACTCCCCGCACCCACGGGCGCGTGCCCGCATTGGTGAACGCGATCGTCAGGGGCGCACTCGTCGCACCCGGCCCGAGCGACGGGAAGGCCGTCTCCGACAGCCACCGGCTGTGGTAGCCGAGCTCGCCGGCGGGCGCCGCTCGCTGCGCCGGCGAGCCGAGTGACCCGCCCGACCCCGCGGTGGTGAAGTCCCACTCGTTCGTGAGCCAGACGCCGTTCACCGTGATGTCGAACCGGACGTGGAGCGTCGTCGCCGCGGGCAGGGGACGCTGCGGGACGATGACCTCGTAGTCGTACTCGAACAGCTGCGGCGCGTAGTAGATCGGGAGCCGCGTGCCGCCCGGCGCGATGAGCTCGGCGGCGCGCATCTCGACGCGCTGGCCCGCCGAGTAGACGACCATGATCGGGTAGCCCACCGGGCCTCGGACGCCCGCGGGGAGCGGGGTCGGCGACTCCCTTCCGTCCCAGGAGGTCGGTATGCCGGCCTGACCGCTCGCCGGGGATCGCACGAAGGCGACCGGGCGGATGCCGAAGTCATAGGTGAAGTTGCCGACGGTGCTGCTCCGGCCGTTCAGGTCGGCGTGCCCCCAGCCGGCCGCGACGGCGTTCGGGTGCATGAGGCCGAGCCGGTGATACGGCGCGTCCCAGAGCTGGCGGACGGCGGCGAGCGCGTCCAATCCGCTGGTCGCGACCTCGCTCACGATCGCCGCCGGCGATCCGGCCGCGGCTACGCGGTCGCGGGGGGCCGCGCCGGTGAAGCCGGGGAGGCCCGGGGTCTCGAAGTGCCCGCTCGCGCCGTTGAGTGAGGAGTACTCCGCGTGGTGCTGCGCCGCCGACACGACGCGAGGATCTGCCGGGATGGTCGGGGCGCCGATGGAGAAGCGCAGCTCGTTCTGGAGGGCGAGCAGGTCGCTCGCGCCCACGGTCGCGGCGCCGGCGCCACCCGCACCCGTGGGCAGGGCGATCGCGAGCGCGAGCGCGCATGCCGCCACGAGGACCTTCCGCATCGAAGGACTAACGCCGCGCGCGAGCGTTCGGTAGGTAGCAAGTCGGTACCGACCTGCTCCGGTCGCGAAGCGAGCGGAGCCCGTACAGCGAGTCGCGCAGCGACGAGTCTTCTGACGATCACCGCCCCGAGGAGCCCCGGCGTGCGGACTTCACCACCTCGGCGCCGACGAGGATGACGACCGCCGTCAGGTAGATCCAGGTGAGCAGGCCGGCCACGAACGCCAAGGTGCCGTAGGCGGTGAACGCGCTGAGGGCACGGGTGTAGAAGCCGAAGCCGACCTTCGCCGCCTCCCAGAGGACGGTCGCGACCAGCGCGCCGACCCGTGCCGCGCGCTCGCCGACCGCCACGCGCGGCACGAAACGGTAGATCCCGTAGAAGAACGCGAAGGCCGGGAGCGCGCCGACGAGCGGCGACACGAGCTCGAGCGCGAGGCGCGGGCGCTCGTCCATGCCCAGGGCGGCCAGCGGCTCCTGGAGCGCCTGCACGCCGTAGGAGATCGTGAACGACAGGATCGCGAGCAGGAGCAGGCCGCTGGCGAAGGCCAACGCCTCGAGCTTCCCGCGCACGAGGCTCCGTTCACCCTTGCGCCCGAGCACGCTCGCGAGCGCGGCATCGAGCGAGCCGTGGATCGCGGTCACCGAGAAGAGCGTCCCCAGCAGGCCGAGGCCGAGCGAGACCGTCCGCCCTTCGGCGAGCTGCCGAACGATCGTCATCTCCTCGCCACCGACGATCGGGTAGACCTCGCGGAGCAGGCCGGCGAGCTCACGGCTCGCGCGATCGGCGCCGTAGACGAACCCGAGCACGCCGATCGCGAGGGCCAGGAGCGGCACGATCGCGAAGAAGAACTGGTAGGCGACCGCGCCCGCGAGGAAGGCGCAGTCGTCGGCTGCGAAGCCGTCGAGTGCCGCTCGAGCGCGGCGCAGCGCTCGCCGCGACGCTCGGACCACCTCGTTCATCGAGGGAACGCGACCACGATGAAGCGCGGATCTCCCGGGCTCGGGCCGGTGGAGGTCTGGAGGGTCAGCTGTTCGGTCGAGCCGGGCTGGGTCGCCGACAGGTCGCTCGGCGCGACGCGCGGCAGGACGTCGCGGACGACGTACTCCAGCGTCCCGCCGTCGGGCGCCTGGACGATGACCGCATCGCCGGGCCGCGCGTTCCAGAGCGCGATGAACATCTGCCGGCGCGCGTGCGCGTACAGGAAGGTGTTGCCGTTCTGCCCGGGGATGGCGGTGCCGGGGAGGTGGAAGGCGTAGCCCTCGGGCGTGCGCTGATCCTCGACGTCGCGCTTGAGGTCGCCCTCCTGGATGGCCAGGTCGATGCCCAGGCGCGGGATCTGGATCCGGAAGCCCTCTGGGATCGGACCGCCCGGCGCCGCGGTGGGCGCCGCGATCGCGTACGGCGCCTCCGCCGCCGTCTGCGGCGATCCCGCGGCCGTCTGCGGCGCTTCCGCCGTCATCCGTAGCGGCGACGACGCGGTGGCGCTCGGCGCCGCGAGCGCCGCGCTGGCCGCGGGGGCCGGCCGCTTCCGCCCCTCCGACGGAGTGTCCGTGGCGGGGGCGAGCGTCGCGCTGATGGCGAGCAGCGCGATCGCCGCGGCCGATCCCAGTCTGCGCATCGGCTGCATCATCCGGGCGACGAACAGAGGGAGCCCCTCTCGGGGCTCCCTCTCATCGAAGACCGCTTCCCCGATCTAGGGGGTGGGATCGCTGCCTCGGCGCCGCGCTCGAGCAAGCATCCAGAGCACCGCGAACGCGATGACCGTGAGCGCGAGGAGCCCGATCGTCGTGCTGTCGCTCTCCTGCGTGCTGGTCGAGGGAAGCGCCGCGGGGACGCCGGGTGCCGGAGTCGCGGTCGGCGTGACCGCCAGCACGGGCGCGGGCGTGGCCGTCGGTGCGGGCGTCGGCGCGACGGTCGGCGCGGGCGTCACCGCAGCGACCGGCGCAGGCGTCGCCGTGGCGACCGGCGCGACCGTCGGCGCGACCGTCGGCGCGACCGTCGGCGCGACCGTCGCGGCCGGGACGGCTGCGCAGGTCGCCCGCGTGATCGTGTTCGTGTCCAGCGTGACCGCGCCGTTCTGCGCGAGCAGTCGGCCATTCACCGTCGCGCTGGTGACCAGCGTGATCGAGGTGAGCGCGAGGATGTTGCCGCGGAAGGTCGTGCTCCCGCCGAGGGTCGCGGAGCTGCCGACCTGCCAGAAGACGTTGCAGGCCTGCTGGCCGCCGGTGAGGCTCACCACGCTGCTCGTCGCGGTCGTGAGCGTGGTAGGCATCTTGAAGATGAAGACGGAGGTCGCGTCGCCCCCGCCGTTGAGCGTGACCGTGCCCGTCAAGCCGAAGGTGCCCGAGGCGGCGGTGTACGTGCCGGGGGTCAGAGTTGATCCGCCGAGCTCGGTCGGGATCGTCGTGACCGGCGTCCGTCCGGCGGCGTCGTTGTACGCCGTCGTGAGGGCGGTCTTGGCCCCCTGCGTGACGGCGTCGCCGGCGTGGTTCGTCCCGGTCAGCACGACCGAGGCGAAGCCGGTCTGGGTGGTCGTCGGGAACGACCCGACGTCGCCGTTGATCGTCGTCGTGCCGGTGTTGGTGATCGCTGAGCCGGCGAGGACGGCGAACCCGTCGGCCGTGCCGAGGCCGACCGTCGTCGGACCGGCGGCACTTGCCGTGAGCCCGGCGGCGAGCACACCCACCACCAGGATGAGTGCGCTGCCGGCCGCAACGAGCGGGGCGGGAAGGCGGATCGGCCTCTTCATGCTGTCATCTTCCTTGACGCTGCCCTGTGGGCAGACGGTCCTGCGTTCCGGCGACCCGGACGCTTCTGCGTTGGCGTCGTCGCTCCACTGACGCTGGCCACTGGACTGACGCTAGCTACTGGGCGGTCATCGGTCATGACGGTCCCGTCATGAGCCGCGAACGAACGTACTGGTGCTGCTCCTTGCGGGCGAGCTCGCGCTCGGCCCCCCCGGTCGCTCGCACGGCGGGAGATGCGCTCGACCTGAACGGTCCCGAAGCGCAGTGCGGTGGCGATCCGCTGCTTGCCCACCTGGCGGCGCGCCGGCCCGCGCTCGGGATCACAGAAGTGCGTGACCAGGGCGCCGCCGACGAACGCGCAGAGCAGGCCGAGCGGACCCGCGGCCATCGCCGGCCGCCTGCTGCGCCGCACGAGGAACGGGGCGGCCGCCCACAGTCGATCGACCACCTGCGGGACCGCCGCAGTGATGCGATCGGAGACCTGCGCCTTCACGCGCGGCGCCGCCGCGGCGAGCTCGTCGGCCGCCCTGGGCGCCTGCGCGGCGAGCTCGCTCCGCATCGCCGAGACGAGGCCCTCGAGGCTCAGGCGAAAGTCGTTCCACGCTCTCGTTCGATCGGTCATCGACATCACGTTCCTCGTCTTGCGCTCGCCCCGACCGGCCGCGCCGGTCCCTCCAGAGGATGGCCCCTACGGGCGCCCGAGGCATGACGGTTCGGTCATGTTGGCGCCGCCCCAGCCTCGAGGCCGGTCGAGATGAAGACCCAGGCGATCCCTGCGAGCGGGACCGCGAAGAGGCCGCCCGCGACCCAGCCGATCGCGAGGATCGCGGCGGGCGCTACTTGATGCGCTCGAGCAGGCCGCTCTGATTCAGGGCGAGGCAGATGATCGCGATGGCCGCGAGCGGAGCCTTCGACCAACGCCCCGAGATGAGCATGAGGATCCCGCAGGCGAGCGCGACGAGGGCCAGGAGGAACGCGAGACTCATGACCGCCTCCTTCAGGTGTTCGTGAGCCGGAGTATCGACGGCCACTGCGGCGTCCACATGACCGAACCGTCATGGACGGTGACGGAGTCGTCACCAACCGTCGCAGCGCGGGAGCTAGCGTCGTCGAGGGCATCGGTCATCGGGATCACAGCCCTCGTTCCCGCGCTTGCCGCGACTACGGCGAGGGACGCACGCTCGGCAGCCCGCCGCCGGGCGCGGTCATCATCGGTCCCTGCGACGCGACCGGGACCATCATGGGGCCCTGCGAGGGCATGAAGAAGCGCGGGCCGTAGAAGACGCCGATCGCGACCACGATGAGGACGGTGAGGATGATCCCGAGGATCATCCCGGTGCCCATGCCGCCCTCGTGCGTCCCGCCCGGATCGATGGTGACCTGGCCCATGTGGACCTCCTTCTATCTATGCATCTGTGCGGTGCGACGCTCTGCTCTGGGCCTACTTCTTGCGAGTGAGCTCGCGCTCGGCTCGCTCTTGGTCGGCCTTGGCCTCGCCGATGACTTCGTGGACCTTGCCCTTGGCCTGCTCGACCTTGCCGGCCCACTCGGTCCGGCGATCGCCGGTGGCCCTGCCGATCTCTTCCTTCGCCTTGCCCACGATCTGCTCGCCCTTGCCCTTGATGCGCTCGTCCATGCGCGGTCACCTCCCAGTGCGCTCGGGCCAGTGTGTGTCGAGGAGGCGTGCTGTTCATGACGGGTCCGTCACGTTCGGATCCGCCAAGGTCGTGACACTTACGAAGAGGCGGTGCCTGTGCACCGATCCATAGGCGTTGGAGGGATCAATGGGCATCTTCGCGTGGGTCTTCGTCGGCATCGTCGCCGGCTGGCTCGCCGGGCAGATCACGAAGGGCAGCGGCTTCGGGCTGCTCGGCGACCTGCTGCTCGGGCTCGTCGGCGCGGTCGTCGGAGGCTGGCTCTACGGTTTCGTCGCGTCTCCCGCGGAGCCGAGCGGGCTCGTCGGCTCGATCGTCGTCGCGACCCTCGGGGCGGGCGGCCCCATCGTGCC
>Ga0082335_1005021_pt1 | contig 18923 bp, 14 predicted proteins | sample Subgrocontami58m_FD_72375 | JGI IMG/M metagenome (GOLD analysis project Ga0082335, IMG submission 72375) | Subsurface groundwater microbial communities from S. Glens Falls, New York, USA - GMW37 contaminated, 5.8 m (SPADES assembly) (version 2) ... | reverse complement strand
TCGCGTCCTCGCGCGGACACTGCCGATCCCGAACGAGCCGGTGATCTTCCGCAAGGGGTTCCCGATCGAGAAGCGGGACGGGATCTGCGCCGCGCTCGAGTACCTCGGGCAGGAGGAGAGCGGCAAGCAGCTCCTCGCGAGGATGACGGCGATCACCGGGTTCCGGCGCATCACCGACGACCACTACCAGGAGGTGCTCAGCGCCGTGACCGCCGCGGGAAAAACCCTCTACGACATGGTCCCCGAGGGGCTCTCGGTCGACACCCGCCGGCGCTACCTCGAGCTGGCGCCCCGGTAGGTCTACTTCGCGTCCGCCGGGGTGATCGCCCCGTCGCCGTTCGCGTCGAGGCGCAGGAACGTCGTCTCGGGCCCCGCGAACTCCTCCTTCGTCACCTTCCCGTCGCCGTTCTTGTCGAAGCGCTGCACGAAGTCCGCCGCGCCCGTGGTGCCGCCCCGCTTCGCCGCCGCCTGCATGAACTTCGCGATCTCGTCTCGCGAGAGCATCCCGTCCTGGTCGGTGTCGACGCGGTCGAAGATCTGCTTCGGCCCCGTGTACTCGTCGCTCCCGACCTTCCCGTCCTTGTTCTTGTCGAACCGCTCGAGGAACGAGGCGATGTCCTTGTCGGTGTCGCCCGACCCGCCGGCGAGCCCCGCGTTCGGGTCCGCCTCCTCTTTCGAGATGGCCCCGTCCTTGTTCGTGTCGAGGCGGTTCGCGAGCTGCTTCGGCACCTGGAACTCCTCGAGCGAGACCGCGCCGTCGCCGTCGCGATCGAGCGCCAGGAGCCTCTCGGCGAGCTGGCGCTTCTGGTCGTCCAGCGCCTCGAAGTCCTCCTTCGAGATCTTCCCGTCGCTATTCACGTCGGAACGGTCGAAGAAGTACGTCTTCAGCTCGTCGCCCATGAGCTTCCCGTCGCGGTTCTTGTCGTAGTCCTCGAAAACGAGGACCTTCGCCATCACCTTCGCGGGGTTCGGCGCGCCGTCCCCCTTCTTCTTCTTTTTTTCGGGCTTCTCGCCGTCCTCGGCGAGGGCAAGCGAACCAAGCAGCAGGGCTACGAGCAGGCCGTGTCTCATTTCTTCATCCCATCCATGCCGTCCGAGCCGCCGTCGTCGTTGTCCCTCTTCTTCGGAGACTTCGTCTCCACCGTCTCGAGCGGGACGGAGAGGAGCCGCACCAGCTCCTCCCGCGTGAAGAGCCGCGCGTCGGCGTGGGAGACGTCCTTGAGCTGCCGCCCGTCGAAGTCGAGGAGGCGATCGAGGGGCATCTCCTCGAACGCGGTGCCGTGCCCCCCCGAGACGGCGATCCGAGAGAGCGCCACCGGCGTCGCCGCCTTCGTCACGTCGATCGTGATCGTCCCCCGCGGGTTCGACACGAACGCCACGTACGCCAGGATCGGCACCTGGTAGATGCTCGCCACGTCGACCCATGTGCAGAAAGGCTGGTTCTGCATCCGCCCCACGAGCTCAGGCGCGAGCGGGTCGGTGACCTTGAGCACCACGAACGCGCCGAGCGGATTCGCGTCGGTCCGCTGCACGGTGAGCGTGACATAGAGGTAGTCGTTCTCCTCGCTCGGGACCTTCCCCCCCTCCGTCCCGATGTCGAAGACGCTGCGGAAGGCGATCCCGTCGACGGAGGTCTCCGCCCCCTGTCCCCCGCGCCGGCCGGGGTCGAACTGGCCGACGACCTTCGCCTTCCTCGGCTCCATCACGTCCACGATGCGGAGGCCGCCCTTCCCCGCGGCGACGTAGGCGATCTTCCGCGCCGTCGTCCGCCCAGCGTCGAGCTCGGGATCGGGCGTGCTGTCCTCGAAGTTCACCACGACGTCCTGCGCGTCGTCGGGTTCGCCCCCGAGCTTCACGGCCGCCATCGTCTGCGGATTCGCGGGGTCGGTCAGGTCCACGATCGCGAGGCCGCCCGGCCCGTCCGCGACGTACGCAGTGAACCCCAGCACCTTCACGCGCCGGGCCTCCTCCGTGTCGAGGGAGCCCTCCGGCTTCGCCCCCTTCGGGTCGGAGACGTCAAAGAGCTTGAGCCCCTCCGCGCCGTCCGCCACGACGAGGTGCTTGCCGACGAGGCAGACGTCCCGCGCGTCGGTTGTCGCGATCCGCGCGACCTCCTTCGGGAAGACCGGGTTCCGCACGTCCGCGACGACGACCCCGTTCGCCCCGCAGGCCGCGAAGAGGTACTGCGCGTGCGCCGTCACGGGATCGTTCTCGACCGCCACCGACCTCGCGCCCCCGCGGATCACGAGCGTCGCCGCGGGCAGGCTCTTCTCCACGTTCTTCTTGTCGATCGCGACGACCTCGACGCCCCGCAGCCCCGCGCAGAAGGCGAATTCCTTCGTGAGGCGGAAGTTCTCCGACCCCATCCCGAGCGCCGCGGGATTCCGGTGGCACTCCTCGCACGAGCGCGCCTCGGCGCGGTTCGTGTGGAGGTGGTGCTGCACGAGCGTCATCCCCGAGAGCCCCGCCGCCGTCTTCGGGCACTCCTGGTCGAGGACGAGCTTCCCGCCCTTGTCGTAGGCGGAGCAGACGGTGCTGAATCCGACCATGTACGGCGACACCATCCCCTCACTGCCCCAGCCGAGGTAGAAGTTCCTCCAGGTCGAGAAGACCTTCTCCGTGGTGTTCACCCGCCCCGGTGTGCGCTCACCCGAGATCAGGTCGAGCTGCGTGAACGACGGGTTGCGGTCGAAGTGGAACCCGAAGAAGTTGACGCTCCAGGCCGAGTGGCAGGCGTAGCACTCGAGCCCCCCCTCCTTCTTCAGATGCTTGTCGTTCATCGCGCGCGCTGCGGCGGAGTTGTACTCGAGGCTCTTCGGGTCGATGACGTTCTTCACCTGCGGGACGAGGTGCTCCTTCCCGTCGACCTTGGACTTCAGGATGAACTTGTCCCCCTCGCGGCGGATGTGGGAGAGGACCGTGCCGCGCTGGCCGGTGAGCGTCGCGTAGGCGTCGAGCGTGCCGTGGCAGGTCTGACACTCGATCTCGACCGCGTGCTCCATCTCGCCGTAGATGTTCCCGTCCCCCATGACGTCCGACTGCGTGTGACAGTCGATGCAGTGCATCCCCTTCTCGTGGTGGATGTCGGGCGGGTTCACCTTCGGGTTCTTGAGGTAGAACACGCCGTTCAGGCGCGCGGAGGTCGTCCCGGTCACCTCGGGTCCGCCGGGGGCGCCCGGCGGGAGCTGCGACAGGCCGCGGAAGTTCAGGCCGATCGGCGCGTCGCCGTAGTGGCAGTGCGCGCAGGTCCGCGTCGGGATCGCGCTCGTCATCTTGTGCTTCAGCGGGTGCCCCGGCTGGAACTTGTCGATCGTCGGGTCGCCGCTCTTCGAGAGGCCGTCGTCGGCGTACGTCACGTGGCACGTCGCGCACCCCTCGCTGCGGTAGTCGCCGTCCTGCCCGAGCCGCCCTTGCACCGCCTGGCCGCGGCTCCAGAGGTGGCATCGCATGCAGTTCTTCCTCGGCGTGTCCTTGAAGTTCGTGGAGACCTTCTCGTGCGGGTCGCCCTCGCTGAACGCGGGGATCTGGCGCAGCGACTTCAGGCCGTTCGGGGGGATGTCGCCGTCCTTGTCCTCGATGGGGAAGATCGAGAAGAACGTGTGCTTGTTCGGAGAGGCGCCGTTCTCGTAGAGGCCGTCGGAGAGGTGTCCCGCGGTGGTGGAGTGGAGCGACTTCTCGAGGTTCTGGATCTGCTTGTCGTGGCAGAAGCCGCACGCCTCGTGGACCACGCGGAGGTTGGAGGGGTTCACGAAGCGGAGGTAGGCGGGGTCGTAGTCGTAGGGGAGGGTGCGCTCGTCGTTCGGGACGTTCTGCTTCGGCTTGACGTGCGCCTCGTCCTTCGTCTTCCCGTCGGCGTTCCCGCCGTGGCAGTCGACGCAGCTCAGGTGCGGGTTGGGGTGCATCTCCTCGATGCCGAGGTGGCACTTGAGGCAGCCGTCGCTCCCCTCGCCCGCCTTCGCGCGGAGGTCCTTCTTCGCGGGCGGCTTGTCCTTTGGCGGCTTGTCCTCGGCCGCGAGCTCGCCCCAGAGGAGGCACAGAGCGAGAGTCAGCAGCAGTGCGATGGCGGGGCGCATGCGTGCCTACATTAGATCATGGGGGCCGGGTCCGGGGCAAGGGTTGGACTCGCGTCGGACGTGCGCTACAATCGCCTTCGTATGAAGACGCCCTTTCCTGGAATGGACCCGTACCTTGAGGGATCGTCGATCTGGCCCGACGTGCACAATCGTCTCATCGCCTCGCTCGCCGATTCGCTGGGGCCAGTCCTCGCCCCGCGCTACTACGTGCGATTGGAGGAAAGGACGTACGTGCAGAAGCCGGGCGGCCTGGAGTTCTTCGGCCGCCCCGACATCAACATCCTGCGGGACGACGACGGCCGGCGCTACGCGACCGGCGGACCGATGCGGGTGAAGATTCCGATGCCGGACGTCGTGCGGGAGACGTATCTCCGCGTGTTCTCCGCCGAACCCGCGGAGCTGATCACTGTCCTCGAGGTCCTCTCGCCCTCCAACAAGCAGCGCGGGAAGGGGAGGCGGACCTACCTCCGACGGAGATTGGAGATTTGCGACAGCCTGACGCACCTCGTGGAGATCGACCTCCAGCGCGCGGGGGAGCGGATGCCGATCGAGGGGCGCGAGGTGTCCTCCGACTACCGCATTCTGGTTAGCCGCGGGGACCGTCGGCCGAACGCGGACCTGTACGCGTTCGGCGTCCGCGACCCGATCCCGAAATTCCCTCTGCCCCTGCAGCGCGGCGACAAAGAGCCCGAGGTGGACCTCGGAGCGATCCTTCACGCGCTCTACGAGCGGGCGGCGTACCACAAGAGCCTCGATTACCGGGTCGAGCCGGTGCCGCCCGTCTCCGTGGACGATAGCGGCTGGATGCACGAGCTTCTGCGGTCTGCGCACTTGCGATAGGCTTCGTAGAACATCTCCCAGGCGCCGTTCCTGCGATCGAATCGCCGGGGTGCTCGCATGTCGGTCATCGGTCAGCGGATCGACGAGATCATCTGCCTCGATCTTGCCCTTCGGCTGAAGGCGCGAGGGTACAAGAAGCAGGCGCGGACATTCCATCGCGCCGGCTCTGCCCACGTCCTGGTCGTGAACATCCAGGGGAGCAAGTGGAATGCCGGGGACTCCGGGACCTTCACGATCAACCTGGGAGTCTATTTCCCTGCGGCTCGGGCTGGACTCGAGCGCACCGGCGACCGACTGAGCGCAAACTCCGGCCTGGGAGGGACCCCGGCCCTGCAGCCACGACGTGGCGCGCCTACGCGAACAGGTCCTTGATCACCTTCCCCTTCGACCGCTCGGGCTTAACGCCGAGGAGCTGCCCGATCGTTGCGCAGGCGTCGTAGGAGTGCCAGGGGTTCTGGATCACCTGGTTCTTGCGGAAGTCGGGACCCGCCGCGACCATCGCCACGTGGTTCAGATCGTTCGACCCGTCGCCGTGGTCGAGGCCGTTGCGCTGGTTGAGGTCCTTGTCGCGGCCGAACTCGGGGCAGATCAGGATCGTCGTCGAGTCCTTCAGCTCCGGGTCGGCCTGGACCGCGCGCCAGATCGCGCCGATCTCGTCGTCGTTGCGGCGGACCACCTCGACGTAGGCGTTGTAGCTGCCGTGCGCGACGTCCGCGTTCGTGAGCATGAACCCCATGAACGTCGGGCGGAAGATCCGCATGATGTTCATGCCGACGCGAAGCGTCTTCACGTCCTCGGCGCCGGGGCCCGTGAGGCGCGAGGTGTTCTTCGAGATCTCGGCGAGGATGAAGCTCTCGACCTTGCGCGCCGTCTCGGCGTCGTTCAGGGCGCCCTTGTCCTTCACGCGCGAGGCAAGCTCCGCGTCCATCGCGCTGCGGATCTCCTGGAGCGTCTTCGCCTCCTCGTCGTTCGGCAGTGCGGGGCGGCCGAAGGCGTCGAGGACCTCCTTGAACTCCGCGTTGAAGATTCCGTCGGAGGAGACGAGGTTCGCTCCGTACGACTGGCCGTACTCGCTGTCGAGGGAGTAGGCGATGTTGAGCTGCTGCGCGCCGCCGGAGGCGGAGAGCCAGACCTCCTTGCCGGGGAGGTTCTTCTGCTTGCGCAGGTACTCGAAGATCGTGGGGTAGTCGCCGCGCTGGTTTTCGCGGATGCCCATGTTCTCGGGGACGCCGGTGAACATCGCGAGGGCCGCCGCGTAGTGGCCGAGGTTCGCGACCTGCGTGGTGGGGATGACGCAGCCGGCCTCCATGATCTTGTGGATGTTCGGGGCGTTGTTCGCCATTCCGAGGTACTCGCGGGCCCGGACGCCGCCTGCGAGGGCGACGAAGATGACGTGCTTCGTCTTGTAGCCGGTCGGCTTCTGGTCGGCCTCCGCGGCGCGGGGGAGGAGCGTGGAGGCCGCGAGGGCGCCGGCGGTCGCGCCCGCCGCCTTCAGGAAGTCGCGACGGGAGAGGTCGGGGCTCTGCATCGTCATGCCTCCACGCCTGCGTTTAGGGGGGATTCGATTGGGCATAGCAAATTGCAAATCTCAAATTGCAAATCGGCTCGCGAGTTCCTCTCTTGTGGAGGATTCCAGGCGACCGATTTGCAATTTGACATTTGCAATTTGCTATGCCCAATCGAATTGCCGCGCCCTAGTAGTACTGGTACTCCGCGCTGGAGAGGATCGCATCGAGCACCATCTTCGGCGTCGCCTTGCCCGAGGCCATCGCGCCGCCGAGGACCGAAAGCTCCTTCGCGCTCGGCTCGCGGCAGAGGTACTTCACGTACTCGTCGACGATCCACGCCTTCGCGTCCCCTCCGCCCGCCTGCACCTGGTCGCTGTCGACCATCACCTTTGCCATCACGTTCCGGAGCGGGCCCGGGTCGGCGAGCGCCTGCATCGCGTTCCGCATCGACCGCAGCTCCTGGTAGGTCGGCAGCCGCTTCAATAAATCCACGTAGAGCGCGCGGATGAACACCTGGTCGCTCTTCTTCTTCATCTCGCCGAGCGACCCCTCGTACGCGGGGGAGAGGATCCACCCCTTCACGATGTCGTTCCAGGCGAGCTGGTCTTCCATGAGCCGCTTCGCGTCGCGGTCGAGCGTCTCCTTGTCGATCGCCTTCCCCACCAGCTTCTCGTACTGCCGCTTCACGAAGAACCGGCAGGTGTCCTCCTGGTCCATGATGATCTGCACGAGGTCCGCCTGGCTGGCCCCCTCTCGCGTGAAGAGGACCTGCTTGTAGTTGTCGTACATCTTCTTCGCGCGCTCGAGGACGTCCGGGTGCTTCTGCACCGTCATCCCCATGAGCTGCTCGAGGACCACCGTCGCGTACGTGTCGTTCCCCGGGTTCCTCGCGTTGAAGTACTGCGAGATGACGATCTCGTGCAGGGCGTCCCAGATCCCCTCGTCCCCCGCCGCGAGGCGGTCGGGGATCTCGATCAGGTTCTTCGACGCCGGGTGGTTCTGGTCGAGGAGCAGGAAGTAGTAGAGCTCCTCCTCGTACCAGAAGGCGAACCGCTCCTTGCAGGCCACGAGGCGCGCGACGGTCTCCTCGCGCTTCTCGCCCATCGCCTGCGCGAAGTCCTCCTCCATCGGCGCGCGGCCGAGCAGGTCGACGACCACGCGGCGGAGGTACTGTCGCGTCGCGAGGTCGACCTTGAAGCGGCCGCTCGCGTCGACGAGCCCCTTCTCCTTGCACTGCTCGGGCGTGTACCACTGCCCCTGGAAGCGGACGTGGCCGAGGGCGCGGTGCGCCGCCTCGTGGTCGGGCGCGACCGCGAGGAGCTTCTCGAGGACCTTCCCCTTCTCGGCCGGCAGTCGGAACCGGTCGCACCACTCCGCCATCTTCCAGAGCGCCTCGGCGTCCTCGTCCGCCTCGCCGAGGCGGACCTGGAAGAGGGCGCGGTAGTCGACCGCGACCAGCTCGCCGTTCACCTGCTCGACGTCTTCGATCGGGATGCGGCGCTGGGTCGCCTTCCCCTCGCCTTGCGGCGGGATTTCGATCGCGAGCTCGCGGTCGTTTCGCTCGAGGACCTTCCCCTCGAGGATGTCCCCGTTGCGCAGCCCGATGACCGCCAGCTCGTCGGCCCCTCCGCCGGGCTGCATCCCCATGGACGGGGCCTGCGGCGCGGCGAAGGGATCCGGCTTCGCTGGGGCCGGCTCAGGGGGGTGTGCAGGAACTGTCCCCGTTGCGGCCGTCGGCACAGCCGCCGTGTGCGGCGGTGTCGCGGTCGCGGTCGGTGCCGGTGGCGGGGCGGCCGGCACCGACGCGGAGACGGATCCCGGCCCGCTCGCGGGCACCCCCGGGGCCGTCGATTGCGTTTGAGAAGATTTCCACCTGGAGAGGCCGAAGGCGATCCCGCCCATCAGCAGCACGGAGAGCGCGATCGAGGCGACGCGGCTCTTCCGCGGCGGACGGCAGGCGGTCACGTGCGGCCTCGCGGGGGCCTGCGCCGCGGGCCTCGCGGGGGCCTGCATCGCAGGCTTCGCGGGGGCCTGCATCGCAGGCTTCGCGGGGGCCTGCATCGCAGGCTTCGCGGGGGGCGTCTTTGCGCGCGGCACCGCGGGTGACGACCTGGCAGGGCCAGCTTGCTGGTTCACCTTCGGCGCGGTCTCGTCGACCAGCGTGAAGGTGAACCGCCCGAGCTGGAACGGCGCGCCGGGGCGCAGCTCCTGCGACGTCACCTTCTTCCCGGAGACGACCAGGCCGTTCGTGCTCTCGAGATCGACGACGCACCACCCGCCGTTCACGCGGTCGATCGCGGCGTGCCTCGCGGAGAGGGTGGAGTCCTTGATCGCGATCTGGCACTGTCGGGACCGGCCGATCAGGGTGCGGCCGTCGGCGACGGGGAATCGGAGGCTCTCTCCTTCCTTCCCAGTCACCTCGAGGTGAGGCATGGCCACTCCGGAGGGGTTCGTCAGCGGGATCTACATTAAAGAGGATAGAGCTGGTCCGAATCAACAGGTATTCACGCTTGTGAATTCCGGAAGTTCCGTCCTTCGGCAGAGATGCAATCGGACTGCCGGAGTGCGTGAAGAAAACGGATGAGATTGGCCCCTTAATTCCCGGATGTGTAAGCGGATAGGGCGGCTCGGAGGAGGGGCCGTCGCTCACACGGCGCACCGCGTCAAGCCGGTTGACACGACGTGAAGGGGATTTTCATGCGGCCGGTTTTCCGTTGGACTCCCCTCGACCCGGGTGCTATCCTCCGTTCGTCGCGGTCCATGGGAGGAGCCAATGAACGAAACCGGCGTGATTTGGATGGACGGGAAGCTCGTCCCCTGGAAGGAAGCCACGATCCACGTCCTGACCCACTCGTTCCACTACGGCTCGGCGGCGTTCGAGGGGATCCGCTGCTACAAGAACGACCGCGGGTCCGCGATCTTCCGCCTGAAGGACCACATCGGGCGCCTGTTCGACAGCACGCGCATCTTCCGCATGACCGTGCCGTTCACCCCCGACCAGCTCCTCGCGGCCTGCATCGAGACGGTGCGCGCGAACAAGATGGACGAGTGCTACCTCCGCCCCGTGATCTATCGCGGGTACGGGAAGATGGGCGTGAACCCGATCGGCTGCCCCGTGAACGTGATGATCGCGGTGTGGCCGTGGGGCGCCTACCTCGGCGAGGGGGCCCTCGACCGCGGCATCCGCGCGAAGGTGTCGAGCTGGCAGCGCATCCACCCGAACACGATCGCGACGAAGGCGAAGATGTCCGGGACGTACGTCAATTCGATCCTCGCCACGATGGAGGCGAAGGAGGACGGGTTCGACGAGGCGATCCTCCTCGACCCGCACGGCTGCGTCGCGGAGGGGGCGGGGGAGAACATCTTCTGCGTGAAGGACGAAGTCGTGCGGACGCCGTTCTCGACGGACATCCTGATGGGGATCACGCGCGAGACGGTGATGACGATCGCGAGCGACCTCGGGTACGAGGTGCGCGAGGAGCCGATCAGCCGCGACATGCTCTACATCTCGGACGAGGTCTTCTTCACGGGGACCGCGGCGGAGGTGACGCCGGTCCGCGAGGTCGACCGCCGGCAGATCGGCGCCGGGGTGCGCGGGCCGGTGACGGCGCGGATCCAGGCGGAGTACTTCAAGGCGGTGAAGGGGCAGAACCCGCGGTACGCGCCGTGGCTCACGCAGCTCGCGCCTGCCGTAGCGCCGGCGCCGGTCGCCGCGCGGTAAACGATCCACGAAGACACACGAAGACACACGAAGGGGGTGTGTCTTCAGAGAGGCCCCCGTCAGCGCGCCATGGAGAGGCGCCCGTCAGGGCGCCGTGGAGAGGCGCCCGTCAGGGCGCCGTGGAGAGGCGCCCGTCAGGGCGCCGTGGCCAGGCCCGCGTGAGCGGGCCGTTGTGGATCAATACCGGTAGCGGATCTCGCCGTTCGCGCTCGGGTGCGTCAGGTCAACCTTCGGCGATAGCGTGTCGATGAGTGGCTGGGCGGCCTCATGGAGCTTCGTCGCAAGGGAAGGCACCTCCTCGTCCCGCGCCGTCGACAGGTGCTCCCACGACAGGTCGGCAGCGCCGTCCAGCGCCGCGATCAATCGATCGCGATAGGCCTTCCGATCGGCAACGGAGGCGAGCTGGTAGGCCGCGCGGAGCGCCATCCACTCCACGTCGATTCTGACCTCATTCTTGCGGCCCCACCGGCTCCAGGACACCCCGAGCGAGATCGACTCGCCGCCCGAAAGCACGTTGAGCGCGAACTGCGCCCACTCCAGGAAGGCCGCCGTGTCGTGGGCGGAAGGGGGACCGACCGCGATGAAATCGGATCTCGCGATCTCGGCCGCCTGGTCCGCGAACCGAGGTCCCGCCTCGGAGATGCCCGTGCGAATCCTCTTCACCCTGGCCACGAGGTCGTCGCCGGAAACCCCGCGCGACGACCACGCCTCCTCCGAGAGATCGAGGAGCGAGCGCCGCCTCTCCTCGTTCTGGGACTTGAAGGTCAACACGATCGCCTTCGCCAGAGACTCCTTCTCCCCCTCGGTGAGCTCGATGTCGTAGGCCAGCTCGACCGCGCCGAGACAACCCGAGACGACGCGCCACGTGAGCGGAGGGCTCCCTGCGACGAGGGTCGTCCCGTCGTCCTTCACCTCGAGGTCGGGATCGAAGCCTGCGGAGGCCTCCTTCGCGGCGCCGAGGTGAAATGCGGCGAGGACCTCGTCGAACCGCGCGCGGTCGCGGCGGTACGCCTCGCGGCTGGCGGCGAGCTCGACGGTGAAGCGTCCGCCGCCGCTCGCGACGACGAGGACGATGGCGAGGTCGCGTCCCTCGTCCGACGGCGTCAACTCGAGCCGCGCCGCGGCGAGGTCGTCGACCTTGACCTCGGTCTGCGCGACGTCGCCCTGGTCCCGCAGGTTCGGGAGGACCTCGGCGAGGGCGTCCTCGAGGGAGCCTCCCTCGTTCGACGCGACGACCGTGAGGTCGCACGAGAAGTCGCCCTTCGCGAGGTGGAGGGGCGTCTCGCCCGGAAGCTGTCCCCTCACCCGCGCGGTCCACCCGCTCGGCAGGTCGAACCGGAACTTCCCCGCGGGGTCTTCGTATGTGGAGGCGAAGAGGGGCGCGACAAGGACGACGAACATGCAAACCGAGCGCACGAAGACCTCCCTGGAGTGACCGGCGAATCGTAGCATCCGGCCCGGAGGTCTGGTAGCCTCAGTGCCCGAGCTCGATCACCCGGATCACCTCGTGCTCGTTCGTCGCGTCCAGGAGCTGCTGGCGCAGCTCGGGCTGCGAGAGGGTCTCCGCAACTCGGCCGAGGACCTTCGCGTAGTTCGCGTCCTCGTACGGCGGGCAGACGATCGCGACGAAGAGGTGGACCGGGGCGCCGTCGGGGGCGTCGAAGTCGATCCCCGGCGTCGATCGGGCGAAGGCGAGCGTCAGCTCGCGGATCTGCATGGTCTTCACGTGCGGGAATGCGATGCCGCCCCCGACGGCCGTCGTCGCCTTCCGCTCCCGGTTTTTCAGGTCCGTGAGGAGCTTCGAGCGGTTCGGGACCTTGCCGCTGGCCTCGAGCAGGGTGACGATCTCCTCGAGCACCGCGTCCTTGAGCGCCCACTTGTGCTTTTCGGGGTGGGCCTCCTCGTCGACCTCCTCGGCCGGCAGGGCCGCCAGCTCGAGTTTGATCTGCTCCGGCTTCAGGTAGCGCGCCAGGCGCATGCATCGTCCTCGGGTTCCAGGAAAAAGCCCCAGATGGTACTACTCACGCCAAGGAGCGTCAAGCAGCCATGACTTGCAGCCGCCCCGACCTCAGGGAGAGGCTCGAGCTCTACGTCCTCAAACAGCTCCCCCCCGATCAGATGAGGGAGATGCAGCACCACCTCCTCGAGTGCGACGAGTGCTCGGACAACTTCAACCAGCAGGTGCCGCTCGCCGGCGCCCTCGAGCACGAGGAGCGGCAGAAGCAGCGCATGGAGGACCACGGCGGCCACGGCGCCCCCGCGCCGGAGTTCGTCCTGCCCCTCCCTGCCGGGTGGCAGAAGGCGGCCATCCTCGCGTTCGTCGCGTTCGCGATCGCCATCGCCGCCGTGATCATCGACTCCCGCTCGCTGCCCGACCCGAAGGCCGGCGAGGGACACGCCGAGCACGACAAGGCGCATCACTAGGAGTCGCCCCATGCGTTCGACCCTGCTCGCCCTCGCCCTCGCCTCCGTCGCCTTCGCTCAGAACGACGCCGGCGTCACGATCACCGTTGCCCCGCAGGAGGCCCCCGAGGGCCTCCCCGTAGACTTCCAGGTCACCCTCGCCCCGGCCGACGCGCCCGTCGCCATCACCGCCGTCCGCGTCCGGTTCGGCTTCCTCGGCGGTCTGTTCGCCCAGCCCCGCTGCCTCCACGGCGTCTGGGCCGCCCCCGTCGGCGAAGGCGCCGTCACTGTCGAGCTGGTCCTCTCCGAAGGCGACCTCGGTCCCGTCGCACGCGCCCCCATGCCGCCCCGTACCATCGCCTGCGGCCCCGACAACTTCATCGCCTGCCGCATGCTCGCGAAGGGACAGGAGCTGACAGTCACCCTCCCCGGCACGCCGCTCGAGTGTCGACCTTCCGAGGTCCAGGTCGATGTCGACTACGTGCCGCTCGCCGACCTCCGCGTCGACGACCTGAAGCCGATCCTGTTCGAGGCCGGCGCCGCGAACGCCTCCCTCGGCCTCGGGAAACCCTCCGAGGGCCCCGAGGGGGAGGGGACCGCGGGCGTCACCACCCGCTCCTGGCGCCCCGGCGAGCCGAGCGGGGAGGAGGTCCTCGTCGATGCCACGGTGCTCGGGAAGGCGAAGATCCAGAGGATGACGTCCTCATTCCCCGTGAAGACTTCCGCGCAGGCGACCTCCTCGACCGCGGCGTGCGCCCGCGCGAAGATCGACGGGAAGAGCCTGCTGAACGGGACCTGGTTGGAGTCGATCGGCGCCTGGGTCTTCGAGGCCCCCGAGCAGTCGTGGGTCGTGCCGAAAGAGGGCGAGCCGCACGCCCACCGCGGTCGCCTCGCTGCGCTCGCCGCGCGCATGACCGAGGGAGGCCCCGTCGAGCTGCACGGTCCGCCGGGGAGCGACCTCAAGCCCGACCTCGACGCGGCGGGGATCCGCTCCGACGAGGGGAAGATGCTCATGATCCAGGCGCGCGCGGAGCAGCTCGTCGCGCTCCTCGGCGTGCTCGAAAAGCGCGGCCTCGTCATCGAGGGAGACTACGTCGCCGAGGCCCCTCCCGACTCGCCGACGCCTCGCGAGACGCCCCCGCCAGAGCAGGGAGTCCGCGTGCCCTGCGCCGACTGCAAGGTGATTCGCCCGGGGCTCTCGGACTGCCCGACGTGCCACGGGACCGGCGTGCGCTCACTTCCCTTGCGCATGGTCGACGAACCGGGTCAGCGCGCAGCGGCCTCGGCCCGACGCAAGGCCGTCGACGAGGCGGTGGCGAAGGCGAAGTCGCTTCATGGCGAGGAGTCGCACGCGGCGTGGGACGCGGCCGCGAAGGAGATGCGCGCCGCGCTCGACGATCTGCTCGCCTTCGGCGCCGCCTACGCTGCGGCGTACGACGGCCGCGAGGCGCCTCCCTCGCACCCCGACCTGCGCGCGGCGTTCGTCGACCGCGTGAAGGCGCAGCTCCGCGAGGGGATCCTCGACGCCGAGGGGCGCCTCGGCGCGAGGTAGCCTCTACCGCGGCGACCCGTAGCCGGTCGCCTCTGCGAACGTGAACGTGTCCGGCGGCGGCGCCTCCAGCGCGAAGTCCTGGATGAGGCGGGTCGACATGTCGTACACGCCCGAGCAGAGGATGATTGCGTAGGGCGCCCAGGCGGGGTCTTGAGCGCCTCCAGGAGCGACAGGAAGGCGCGGAAGGCCTCCTGCTCGACGTCCTGCCCCTTCGCGCGCTCCTTGAGCTTCCCGATCGCCTCGTCGTAGTAGACGTTGATCATCTGCTGCGCCTCGGGACGGTGCCGCGTGTTCGCGGCGTCGAGGCAGGCTATTTCCGTCGCTTCCACGCGGAGACCCGCCGGCGGGCCCAGGCCGCCTGCGTCCCCTTGAGGGGCGGGATCGGGGGGCGGGAGTAGTCGATCTCCATGTCGTAGCAGGCGTCCGCATACGCGCCGCGGAGGGCCACCGCGAGATCGAGCTGGGCGTCCGAATGCGGCTCCCGCAGCGGGACGGGGATCGTAGGCAGGGGCTTCTCGATCGGGATTGCCCAGACCTCGCAGCGAGGCCGTCGACTGGCTCGGGAGACGTGGGCGTAGTAGTCCCCCTTTGGCAGCGGCTCCTCGTAGGGGAAACGCGCGCCCTGTCGAAGGAGGTCGATCTCGACGAGGTGCGCGCTGGAACGCAGGATCTCCTCCCGCTTCTTGGCGTACTGGGCGCGGCCCGCGGATCCGGCGCACTTGTTCACGGGGCTCAGGAGCTCGATCCACGCCACGATCTCGCGGCTGCGCACGTCGCGGATCAGCAACGACAGCTCTCGGATTTCTATCTCCATCGGCATGGTGACGACGGCGCTCGGCGTCGAGACGCCGGACCCGGCGTAGGCGACGTGAAAGATGGCCCTCGGCTCTCGGATGACCAGGACGTCAGGTACGACGACCCGCCGGGCTGGGTCCTCGTTCGAGAGGAGGTAGCTCCTCCGCTCGGCCCGAACGATGTACCGCCCCCGAAGCTGCTGCGCGAGCTGACGGCGATACTGGCCGATCAGGTTGTGATGGAGGTCCGTCCAGAGGACGTTGTCCTCCAGGTAGGGATCCATCCCCGGGAAGGGGGAGCAGGACTCGGTTCCGTGGGTCGCCATACGCGCGATTGTAGGACGCCGCTCGGGTACCCGCAACCCTCGCCTGGAGCGAGCTACTTCTGGTGCTTCCGCGCGGCTTGGAAGTCCTCCTCGGTCATCGAGGAGACGGAGCCGCTGAAGAAGAGGACGTTCCGCTTGCCATCGTGGCAGGGCGTCTTGTCCCAGGCGATCGGCCAATGCGGCCACGTAATTCCGTCGCTGACCTGCTCCTCCGTGCACTCGTAGCTCATCGCGTCGAAGTTGCCCTTCTTGATCTGCTCGAGCGCATCCTTGGCAGCGGTCTTCATGCAGATCAGGAGCTTCTCGCTTCCCACGCCGATGGCCCGCTCCGGGGTCGGCAGCGTGAACAGGTCGGAGAAGAGTCTCTGGCCCGGACCGGGGTAGTAGCGGTCACTCCCGAACTTGCCGACGTACATGACAATGTAAGTGCCGAGCTGCCTGAGGTTGTTCACGCAATCGAGGTCGGCATTCTGCGCCCGCGGTGCGTTCTGGACGTTCGCCAGGTCGATCTTCCAGACACCAGCGTCGCGGACCGCCTGGAAGATGGTCACCTTCCCGTTCGCGCCCGTCGTCACCTTGGCCTTGTCTCCGTCCATCTTGCAGCCCGTCACCACCAAGGGCGCGAACGATGCGTCCGGCTTTCCCTTGGTCTTCTTCGCCTCGGCCGCCGCCTCGTCGGAAATGCCCACGGAGCACTCCCGGAGGAGGTCCACATTCGCGGTCGAGTACGCGAACTTCATCTTCTGGAACGCTCCCTCCGGCGTGTTCTCGAACTTCACGTCCTTCGTCCCGCAGAAGGGGCAGTCGCACCCCTTCGGCGTGTCGTCGGCGCGGAGCCCGGACCACCAAGCCACGGTGAGCGAGATCAGGCCGACCAGGGCGAGCGTCTCGGCGGCGCGGGCGAGCTTCGACATGGGTGCCTCCTCCTATCCATGGTCGCGGGCAGTATAGCGATCGACCGCAGGGGGAACCATCCCTACCGCGCGGTTGTCCGCTCGTGAGCTGCTCTGTCGCCCGCTCCGCGGGCTTGGTTTCGGCGCCGGTGTCCGATGACCTGCGGCTGACGCCGCAGGCAATTTTCTACCGCCCGCTCCGCGGGCTGGCTCCAGCCGGCGAAGTAGGTTGGCTCCAGCCCGCGGAGCGGGCGGTAGTGAATAGCCGCGGGCGTCAGCCCGCGGAACCTCGTTGCACGAGTGCGGAGGTAGCCCGCGGAGCGGGCGGAAGGGCGTGCAGGCGCGGTCTGCTGCTCCCGGCCCTGGACGCTTCTACCTCCCTCTGCTAGCGTACACGTCCAAGGGGATCGAGCGCATGCCCGTCGTCGACGTCCGCCACCTCACCAAGTCCTTCTGCCTCGGCCAGGGCCGCCGCGTCGAGGCCCTGCGCGGCATCTCCCTCCAGGTCAACGAAGGCGAGATCTTCGGCCTCCTCGGCCAGAACGGCGCCGGCAAGTCCACCCTCGTGCGCTGCCTCCTCTCCCTCTGCCGCCCCTCCGCGGGCGAGGCCTTCCTCTTCGGCCAGCCCGCCCACCGCCCCGAGCTGCGCCGCTCCATCGGCTACCTCCCCGAAGACCACCGCTTCCCCGAGCACCACTCCGCCGCGAGCGGCCTCCTTTTCTTCGCCCACCTCTCCGGCCTCCACGGCGCCGACGCCCGCCGCCGCGTCGCCGAGTCCCTCTCCCTCGTCGGCCTCTCCGACTGGGCCGGCGCGAAGGCCCGCGAGCTCTCGAAGGGGCTCCGCCAGCGCCTCGCCTTCGCCCAGGCGATCCTCCACCGCCCCAAGCTCCTGTTCCTCGACGAGCCGACCGACGGCCTCGACCCGCTCGGGCGGCTGACGATGCGCGAGGTCCTCGGCAACCTGCGCGCCCAGGGGACGACCGTCTTCCTCAACTCCCACATCCTCGCCGAGGTCGAGATGACCTGCGACCGCGTCCTCATCCTCCACCAGGGCCGCGCGCTGCGCGAGGGGACGATCGAGGGGCTCACCCGCGAGGCGCGCGAGTACGCCCTCGCCGTCGCGGGCGACCCCGCGCGCGCGATGGAGGTCCTCGGAGGGAAGTTCCGCGGCCTCTCGCGGGCCGACCAGGCGATCCACCTCCTCGTCGACGGCGACGAGGACGTCGACCGCGCCGTCGACCTGCTGCGCGCCGCGGGGATCGGCATCCGCTCGCTCAGGAAGAAGACCCTCGAGGAGGTCTACCTCGCGGCCATCGGAGGCGCGGCATGACCTTCCTGGCCATCCTCCGCGACTCCATGCGGGAGACCCTCGATCGCCGCACGACGACGGTCCTCGTGATCCTCTCCACTGCCTTCGTCGGTCTCTGCGCGACCGCGACGTTCGAGAGGAGGGCCCCGGAGGAGGTCTACCGCGACATCGTCGAGGACCTCGAGACCCCGCTCGATCAGACGGCCCGCTCGGAGGACCCCGCGGACGACCCGCGGATCAGGCTCGTCTCGATCCGCCCCGTGAGCCCCGATGACCGCCTCCCGCCGCAGCTCGCGGGGGGCCATCGCCTCCTTCTGTCCATCGGCAACCCGGTCGCGTTCGCCGCCCGCGTGCGCGCCTGCCTCGTCGACGACCACGACCCGACGAACGCGGAGGGGGAGGACTACATCCAGGACCGGCTGATCCGCCGCGGAGTGACCCTCCCGCTCGCGTTCACCGAGGCCGCCTCCCTGCGGTTCCGCGTCTTCGCGAAGGTGGACGACTGGGACTGCGTCTCGCGCGGCGTGAAGGTGAGCTTCCTCTTCGGCGCGGTGCCGATGGAGCTGCGGGGGGTCTCGTTTGCGCACGCGATCGTGCGGATCCAGTTCCTCCTCGCCGCGTTCTTCGCGGGGTTCCTGGGGATGCTCGTCGCGGTGATCGTGACGGCCGGGTCGGTGCCCGAGATGCTCCGCCGGGGGAGCGCCGACCTCGTGATGACGCGACCGCTCTCGCGCGTCCGCCTCCTCCTCTACAAGTACGTCGGAGGGCTCCTCTTCGTCCTCCTGCACGCCACCTACTTCATTGGAGGGACCTGGGCGGCGCTCGCGTGGCGTAGCGGGTGGTGGAACCCGGGGTACCTCGGTTGCATCCTCGTCCTCGTCGGGGTGTTCGCGATCCTCTACTCCGTGTCGCTCGCGGTCGGCGTCGTGTCGCGGAGCGCCGTGCCTCCGATCCTCGCGACGCTCGGGCTCTGGTTCACCTGCATCATGCTCGCGTTCTTCCAGGAGTTCCTCCGCTCGGGGCGGCTGGGGGCGCTCCCCGAGGGGATCGAGAGGTGCCAGCGGCTCGTCTACCTCCTCCTGCCGAAGGCGTGGGACCTCGGCGTGAGCGTGATGGTCTGGTTCCTCGCGTTCGGGCGCGACTCGGTCGTCCTCATGCAGGACCTCGAGCTCGACCGCCCGATGGACCTGCCGCTGATCCTCGGGAGCTCGGGGGCGTTCGTGCTCCTCGTGCTCGCCCTCGCGTGCTGGGTGTTCTCGCGGAGGGACTATTAGTCGGCGACTGCGATCCGACGCTGTACGGCGCTCTGTCGCCCGCTGCGCGGGCTTCGAGGGTCGTCGGGCCGTGTTTCCGTGGGCTTTCGCCCACGGCTACTCTCTGCCGCGCGCTTCGCGCGCTCGGCTTCAGCCCGCGGAGCGGGCGGCAGAAAGTAGCCTGGCGCGCAAGCGCCAGGATCAGGGCGGCGGAGCGGCCCCGGAGCCCGCGGAGCGGGCGGCAGAAAGTA
>Ga0082335_1005020_pt1 | contig 18929 bp, 19 predicted proteins | sample Subgrocontami58m_FD_72375 | JGI IMG/M metagenome (GOLD analysis project Ga0082335, IMG submission 72375) | Subsurface groundwater microbial communities from S. Glens Falls, New York, USA - GMW37 contaminated, 5.8 m (SPADES assembly) (version 2) ... | reverse complement strand
CGGCGTAGTAAAGAAAAGAGACGCTGCCGCTGGGGAGCAGGGAGGCCAGGATGGTGCCGATGAAGATATTGATCTGGTAAACCGCCGATCCCAGGAGGGAGGGCAGCATCAGACGCCCTATTTGCTTCAGGCCGGGATGAGCGAAATGGAAATCCGGTCGCAACCGCATGCCCATTTTAACCAGGAAAGGCCACTGCATCGCCAGTTGGAGCACCCCGCCGATCACCACCCCGACGGCCAGGGCCGTGATAGGTTCCTGGAAAAAACCCCGCAGCGCTAATGTGGCCGCGATCATGGAGATATTCAGGATTACCGGGGATAAGGCGGGGGCGGCAAAATGTCGGAGGGAATTCAGGATACCCATGGACAGGGCCACCAGGCAGATGAAGAAGACATAGGGAAACATCAGCCGGTTGAGGAAGACCGCCAGATCATACTGCTGGGGAAATTTCACGAAACCCGGCGCCATGACCGTCACGATCAGGGGTGAAAATATAATCCCCACCAGGGCGATGATCACCAGCAGGACGGAAAGGGCGGTGCAGGTAACGTTGGCCAAAGTTTCGGCCTCCCGGCGCGATTTCTTTTTCAGGTATTCCGTAAAAACCGGCACAAAGGAAACCGTCAGCGAGCCCTCTCCCAGGAGTCGGCGCAGCAGATTGGGGATGCGGAAGGCGACAAAGAAAGCGTCAGTAGTCAGGCCGGCGCCGAAAAAACCTGCGACCACCATGTCCCGGATGAAACCGAAGACACGGGAGAGCATGGTCGCGGCGCCCACGACGCCGGCGGCCTTGGCCACCCGCGTATTTTCCTGGTGCGTTGTTTTTTTTTTGTCCATGTTGTTTTTTTATCTGCGGTGAGTGTCAGCAGATGGAGAGCGCCGCGGTTAAAGCCCCCTCTGCATCTTCTTTAGTAATTCCCTTGATCATGATGGTCTTCTTCTTAGCTTTGAGGCTGCCCATAATCTGCACCTGGTCCTTCCTGACCCCGAAAATTCCGGCGAGGAAACGGATGACTTCCTCATTGGCCCGACCATCCACCGGGGGCGCGGTAATTTTAATCTTTAAATAGTCTCCCTGGACGCCGACCACTTTGCACAGAGATGAGCGGGGCAGGACCTGGACGGCAAACGCCACGCCCGCCGTTGTTTCTTTGATCGGGATCATCACTTGCCACCGCCCCCATAGCCGCCCTTACCTCAGGTAAGTGGTCAGGTCCAACAAACTTTTCAAGAGAAAAGACTGGAGGAACATGATGGCCGCGATGATAATCAAGGGCGACAGATCAATGCCCAGGCCCCGGAGGGGAAGCCAACGCCGGACCGCCGCCATGGCCGGCTCCGTGGCCCGGTAAAGGAACTGGACGATGGGATTGTAAGGGTCGGGATTGACCCAGGATATAAGCGCCCGGGCGACGATGATCCACATGTAAAGGGAGAGGCCCATATCCACGAGCTTTACCAGCGCTATGATAAAATTTTCCACGATAAACATGATCGCTCCTTAAAGTCCGGCACCTTTACTGTTACGGATTTCAGCGTTCTATCAGGGGTTGACCACTAGCACATAAGCGGCGCTGGTGCAATGAAAGATTGTCCAACCTGTCTGACGCCTGCTTTGGTAGAAAGAAAGAACTTGACCGTCCCGACATTTGTACCTTAGGATGAACCGCATCTGATTTCCGCTTCCGCGGGAACGACGATCATCTTTTTGCAGCAAAGTTAACGGATGGACGACTAAATGGATGCATCCCTTGAAAAAGCGGCGGATCTGATTGAGAAAGCCCGTAAGATTGTTGCCTTTACCGGCGCCGGCGTGAGTACGGAATCGGGAATCCCTGATTTCCGGAGCCCCGGCGGCATCTGGGAAAAATATCAGCCCGTTTATTACGAGGACTTTCTAGCCAGCGAAGCCGCCCGCCGGGAATATTGGCAGCGCAGCCGGGCAACCTATCCCCTGATCCGTGATGCCCGGCCCAATCCCACCCATCTGGCCCTCTGTGAACTTGAGAGGATGGGTAAGCTTGCGGCCATTATTACCCAGAATATCGACCATCTGCACCATAAAGCGGGGAGCTCCCCGGAGAAGATTATTGAAATACACGGCACCGTGGCCCACGCCCTCTGTCTGGACTGCCACAAAACCTACGACCGCAACGTTCTGCAGATAGAACTGGAGAAGGCGGCAGAAATAGTCACGCCCCGCTGCCAAAGTTGCGGCGGCTTGTTGAAGGATGCGACCATCTCCTTCGGGCAACCGATGCCGGTCCAAGCGATGTCCCTGGCAAGCCAACTGACCGCCACCTGCGATCTGATGATCCTCCTCGGCTCCTCGCTGGTGGTTTTCCCGGCCGCTTATCTGCCTCAGCAGGCTTGCCAGGCGGGGGCGGCCCTAATCATCATCAATCTGGCAACGACTTCTTTTGATGACCTGGCCGCGGTTACGATCCGGGCCAAAACCGGGAAGGCGCTGCCGCAGATAGTGGCACAAGTCCGGCGGCAACGGGAAGGATGCGGGTAATGCAGGCAAGTCAAATCCGGCTTCTCGCCCAAGGCGCCGCTCTTTTGGGTGTGCCCCTGACGGAGGGGCAACTCCAGCTTTTTTCCCTTTATTATCGGGAAATCATGATCTGGAATGAAAAGATCAATCTCCTCTCCCGCAATTCCACAGAGGAGACCTTGCGAAGGAACTGCCTTGATTCACTGACCGTCCTGCCTTTCTTGCCCACGCGGGTCTGCAAGGTCCTGGACATGGGCAGCGGGGGCGGTTTTCCGGGAATCCCGCTCAAGCTGGCGGTGGAAACGCTGCGGGTTTCACTTCTCGAAGCTTCCCGCAAGAAGACTTCCTTCCTGAAACAGGTCATCCGCACCCTGGAACTTCCGGGTATCACCGTCCTCCATGACCGGGCGGAAAACCTGCCGGGGCAAACGGCATGTGCGGGGCAGTTTGACGTTGTCGTTTCCCAGGCGGCTTTTAAGTTGCCGCAATTACTGGTTTTCGGTGCTCCCCTGCTGGCGGCCGATGGCGTCCTCCTGGCGATGAAGAGCGATCATATCGAGGCAGAGCTGCAGGAAGGGGAAGCGGCGGCAACTGCTGCCGGATTGTGCTTAGCCGCCTCTCACAATCTGACCCTGCCCTTGACGGGCGAGGCGCGCCGAATATTGATATACAAAAAAATGGCAACTCCAAGGGTAAGCTGAAGATGCAGGCAGCAAAAGAAAACATTACCATTGTCCTGAACAAGCCCAAGTATGCGGGCAATGTGGGCGCCGTCGCCCGTGCCGCGAAGAACATGGGCTTTGAGGAGATTTGCCTGGTTGCCGGCGCCCACCTCGAAACGGAGGAGATGCTGCCTCAGGCAACCCATGTGGCGGCAGAATTGGTGGATAATATCCGCCATTGCGAAACCTTGGAGGAAGCGCTGGCCGACTTCCAATACGTAGTTGGCACAACGGCCCGGCTCGGTTCCGCGCGCGGCCCCGTGGTTTCGCCACGGCAAATGGCGTCCCGGCTGGCTGATATCTCACAGAGTAGCCGCGTGGCCCTCCTTTTCGGCTCTGAAGACCGGGGCTTGACCAACGAAGACTTGCGTTGGTGTCACTTGATGGTGAACATCCCCACCAGCGGCTTTTCCTCCCTTAATCTCTCCCATGCCGTGATGATCCTTTGTTATGAAATAATGGTGTCCGAGGCGAGTCCGCAAGCCTTCACCCCAAAGCTGGCCACAGTGGGCGAACTGGATGGCATGTATGGCCAGATCGAAGTATTGTTAAAGGAAATAGGATTTCTCCATCCGGAAAACCCCGATTATTGGATGATGAACATCCGCCGCTTCCTTTCCCGGATGCCGCTGCAAGCCAGGGAGGTAAAGATCATCCGCGGCATTTGCCGGCAGTTGGACTGGTTCGGGCGGAACTACCGCAAAAGTGCTTGACTTTGCATGCTATGCTGATATGACAGCCTCATACACACCGGTTCCCTTATAATTAACGTTAACACGACAAATACAGAAGAGGATGGAATGATGAAAAATAATTTTTCTTTCACCGGGGCCAGGAAAATTGCCTTTGGCAACGGTTCTTTTGCCAAGCTGGGGGAGCATCTGCGCGACCTGCGGGCGAAACGCCCCCTCGTGGTGCTGGATAAAAGTTTAGCGGCAGCAGGTTTCAGCGAACGGGTTGCCCAGGTGCTGGAGCAGGCAGACATCGATTTTTGTCTTTTTGATAAAACGGAACCGGAGCCACGGCTGGAGCTGGTGGACGAAGGCGCCAAGCTGGCCCTGAAAAAGAAGTGCGATGCCGTGGTGGGTATCGGTGGAGGCAGCGCGATGGACGTGGCCAAGGCCGTGGCCGTGGTAGCGGCGAACAAAGGCCGTGCCGTGGATTACCTGGGCTTGAACAACGTCCCCGGACCGGGACTGCCCACGATTATGGCGCCCACGACCGCCGGCACAGGGAGTGAAGTCACCTTTACTGCCGTCTTTATCCGTAAAGACCTGAAGAAAAAAGAGGGGATGAACAGCCCCTACCTCTATCCGGATTTGGCACTCCTCGACCCGGAACTTACCTTAAGCCTGCCGCCGGGACCAACGGCCACCACGGGCCTGGACGCTCTCTGCCATGCCATCGAGTCCTATACCTCGATCAATGCCTCGCCCCTGAGTGAAATGATCTCCCTCGAAGCGATCCGCTTGATTTCCGATAGCTTGCGCACCTGTGTCCACGACGGCAGCAACCTTGCGGCACGGGAGCAGATGCTTCTGGGAAGCCTTTACGCAGGTTTGGGCCTTGCCAACGCAGGTGTCACTGCCGTGCATTCCCTTTCCTATCCCTTAGGCGGTAAATACGGCATCCCCCACGGCCTGGCCAATACCATCCTGCTGGCCCCCGTAATGGCTTTCAATGTGCCGGCCGCGCTGGAAAAATTCGCCATTATCGCCGAAACGATGGGCGAGGTAATCGATAACCTGCCCCTGCGGGAGGCGGCCTATCTGGCCCTGGATGCAGTAGAGGCGCTGATCGAAGATTGCGGCGTGGACACCAAATTGTGTGACTTTAACATCGGGGAAAAGGATTTTCCGGAGCTGGCCAAGGTAGCCATGACAATAGCGCGCCCCCTGGCGAATAACCCGCGGCCGGTGACTATCGAAAATGCGATCGGTATCTACGGCGCGGCATAACAGTGGGGACAGATTTTAAATCTGTCCCCACTTAAAATAGATAAAAGGAGGATAGAGCATGGCCGGTGCGGAAATGATCGGTAAGGAAGAAATCAAGGAGGTAATGGAGGTCCTGGAGTCGGGCATCCTTATCCGCTATAATTTTGATCAGGAACGGCAGGGCGTTTTCAAGTGCCGTGAGTTCGAGGAGGCATTTGCCCGCTACTGCGGGGCCGCTTATGCCCTGGGCGTAAGTTCGGGCACGGCCGCCCTCAAGGTGGCCCTTACCGCGATGGATGTTGGCCCCGGCGATGAGGTGCTTGTCCCGGCCTTTACCTTTCTGGCCACCTATGAGGCGGTGCTGGAAGTCGGGGCCATCCCCGTGATGACGGATATCGACGCCTCGCTGGGCCTTGATCCCGACGATATCCCGCGCAAACTTACCCCCTACACGAAAGCGGTGATTCCCGTTCACATGTGCGGCGCGCCGGCCCGGATCGACCGGATTATGGAGACGGCAAGAAAGCATAATCTCCTGGTGCTGGAAGATAACGCACAAGGTTGCGGCGCCAGCTTCCGGGGCAAAAAGCTGGGAACCTTCGGCGATATGGGCATCTTCAGCTTCGATTACGTGAAGACCGTGACCACCGGCGAAGGCGGGATGGTTATCACGGACAACAAGCCGCTTGCCGACCGGGCCGAATGGTATCACGATCACGGCCATGACCACCTGGCCGCCAACCGGGGGCTGGACGGCAGAACCATTTTGGGGTTCAATTACCGTATGAACGAAATTCAGGGGGCCCTGGGTCTGGCCCAGCTAAGGAAACTCGATAATATTATTGCCGTCCAGAGAACAAACAAGGCGGCGATAAAGGAAGCCCTGCAGGCCGTACCCGGCCTCAAATTTCGGGAGATCCCCGATCCCGCAGGCGACTCTGCCACCTTTCTGGCCTTCAATCTACCAACGGAAGCCGCGACCCAGGCCTATCAGCGGGCCCTCCGCGCCCAGGGAGTGGATACCGTGCGCTATAAGGACAACGCCTGGCACTATGTTCCCAACTGGGAGCACTTCTTGACCCGCGCCACGGCCAACAGGCGTCAATATCCCTTCACCGATCCTTCCCACCAGGGAAAAGTTGCTTACCGCCGAGAGGATATCCCCCAGGCCGAAGACCTCATGGGCCGCACCCTCGTAATGGCCATTCAGGTGAAGATGCCGGAGGAGAAGATTGCCGGGATCAGGAAGGGAATCGCCCAAGCCGCGCAGACTTTGTAATGGGGAGCGCAACGTACCGAAAAGCTGAAAAGGAGACGCAGGAATGATTGTGGTCACCGGCGGCGCCGGTTTTATCGGCAGCGCCTTTGTCTGGAAATTAAACAGCGAAGGGATCGACGACATCATCATCGTCGATGAGCTGGGCGAGTCGGAAAAATGGCGCAACCTCGTCAAGCGCCGGTATGCCGACTACCTGCACAAGGATGATTTCCTGCGGCTGATCAGAGAGGGAAAGCTCCCCTTCAATGTCCGGGCGCTGATCCACATGGGGGCCTGTTCGGCCACCACGGAACGTAACGCCGATTACTTGCTGGAAAACAACTACCGCTATACCTGCCAATTGGCAGATTGGGCCATAAAGCAGGATGTCCGCTTCATTTATGCCAGCTCGGCGGCTACCTACGGGGACGGCAGCAGGGGATTTTCCGATGCCGATGCCGTGACCAAAGACCTGCAACCTATCAATATGTATGGATATTCCAAGCAGCTCTTCGATCTCCGGTTACTCCGGCAAAGGGCGGAGCACAAGGTTGCGGGAATCAAATTCTTCAATGTCTTTGGCCCCCAGGAGTACCACAAGGAAGACATGCGGAGTGTCGTCAACAAGTCCTTTCACCAGATCCGGGAACAGGGCAAAGTACGCCTTTTCAAGTCGCACCGGCCGGATTGCGGCGATGGCGAGCAGCAGCGGGACTTCGTTTACATCAAGGATTGCGTGGAAGTCCTGTGGTGGCTCCTGAAAAACCGGGAGGCAAACGGTATTTTCAATCTGGGAACCGGCCGGGCGCGGACATGGAAGGACCTGGTGGGAGCCGTGTTTACCGCCCTGGAGCGGGAACCGGAGATCGAATACATCGATATGCCTCCGACTATCCGGGATCAATATCAATATTTCACGGAAGCGCCCCTGGAAAAGCTCAAGCAAGCCGGCTGTCCGCTGTCCTTCCACACCCTGGAAGCGGCGGTCCACGATTATGTCCTCGGCTATCTGCAAAAAGCCGATCCCTACTTGTAACCCACAGAAGGTTTTTCATGAAAGTTGTCTGCATTATACCATCGCGCCATCATTCCAGCCGGTTTCCCGGCAAGCCCCTGGCGGATCTCTGCGGCAAGCCCATGATCCAGCATGTCTATGAGCGTGTTTTACAGGCAAAAACGCTTTCCTATGCAGCGGTGGCCACAGACGACGAACGCATCTTTGCCGCAGTGCAGGGATTCGCTGGTCGGGCCGTCATGACCTCTCCCCGGCACCGCTCCGGCACGGACCGGATTGCGGAAGCTGTTGCCAATCTGGGCCTGGAGGACAACGACATTGTGGTAAACATCCAAGGCGACCAGCCGCTTTTCGACCCGGCTCAGATTGACGAAGTGGCGGCGCCACTCCTGGCCGATCCCTCTCTTCCCATGTCCACCCTGATCTACAAGATTGTCCGGGAAGAAGAAATCACCCACCCCAACGCCGTTAAGGTGGTCTTTGACGCCGATCATTTTGCCCTCTATTTTTCCCGCGCCACCATCCCTTTCGTGCGGGACGGCGGGCAGCAGGCTGCTTACTTTAAACATCACGGCATCTATGCCTACCGCCGGGACTTTCTTTCAACCTTCACCCATCTCCCAGAGGGAAAACTGGAGAGATTGGAGGCGCTGGAACAACTCCGGGCGCTGGAGCATGGCTACCGTATCAAGGTAGTGGTGACGGAACATGATTCCATCGAGGTGGACACACCGGAGGAACTGGCCCGCGTGAGTGAGATTATGCAGGGAAGAAAGAATACCGGGGAGCCAAACAGCGAAAGATGATAAATCTATAGGTTGCCGTATCCTGTTGAGGAGGGGAAAATGTTGCAAGGAAAAAGGATCGCCGTGATCGGCGGGGGCAAGATGGGTAGCGCCATTGTAGGCGGCATCCTCACCAGTCAATTGATTGCGGCGGATAAGGTGACCATAGCCGATAAGGTGCCGGCATGCCGGGAAGGTCTGCGTAAGACCTACGGGGTCGGGGTGACGGAAGATAACATAAAAGCGGTCAAAGCTGCCCCGGTGGTTATCCTGGCGGTAAAACCGCAAGATATGGGTACTCTCCTCCGGGAACTCAGCCCGGCCATCGACAAGAAAAAGCTGGTTATCTCCATCGCAGCGGGAATTACCACGGGATTCATCGAAAACCTGCTTAAGGAAGACATCCGGGTCATCCGGGTGATGCCCAACACCCCGGCCTTGATCGGCGCAGGCGCCACTGCCCTGGCCTGCGGGAAGAAGGCGACGGAAAAAGATATGGAACTGGCCAATCTGATCTTCAGCGCTTGCGGCCTTACAGTGACGGTCAAGGAAGAACTGATGGACGCCGTGACGGGTTTAAGCGGCAGCGGCCCCGCCTATGGCTTTGTCATTATCGAGGCGCTGGCGGATGCGGGCGTACTCATGGGATTAAGCCGGGATATCGCCCTCAAACTGGCGGCCCAGACGATGCTCGGGGCGGCGCAACTCTGCCTGAAAGGGGATAAGCACCCGGCGGAATTAAAAGACATGGTGACATCGCCGGGCGGCACCACCATCGCCGGCCTGCAGGCCTTGGAAGAGGGCGGGCTCCGGGCCACCCTGATGGCGGCAGTCGAAGCGGCCACCCGACGTTCTCAAGAGCTGGGCGGGCTTAAGTAAAAGCTGTTACCCCAAGTTCATGGCCTGATCGGAAGCTTCTTGCCGCTACCCCCCTTCGCGATGACAAGCTTAAGCCGCTACGCTTGGGAATCTCTTAAGGTTTTCCTGCGGGAGGTGGTTCCCCGAAAGTGATCCTGTTCCCGGCGCCGTCATCGCCAACCAGACCTTCGGCGACGTCCTCATTTCCTTGACATACAAATACGGCCTGCTTATAAATACTCACGCGAAAAGCAGTGCCTTATCAAATTATATTAACTCTACCACGTCTTTTTTTACCCAGCCGATTTTATCATTTGAGAATCGTATTTTCAGAAAGTTGCATCTTTCTCCTTCAACCTGAATCAGTGAACCGCTGTGGAGGACAAAAAGCATAGTAGAGTTATCCGACAGGCCTGAACGAACCGCGATCTCCACAGGGAGAATGACTGCTTCCTTATGGTAATAATCTTCATAATAATTGTTCCATGCTGTCAGTGCGGCAACAGCGGCCAAGATAAGAACAGTATGGCGTAAAAAATCAAGGGCTTTGCTTCCAAAAAACTGTTGCCAGGTGAAGATAATCCAGAAAATCCCATTTAAAAAAATTGCCATCCACTGTATTGCTGCAGGACTCAAAAGAAAATTCCAGAAAAGAATGACTCTTAGAAAAACCGAATCTTTCTGGCCTGGCGCCATGTCCGCCAGGCAGGAAAGCGCATAATTATAATTGAATATCAGGTCCGGGTCGTGGGGGTTTAGCCTTAATGCTCGTTTGTACCATAAGACCGCATGTCCCAAATCACCATTTTTCAGATAGGAGTTTCCCAAATTATAAAAAAGCGGGACATTTTTAATGTTTATGTCAGCAACTTTAGAAAATTCGGCAATTGCTGACGTATAATTCCCCTGTTGGTAATTTTTGACTCCTTCCTGGAAGGCCTTGACAGAGCCCGCAGCGTGAAGTGGACCTGCCATGATTATCAAAAGAAGCAAAAAAGCCATGATATGTTTATAAACTTCCTTTATTTCCATCGCTAACTAAGCCTCTTCACCATTTGTCTGGTTGCCGTCAAAAATTTATTTCTCTTTAAAATATCCAGATTCATGCCACTGTAGCGTACCGCTTCGATTTCCTGTAACAACGATGCAGCTTCTGCTGCTGTCTCGGAACTTAGACCGTGTGCAGTCAACAGAATTTCCGCCTCTGTGTAGGTAAGAGATTCACCCCTGAGACCGGCTTTCGAAAAAACTGCATAAATCAGCGCTCGGTACAGCGATGCCAGGAACGCCTCATCGAAATGTTCATTATCAGCCTGCTCCAGAGCCTGCCTGGCTTTTTGGGCCATCATTGAAGCAGGGGTATTACCCTTTTTCTTGAGGGTATCCCCCACTCTGACTCCCAGGAAAAGCAACAGGGGCACCAATAGGTAAAGCGCAAATAGAGGCAAGGAGACGGGGTGAATGTCCCCCCGGGGATGAAGATCGTCTTTCAACGGCAGGATGTCCCTGTTGGCAAAGCTTACTTCTTTTTGACCAGGCTGCTTAATTTGAGGCATTAGAGCTTGGCCACTGGTGGACTCTGTTTTACTGCCAGTAGGATAAGGTTTGGCCGTAAGCGCAAATGATGGAGTAGCTGTGGTCCTGTAGATATGGGAAACAATATCGAAATACCGGAGAAACACGGGACCTATATAATAGCGGCCTTCTGTAATTGGAACCAGAGCAAACCGGAACTCTTTGCCACCTGAGTAGCCCTCAGGTCCGACATGTATATTCTCTTTCGGATTTTCCTGGTACACTTTGATTGATGCCGGCAGGTTTATTTCCGGGGCCGACGCATCAATAATGTTGCCGTTACCCTTAATGGTGATGGACAGCGTCGTTGAATCTCCGGCGTTTATTTCTGACCTTTCCAGAATACCTTCCAATGTGAAATTGCCGACCAGTCCCGAGAACCTTCCGCCCAATGGATCAGAAGGCAAATTCCTAACGGCTACATTTTGCTGGGTAGTTCTAAATGTGCGGGGCTTACCCTGAACCATGCCGGGAAGGGAACCGCCCCAAAAAGAGGCAAGGGGGTCATTGCCGCTTCCCTGCCGGCCCTGGAGTATATCGCATGTCAATACAGCAGGTTCTATGACTTTAAGACCGGCAGTTGCGGGGATGAGGATATAGGCCGCCCTGTCAATGTCATAAGCCCGGCCATTGACTAATGTAGTGGAGGATTTGATGTCGTCAATTTTCTTAGCGATAAATCCCTTAAAAGAAGGTTCACTGCTGAGAGTGGCATTGGCAATCTTGACAGCGCTAAAAAGTTTAATTGTATATATTATGGGCTGACCCACATAGGGTTTACCTTCTGAAATTTCCGCCACGGCATATACGTCGCGATCAATATCTTTTTCCTGAGAGGTATTAGAAATATTGACGATGATCTCGCCGGTTTTATTTTTTTCCGCCCCTACAGTTATTACTAGAGGCGGAATTAGAAGATGGCCCTGCCTCAAAGGTGTCAGGGCGTAATGATAGGCCGTTTGCTGTGACGGCCGGCCGTTCACAATCTCGACACTGTTGGTTGTTCCCCTATATAGGACATGAAAATCCTTAATGGGAGAAATATCCACTTCGCCCCTGCCGTTCGATATAGCAGTCAGATAGATTGTATCATCAATGGTTGCTTGGGTCCTGTCCACAAAGGCCCGGACATAATTTCCCCAAGCCATAACGGGGAAGAGCATGATGATACAGCTGATAAAAATCTCCTTTTTCACGCTACCAATCCTTTTCAACCTGCCTTTCCTGATATGGTGGAATCATCGCCCGCCCGGGCAGGTCCTGTAATCGATTCAGTAGTTGGTAGGAAAGTGCTTGACTGCGAACGGCGCCCGGAGCTTTATGAAAGTTGGCAAATGATTCGTTCTGTGGTGCCCTTTGGTATCGATTTGAATCAGCGGGTTTTGTTTCCCGGCTTTGTTTTTTCTCATCCTGGTCATGGGGACCGGATTTCGGGTCTAAATCTTGCGGGCCTGATATTTTTGTGGCTTCCGCTTTTTTATTTAACTCAGCTTTTTGTTTGGTATCAGGGTTGGATCCCTTCTGATCCCCTTTCGGATCACCGGTTTTCATTTGACGTTGTTCTTTTTGCTGATTTTGTTTCTTCTCCAGCTCATTTTTAACATAGGCCAGATTCTGCTGTGCTTGGAAATCCAGCGGATTGATTTTGAGCGCGGCTTCATAGTCCGATTTTGCCTCTGCCAGATTCTCCATCCGAAATTCAGCGTTTCCCATATTATAGAACGTTTTTTCGCGAAGCAGATTATATTTGCCCTTTAAAGCCTCTCGATAGCTTTCTCGTGCAGCGTTGTATTTTCCACTTTTATAATAAGTATTGCCGATGTTGTAGTATATCTCAGGCCTGTCCGGCTCATTAATCTGGGCTTCGATAAAAAGCTTCAGTGCCTTGGGGTAGTCACCTTTTTCATAGGCAGCAATGCCATCTTTGAAGAGCTGTTTGATGCTCGCAGCCTCGGCGCGTGCGGATAGCAACGGTAACCCCATTACGAGCAAGGCGATGATGACTTTCTTCCTTTCTGATATGAACAGTTCAGCAGCCAGCGCGATAATCGCCGGCAAGAGAAACCATTGATAGCGGTCTTCCCATATCTGTCTCCTATCATCCGCAAGAGTTGATAACTTCATTTGTCCCAGTATATTTTTTTTATAGATAGTATCCAGGTCCAGATCACCTGTAAGGGAATGGACATAGATACCGTTTGTCATGGCTGTAATTTTTTTTAAAGTTTCCTCATCCAACCTTGCTAGAATGGTATTGCCGCCTGCGTCTTTTTTGAATCCTCCTTGCTCGTCCGGTATTGGCGCACCGTCTTTACCGCCGACACCGATTGCAAAAAGCTTTATTCCCAACTCTTGAGCGTTACGGGCGGCCGCCATAGGATCACCGGTGGTACTGTCACCATCGGTGATCAAAATAATTGCTTTTTCGGTGGCTGTTTTTGCATCTAATGCCGATATGGCCGTATTAATGGCGTCGGGAATGTTAGTTCCCCCGATGGGGAGAAATTCAGGTGTTAGAGCCTGCAAGAAAACATGAAACATCCCGTAATCAAGGGTTAACGGTGATTGTAGAAATGCCGTCCCGGCGAAAGCCACCAAACCGATCCTGTCCCCCCGCAGCATGGATAGAAGATCATAAATTTTCCTTTTGGCGTGTTCCAGACGAGTTGGTTTGACATCACTGGCCAGCATGCTTTTGGAACAATCAAGGGCAATGATGATATCAACGCCTGCCCGTTCAATTTTTTGCCACTTGTATCCGTATTGAGGCCCCGCCAGGGCAGTGGTTACCAGTAATAAGCTTAAAAGTATCAATCCGGTCTTTAGCCGCAATCGCCGTTTGTCCACATCTGGTAGGATGGATTTAAGCCCCCGTGGTGAGGCAAACCGGGAGAGAATATTGTCCCGTTTTTTTGTACCCCGCAAGAAAAACAATAACAAAATAGGCACAATCCAGATCAAAAAAAGCATTTCCACTCTTGCAAATTTCATGGCACTCTCAAAAATCTTGTATTCGTCAAGACTGTCCACAGCCCCAACAGCAGAATGGCGGGAATTAAAAAATAGGCGTAAAGTTCTTTGAAATTACCATAGGTATTTACCTTAACCTCGGTCTTTTCCAACCGGTTAATCGTGGCATAAATCTGATCAAGCCCTCTGGTGTCTGAGGCTCCAAAATAGAGTCCTCCAGTTTTTCCGGCAATATTTTTTAAAGCCTGCTCATCAATATCCACCTGCTTGTAAATATACTGGTCGCCAAATAACGGATCATGGACCAGAAAAGGGGCATCCCCCTTCCTTCCAACACCCACAGTATAAATTTTAACATGCCGTTGAACAGCTATATCTGTTGCCATTTCCGGTGTAAGTCCACCGCTGTTACTCACCCCGTCGGTTAGTAGTATTATTACATGTGACGCACTTTTGATGTCTTGTAGGCGTTTCAAAGAAATACCGATGGCATCTCCGATAGCTGTGTTATCTCCGGCGGAGCCAATTTGGAGGCGGTCCAAGACGCTCGTAACGGAATTGTAATCCTGGGTCAGAGGGAGCTGAGTGTAAGCTTGGGAGGCGAAGACCACCATGCCAATGCGGTCGCCATGCCTTTTGGCAATAAAATTATGGATGACGCCCTTAACTGCCTGAAGCCTCGTTACCATGCTGCCATTCTGGTTGAAGTCCATCGCTGCCATACTTTGGGACAGATCAACTGCTAAAATGATATTTATACCAGGGGTGCTGATTTTAAAATCTTTTATTCCATACTGCGGTCTGGCCAAGGCAATTATCATCAGGCAAAGGGTGATGTACTTTAGAAGCGGCACAAACCTTCCGATTTTCACAAAAAATGAACCGTCCATACCTTCGAGGGAAGCAATCCCGGATACGTGCAAAGAGGAGTAACGGCGGCGGCGACTGCGATAAAAGAAGGCAGCCGGGACCACCAACAAGCCTATTAAAAAATGTAAACTCGCGAATCTAAACATAAAATACTAGTTTTTTCCCTTTATTCCTTTTTCCTAACCCGATAAACGGGATAAGCAAGTTTACGAAATTATTTTTTACTTACTAGTCGGAGTTGTTTGCCTAATAATATTCTTCACTAATAAAATATCGTTTTCCATCTTTTCCTGTAGAACCGGAGAATCAGAGAATTTAAAGGAATCACTTACGTTCAAAAATTCTCGCATCTCCCTTTTTAGTTCCATGCTATGATTTAGTTTATATATGCAAATCAGCAGTTCTTCAGTGGTCATTTTCAGGCTACCCATATCGAACCGTCGGGATAGGTAATCCCTGAAAATGGCAGATAGACCAAAATAAAACGCTTTGCTATCTCCGTTTAACAGCCTTGTTAAGTTTTCGATCGCCTGAAGAGCCGCTTCTTCAGGCGACAGAAGCGGTGGGCCTTCCAAGTACTTATTTCTTCTATTCTTCAAGTAGAGGAAAAGCGAGATCAGCAAAACCAGAATTATTGCTACCAGCAATACATAAATAATGTAACGGCTGATCGTTGGATCAAAACCTATATCTTCCAGGGGTTTTATATCGTGGATGTCGGTCATGGGCTTAAATAGCCATTTTTCGAAACCATTACTGCCGCATCCGTTTCCGCTGAGCGAAATATTTAATCAGCATTTCCGCTGCCACATCATGGGTACTGATTTCGAGAAAGTCGATAGGAGCTGTCTTTAGTTGCGTACAAATATCTTTATATTCCTTTTGCTTTTTTTCCCGATACAAGCTTTGCACTTTTCGGTTCGAGGCATCGAAAAGCATACGGTTTCCTGTTTCAAAATCCTCTACCTCGACAATCCCCTCTGAAGGTAATAAAAAGTCACCGGGATCGGATATAAGCACTCCGATAATTTCATGCTTCATGGCAGTCACATTGAGTCGCATCACATAATCGGTTGACAAGAAATCAGAGATTAGAAAAGACAGCGCTCTTTTACGGCAGATCCGTCCCAGATAGCTCACGGCCTTTTGAATGTCCGTACCGGTATGCTGCGGGTTGAAGGCGAATATTTCTCTGATTACACGCCAGACATGGGACGAACCTTTCTTGGGAGGTATGTATTTTTCAACCTCGTCGGTAAAGAGGATCGCCCCAACTTTATCGTTATTGCGGATGGCATTAAAGGCCAGAACGGCGGCTATTTCCACGGCCATATCTCTTTTTATGTTTTCGCCCGTGCCGAACAAGCCTGAGGCGCTCATATCTACCAGCAGCATAACAATGAGTTCCCGTTCTTCCTGATAAAGCTTAATAAAAGGACGGCCCATACGGGCCGATACTTTCCAATCGATGTTTTTTGTCTCATCGCCAGGAGTGTACTCCCTCACTTCTTCAAACTCGATCCCAGAACCGCGGAATATCGATCTATACTGACCGGCCATTGCAGTATTGACCTGACGACTGCTTTTAATGTGTAGTTTTTTTATTTTTTTTGCCAATTCCGGCGAGAGCATTTTTATTTTCTCATCTTTTATGGATATGGAAACGACTTCCAGTTGTGGAAGTTGGTATCACGGAACCTCAACAGAAGCGAAAATCTGCCCGATGACTTGATCTGTCGAAATATTTTCCGCTTCTGCCTCGTAAGATAAAATGACTCTGTGCCGTAAGACTGCCGGTGCGATGGTTTTAATGTCTTGGGGGATAACATAGGCTCTCCCCTGGAGAAATGCATATGCCCTGGCGGCCATACTTAAAAAGATGGTTGCCCGCGGTGACGCCCCAAAATGGATTAAGTTTGAGATATTAATATTGTATTCGGCGGGATTCCTTGTTGCAAATACAATATCCACAATATAATCCTTCAATTTTTCATCCACGTAGATGTTCTTTATGAGCGCAACGATTTCATTCAGATCAGCCGGAGTGATAACTTGCCTGATCTGACATGGCACATCGAAACCGACACGCTTCAAGATTTCTTTTTCTTCACTTTTATTGGGATAGCCTATGAGAACTTTGAGCATAAAACGGTCCACCTGGGCCTCAGGCAGGGTGTAGGTCCCTTCCTGTTCAATAGGGTTCTGGGTAGCCATGACCAAAAAAGGATCGGGGAGTTTGAATGTGGTTTCTCCGATCGTAACCTGACGTTCCTGCATGGCTTCTAAGAGCGCTGACTGGACTTTGGAGGGTGCCCGATTGATTTCGTCGGCCAGGATAATATTGTGGAAAATGGGTCCCTTCTTAATGCCGAAATCTCCTGTCTGTGGTCGATAGACTTCCGTGCCGATGAGATCGGCGGGAAGTAGATCCGGCGTGAACTGGATCCTTTTGAAATCCGCATCAACGGCGGAAGCCAGTGCCATCACGGCACTTGTTTTAGCTAGACCGGGCACACCTTCGATCAGAATATGCCCTTTCGTAAACAGCCCGATCAGCAGCGCGTCAACAAGTTCCCTTTGCCCAACTAAAACCTTTCCTATTTCACTTCTAATACTATTTAGCAGCAATCCTTTTTCTTGAACCAGTTCCTTGAATGAGCTGAACACTTTTTATCTCCACTAATTGCAATAATGCCTGTTCTTCCTCGCAAAATCTGAGGGAGCGGTCTAAGAAGAAAAAGAGTATTACCTTCAGAATATCAAGGAGCAACCCCATCCTCTTTAATCACGCATAAATATTTAAATTGCTCTCATTGAGCAGACACTTATTAACCAGGGGGAGCAATACACTGATTTTGAAAGGTTTTGCAATGAAGTGATAGCCATATTTTGAGACTTCATCGTTTATGTCATGTTTAAGATTTTTAAAACCAGAAAATCCAGTCATATAGACAACGCCAATGTGAGGATTTTTTTGGCGTATCTTTTTAACCAATTCTATTCCGTTCATCTTCGGCATAATAATATCGGTTATAATCAACTCCGGCTTAAACTGGAGATAGGCTTTATAGCCCTCATTACCGTCTGTGGCGGTTCGAGCATCATATCCTTCTATTATAAGCACATCACGCAAGGTTTCTTGAATGCCGATTTCATCTTCCACAATCAAGATTTTTTTCTTTGCCGGGGCATCCTCGCAGGTACCATTTTCAAGCAGACGAATCAAATCTTCTTCGCTTGATTGGCTGATTAGCTGATTCGCTTCATTCAGTCTCTGCTGTAGTATATTGGCTTTCTTTTTGTTGTGGGGATTCACATCTGGGTGATAGATTTTGCTCAACAAGTGATAGTTGGATTCAATATACGCTAAGGCTCTTTCGCAACCCAATTCACGATAAATCTTCCGGCTGGGATCCAATAGGCCTAAAAATACTAGTTCTTGTTCAAGCAATTTTAAATTCGTCATCGCCCGGCAGTATGACGAATTTAAGGCCTACTGTCAACGAAAATGGTCGCACGAAAGTGCTTATTTTAACAAACCAAATCGCTTCTTGGGATCACACCGGCATGTTGTCATATTTAGCAATGTTTTGATCGCTGTCTATCCATCGAGTAGCCTTAACAGACAGAGCCAGCGACTCCAAATGTCAATGAACATAAATAGGACGCTTTTCATCCGGCGGCTTCATTCGTAATCCCGCTCAAGAGGAGGCTGGCTCTCCGGCTTCGGCGGCCTTCTTAGGTTTTCTGCGGGTGTAGGGGCGCCGAGGCTTCCGCGATGGCTCGGCGGTAGCACCCTCAACCACACCTTCACTTTTTCTCCCTGGTTCCACAGGAGAAAAGGCCTCCGGCGCGTTTACAATCGGTACTGCCTCCGGGACAGGCAGGGGATGGCCGGGCTTTTTCTTCCTATGCCGCGGCGACCGACTACGGCCTGTCAAGACAACTTCTGCCGGTGCGTTTTCGGACGCCCCTTCCCGGGGGCCTCCTTGTTCCGGTGTCCGGGACATCACATCCGGGGCGGGCACGGCCACCGGCTCCACCGTAACGCTTTCCGAGACTGCCATTGCCGGTTCTGCCGCCGTTCCCAAGGCAGGCGAGGTCTCCTCCATCGCCTGGGGAACGGGGATCGTGCCGGTAATATCCGTCTTCCGGTGACGATGGCGACGGCGGTGGCGGGCCTTCTTTTTGGGCGTTGTCTCTCCCGTGGCGGTGTCCGGTGAATCCGGCTCCGTTTCTTTCTGACCCGACGCTTCCTCAGGCGGCATTTCCTCGTCGTCTGCTGCGTCTGTATCGATTTCTTCGTCACAGGGCAATCCGGCCGATACTTCCGCCGAAATTGCCAGAGGATTTCTCGTTGTCGCCTCCACGATTATCGCATCCCAGGCCATACCGGCAACGGCTTCCACATTGATCGCCATCTCATATTCCGTTTCCAGGC